>Ga0114931_10004083_pt1 | contig 18301 bp, 21 predicted proteins | sample 2SBtaG_FD_89579 | JGI IMG/M metagenome (GOLD analysis project Ga0114931, IMG submission 89579) | Deep subsurface microbial communities from Kolumbo volcano to uncover new lineages of life (NeLLi) - 2SBTROV14_V59a metaG | ecosystem: Environmental > Aquatic > Marine > Volcanic | place: Kolumbo...
TGCAGGGACAAGGCACATGCAAGGCATCTTCCGAAACAGAGGTCATCTGATTCCAGTAGGCCTGGAATACGCACCAATAGTCTGAAATCGAACCAGTAGGGTAAGAATGAAGCACATTCCAGAGAAAGATTGGAAGCGACTCCGTTCAATGAAACAAGAAAAGCTCGCAATACTTTGTGGCCAAATTCTTGATGAAATGACCGAAATTGCTCAAAAAAGAGACGAAGGTGAACATCAAGCATTTTTGAATTTATGGGAGGCCATAAATGAGCGGAATGCGAAAATCGCGGAACTGTTCGATGATATTCGTTGTTCCACGGCAATTCATAAACTCATCGCCTGGAAGTTCAATGGGTTACTCAAGGAGGAAGAATTGGAGTTATTCACTGAAGAAACCCAAGCAGTCTTACAGCAGTTTGAACAATGGCAGCGCTAATCGGGGGAACGGACGGTCTCTAGCCGTCCCTTTCCACAACACCCTGCATTCGGGTCCGCTCAGGGCGTTTCATTTGACTCTGTTCCAGTTAGGTGTTGAAAAGCCATACCGGATCACCGCCAATCCTTGTAGGTCGGGCTTCAGCCCGACATGTCGGACTGAAGTCGGTCCTACTGAAAAACAGGCGGTTAGTGTGGAACTTGAGAGTACCGAGTTCTCATAACTCATTGATTAAAAAGGATATTAATCCACGGGTCGATATATGAAAAAATCAATTAAATCAACAAGTTACGCCAACGTACGCGATGCTAACCGAGAACTCGGCACTCTTAAGTCTGTAAACACATTAGGATTTTTCCTGAATCCGTGATTTTCGAATGGGTTTTCCATGATCTGGGGGGGGGTGTGGCCCCGGTCCCATGGGTTTTAGTATGAAAAAGTAGATCTAAATATCGAGATTCTCCACTGCCAGGGCGTGGGTCTCGATAAAGTCCCGGGGCTCCACCTGGTCACCCATGAGGGTAGTGAATATCTGATCGGAAGCCACCGCATCTTCGATACTCACCTGTAGTAGACGACGGTTTTCCGCATCCATGGTGGTCTCCCACAACTGCTCCGGATTCATCTCACCCAATCCCTTGTAGCGCTGTACATGCTGGCCACGCTTGGCCTCATCCATCAGCCATTCCAGGGTCTCCTGGAAGCTCCTGACCGGCCTGCTCTTTTCACCCCGCTTCACATAGGCATCATCACTCAGCAGATCGTAGAGCTTCTCCCCCAACTCGACGATCTTGCGGTACTCGCCCGTATTGAAAAATTCAAACGGCAGAAAGTGATCCGTGCCTATCCCATGCACCTTCCGATTGATCAACAGGCCCGCTTCACCCGAATCCGACTCCTGCTCATCGAGCATTTGCAAGCTGCAGGATTCCGAAACGCCAAGGTCGCTGTTCAATCTGGCCTTCATCTCTTCGATCCAGGCCTGCATTCCCTCCCTGTCACCAATAAGCCCCTCGCTCACTTTCGGCATGAAGATCAGACGCTGCAGAAACTCCTGGTCGTATCTCCTGGAGAGGCGCTGGATACTGCTCCTGACCGCGAGATAGTCCCTGGCCAGCAGTTCCAGGCTTTCTCCGGCCAAGGGAGGGGCATCCGCAGTGACGAAGAGTGCTGCGCCATCCAGCGCAGCCTGCATGAAATAGTTGTTGAGGTCCTGTTCATCTTTGAGGTACTGCTCTTGCTTCCCCTTCTTGACCTTGTAGAGGGGTGGCTGGGCAATGTAGATATTGCCGCGCTCGATCAGCTCCGCCATCTGACGGTAGAAGAAGGTCAGCAGCAGGGTACGGATATGGGCCCCGTCCACATCGGCATCGGTCATGATGATGATCCGGTGATAGCGCAGCTTGTCGGGATTGAACTCCTCGCGCCCAATGCCGCAGCCCAGGGCGGTAATCAGGGTGCCCACCTCGGCGGATGAGAGCATCTTGTCGAAGCGCGCCTTCTCCACGTTGAGGATCTTACCCTTGAGCGGCAGGATCGCCTGGAAGCGCCGGTCCCTGCCCTGCTTCGCGGAACCTCCCGCCGAGTCACCCTCCACCAGATAGAGTTCGGACAGTGCGGGGTCTTTCTCCTGACAGTCGGCCAGCTTCCCCGGCAGGCCTGCAATATCCAGAGCCCCCTTGCGACGGGTCATCTCTCGGGCCTTGCGCGCCGCCTCTCTGGCCCTGGCGGCATCGATCATCTTGCTGGCAATATTTTTGGCATCTGCCGGGTTCTCAAGGAGAAAATCATGCAGATGGTCTGCCAGCAGGTTCTCCACTGCGCCCTTGACCTCGGATGAGACCAGTTTGTCCTTGGTCTGGGAGGAGAACTTTGGATCGGACACCTTGACGGACAACACCGCGGTGAGTCCCTCCCGGGCATCGTCTCCACTGGTGTTGACCTTCTGCTTCTTGGCCAGACCCGACTGCTCGATATACTGATTCAGGGTCCTGGTCAAAGCGGCTCGAAAACCGGCCATGTGCGTTCCACCATCCCGTTGCGGGATGTTGTTGGTGTAACAGAAGATGTTCTCCTGGTAAGACTCATTCCACTGCATCGCGATCTCTACACCAATCCCATTCCTTTGGTCACTGAAGCTGAACACCTTCTCATGCAGGGGGGACTTGTTCCGGTTCAGGTGTTCAACGAAGGCCAGGATGCCCCCCTTGTATTCAAAGACATCCTCCTTTCCGGTCTCCTCTTCTTTCAGGGCGATGCGAATACCGGAATTGAGAAATGAGAGCTCACGCAAGCGCTTGGCCAGGATGTCGTAGTGGAAACAGATATTGTTAAAGGTCTTCGAGCTGGGCTTGAAGGTGACACTGGTGCCCGTCTTCTCTGTTTCTCCCGCCTCTTTCAGGGGAGCGACAGGTTCTCCAAAACGATATTCCTGCTGCCAGATCTTGCCATTACGGTATATTTTCAACAACAACTCTTCCGATAGGGCATTGACCACTGAGACTCCGACGCCATGCAGGCCGCCTGAAACCTTGTAGGAGTTGTCATCGAATTTGCCACCCGCATGCAGCACGGTCATTATTACCTCTGCGGCGGAACGCCGCTCCTCCGGATGCATATCGACCGGTATGCCTCGCCCGTTATCGACAACAGTGACGCTCTGATCGGAATGGATCGTCACTTTAATCTCGTCACAGTAACCTGCCAGCGCCTCGTCGATTGAGTTATCCACCACCTCGAAGACCATGTGATGAAGTCCGGTCCCATCATCTGTATCACCGATATACATCCCCGGGCGCTTGCGCACCGCATCAAGACCCTTCAGTACCTTTATATTCGATGAATCGTAGGACATAAGACACCTGGCTTTAAATACAAGAGAAAAACATACAACATCGATCGACTGTCGAAAGAACATTATACATTTAAATCAGGCTCCGGACCCCTATAGTATCGACGAAAATTAGAGCCTGCTAACACACACGAATCGCTGGCACACGTCATCTGGCGTGAGGCACACAACGGGTCGACTTATATACTGGTGCCAACACTTCCAGAGTCAGGTCTCCAGTTGGGCAATCCTGCCATGTTCCACGTGGAACACCTTCTTAACAGAAAGTTGAAGCCCAGCTTCCAGGGATGTAATGAATGTCTGATAGTCAAGATCAGAGATGATTTGTAGTATCTTGTGTATCGATTGACTATCGAGCTCTGCCTGTAGGTCATCGATCAATATTATCGGCTTTTCACCCATTACACTTTCAAGGAGCTGATACTGTGCAATAAACATGAGTAGGCACAAGATCTTCTGCTGTCCTCGAGATAGGGACTGTGCAGCAGGCATCTTCCCTAGTTTGATTCTGATATCACAGCGATGCGGACCGACACTGGTATAGCCTTGTCTGATGTCACTCTTTGATCGTTCGGTCAAATCTAACTGCAGACCTTCCTGAGTCTTATAGCCAGGATAGAAATCGATTCTTAGATTTTCCAGAAAACTGAACGACTCAATCAACCGAAGCAGATAGTTGCGGAATAATACGATGTAGTTTTCTCTAGCTAGGGTTATTTGATCTGAGCAGTTAACGAACTGCCGATCCCAAATGTGAGTTTCATGGGAAGCATGTCTTAGAGAATAGTTTCTCTGCGCGAGCAGGCGTTGAAAATCGGTCATCAGTCTTGAGTAACCAGGTTCCACGTGGAACACTCCCCAATTGATGAATTTCCTTCTTTGGCCAGGCCCCTCCTCCAAGAGTTTATGAATGCTTGCTGTAGCCAGCCCAAGGGGTAAACGCCTGGCCAGGGTCGAGAGCCTTTTTAGTGAGGTGCCTGAAACCTTGACCAGGGTTCTATTGTGTGATTTTTGAAGCGCGACTGTCTGTGTGACCCCATCTCTCCCTTGCATCTTGGCCCGGAGAAGTAGATCGTTTTCACCCTGGCGTATGAGGCTTGAGGTGGAGCTGGTGCGAAAACTCTTGGCCCTTGCCAGTAGATAGATGGCCTCGAGAATTGTGGTCTTACCCACGCCATTGGCCCCTGTGATCAGGTTTATTCCCGGGTCCGGTTGGAACTCGAGTTTACTGAAGATCCGGAGATTATGGATGTGGATTTGCGTCAGGTTCAAAATAAAAAAAGCCGGTGTTGAGACCGGCTTGCTCTAGTCATGTTATTTGATTTTCAGATTCGCATGGGCATAACTACATATTTACTGTCATTGTTTCCCTTGCCATATATCAGGGCACTGTTGTCCGAGTCTTTCAGTTCTATGATCACGTTATCCTCGTCTATGGCATTGAGTGCATCCAGCAGATATCCGACATTGAAGCCGATCTTTATCGGTTCGCCCTGGTAGTCCACTTCCACTTCCTCTTCCGCCTCCTCCTGCTCCGGATTATGGGCCTGCAGTTGTACCAAGCCTTCCTCCGCTGAGAATCTGATGCCGCGATATTTCTCGTTGGAGAGTATCGATGCACGAGAGAGTGATTGCTTGAGCAACTCCTTGTCTGCATGCACCTCCTTGTCCGTGCCCACAGGCAATACCCTCTGATAGTCAGGAAATCGTCCATCGATGAGTTTCGAGGTAAAGACGGCCTGACTTAGCAATACCTTGATATAGCTGCTGCTGAGTTCAAGCTTTATATCTGTATCTCGGTCAGCCAGCAGTCGTCCCAACTCGAGTACCGCCTTTCTTGGTAGGATCACCTGCAGGTCCACATCTGCGGGAACGACCTTCTCGGCTGTACTTATGGCCAGACGGTGGCCATCGGTGGCAACGGTTCGTATATCACCATGAGCGACCTCGAGCAGCATGCCATTGAGATAGTACCGGACATCCTGCTGTGCCATGGCGAACTGGGTCTTGTCGATCAAGCGCTTCAGGGTTGACTCCCTGAGAGTGAGCACTGTATTGCTGGCCGTGGGTTCGATCACCGGATAATCCTGAGCCGGCAGTATACCGAGAGAGAAGCGACTACGACCCGATTGGATCTTCACCTTGTCGTTGTTGAGTTGTAGGGTGATATTCGCACCGTCAGGTAGGGCCTTGCAGATATCCAGCATCTTTCTGGCTGGCAAGGTGAAATCGCCCTCCCCGTCACTCGAGGCCTTGGCCTGGGTCTTGAGCTCGACTTCCAGGTCGGTGGCGGTGAGATTTATCTTCTCCCTGGTAGCATTGATCAATATGTTGGCGAGGATTGGCAGGGTCTGGCGTCGTTCCACCACACCACCGATCTGTTGCAGTGGTTCTAGCAGGTCTTCCCGTTTGGTTGTGATCTTCATGTCGCTTACTTATCAAAATAGAGAATGTATCTTATCTTCTTATTGTTACTATTAGCAGTGGTCGTAATAGTGGATAACAATTCAACCCGATGTTTTCCCGAGATTTTACCCCGAACATCGCTGTTTGGTAACGGTCCGTAGACCGGTCTGCAAGCTGTTGGCCTCCTGTGGATAAAACATGACTCTCACTAGCGGTCCGTTTTCTTAACAACTTTTCCACATCAACTGCTGAGGGTTCTCAACAGGTTTGAATAGTCCTCGGAGATCCTTGGATCAGTCTTACAGAGTTCCAGTACTTTTTTATAGGCATGTATGACGGTGGTGTGGTCTCGTCCACCGAATGCCCTGCCGATCTCCGGCAGGCTGTGGTTGGTCAGTTCCTTGGCCAGAGTCATGGCGATCTGGCGGGGCCTGGCAATGGAACGGCTGCGTTTCGGTGAGAGCAGATCGGAGACGCGAATCTGATAATACTCGGCAACAGTCTTTTGGATGTTATCGATGGTGACCTGCTTGTCATGGGCCGCAAGCATATCCTGCAAGGCGTTTTTGGCCAAGTCCAGGTTGATTTCACTGCCTGTGAAGGTGGAATTGGCGATCACCCGGCGCAGCGCGCCCTCCAACTCCCGAATGTTCGAACGGATGCGTTTACCCATGAAGAAGGCCACTTCACTGGGTAGATTGGCGTTGAGTTGCAGTGCCTTACTGTGCAGTATGGCGACCCGGGTCTCCAGATCGGGTGGTTCTATGGCGACCGTAAGCCCCCAGCCGAAGCGGGACTTGAGCCGTTCCTCGAGCCCTTTGACCTCCTTGGGAAAGCGGTCGCTGGAGAGGATGATCTGTTGTTGGGATTCGAACAGTGCGTTGAAGGTGTGAAAGAACTCCTCCTGTGAGCGCTCCTTACCGGCGAAAAACTGGATATCGTCGATCAGCAGGGCGTTTAGCGATCGATACTTTTTCTTGAACTGATCGATGGTGTTGTGTTGTAGCGCCTTGACCATTTCTGCGACGAACCGCTCCGAGTGGAGGTAGACCACCCGGGCTCCCGGATTGTTCTGGATGATGTTGTTGCCCACCGCATGCATCAGGTGGGTCTTGCCCAGGCCGACCCCACCATAGATGAACAGGGGGTTGTAGGCCTCACCGGGATTCTCGCCTATCTGCATGGAAGCGGCACGGGCGATCTGATTCGATTTGCCCTCAACGAAGGTATCGAAGGTGAAATTGGGATTGAGGTTCGACTCGCTGGTCGACTGGGCGGGCGTGTTATCGGTTTTGGTGGGCGCTGGAGCTGAACCCACCTGAACTGGTTTTTTCTGCCGCTGCTTGCTGCCGATCTCGATAACGACTTGAGGTGGGTTTGTACCGCAGATCTGTGCGAGCAGTCTCTCTATGGTCTCGAGATAGTGGTTGTTGACCCAGTCGAGCACAAACCGGTTGGGCGCCAGCAGGGTGACCCGCTGATCCATTTCGACCACCTGCAAAGGCAGGATCCAGGTATTGAACTGTTGTGCAGAGAGCTCCTGCTCGAGGTGCTCGACACAGCGTCGCCAGAGTTGCAAGTCGGTAATTCTCCAGTGTGGTGTTAATGATTCTTATTCGTAATAATCCCCTGCAGGGTCGCTGTGCAGTGCGACTATCCTGACTCAGAGCTAGGGAGTCTACTCCAACAGGTAGAGACTTATCCACAGATATCGGTGTGGATTTTGAGTCAAGATTATCACCCTCTCTATTGACAGCAGAGGCTGTTTTTGGATAGTCTACGCCTCTTTTTTCAACCCTGCCCCACTCCCCTGCAAGAAGGCAATCAGGTACCAAGCAATGAAAAGAACATTTCAACCCAGTAATCTCAAGCGGGTGCGCACCCACGGCTTCCGCGCCCGCATGGCGACTCGCAATGGCCGCAAGGTGATCAATGCCCGTCGCGCCAAGGGGCGTGCCCGCCTGGCGGTCTAGAAAGCACTCCTTGCCCATATCGGAAGGGGCCTTTCCCCGCGCTTTCCGTCTCCTTAAGCCCGACGACTACCGTCGGGTTTTTAGTGACAATCGGCGGTCTGCTGACCGCTACTTTCTGCTCCTTGCCAGACCCAACGGCTTGGATCATGGGAGGCTGGGTCTGGCCATTTCTAAAAAGAAGACGCGACGCGCAGTGGATCGTAACCGCCTCAAGCGCCTGGTCAGAGAGAGCTTTCGCACCCATCGCAATCAACTGGCCGGTCTGGACATCGTGGTAATCAACCGGACAGGCCGCCTGTTGGTGGACAACCAGGTCTATTTCGATTCCCTTGCAAGTCATTGGCGAAGATTGAGTGAACGATGCGCAAATCCTTGATTCTCATCATCCGCCTCTACAAGCTCTTGGTCTCCCCCTGGCTGGGTAGTCACTGCCGTTTCTATCCCAGCTGCTCGAGCTACGCAATCGAGGCAGTGGAGCGACACGGTGCCCTGCGGGGCTCCTGGCTGGCCCTGCGCCGGCTCTCCCACTGCCACCCCTGGCACGAGGGGGGCGTGGACCCCGTTCCCGAACCTATTAAGAAGCCTCATGGATAATCTACGTTTGATTCTGTTCTTTACCCTGGCCTTTCTCGGTCTGCTGCTCTACCAGGCCTGGATGCAGGACTATGGGAAGAAACCCGAACAGGTGAGCCAGCAGACCAGTGCCCAGTCTGCACCCGCCAGCGTACAGGAGCAGGCGGGTGCCGGAGTCCCCAATGCCGCAGTCACGCCAGGCAAGGGCCAAGAGGTGGAATTGGGTAAACCCACACAAGTAAATACTGGGAATCCAGCCCTGAACGGCGAGGTGATCAAGGTGGAAACCGACCTGCTCAGGCTGGAGATTTCCAGTCGTGGTGGGACGGTGATCAGGGCCGACCTGCTCAAATACCCCGTTTCCTTGAAGACCCCTGAGGTGAAATTCGAGCTACTTTCACCTGCACCTGAGAAGTTATTTATCGCCCAGTCGGGTCTTATCGGTGTCAAGGGCTCCAAGACCCCGACCCATGAGGCCCTCTACCATTTCGCAAAGGGCAGCTATCGAATGGCCGAAGGCCAGAGGGTGCTGACCGTATCGATGGATTGGAGCGATGGTGCGGGTGAAAAGGTCGTCAAAAAATACATCTTTCATCGGGGCAGTTACCTGATAGATGTGCGCTATGAGATTACCAACGAATCCAAGAAGGACTGGTCTGTTCGAGAGTATGGGCAGCTGGAGCATGGCCAAGTCGAGAGTGGCAAGGGGTTTGCCAGCCGCAGTTACACGGGGGGTGTCTACTATACCCCGACCGACAAGTACGAGAAGCTCAAGTTCAAGGACATGGGGAAAGGCCAACCAGGTGTAGATTCAGACCATGTCTGGATCGCCATGATCCAACACTACTTCTTTAGTGCCTAGATTCCGCCGAAGCAACAGAAAGAACACATCTACAGCAACAACCTGCCCGGCCCCAAATTCATCCTGGGCAGTATGTCTCCAACTTTTACCATCCCTGCGGAGGGCAGCAAGGAGTTGCAGAGGCAACTCTACATCGGTCCGAAACTGCAGGACCAGTTGGAGAAGATCGCCGACGGTCTGGAGTTGACGGTGGACTACGGCTGGCTGACGGTGATCGCCAAGCCGATCTTCTGGCTGCTCAAGACCATTCACAATTTCGTGGGGAACTGGGGCTGGTCGATCATCATCCTGACCATCATCATCAAGGCGGCCTTCTTCAAGCTCTCCGAGACCAGCTACAAGTCCATGGCCAATATGCGAAAGTTCACACCACGCCTGCAGGCCCTCAAGGACCGCTATGGTGACGACAAGCAGCGCCTCAACCAGGCGATGATGGAGATGTATAAGAAGGAGAAGATCAACCCACTGTGGGGCTGCCTGCCCATCGTGGTGCAGATCCCGGTCTTCATCGCCCTCTACTGGGTCCTGCTGGAAAGCGTCGAGCTGCGCCAGGCCCCCTTCATCCTGTGGATTGACAATCTCTCCGCCAAGGACCCCTATTTCATCCTGCCGCTGATCATGGGCGTCTCCATGTTTATACAGCAGAAGCTGAACCCGGCGCCACCCGATCCCATGCAGGCCAAGATGATGATGGCCCTGCCCTTCATCTTCACCGTGTTCTTCGCCTTCTTCCCGGCCGGACTGGTGCTCTACTGGGTAGTGAACAACATCATCTCCATCACCCAGCAGTGGTATATCACCCGCAAGATCGAGCAGGGCGCGAAATAGCCCCGGCCGGCGAGACCATTGCCGCCATCGCCACAGCGACCGGGCGTGCCGGGGTCGGCATCCTGAGAGTCAGCGGCCCGGCCGTGGAGGCGATCGCCAGGGCCCTGCTGGGCCGGGTGCCGCTGCCCCGCCGGGCCCTGTTGAGAGACTTTCTGGACAGCTCCGGAGAGCCCATCGATCAGGGCATCGCCCTCTACTTTCCCCGCCCCCACTCCTTCACCGGGGAGTCGGTGCTGGAGTTGCAGGGGCACGGAGGTCCCGTGGTGCTCGACCTGTTGCTGCAACGCGTGCTGGAACTGGATGCACGCCTCGCCAGGCCTGGAGAATTCAGCGAACGGGCCTTCCTCAACGGCAAGCTCGATCTGGTCCAGGCCGAGGCGGTTGCGGACCTGATCGATGCCGGCACCGCGGCGGCGGCGCGCCTGGCCGGCCGCACCCTGCGGGGCCGGCTCTCCGAGCGGGTGGGAGATCTGGTCGAGGGCCTGATTCGACTGCGACTCTACGTAGAGTCGGCCATCGACTTTCCGGAGGAGGAGATCGACTTCCTCTCCAATGGGAAAGTAAGCGCCGACTTACAATCCATCATCGGTGATCTGGACCGTCTCTACACCGCCACCAATACCGGGCGGCTGCTCCGGGAGGGGATGACCCTGGTGATCGCCGGGCGCCCCAACGCCGGTAAGTCGAGCCTGCTGAATGCCCTGGCTGGAGAGGATACCGCCATCGTGACGGCCCAGCCGGGGACCACCAGGGACCTGGTGCGGGAACGCATACAGCTCGATGGTATGCCCCTGCACGTGATCGATACAGCGGGTCTGCGTGACAGCGACGACCCGGTTGAGCGCGAGGGGGTACGCCGCGCCCGCGGTGAGATGGCCCAGGCGGACCTTATCCTGTGGGTGTATGACGCAGAGGCCGATCCCCACAACCTGGGTCTGCAGGGGGAGGAGCTGGCCGAGGGGGCGCCCCTGACCCTGGTGAGGAACAAGATCGACCGGCTTGGCCAGGCGGCCGGCCTGTGGGAGGGGGAGGCGGGCGTCGAGGTCGCCCTCTCCGCAAAGACCGGAGAGGGGATGGATCTGTTGCGGAGGCATCTGCGGGAGAGCGTCGGTTATGGGGGCGAAGCGAGTGGAGAATTCATTGCCCGGCGCCGCCATCTGGATGCCTTGGAACGGGCCCGGGCCCACCTGGTTCAAGGGGGACAGGTGCTCGCACAGGAGTGTGCCGGTGAGCTGCTGGCCGAGGAACTGCGCCTGGCCCAGCGGGCCCTGGGAGAGATCACCGGCGAATTCAGCGCAGACGATCTGCTGGGCAGGATCTTTGCCAGCTTCTGCATCGGAAAATAGTCTCACTTCCTGAGCGTCCGTTATATTCCACAAAGCCACCGCATGCCAGCGTATTTGCTGGTTTTTTTGTCCGTATCTGGCTAATATGTTCCGCATGAAGCCGCGACATGTGTGCCCTGGCGTGTGCCCTTTCTGGAATTTTGGTGTGCCCTTTTGGTGGATGTGTGCCCTTCAGTATCGACTGAAAAGGGTACTTTCAGGGGTGAATCAGGGGCTATCGAGGGCACACCATGGCATGGTGTGGCGTTTAAGCTGTTGGAAAAAAAGGGGTAATTCGGATGTGTGCCCTTTGCAGAATGGCAAGGGGTGTGCGGCCCCCAAGGCACGGCTTTCCCCGCCCCAACCGACGGCTTGCGACGGCTACGGTTGTTACTTTTGCTACAGATGAGGGCATGGCATGGCGCTAACAGATACTAAATTGCGGCATATGAAGCCCAAGGCCAAGGCGTACCAGGTGGCAGATGGCGGAGGTTTGTTCCTGCAGGTGCAACCCGGCGGCCGGAAATCGTGGAAGCTGCGCTACCGGATGGGAGGGCGTGATGCCAAGCAAGAGAAAGGCACCCTTGGCGAATATCCCACCTATTCCCTGGCCGAGGCCCGATCCTGGCGCGATGACTGCAAGGCACTGGTAGGGCGCGGGCTGTCCCCCATGGTGCTGCGGCGCGGCGATCCGATACCGGATGACGCGCCCCCGGCCGCAAAGGAGCTGGCAGAACTCTTCATCCGTAACTGGTGCGTGGCTACGGTTCAGAAGGCGCGGGAGAAAGAAGCCGAAGCCAAGGCCAGCAATACGGTGGAAGCGTTCGCACGGGAATGGCTACAGAAGGTGGTGGAGCCGACGAACAAGAACCCCCGAAACATCAAGCGCGCCCTAAGCAAGGACGTTCTACCTACTATCGGGAGCAAGGCGCTGGATGAAGTGACTGTGGCCGACGTTCTGGCAATCACGGACAGAATCAAGAATCGCGGTTCCGACCAAATGGCGCTACAGACCCGCAACATCATGAAGCGGCTGTTTGCCTATGCCATTGCGCGGGAGAAGATGACCAACAACCCGGCGGCCGCCATCGAAGCCAAGTATATTGCGACGGCGAAGAGTCGAGACGTGGCTTTGACCCCGGACGAGATTGGGCGACTGCTGCGCGCGATCTATCAATCCAGCATGAACCGATCCCATAAGCTGGCGCTGCACCTGCTGATCCTAACCATGGTCCGCAAGTCCGAGATGATCGAGGCCCGATGGAGCGAAATAGACCTTTCCAAGGCGGAATGGGTTATCCCGGCCGCGCGCATGAAGATGGGCAGGCCGCACATCGTGCAACTACAACAGCAGGCGGTGGCCATGTTCGAGGAACTGAAAGGGCTGTCGAGCGGTTCTGAATGGGTTTTCCCGAGCCGCAACACTCTGAGCAAGCCCATATCCAAAAGCACCTTGAATGCCGCTGTGCGTTCACTGGAACATGATGTGCGGGACTTTGTGATTCACGACTTCAGGCGCACGGCATCAACCCACTTGCATGAAGCGGGCTTCAATTCCGACTGGATCGAGAAGGCACTCGCCCACGAAATCAAAGGCGTTCGCGGTGTTTACAATCGGGCGCAGTACGCGGAGCAGCGACGGGAAATGCTGCAATGGTGGGCGGAATTCGTGGACAGCCAGATTGAAGAGGGGCGTAAGGTGATTATCGGCAGCTTTGGTAAAGCGTATCAGGCTGGGTGACGGGATGAACAAGCATGATGAAATCGCCGCACGGCGCGCGCTGTTGCGCCACTGGCTCGGGCTTCTGCGTGATGCGTTCTCAACCCACGACATAGAGACGGAAGAGGCATTGAACAACCACCCAGAAGGCGGCCCGATAACGCCACCCCTCCTACGACTGCCGCCGGTATCTTCTGACATGCGTAATCTGCTGCTGGACGGGATAGAACGCGCCCTGGCGCGCAAGGATGACCCGTTCAGAGTCAAGGAGCCGCGCGGATTGAAGCCGGTGCTGGATAAGCAGGGGCGCATCGACGTGGCGACGGCTGTATATCGCCTGGTTGATATGGAGAAGACGGCTACTATTGAACAGGCTGTCGGCCAAGTCGCCAAAGAGTTTCCAGTCTCGGAATCGATGGCAAGAGACGCCTACTACGAATTGCGCGGCTTGGCGAAGATGTTCGAGGAAGTTACCGCTGCCCGTTACCGCCGCTGAGTTTCGTTAAAAAAGCGGTTTTTTTCTGGATGGATTCCTGCTAGGGCTACCAATATTGTCTCGGCCATGCCGGTATGTACCGGAGAATGCTACGGAGTAACTAGCATGGCTGCACAAGCACAAACAGCGCCCACCATTCTGCGCCGCAAGCAAGTGGAGGCCCGCACTGGGCTTTCCCGATCAAGCATCTATCAGTACGTCAAAGCAGGCACATTTCCTGTGCCTATTCGCCTTGGTGCCAAGTCTGTTGGCTGGATCGAGGCGGAAGTTAATGCGTGGCTGGAAGCCCGTATTAAAAACAGCCGCAAGGGCTCGCAAGGGCTGAGGGGGCACGCGGCATGACTCACGCAATGAAAACGCCCCGCGGCAACGGGGCGACCACAAAGCAATTTCACACCGACAATTATACCGGCCGCGATGATCTACTAACAGGCTGGATCAATCTCGGGAAACAAAGCCGTACTAGCCGACGCCAGAAACCGAACTGGCAACGGTGGCGGCGATGATGGCCGACCGTGAACGCATCCGCGAAGCGGTGAGCTTCGTCCCCCCGGATGACCGCGAAACCTGGCTGCGCATGGCAATGGCAGTTAAGTCCGAGTTGGGCGTGGCTGGCTTTGACCTGTGGGACGCATGGAGCCAACAAGCGGATTTATACAATACCCGCGATGCGCGGGACGTGTGGAAGAGCATCCGGGCCAATGGCAAGGTGACGGCGGGAACGCTGTTCCATGAAGCCAAAGCGAACGGCTGGCGCGATGATGGGATGCACCAGAAGCCGACAACCGAAGATCTGGCAAAACGCAAGCGAATAGCCGAGGAACGCACCAGGCATGAAGATGCCGCTATAGCCCGCGAACGTGCCGACACGGCAAAGAAGGCGGCGGCAGGATGGAAGGCGGCGACTGACGTCAAGCCTGACAATCCTTATCTTGTTCGCAAAGAAATAGCCCCAACTGAAACCCTGCGGGAAATCGACGCCGACAAGCTGGCGGGAATCCTTGGGTATATTCCGAAGACGAGCGGCGAGCCGCTGGCCGGGCGTTTGTTGGTGGCGCCAATCAAGCAGGGCGGTATCTTTTCAACCCTGGAACTAATCGACGGTGACGGGCGAAAGGCTGCACTGTCCGGGCGTGGCACCAGCGCGGGCGGATATTGGGCGGCGCAACCTTTACCCGATGCACTAGAAACCCTGCTGATAGGCGAAGGCGTGGCGACCGTTCTATCCGCAAGAGAGGCGACCGGACACCCTGCCATTGCGGCGCTATCAAGCGGCAACCTGCTGGCGGTAGCGCAAGCCATGCGCGAATGTTACCCGACTGCGGCGCTGGTGATCCTGGCCGATCTGGTGAAGAAGACCGGAAAGCCTGATCGCCATGCCATCGAGGCGGCGCAATCTGTTGGCGGCAAGCTGGCAGTCCCTGACTTCGGAGCCGACCGCGATCCCGGTATGTCGGACTTTAACGACGCGACCGTAACATGCGGACAGGATGCCGTGAAACGCGCCATAGCGGGCGCTATGGAAACAGCAAGGGGTGAGTCTCAACCCGGCGAAAACGCGCCAGAGGGCGATTCTGGTGGCTGGCTTTGTTAAAGCCCCCATCCCGCTGGTTACATCATCGGCACTCGCGGCGCTGTCACTGGCCTGCCAAGCCCATATTGACGTTAAGCGGGCGGAAAAACTGCAAGGGCCAAGCGGCCTGTTCCTGTTAACCATTGCCGATTCTGGCGAACGCAAGTCCACCTGCGACGGTTTCTTTTCATCGGCAATAAGTCAGTACCAGGAAGAGCAAGCGGAGGCGATGAAGCCCGATATAGCGCAACATGAAGCCGATATGGATGCATGGGAGGCGGAACGCGGCGGGCTGCTGTCCGCGATCAAGGATTCGGGCAAGAAGGGCAAGCCGATCGACAAGCTGCGGGATGATCTTGCCGACCTTCAACGCAACAAGCCAGAACCGCCGAGAGTACCCAGGATGCTACTCGGGGACGAAACCCCGGAAAACCTGGCATGGAGCCTTGCCCGTCATTGGCCTTCTGCGGGCGTGGTATCGAGCGAGGCCGGAACTGTCTTCGGAGCGCATGGCATGGGCAAAGAATCAGTCATGCGCAATCTAGCCCTGCTGAACGTTCTATGGGACGGCGGGACGCATTCTGTAGGGCGGCGGACTTTGGAATCCTTCACCGTGAAGGGGGCGCGGCTGACCGTGGCGCTGCAAGTGCAAGAGGCAACCTTGCGGGAGTTTTTTAGCAAGTCCGGTGCATTGGCGATAGGGACAGGATTCCTTGCCCGGTTCCTGGTGGCCTGGCCTGAATCAACCCAAGGCCACCGGCTTTTCACCGACCCGCCGGAATCCTGGCCTGCGCTGGCTAAGTTCAATCAACGCATCGCCGCGATTCTCGAACAGGATGTTCCCATTGATGAAGACGGGGTGCTGTCGCCCCCTATCCTGCCCCTGGCTGCGGAGACCAAGGCCGCATGGGTAGCGTTCCATGACGCCATCGAAAGCGAACTGCGATCCGGCGGCGAGCTTTACGACGTGCGACGTGGCCAGCAAAACCGCTGATAACGCGGTAAGACTGGCTGCGCTGTTTCAGATATTTGAGCATGGCATGGGTGGCGCTATCGGGCTTCCTGTTTTCAAGGGTGCAAGCCGTATCGCGGCATGGCACCTGAACGAAGCCCGGCGATTCTTCGGTGAGCTTGCCTTGCCGGAAGAACAGGCCAATGCGGCGCGGCTGGATTGCTGGTTGCTCGACTACTGCCGAAGGGAGAAAACAAACATCGTTCCCCGGCGGGAAGTGCAGCGCAACGTGACACCGGGACATCTGCGCCAGAAAGCCACACTTGATTTCGCCCTGGCCGAACTGGAGGAAGCAGGCAGGGTGCAACTGGTCCAGGACGGCAGGCGCAAGGAGATACACATCAACCCGGCCTTGCTGAAAGGTGGCAAGCAATGACCCTTTCCGCGCTGATCAAAAAAGGCGGGCTCACAGGAATCATGACAGCGACACCCGCGACACCTGCGACACAAGAAGCCGATAAACCGGTAACTGTCGCACCAGTCGCAACTGTCGCTGTCGCAGAACTGCCAGAACCACTTCCCGAACTGTCGCCGGATGAAAAATCCAACATCCGGGCATGGCTGGCGCATATCGAGGAAATCGACCCGGCAATCATCGCCGAGGTGGTGGACAGGTGCCAGCGAGACGGTGAGGCGCGAGCCTATTTCCTGGAGCAGGCAAAGCAAGTCCCACCGCCACCAGAACCCGACTACAGAGCCACCTGTGTGGCCTGTAAGCACTTCCGGAGAATCAGCCCCCCCAACCCATGGCACTGCGCCAAGCGGCGAGCAGGAAGCCCCTGCGGTGTGCTGGGACACTGACATGCGATGGTGCAAAAAGTTTGAGGCAATGACCCTGGAGAGCGGCATGCTGACAGTCAAGCAAGAAGCCTTTGCCCTGGCGTACGTAGAGATCGGCAACGCCAGCGAGGCATATCGGCATGCCTACAATGCCGAGCGGATGAAATCTGTTACTGTTAATCGAAAGGCATTTGAGCTTTTGGAAAACGGCAAGATTACGGCAAGATTGGATGAGCTACGGGCAGAGCTGGCAGAGCGCAATTTGTGGGCCCGTGAGCGGTCCGTGAGGGCCCTAATTCAAGTTATCGAGAACCCCGACAGGCAGGCCGATATTATCGCCGCCGTGAAGGTGCTAAACGAAATGCACGGCTACAACGCGCCGGACAGGCTCGAAGTAAACGGCGCCCCGCTACCGAGTCATATCATGATCGACTGGGGCGACGAGAAACAGGCCATGCTGGAAGAGATCGAGAAACGCGCCGATGCCGGGCTGGGATAGACAACGCCCCGACCAGTTCAAGGACTGGCGAAGATGCCGCCCCCTGACCCGGCCGCCGAGCCGGGTTTTTTGTGGCTGCTGCTCAGCGAAAAAATGCCAAGGATGTGCTTGAATTGATATTAGGTGTGCTATTCCAATATTCGCCAGCAAAGTGAGGCAACGTTATGAAATACAATCTGGACTTGCAAGGGAACCACCCGGACGACAGGTTACGGTTTGAAATTGACCTTGATGCTGGGACTATCACTGGTGATGATGCCGAACTGGCGCGCCAATACCTCAAAAACGCAACCGGTGAGTGGATCATTTACGGCACTCAATCAGTTACCGTAAATGATCCACTACACGACCCTAGAGACCTGGCTATTGCGCTTGAGCCATATTGGCCGAGCATTCCGCAAGAACTGCTGGATCTACTTCCACCAGCTAAAGATGTACCCGATGGCGCGGTTGCTTGAGTGGGCGGAGCAGCGAAGTCGCATGCTGGCCTGCCTGCGGCTTGGTTCTGGTGCCGTTGCGATGATCCAGAGCAACAAAAAAATGCAATGTGTGCCCTGATGTGTGCCCATTTTGAGCCCATTGCTGACCGTAACGCCAGCAAGTACAAGGGCTTCGGAACTATTTCGGCATTTTGCATCGAAGGCGGTTTGCGTTGGCCAATGGCCGGTCGATAGAATCAATCCTAACCCGGCAAATATCCTTTCCATAATAGAAACGAAAAGCCAACGGCAGGCAGGTCCAACGTCCCTTGAACCACTTAAGCAGACCAAGCGAAACCACATTCCGCGACCAGGGATAGGATGACTGATTGGTTTTGGCGGCATGATCGAAAAAGGAATCGCAAGCAAAGATCTTGCGACCGGTCTTCGGATTGATGAAATCAGCCAGGACCAGCAGCAACCTCACCTTCATTGCCAGATACCCGGCACCACACCTTAGGGGCGCGGAAAAAATACATTACCCCAAA
>Ga0114931_10004084_pt1 | contig 18296 bp, 15 predicted proteins | sample 2SBtaG_FD_89579 | JGI IMG/M metagenome (GOLD analysis project Ga0114931, IMG submission 89579) | Deep subsurface microbial communities from Kolumbo volcano to uncover new lineages of life (NeLLi) - 2SBTROV14_V59a metaG | ecosystem: Environmental > Aquatic > Marine > Volcanic | place: Kolumbo...
GACTACCAGGCATTCAACGTCGGCCTGCACGGTCGTTCGGGAAAGTTCGAGTTTCAGGGGTTTTACACCTTGTCGGAAGCAGAAGGGAACATTCTCGGTGGCGCCGATGAGTTTCGCTTGACCGCCACCGAGCACCAGCCAGATCTGGGTGGCGCTCGGGACGTGTCGGTCAATCCCCTCGATCCACTGTGCGATGCGTGCTTCGGGCCGCTCAACACCGATGCCCGGCATCGGGTGACCTTCGCCGGCCACTACCAGTTTCCCCAGGAGGTCGAGGTGTCGGCAGTGTTTCGCTACCGTTCATCGCTGCCCTACACCGAGTACGCGGGTGTTGACCTGAACGGCGACGGCTTCAACCTCGACCTGCCTGCCGATGTGCCGCACGTCAACAGTGCGCGGGGCTCCTCCTTGTCCCAGCTCGATGTGCGGGTCTCGAAGATCTTTCGCTTGTCCGGGGATTTCTCCATCGAGGTGATCGGCGAGGTCTTCAACCTGCTGGATGACGACAATCCGACCCGTTTCGTCGGCAACCGCACGGCGTCCAATTTCGCCCAGCCCACCACCTTTGCGGGCGACCCTTCGCAGGGCGAGCAGCGCCTGGCGCAGCTCGGGATCCGGCTGCGTTTCTAGCGCAAGCCACAAGAGCGCGGGCGCGGGCGCCCGCGCTCTTCATCCCGCTGGTCTCGATCTCGCCGTCCCGCGGTGCACGTCGCGGGTCCGGCGATCCATGCTAGGGTCGGTTTAGCTTGTTGCTCGTCAGTGACGGAGGGGCGGCCCGTGTGGGCCGAGGTCGCTGACACCCACCCAACTTGCCCGGGGTCCGGTCACCTCGAGGTCATGGATTCCGGAGCGCTCTTTCCAAGGAGTCCGGTCATGGCGGAAACGCCAAGCGATCCGCATTCATCCAAGCTCGTCGATGACGAGAACCCTGCCTCTGCCGGTGCTGCTGTCGCGCCGGTCAGCCGGCGATCTTTTCTTCAGCTCGGAGCCGCGGCTGGTGCCGGTGCCACGCTCGCCGGTCTCGGCGCCTCGGCCTCCGCGGCGCAGGCGTCCGTGTCCCACGCTGCGGGCGATGCCCGGCACGACGATGCCACCGAGTTCGAGTTTGCCGAGGCGACCATCGCCGATCTGCAAGCGGCGATGGCTGCCGGTGAGCTTTCCTCGCGTGAACTGGTGCGTGCCTACATGCAGCGGATCAACAAGGTCGATCGCCGTGGTCCGGCGCTGAACACCATCATCGAGGTCAATCCTGACGCGCTCGACATCGCGCGGGCCCTCGACCGTGAGCGCCGGGAGACCGGGCCTCGGGGTCCGCTTCACGGCATTCCGGTAATCCTCAAGGATAACATCGACACCGGAGACAGCATGCAGACGGCTGCGGGCTCCCTGGCATTGGTGGGCACGCCCGCGCTTCAGGACTCCACGGTCGCTGCTCGGCTGCGGGCGGCGGGGGCGGTGGTCTTTGGCAAGGCGGGGCTGTCGGAATGGGCCAACTTCCGCGGTTTCAGCTCGTCGAGCGGTTGGAGCGGCCGTGGCGGGCAGGTGCGCAACCCCTACATCGTCGATCGCAACCCCTGTGGCTCGAGCTCCGGCTCGGCGGCTTCGGTGTCGGCCAATCTCACAACGGTGGCACTCGGAACGGAGACCGATGGCTCGATCGTCTGCCCATCCTCGGCCAACGGCGTGGTCGGCATCAAGCCCACGGTCGGCCTCACCAGCCGCGCGGGGGTGGTACCGATCTCAGCGAGCCAGGACACTGTCGGCCCACATGGCAGGACCGTGGCCGATGCCGCGGCTGTGCTCGGCGCGCTGACCGGTGTCGACCCGCGCGACCCAGCGACCGCTGCGAGCGCTGGCAACTCGTTTACCGACTACACGCAATTCCTCGACCCGAACGGCTTGGCGGGCGCGCGCATCGGTGTCGGCCGCCAGTTCCTGGGCTTCAGCGAGGAGACCGACGCGCTCTTTGAGCAAACGCTCCAGGCACTCGCCGATGCTGGCGCGGTGTTGGTTGATCCAGCCGACATCCCGACCTTCGATACCCTGCGCAATGATCAGGCGGAGATCATCGTCTTGATCTTCGAATTCAAGCGTGACCTCAACGCCTACCTCGCCACCCGCACCGGTGTGCCGGCGTCCTCGGTGGCCGACGTCATTCAATTCAACCTCGACAACTTCGACGCAGAGCTGGCGTTCTTCGGACAGCAGTTCTTCGAGCTTGCCGAGGCGGAGATCTTCTCCGAAGCCGCCTACCTCGACGCCCTCGAGCGCGGCCCGCGTCTGGCCGGTCCCGAGGGGCTCGATGCGGTGCTCGACGGACTCGGTCTCGATGCCCTCATCGCGCCCACCAATTCTCCCGCCTGGCCGATCGACGTGATCAACGGCGATGCCTTTCTGGGCGGCACCTCGGACTTTGCGGCGGTCGCCGGCTATCCGCTGATCACCGTGCCCATGGGTCTGTCTTTCGGTTTGCCGGTGGGGCTGAGCTTCATGGGGCGCCGGTGGGCGGAGCCGACACTGATCAAGCTGGTCTCGGGGTTTGAAGCGGCTGTTTCGGGTCGCGTGGCACCGACCTTCCGGCCCACTGCGCCGCAGACCGGCGCCCAGCTTCGAACCGCTGCCGCAGCCAAGCGCTCGACGGGCCCACAGCTCGATCGGATGCGTGAGGTGTTGACCCGCGCTGCGCTGCGCCGGCCCCATTCGCTGTAGGGACCCGGCCCACGTACGCGACGCGATCCGTGTCTAGCGCATCCGTGTCTAGCGCGGACGCGGACTCCCCGGCCCCTGCCGCTGTCGGCGGGTGCCGGGGAACCGGGCTTTCGGGATCGGCTGGTGGGCCCGTCACACGGCCATGTCTTGCGTCGCCCGAAGTGCGCCGGTACAGTTGCGCCGATGCGAACTCGTGACATCCGTGTCGTATTCCTCGCTGCGCTGATCTTTGCCTTCGGCAGTGGCTGCTCGCTGCGCAAGCTGGCCGTTCGGAGCATGGCCAGCACCTTCGGGGACCTGAGCGCAACCTTCGCTCGGGACGACGATCCAGCGTTGATCGGCGACGCTCTGCCCTTCGCGCTCAAGACCATCGAGGGCTTGCTGGAAGAAGCACCCCACAATCGCGGGCTGCTGATCGCCGCTGCCAGCGGCTTCGTGGAGTATGCCTACGGCTGGGTCGAGCTCGAGGCGGAGCGCGTCGAGCTCGACGATTATGCGCAGGCCGAGGCGCTGCGGGCGCGTGCGCTCGGACTGTACCTGCGGGCGCGCGACTATGGTCTGCGTCTGCTCGCCCTTCATCAACCAGAGATCGAGGCCAAGCTGCTCAGCGACCCGGAGCACGCCATCGGGCCAGCCGTGGCAAAGGATGTCGAGGCGCTCTTTTGGACCGGTGCGGCGTGGGGTTCGGCCATCGCTCTGGCTCTCGATCAGCCCGAGCTGGTGGTGGATCTGCCATCGGCGCGCGCCCTGCTCGAAGCGGCGCTGGCCGCTGATCCGGATTGGCGGCAGGGGCTGGTGCGCGAGGCCATGGTCGCACTCGAGGCGCTGCCCGAAGCCATGGGCGGCTCGGTGGCGCGCGCGCGCGTGCACTTCGAGCGTGCGCAGGCCCTGACCGGCGGGCAACGGGCCGGCACCTTCGTCACCTGGGCGCAGCGGGTGGCGATCGCCCAGCAGGATCGGGCGCTGTTTATCGAGATGCTCGAACGGGCGTTGGCCGTCGACCTCGACGCCCTTCCGGATGAGCGGCTGACCAATCGCGTAAGCCAGCAGCGGGCCGCACTGCTGCTGGCACGCGTTGACGAGTACTTCTTCGGCGCGGGCGAGGCCGCCGAAGACCCGGAAGACCCGGAGAACGCTGAGAACGCTGAGAACCAGGAGAGCGCTGAGAACGCTGAGAACGCTGAGAACGCTGAGAACGGCGCAGACGCTGAGAACGGCGCAGACGCTGAGATTGGCGCCAGCGCCCAACGGCCGGATCCCGCGAGCACGGTGCGCGCCGGCCAGGGGAGACGACCATGAGCGTGCCATTTTGTCGCCGGGGTCTCGCTTCGCATGCGCATCCCAGTGCGCCGGCCGGGGTCCGCGCGCGCGTCCGGGGATCGCTCGCTGTCCAGATCTCGGTTCTGCTGCTCGCCGCCTTGTTCTCGCTCGCGTTCGCGGTGCCGGCTGCCGATGCAGCGACGGTGGTCAAGATCGCCACCCTGGCACCCGACGGCTCGGTGTGGGACAAGACGCTGCGGGCCATGGGTGACCGCTTGAAGCGCGACACCGGGGGCAATGTGGTGCTGCGTCTTTATCCGGGCGGCGTGGCGGGCGACGAGCCGGACATCGTGCGCAAGATGAACATCGGCCAGTTGCAGGGCGCAGCGCTCACCAGCGTCGGCCTGGCGTCCATCGACCCGGCCTTCGGGGCCTTCCAGCGCCCGCTTCTGTTCGACTCCTACGAGGAGCTTTCCTCCGTGCTCGCAGCGCTGCGCCCGACGCTCGACGCGCGACTGGCCAGGCATGGCTATGTGCTGCTGGCATGGGGGCACGGAGGTTGGTTGCACTTGTTCTCGACCCGCCCGGTGCGCACGGTCGCCGATCTCGAGCAGCTCAAAATCTTTTCCTGGAGCGGCGACGAGGCGATGGTCGACCGCTGGCGCCGCGCCGGCTTCAAGCCGGTGCCGCTGGCTGCTACCGACATCCTGACCGGCCTGACCACGGGCATGATCGATGCTCTGCCGACCACCCCGCTGGCCGCACTGTCGTTGCAATGGTTTCGCCACACACCCTACATGCAAGATTTCGGCATCGCGCCGTTGATCGGTGCCACGGTGATGCACAAACGGCTGTGGGATCGGCTCACCGATGCCCAGCGCACGGCCATGCGCCAGGCGGCGCAGGAGGCACAGGCGACGCTGCTGCGCGAGGTGCCGGCGCAAGATCAGCGCGCGATCACCGCCATGGTTTCGCGCGGTCTCGAGGTGATCGCGATCCCACCTGCCGAGCAGGCATCCTGGAACGCGCTCGCCGAGCGCTTTGCCGCGGACATGCGCGCGCACTTCGTGGATCAGGACCTGCTCGCAGAGATCGCCCGCGCGCGCGAGGCCTTCAGGGCCCGTGCCCACGACTGACACCCGGGGAGCGGGCGGCATGCGTCGTTGGGCCGATCGGCTCGAAGGCGGTGTGGTGGCGACGCTGCTCGCCGCATTGGCCGTGTTGCCACTGCTCGAGGCGGCGCTGCGCACGTTGTTCGGGCGCGGCATCTCCGGCGCCCAACCCTTGGTGCAACACCTGACGCTGTGGGTGGCGTTCTTGGGGGCTGCGGTGGCCACCCGGCGGGGCGAGATGTTGGCGCTGGCCACCGGCAGCCTGCTGCCCGCGGGCGCCTGGCGCCAGGGGGCCAAGGTCTTTGCCCACGCCACCGCCGTGCTGGTGGCCACCTTGCTCGCCGTCGCCGGCTATGAGCTGGTGCAAAACGAGCGCGCGTACGGCCATGACACGCTGCCGGTGCTCGGCCTTTTCGACCTTCCGATCTGGGCCGCCCAACTGGTACTGCCGATCGCCCTGGCGCTGATCGCGTTGCGCCTGGCCTGGCGCGCGGGCGGCTGGCCGGCACGCGCCGTGGCGCTGATAGCACTCGTGGCGGGCCTCGTTTGGAATCAGGTACCGGCGCTGGCCCAAGGCCATCCGGCCTGGCCATGGCTGGTGATTCTGGTGTTGGCCATGGCGTTTGGCGCGCCGATCTTCGCAGTCTTGGGCGGCGCCGCCATCTTCCTCTTTCTCAGCGATGCTGTGCCGATCGCCGCTGTGCCGGCCGAGACCTACCGCCTTTCCGTGTCGCCGACGCTGCCCGCGATCCCGCTCTTCACCCTCGCCGGCTTCTTGCTCGCCGAGGGACGATCGTCGCAGCGTCTGCTCGGTCTGTTCCGTGCGCTGGTCGGCTGGCTGCCGGGGGGCACGGCGGTGATGACCGCGGGAGTGTGTGCCTTTTTCACCGTCTTCACCGGCGGCTCGGGGGTGACCATCTTGGCGCTCGGCGCCTTGTTGCACACCGCGCTCATGCGCGATGGCTACCGCGACCGTTTCGCCACCGGCCTGATCACCGCCTCGGGCTCGCTCGGTCTGCTGTGGCCGCCCGCAGTGCCGCTGATTCTCTATGGCATCGTGGCGCAGGTGCCGATCAAGAACCTGTTTCGGGGCGGTGTCGTGCCGGGTGTGGTGCTGCTCGTCATGGTCGCGGCCTGGGGTGTGTTCGAGGGTCGACGCAGCCAGGCCGCGCGCACGCCCTTCGCCTGGCCGGCACTGGGTCAGGCGCTGTGGCGGGCGAAGTGGGAGGTGTTGTTGCCAGTGGTGGTGGTGGGGGGCATCATGAGCGGCACGGCGACGCTGGTGGAGTCGTCGGCCTTGGCCGCGCTGGCGGCGTGGTTGATCGTCTCGGTGCTCCACCGCGAGGTGCCACTGCGCCGATTGCCGAATGTGCTCGACCGATGCGGCGCCATGGTCGGTGGGATCTTGATCATTCTCGGCGTCGCGATGGGCTTGACCAGCTATCTGGTCGACGCCCAGGTGCCGATGCAATTGCTCGCCTGGGTCAAGGTTCACGTGCATTCGCCACTGGTTTTCCTGGCCGCCCTCAACGTCTTTCTGCTCTTGGTCGGCTGTTTGATGGATATCTTTTCGGCGATCGTGGTCGTGGTCCCCTTGATCGCACCGCTGGGTCTGGCCTTCGGCATCGATCCTGTGCATCTCGGCATCCTCTTCGTCGCCAATCTCGAGCTCGGCTACCTGACGCCACCCGTCGGTCTCAATCTCTTCTTGGCCTCCTACCGCTTCCAACGGCCGCTCGGGGAGGTCTACCGCGCGGTGCTGATGCCACTCGGGCTGCTGGCGATCGGCGTGCTCTTGATCACCTACATCCCGGCACTCACCACCGCCTTCTTACCCTGAGATCGGGTCTCGTCCGGGCTGGTCTCGTCTGGACTGGTCTCACCTCGGGGGCGCCTGCGGCGGCAGACGATGGTTGCCGCCGTCGGAATCCACGCTAGAATCGTGTCAGAGCCACTGTCTTCGATGCTGGCCTTGCGCTCGGCCAAGCGAGGGCCGGGAGGGGCTGCAGCGGGTCGCTGCGGCGAGGAGGGAACATCAGAGCGCGAGAACGGGGGGCTGCGTACGTCGCTAGCGGCCTCTCCCCGTGGAGGAGATCTTTGTTATGTCCGACTTGTCTTTTCGCCATCGCCCGCCGGAGCTGGCGAGCGAAGAGCTCGAAAGCCTGGCGCTGCACTACCATGTAGCGGTCGTGGACGCGCGCGCGTCGGTGTCCGAGTATGCCCGTCGGCATCTGCTGCGCTCGCTTTATGCACCGCTGTCGCCGCCGCTTTTCTCGACCGTCGTCCCGAAGCTGGTGCCTTCGACCGCGGCTGTGGCGCTGGTGGTCGAGCGTCGTGCTGTGGACGCTTCGTTCGAGACCCTGCGTGCGGCCGGACACCGACGCTTCGCGGGTTGGGCGCGGCCGGAAGCGCTCGACGCCTGCCGCTCAGATCTCCTCGGGCGATTCGATGTATTGGATCTCGAGGAGGCGCGACGTGACGCCCGGCAGGGCGGCCTAGCCCTGGTCGATGTCCGCGATTCGGCCGAGGTGGCGAAGGCACCGCTCGAGGCTGCCAAGAACATGGTGCTCGGGCGATTGCTGGCACGCCGCGCCACCCCGCGCGTGGATGAGACCCTGGCGCTTTACAGTCCCCACGGGCTGCGCGCTGCGGTGGCAGCGGCCTGGTTGCGGCGCGACGGCTACCGTGTGAGCTGGGTACAGCCCCCGCGCGAAGCTGCGAAAGCACCGGGAAAAAGGGCCGGGCTGGCTCACAGATCGCTGGCGGCGGCCGTCGCGCAGCAGTGACCCATGGCGCGGGCGAAAGCGTGGGTGGCCGTGGGGCCCCGTCTGGTCAATCCGGCGGATCGAGGTCGAAGGCCGTGTAGTTCTTCGCGGTGAAGGCTTCCCACTTCTCGGGCACTTCTTCCTCCGGGAATATGGCCTCGACCGGACAGGCATCGATGCACAGACCGCAGTCGATGCACTCCTCCGGTTGGATGAAGAGCTGGTTCCATTCGTCCCGGTCGTAGATGCAGTCAACCGGGCAAACGTCAACGCACGCCTTGTCTTTTACATCGATGCAAGGCTCGGCGATGATGTGGGTCATTCGGGAGATCCTCCGGGCTTCGTCAGCGCTTGGATACGGGTGGACAGTATAGCCGCTCGCTGGGCTGGGCTCAAGGTGCGGCCGCCAACGCGCGGGTCGGCGCGAAAGGTGCGAGTACCTGCTCGGCGTCGGCCGAGCCGAGCAGCGCGGAGGCCAGGTGGTCGGCGGTCCAGGGCGCCAGCAGGATGCCGTTTCGAAAGTGCCCGGTGGCGGCCCACAAGGGTCCATCGCCGAGCCGGCCGAGCAGGGGCAGACCGTCCGCGGTGCCCGGGCGCAGACCCGACCAGGAGGCGATCGGCGCGCGTGCCCGCAGTGCCGGCAGGAGGCTTGCGGTGGTGGCCATCAACTGCGCCAGCCCCGCGTCCGTGGTGGCGTCGACAAAGCCCACCTGGCGCATCGTGGCGCCCACCAGCAAATCGCCACCGCCGCGGCGCACGCCGTACCAGTCGCTGCTGCGCAACGCGCCGAGGAAAGGCCAATCGATGCCGGTCAGGCGCAGCATCTCACCCTGCACGGGGCGGGAGGGAAGCGGTGGAAGACCGGCGATTTGACCGCTCCAGGCGCCGGCGGCGATCACCGCTGCGCCGGCGTCGCGCTGCCAGCCCGCACCTTCGGCGCGCACGCCATGACGGAGCGTGCGAATGGCGCCTACGCGGCGGCCACAGGTGATCGCCACCCCGCGCCGGGCGAGCGCCACGCACAAGGCACGCACCACCGAGCGGTTATCGACCCGGTGCTCGCCCGCCAGCAGCAGGCCGTTCTCGATGCGCGGATCGAGGTCGGGAATCTGTTCGTGCAGGCGCTCGCGGCCGAGGCGTTGGGCGCGCTCGCCGAGGGTGTGTGCGCTGCGCTCGTAGCGCTCGACCGCATCCCCATCCGGGTCGACCAGCAGCGCGCCGCTGGTGTCGTAGTCGAGGTCGATGCCGCTTTCTGCGGCCAGCGCCGCGGCGAAGCCGCGCCAGCGATCGCGGCTGCTGCGGCAGGCCTCGAAGAAGGGTCCGCGCTCCGGCACTTCGGCCAGCGGCGCCAGCATGCCCGCCGCTGCATAGGACGCCTCCGTTCCCGGGCGATGGCGTTCGAGAACTTCCACCGACAGGCCGCGATCGGCCAGCGCACGGGCGCAGGAGAGGCCGATGATGCCGCCGCCGATGATCAGAACATCCGGCCGTGGTGGGCACGCCCCGAAGCTCATTGCAGTGCCGCCGCGTCTGACATCCGCCAGGCGCTCATGGCGGATGTGGGCACTCCTCGGACGCATCGTCGCTGGCGGCTTCTGAGGCCAGTGCGCGATCAAAGGCCTCGAGCGTATGGTCGATTTCCGCTCGCCCGTGGGCGATGGTGAGAAAGAGCGTTTCGTAGGGCGAAGGAGGCAGATGCACACCCGCGGCCAGCATGCGATGGAAAACGCGTGCGAAGCGCTGGCGGTCGCTGGCGTCGACGTCCGCCAGGTTTCGTACCGGGCCAGCGGTGAAAAACAGCCCCATCATCGAACCGAAGCGGCTGATGGTCAGCGCGATGCCATGGCTTCTGGCCGATGCTTCGAGGCCGGCCGCAAGGCGTGCACCGGTTTGCTCGAGGTGGTCGTAGGCCGCTTGGTCATCGGCGCGCAGCGCCTGCAACTGCGCGTGGCCCGCGGCCACCGCCAGTGGATTGCCGGAGAGGGTGCCGGCCTGGTACACCGGGCCGGCAGGCGCGATTCGCTCCATCAGCTCGCGGCGACCGCCATAGGCCGCCAACGGCAGGCCGCCGCCGATCACCTTGCCCAGGGTGGTGAGGTCGGGCTCGATGGCAAAGAGGTTCTGGGCACCGCCCCAGGCGACGCGGAAGCCGGTCATCACCTCATCGAAGATCAAGACCGCGCCGTGCGCGTCGCACAGTGCGCGCAGGCCCGCGAGAAAGCCGGGGATCGGCGGCACCAGACCCATGTTGCCGGCGATCGGCTCCACGATCACTGCTGCGATGTCTTCGCCTTGTTGCGCGAACAGACGGGTCACAGCGTCCAGATTGTTGTAGTCGGCGAGCAGGGTGTCGGCGACCACGGCGGCGGGCACGCCGGGAGAGGAGGGTACGCCCAAGGTGGCGGCGCCCGAACCCGCGGCCACCAGAAAGGCATCGGCGTGTCCGTGGTAGCAGCCCGTAAACTTGACCACCCGCGCGCGGCCGGTGGCAGCGCGTGCGAGGCGCAGTGCGGACATCGTGGCTTCCGTGCCCGAGCTCACCAAGCGGACCATGTCCATCGCTGCGAACGCCGAGCAGAGGGTCTCGGCCAGCTCGATCTCGGCCACGGTCGGGGCGCCGAAGGTGGTGGTGGCGGCGAGCGCTCGCTCGATCGCAGCGATCACAGGCGCCGGACGATGCCCGAAGATGTGTGGGCCATAGGAGCAGATGTAGTCGACGTATTCCCGTCCATCCTCGGCCACCAGATAGGCGCCGTGGGCGCTGCGTACGAAGACCGGCGTGCCGCCGACGCCGCGAAAGGCGCGCATCGGCGAGCTGACGCCGCCGGGCATCACCCGCGCGCCGCGTTCGATCGCCGATCGGTTGCTGGCGCCGGGGTCCGGGCTCATGGTGTCCATCCCTTGGCCAGCAGCCGGGCGGCGTCGCGCGCGCCATAGGTGATCACCAAGTCGGCACCGGCCCTGCGAATGGCGATCAGCGACTCCATCAAGCAGCGGTCATAGTCGAGCCAGCCGTGGCCGGCAGCCGCGTGCATCATGGCGTACTCGCCACTTACCTGGTAGGCGGCGAGCGGCAGGTCGAAGCGTTGCCGTACCCGGCAGAGGACATCGAGGTAGGGCAGCGCCGGCTTGACCATCACCAGGTCAGCGGCCTCTTCGACGTCGAGCGCCACCTCGCGCAAGGCTTCGCGGGCGTTGGCTGGGTCCATCTGGTAGCCGCGACGGTCACCGAAGGTGGGGGCCGAGGCCACGGCATCGCGGAAGGGGCCATAAAAGGCGCTGGCAAATTTGGCAGCGTAGGAAAGGATGGCAGTGTCTTCGAAGCCGGCCGCATCGAGCGCGCTGCGCACCGCGCCGATGCGCCCGTCCATCATGTCCGATGGTGCCACGATATCGGCACCCGCGCGGGCCAACGACACGGCCTGGCGCGCCAGGTTGGCGACCGTCGGGTCGTTGGCCACCCGCTCGCCGTCAAGCACGCCGCAGTGACCATGGTCTGTATACTCGCAAAAGCATACATCCGCGATCAGCACCAGATCTGGAAGGGCCGTGCGCAGCGCGCGCAAGGCTTGCTGCACGATGCCGTCATCGGACCAGGCACAGGATCCGATGGCATCTTTGGACGCGGGAATGCCGAACAGCAGCACAGCCGGTATGCCCTCATCGGCGGCCGCGCGGGCGGCCTCGACCAGGCGATCCACCGAGTGCTGGAAGACCCCAGGCATGGAGGCCACCGCCCGTGCCACACCCGTGCCCGGGCAGGCGAAAAACGGCAGGATCAAGTCGGCGGTGCCGACGCTGGTTTCACGGACCATGGCCCGCAAGGCGGGTGTTCTGCGCAGGCGCCGCAGGCGGGTGCGTGGATAGCTCATGCCGGCGTTTTACCACAGTAGCGGGGCCGGAAACCGGTTGTGGCAGGACCGGAAACCGGGTGCGGTAGGGCGGAAACCGGGTGCGGTAGGGCGGGGAAGTGGATGTCCGGGCCGCGAATCGGCTCTGCATACGGACGCTGGCATTGCCGTGGTACCATCCGCGCCGCAGTGCGGCAATCGATGCCGAGCGCGGGCGAACTCGGGCCCGCCTACCGCTGAGCCATGGACCAACGCTTCGACCCCAATCTGCTCTGCCGCGAACTGCTGGTGATCACCGGCAAGGGCGGCGTGGGCAAGAGCGCGGTGGCCGCGGCGCTCGCTCAGAGCCTGGCGGCGCGCGGGCGGCGCACCCTGGTGCTGGAGATCGATCCGCGTGAGAACCTCCATCAACTGCTCGCGGTGGCGCCCTCGGGCGGTTCGATGGTGGCCGCGGGAAAGCGTCTCTTCGTACAAAACCTCAAGCCCAAAGGGGTGGTCGATTGGGTGGTCGAGGATCGCGTGCCGATCGGCATGGTCGCGCGTCGCATCGAGCAGAGCGTGGTCTATCAGCGCTTCACCGAGGGTGCGCCAGGGCTCAGGGAGATCGCGATCATCGGTCACTGCCTGCGCGCGGTGCGCGGCGGCATCCGCGGGGCGCCTACCCTCGACACCGTGGTGCTCGACGCGCCGGCCACCGGTCACGGCCTCTACTTGCTGACCGCGGCGCGCCTCTTTGCCGATGCCATCGGTGCCGGGCCAATGGCCAAGCTGGCGCGCGAGGCCGCCGATTTCGTGGCCGGAGAGCAGGCCGGCATCGTGGTGGTGACACTGGCCGAAGAGCTGCCGATCGACGAATCGCTGGAGCTGCGCACAGCGCTCGCGGAGCGCTTCGGTCGCCTGCCGGAGCTGCTGGTCACCAACGGCGTGTATCCGCCGCTTCCCGCTGCTTCCCGGGTCGAGGAAGACGATGCGCTGCGCGCGCTCTGGCGCCGTCGCCGGCAGGTCAACGAGCAGGAGATGGCGCGGCTCGATGCAGTGTGGGAAGGGCCGCGCGTGAGCCTGCCGTTGGTGGCGGTCGATCCCGGTCCGGGGCTGACCGAGGTGCTTCGCCAGCACCTCGATGCACAGCTCGAGGCGCTGATCACTGCCCGAGCCCCAGCCCAGGAGACACCGTGAGCCCGGCTCGCAGTCTCGACCTGAAGGCTGCCTCGCCGCCGCTGATCATCTGCGTGGGCTCGGGTGGCGTTGGCAAGACGACGCTGGCAGCGGCCATGGGCCTGGTTTCAGCGGCTGCGGGTCATGACACCTTGGTGATGACCTTCGATCCTTCGCTGCGGCTCAAGGACGCGCTGGGTGTCGGCGACGCGGAGCAGGATCGTGAGATTGTGGTGCCGGTCAAAACCGCGGGGGCGCTTCATGCCAGTCTGCTCGATGCGCGCCGGACCTTTGATCGCCTGGTCGAGCAGCACGCGCCGGACGCGGCCTCACGCCGGCGCATCCTCGAAAATCCCTACTACCACCATCTCGCCGGACAGCTCGGCGGCATTCTCGAGTACATGGCGGTCGAGCGGCTCTACGAGGTTTCGCGCGCAGACCGCTGCTACACGCGCATCATCCTCGACACGCCACCGGCGCGTCAGGCGATCGATTTCCTCGAAGCGCCCAGGCGGATCGTCGACTTTCTCGACTCGGGCGCGCTCAAGATTGCGCTCCGGCGTTGGTTTGACCCTCGCGGGCACCTGGTGTCGGCGCCGGGGCTGGCGTTTCTCGGACGTGGTGTCGAGCGCTTTCTCGACCGCATCGTGGGTCTCGACCTGCTGCGCGATATGTCCGAGTTTTTCCAGGCGTTCGAGCCCTTGTTCGCCGGCTTTCGTGCCCGGGCCTTGGAGGTCGAGGCGCTGCTCGCTGCCGCTTCCACACGCTTCGTGCTGGTCGCCGGGCCGGGGGAAGCGCGCAACCCTGACACCTTGTTTTTTGCCCGCAAGATCCAGGAAGCGGGCTGGCATCTGGGGCCGATCGTGGTCAACCGGCTTCATCCGCGCTTCGCGCCCGAGAGCGCTTCAGGGCCTGGCGCCGAGCAGCGGGGCCGCCAGCTCTTCACCTGGCTCGGCGAGCGTCATGCGCGCGGGCTCGACGCCTTGGGCGCACTCTTGCCCGCCGATCAGGCCCTGGTCGCCATGCCGCTCGAACCCGACGAACCCACCGATCTCGCCAGCCTGTCGGCGATGGGGGCCAAGCTCCAAGAGCGGCTCGACGACGCGTAGCAGCGCGCACGAAATGCCCGCTGCGCGGCCCTCGCGCCCGCGTTCTCGCGCATGGTGCTGATCCTCGCTCCTGGACATCGCCTTTCGATCCCCTCGGTGTGATCGACCGGTGGTCGCGTGAACCCTGAATTCCGGCGGCGCCAGTGACGTAGGATCGGTGTCGGTCAATCCCATACCGTCCTCGCCATGCGTACGATCGTCGCCTGCCCAGCCTGTCGCCGCCAATACAACGCGGCCGGACGTGCGCCCGGCGCGCGGCTTCACTGCTCCTGTGGTGAGACCCTGGTGGTGCCGTCGCGGCGTGGCCACGACGCCGCGGTGGTGCGGTGCAGCGCCTGCGGCAGCCCGCGCAGCGACGATGATCGCGCCTGTGCCCATTGCGGCGCGGTCTTGACCCTCCACGAACGCGATCTCCACACCATGTGCCCGGGGTGCCTGTCACGGATCAGCGATCGCGCCCTTTTTTGCCACCATTGCGGGCTGGCGATCGTTCCCGAGCCGGTGCAGGATGAGGCCACCGCTGCCATCTGTCCCGCCTGCGGCGCGCCAGCGGTGCTTCATAGTCGGCGTTTCGAGCGAGAGAATCTGGCGATCAGTGAATGCCAACGCTGCGGCGGCCTGTGGGTCGGGGCAGCCGTGTTCCGGCAGCTCGAAGCGCGTGCGAGAGCAACACCGCGCGAGCCTCCCGCCCCGCTCGACGCGGACGCCACCGGGAAGGCTCAGCCAACACCACGACCAGCCCAGAAGGGGTCGCTTTATCGGCCCTGCCCACAATGCAGCAAGCTGATGAATCGCACCAACTATGGTCGGCGCAGCGGTGTCGTGGTCGACCGCTGCCGCGCGCACGGCGTATGGTTCGACGCCGACGAGTTGGCGCAGGTGCTGCGCTGGATTCGTCACGGCGGCCCGGCCAAAGCAAAAGCCCGTCTGCGCGAACAAGCCCGCCAAGAAGAAACCCTCGCACGCCTCGATATCGGCCCACAGCCAACCCAACCCCTGTTCAAGCCCGAACCCCGCTGGCCCGAACTCACCGACATTCTATGGAGCCTCAGCACCTGGCTGCGCCATCGCCCATAGCCGGCAAGCCAGCCGCCTGCGCCACTCGGATGGCTCGTTGTGCAAACTCGCCGGACCGGTCGAAAGAAGCGCCCTGACGCCGAATCACAAGCGCCAGTGGCCTGTGAGCCTCGCTCGCAGCGTAGAATGAAACGAGTACAGAGAACTCTGAGAATGCGCAGAGCGAAGAGAAGATGTGATTGGTTTTTGGCGATCTTGCTGGTCGCGAGCCCCTGCTTTCCTCAGCAAGGACACCCCGCGACGCCCGGGCCAGAGTTTCAAGTCTCTACGCAGGCTGGGCGTGTCGTGCTTTTTGTGTCGGTTCTCACGGCCTATACGAACCGTGCGCTGACGGTCTATGGCGACGGACCCTTGGTTGTGACGCAATATAGTGCAGAGAGAAAGATCGTCCGGGAGAAGGTATTCTGGCTGCACACGTCGGAAACCCGAGAACTCCTTCAAATCGCAGTAGATCATGGGCCTGTGGAGTACGACGAAACCGATGAGCTTGGGCATGTCCTGGGCCTTGATCATACGAATCTGAATCCTAGCGGTGTGCAAACGAGCGCGACAAACGGCTTCTGAACGATATTTCTTTGTAGGGCGAAGATCCAATTAAATGGCTATACACATGAAGATCAACGATAATGCCGTTTGAGATATTCACCTTGGTATCTTTTGTGTAGATCGAGCGATCGGCAGATTTTGGGGTGGAGGTTGGGCGGCTTTGGCTTGGGGGCGGGCTTTGGATTGGGGGCTTGGCGGGTTGGTCTTGACATCCATGCCGCACTGCGGTAACTTCTCCGCGGCACATGCCGCGCCATGGCATATGCCCCCATCGCGCCAACCGGTTGTGGTCCGGCGAGAGTAGTTGTCTCATGATTCGAGTCATCAAACGATACGAAAGTCGCAAACTCTACGACACTGAGGAGAGCCGCTACGTCTCGCTGGAAGACATCGCGCAGTGGGTGCGCGATGGCCAGGAGATCCAGGTGATCGACAACGCAACCTCGGACGAGGTCACCGCCCAGATCCTCACCCAGGTGATTCTCGACGAGGGCAAGAAGGGCACCTCTTTTTTGCCCACCGAGCTGCTCCACGAGCTGGTTCGTAGCGGCGAGCGGGCCTTTCATTCTGGGGTTGAGCAGGTACAAACGGGGGTCGACCGCCTGGTTCAGAAGTCGATCGATCGCTTGCCGCCGGTACGCCAGGCACGCGAGGAGATGGCGGTGCTTCGGCGTCATTTGAGCGACCTCGAAGCGACGCTCGCGGGGCTCGAGGAGAGCGATTCGGCATCCGGGGCGAGCCAGCGCAAGAGCACTGCCAAGCAGCCTGCCGGGTCCGCGACGGCAGCGGCGGAAGCGACCACCGCCACGACGACCGCCGGCAAGAGCACCAAGCCAGCGGCGAAGCGCAAGAGCGCCCCGAGTGCCGAGGGCAGCAAGGGCGCGCCGAGCAGCAAGGGCAGCAAGGGCAGCAAGGGCAACAAGGGCACCAAGGGCACCAAGGGCAGCAAGGGCACCCCGAGCAGCAAGGGCAACAAGCGCACCACCCGTACCGAGAGTGCGGTAGCGGCCGCTGCCAAGACTGCCGGGCGCACGACCTCCAACAGTACGACCTCGGCCTGAGGCCGACATATCCCAGGAGATTGGCCATGAGCTCGAAGAACAATCCATTCCCCGACGACGTCAAGGCATCCGTGCAGCGGGTCTGGCTCGCCGGGCTCGGCGCGCTGTCGATGGCCGAGCAAGAAGGGGGCAAGCTGTTTCGCAACCTGGTGGAGAAGGGCACCAGCTTCGAAGCCCGCGGCAAGGCGCGGGCCGAGGACCTGCGCGAGAAAGCCGCTGACGCGACCGGTGAGGTGCGCGAAAAGGCGGGCGAGATCGGCGCTGACCTGCGCGAGCGGCTGGCCGAGACCGGTGAGCGCGTGCGTTCGGCGCTGGGCGGTTTCGAGCGGCGCATCGACCAGGCCGTGCAAGGTGCTTTCGAGCGCGCTGGGGTACCCACCCGGGAAGAGATCGCGGTGCTCAGCAAGCGCATCGAAGAGCTTACGCGCCTGGTCGAGAAGTTGAAGAAGCCGGAATCGAAGGCCTGATCGGGGCCGGTGTCGATGGCCGCTTCCCAAGCAGCGCGCTCCGCGAAGACCGTCCGCCGGCCGATCGGCCTGGCGCTCGCGGGTGGAGCTGCGGGCGGCGCGATCTACGAGATCGGGGCCCTGCGGGCGTTGGATGAGGCGATCCCGGATCTCGATCTCAACGATCTCGATATCTATGTCGGAGTCTCGGCCGGAGCTTTCATCGCCGCCTGCTTGGCGAATGGACTGTCCTCCGCGCAGATGTGCCGGGCGATCGTCAAGCCGGAGCCCGGCGAGCATCCCTTCGTTCCCGAAATGTTTTTCCAGCCGGCGGTGGCCGAGCTCGGCCGCCGAATGCTGCACATCCCAGCCTTGCTGCGCGAGGCGATCCGCGGCTATGTGAGTGGCCATGAGCGCCGTCTGCGAGATGCCTTGACGGTGCTCGGCCGCGCCTTGCCGGTGGCGATCTTCCAGAATGATCCGATCCGCGAGTACATCCACGGAATCTTCTCGATCAAGAATCGCAGCGACGACTTTCGCCAGCTCAACCACGCGCTGCGCGTGATCGCGACCGATCTCGAGTCGGGCCGGCCGGTACGCTTCGGTGAGCCGGGATTCGACCAGGTGCCGATCTCGCGCGCGGTCCAGGCGAGCACCGCCTTGCCCGGGCTGTATCCGCCGGTCGCGATCCACGATCGTCTGTACGTGGACGGCGTGCTGCTGAAAACCATGCATGCTTCAGCGGCCCTCGAATGGGGCGCTGAGCTTCTTTTTTGTGTCAACCCAATCGTGCCGGTAGATGCGAGGCAAGGCATCCAGCAAGGCGAGGTGCCGCCCGGGCTGATCCTCGAGCGCGGCTTGCCCGCGGTGTTGTCGCAGACCATGCGCACATTGATCCATTCGCGGATGCATCTCGGAGTCCGGGCCTACGAAAACCGATATCCGGGCGCCGACGTCATCCTGTTCGAACCGTCGCGCAACGACCACAAGAGCTTCTTCTCCAATGTGCTCACCTTTCGCTCGCGGCGCGCGGTTTGCGAACGGGCCTACCAGACCACGCGCAGGGATTTGCTCCGCCGCAAAGAAAGCCTCGGACCGAAGCTCGCCGAGCATGGCCTGGCGCTCGACATCGCCCATCTCGAAGACCCGACACAGCGCCTGTGGGCGCACGTGCTGCCGGGCGAAGATGCGGCCGAAGCGGAGGC
>Ga0114931_10004085_pt1 | contig 18295 bp, 19 predicted proteins | sample 2SBtaG_FD_89579 | JGI IMG/M metagenome (GOLD analysis project Ga0114931, IMG submission 89579) | Deep subsurface microbial communities from Kolumbo volcano to uncover new lineages of life (NeLLi) - 2SBTROV14_V59a metaG | ecosystem: Environmental > Aquatic > Marine > Volcanic | place: Kolumbo...
AATAAACACCCAAACCTGTTTCCCTCTTGCCAATTTTGCGATTTCCCCTGCAAATCACTGTGGCCGTGTCTCAAAGGCCCAGCGGAGGGTCTCGGCCTCGCCATTGTAGGAAAAACCGATTTCGACCCGATAGGTGGTGCGCGGCGACAGGGGATCGAGGGGAAACCAAGCGAACTGCCTGGAGGTGAATTTGTGATTGGGATCGCTCCGCTGGTTGAGACGGCGGATTTTATTCACAGGCAGCCATTGCTCTGAAACATCATCATAGCGCTGGAGGGAAAAGCGGAAGACGTGGACATCTTCGGTGGTGTAGGGGTTGAAGTGGATCGAGACGGGGTAGCCGCTGATCTCCAGATCGGGCAGAGGATCGGGGTATTCGCTGGAGAAACTGGTCGGGGTGGGATAATCCTCCGGGGGCCAGACGACATAATCGGTGACGGTCGCCAATCTGTCCCCTTCGGACTCCTCCCAGCGTTTCACCGACACCAGGAATCTGCCATGACAGATGTCGGGATAGAACAGGGCCTCATCCATGTCGCTGGTTCCCACCATGGAGCAGAGACGCTCGCGCCATTCCGATTTGATCCGGGTGTCGGGACAGGAGGACAGGGTGAAATACTGTCTTGGCCGATAGGCCGCCGGACCGGGGTCACGGCACAAGGCGTCCAGCCAGTCGCGCCTGACACGGTAGCGGCCATCACACAAAGAATAATAACTCCCGGGCCCTTGAATGAGGGCCTCTGCGGGCGGTGAGTCGCAGAAGTCGCGAAGATACTCACCGTCTATGACGGTGCCGTTGCCACATTTGAGTCCCTTGGGGATGTCATTCAATCGGGCCTCTTCGGGAAGATGGCGGCACAGATATTCCTCGTCGTCGCTACTGATCAGATAATCGCCACAGCGGAGATAGCTCCTGGCGGCAAAATATTCCGGGCGGTCGGTACAGATTTGGGCCAACTGACGGTTACCCATATCGTAGACGAACACCTTGCTGCGACGGGCGATACCGATCTCACTGACAGTGTAATCCAGAAATCCGAAACGATGATAGATCGCCGCCATCAGGCTGGTAATCGCATCGGCCTGGGAGGGGCTGCCGAAGGAGATGTTCTCGCTCACTTTGTCGCTGAGATAACCCACGTGGCGCCCCCGGTCGGAAGGATTAATGCCGGTGAACAGGCGCCGGCCTGGTATCTCCCGGTGATAGTCCAGATAGTCGGTCGAATTGATTGGATTGGCCACGAGATAACGGGCATGATTGGCTGCCGCCCGCTCCAGGGGCCGGGAACGATAGAACTCCGGCAGGCCCGCAAGATAGCGGTTTTCATTGATCATTTCATAGGGATCCTGGGAAGCCACGGAGACTCTGGTCGCCTCCCCGGCCGACTGCAACTTTCTGGATGCAGGTCTGTGGTTGAACCAACCTCCCAGCACAACCAGAGCGACCGCCAACAGAATATATTTCACCAATTTCATCGTATGTCAGCCGGATGCCAGCCGGTGAGCCCAACGGGTCGTTTCCGGAAGCTTGTAGCGGGTGACGCAGGCCATGACCCAGCGGATGGCACTGTTCAAACTCACGCGGTGTCCGGGGGAAATATACAGGGGTTTGACGCCTGCCCGGGTCCGCAACACCGCGCCGATCGTCTCTCCCTGGTCCATCAAAGGTACCCAGTTACCCTTTTCCTCTGGGAGGGGGGGATGGGTTCCGATGAGGCGGCTCTTGCCCACACCAATGGTCGGCTGATCCAACAACACCCCCAGGTGGCAGGCAATCCCAAAACGCCTGGGATGCGCCAATCCCTGACCATCGCAGAGGAGTAGATCCGGCAGCGTGTCCAGTTGCCGCAAGGCTTCCAACAGCGCGGGAATCTCCCGAAACGAAAGCAGCCCCGGCACATAGGGAAAAGTGGTCTCCACGTCGGCCACCGCCTTTTACACGAGATGCAGGGAGGGATAGTCCAACACCGCCACGGCGGCCCTGGTCACGCGGCCCGAATCCTTGAAACCCACGTCGACACCAGCAACGGTGCGTACCGGATTCGGCAGCTCGTCCTGGATTCTGACCAAAGCCCGCAAACGTTGCTGGATTTCTATGGCTTGCATGGGGGTGACATTCCAATCGTGCGGGTAGCGGAGCTCAATCGTGGCCACGCCGTTTGGCCTCGTCCCAAAGACCATCCAGCTCCGCCAGGGGAGTCTCGGCGACAGTACGGCCCTGTTGTGCCAGGCGTTTTTCCATATACCCGAAACGGGCGGCGAATTTACCGTTGCTCTCGCGCAACGCCCTCTCCGGATGCACCTCCAGATGACGGTCCAGATTCACGGCGACGAACAGCAGATCCCCCACTTCTTCGCGGATATGGTCCTGATCCCCGGATTGCCAGGCTTCGCGCAGCTCTTCCAGCTCCTCCTCCACTTTGGCGAACACCGGTTCCACCTCGGGCCAGTCGAAACCGTGACGGGCCGCCCGGCTCTGAATCTTTTCCGCCTGGATCAGGGCAGGGAACGTCACCGGTACATCATCCAGAATACCCCCCTCCGTCCTGTCACCCCTCTTGGCCTGGCGCTCTTCCTGTTTGATCCGTTCCCACGCCTGTTTGCGCTCGTCTTCGGACGCGTATTCGACCCCGGAAAAAACATGAGGATGACGCCGTACCAATTTCTCGCAGAGGTTCGCCACCACCCGGTTGAAATCGAACAGCCCCTGCTCCTCGGCGATCCGACTGTAGAAAACCACCTGCAGCAGCAGATCCCCCAATTCATCACCCAGATCCTCGGGGTCCTGGCGGTCGACTGCGTCGGCCACCTCATAGGCCTCTTCCAGGGTATGGGGAACCAGGGACTGGAATGTCTGCCTGCGGTCCCAGGGACAACCGCTGACGGGATCCCGCAGGCGGGCCATGATCTCGAGCAGCTGAGCGATGGCGGACATTTCAGAAGTGGTATCCGAAGTTGTCGTGGAAACGTTGCCTGAAGCGATCCATATCGATCCGGTGGTTCTGGGTGCCAGCGCTCTCCACCTTGATCGCTCCCATCAACGAGGCGATGGCGCCAATGGTTTCCCAATCGTAGTTTTCCAGCAGCCCGAACAGCACACCGGCCCGGTAGGCATCGCCACAACCGGTGGGATCGAGCACTTTTTCAGCCTTGGCCGCCGGGACGGGGATGGGCCGGCGGTCGATATAGACCACCGATCCCTGAGCTCCCTTGGTCACCACCACCGCGTCCACGTCATCGGAAATCAGCTCTGGGGTCAGGCCGGTCTTTTCCTGGACCAGCTTGGCCTCGTAGTCGTTGAAGATGGCCCAGTTGGCCAATTCGATGAAGCGTATCAGTTCATCTTTCTCGAACATGGGGGTGCCCTGACCGGGATCGAAAATGAAGGGAATGCCCGCATCGGAGAACTGCTCGGCGTGCTGGATCATGCCATCACGCCCATCCGGGGCGACGATGCCGATGTCTATCCCTGCCTGGGCAGGTACTTCGTTGAGGTGGGCGTGAGACATGGCACCGGGATGGAAGGCGGTGATCTGGTTGTCCGCCAGATCGGTGGTGATGTAGGCCTGGGCAGTATAGCTGTCTTCCACCGTCTTGAGGTAGCGTTGCTCGATACCACATTCGCAAAGCCACTCCCGGTAGGGGCCAAAGTCTTTCCCGACGGTGGCCATGGGAAGGGGCTCCTTGCCAAGGAGTTTCAGGTTGTAGGCGATGTTGCCGGCACAACCGCCGAATTCCCGGCGCATTTCAGGCACCAGGAAAGAGACGCTCAGAATGTGCACCTGATCGGGAAGAAGGTGATTCTTGAAATAGTCGGGAAACACCATGATGGTGTCAAACGCCATGGAACCGGTGATCAATGCTGTCATTGTGGATTTCCTTAAAACTTGTCGTACAAAATCAGTCCCCATACCATCAGGGCCAACAGATTGGCGAGAAGCACGCTGGCCGACGCTATGTCCTTGGCATAGCCGGACAGTTCGTGATAGTCGGTGCCGATACGATCCACCACGGCTTCGATGGCCTAATTGAGGGTCTCGAAGATGGCGATCAGGAGGACGCTACTGATCAGCAGGCTGCGCTCCACCCCGTTGTCTCCCAACCACAAGCCAAGCGGAATGGCCAGGATGAGGGCGACGATTTCCTAACGGAAGGCTTCTTCCTTACGCCAACAGACTTTCAATCCAGCCATGGAATTGCCGAAGGCGGCAATCAGGCGGGGCATCCCAGTTAGACCTGGCTTGCCCATCATCCACCACCAATCAGGGAACGATAGGCCTGGGCATCCAGCAAGCCATCGAATTCGGCAGGATCCAGAGGACGTATCCGGACCAGCCAGGCTTCATAGGGGGCCTCATTGATCCACTCGGGCCGGGCCGCAGCCTTGTCATTGACCTCGATCACCTCGCCCGAAACCGGCGCATGGACGTCCGAGGCTGCTTTGACCGATTCGAGCAACATGAATGGCTTTCCCGCTTTGACCTGAGTCCCCACCTTTGGTAATTCCACATAGACCAGATCCCCCAGTTCGGCCTGGGCATGGTCGGTGACTCCCACCACCACTGTTGCGTCCGCTTCCAGTCTCGCCCACTGATGGGTGGTCGAGTATTTCAACCCTTCCGGCACCTGACTCATGGTGTTGCTACCCTTCTCATTCCAATCAAAGGTGGGCATTGTAACCCAGACCACGCGCTGCGGCATGTGCCACATTGTCCATGGGGCAATCACCGGCCTTGCAATGAGGGAGTGGGACCGGTACATTTTCCGCCTTTGTCATGTCGCAATCGCCCACGATCGCTTTTTCGATGCACGCCACCCCTGTCATTCTGGTTGCCCTGCTCTCGGTCTTTGTGGCCACCCTTCCGCTCATGGCCGGGGAAAAGGACGGCGAAGACGAGCAAGCCTCTCTGGTCAGGTTGAGCGAGGAACAACAGCGGCTGGCAGGAATCAGGACCGGTCATCCCCGCCAGGTCGAAATGGCTCCCCGCCGGCCGGTTGCAGCAAAGGTCGTCGATCCTCTCCCCTTGCTGGACTCCGCTGCCCATTGGCAAAAACTTCAGCAGAGGCAACAGGCGGCGAAACGTCTCCTGGCAATCGCCGCGGGTCAATGGGAACGACTGCGCCGCCTGGGAACCTCTGTGCGCCAGGCACAACTGAATGAGGCCGAGTCCCGCTGGATTGCCGCCAAACTGAAGCTGGAAGCTGCGACCCTGGACATCGGATCACTCCGTCACAGGATGATTCTCACCTGGGGAAAGGAACTGACCCGCTGGATCGAAGACTCCGATGCAAGGCTTCACCTGCTGGGGAACGGTAACGGCCAGCTGCTTCGCCTGGTTTTTCCTTCCCCACCTTCCTCGGCCTGCCCCGACCGGTTCGTCATCATCCAACCCCCACGCGAAAGCATACCTTTGACCTGTTTGTCCGCTGCCCCCCGCATCGATGACAAACTCACCGGTTTCCCCTATTTTTATCTGGGCATGGCTCCCGCTCTGCCAGTGGGCGGGCGGTTGACGTCCTGGCAGATGGAGCCTCGTCCCTATGTTACGGTACCCGCCCGGGCCATCCTATGGGAAGGGGGAGTTCCCTGGATCTATGTGCAAAGCGGTGACGGTTTCGTCCGCAAAGCCTTGCACGACTATCGTTCAGCCAGCCAGCTGTGGTGGATCTCCCGGGAGGAACTGACAAGCGATCAACGCATCGTCCTCGACGGAGCCCAGATCCTCCTGTCCACAGAATTGCGAGGTTGGGTACCCGAGGAGGAGGATGACGATGACTGAGTCAATGAAAATCCAGGCTCGGCTCCCACCTCCTGCTATGTTGATAACTCTCTAAGCCATGCTGTCGCCCCTGATCGCTACCGCAATCCGGCTTCGCGGCGCCATCGTGGGTCTATGTGTGGTGTTATTCTGTTATGGGGGATGGCGCCTATCCGAGGCCGGCCTGGATATCTTCCCCGAGTTCTCCCCCCGCCAGGTCGTCGTCCAGACAGAAGCTCCTGGTTTGACTGCCGAACAGGTAGAGCGGCGTGTCACCCAGCCGCTCGAAAATGCCCTGGGTGGCTTGCTCGGCCTCAAGGATCTGCGCTCCGAATCGATCGAGGGACTGTCGGTGGTGACCGTGATCTTCGAGGACGATGAGGATTTGTACCGGGCCCGCCAGCAGGTGAGCGAACGACTCGCCAGCGTGGCCAACCTTCTCCCCCATGGCACCGGTCCGCCCCTGGCCGTGCCCCTGTCTTCCTCTTCCGCTACCCTGCTGACCCTGGGCTTGACCGGAAAGTCGCCGCTCCTGCTGCGCGATTTCGTCGACTGGACCCTGGTGCCACACCTCCTGGCGGTACCGGGGGTGGCCGATGTCAATGTGTTTGGCGGTGGCCTGCGGCAACTACAGGTCCGCCCCGATCCCATTCGCCTACGCGAACATGGCCTTGGTTTCAATTCGCTCATGAACGGCCTCGAAGCGTCCCTGCGGCGCCAGGGGCTGGGCTTTATTGCCACCCCCAACCAGCGTCTCCCCCTGACCCTGGAGGAACCCGGGCCGTACCCCAAGGGTCTGCGCCGGCTGCCCCTTGCCCCCGGCCTGCCCCTGGAACAGGTGGCCACCATCGACTGGGGAGCAGCACCCCCCATCAGCGCCGCCCAGGTGGGGGGACAACGGGGACTGGTATTGATGGTCATCGGCCAATATGGCGCCAACACCCTGACGGTGTCGCGGAGGGTGGAGCGGGTTTTGGCGGATTTCGGGCCATTGCTGGAAAAACAGGGCATCACCCTGCATCCCCGTCTTTTCCGCCCCGCCGACTATATCGAACGCTCGATCCGCAGCCTCGGAGGCCACCTCCTGATCGGGGCGTTGCTGGTGGTCGTGGTCCTGTACGGCTTTCTAGGCGACTGGCGCAGCGCCCTCATCTGCACTCTCGCGATCCCCCTGAGTCTGCTCAGCGCCGCCCTGATCCTGCTGGAGGCCGGGGTCAATCTCAACATCATGGTGTTGGGGGGGCTGGCCATCGCCTTGGGCGAAGTGGTCGACGACGCCATCATCGATACCGAAAACATTTTTCGCCGTCTCAGGCAAAACCGCCTGGCTCCGCAACCCCGGCCGATTGCCCCCATCATTCTTGAGGCATCGCTGGAAGTCCGGGGGTCCGTGGTCTACGCCACCTTCATCGTCGCGCTGGTGTTCGTTCCCCTGCTCACCCTGGGAGGGGTGGCGGGAAGACTGTTCGCTCCCCTGGGAAGCGCTTACATTCTGGCCATCCTTGCCTCTCTGGGGGTGGCTCTCACGGTCACCCCGGCCCTGGGATATCTACTCCTCGGGCATAGCCGCAAGACGACGGTATCTCCGCTCTTGCATACCCTGCAGGCGCTCTACCAACGCCTCCTGAGACGGATTCACCACCATCCGCTTCCCGTCTGGGGTATCGCGGCGGGGATCTGCGTGGTGGCAATCTCCAGCCTCGCGGGACTTGGCGGGCGTTTTCTCCCGGATTTACGCGAAGGTCATTTCATCGTCCACACGGCCAGCCTTCCCGGTACTTCCCTGCAAGCCACCCTCAAAGTGGGAACCCAGCTGACCCAGGCCTTCCTCAAGATACCCGGGGTGGTTTCGGTGTCCCAATGGGCTGGCAGGGCCGAGCGCGGCGCCGACACCTATGGCAGCCACTACAGCGAATACGAAGTCCATCTCACCCCCCTCTCTGGTCCCCGGCAACAACAAGTGCTGGAAAAACTGCGGCGGATTCTGGAAAGGTTTCCAGGAATCGCCTTTGAGGCCAACACCTTTCTAACCGAGAGGATCGATGAAACCCTGAGCGGCTACACCGCCCCCGTGGTGGTCGATGTCTATGGACCGGAAACCGCTGTCCTGGACCAACTGGCCCGGCAGATCGCCGCATTGATGGAATCCCTGCCCGGAGCCCGGGATGTCCGGGTCCGTTCCCAGACCGCTTTGCCGCAATTGGTCATCGAACCCGATATCCAGGCCATGGCCCGCTGGGGAATCACCAGCGGCGAGATCGGGAGGATACTTCGCAGCGCCTATGCCGGCCTGAAATTGGGTGAAGTCTATGTGGGAAACCGGGCCACCCCCATCACCCTCCTCTTCAGCAGGGAACAACGTTCCCAGATCGAAAGTATTCCCGCCCTTCCCATCGAAACTGCCGATGGACGGTTGATCTCCCTGGGACAACTCGTTCAGGTGCGGCAGGTGGAAAGCCGCTACAACGTTCTCCATCACAGCGCCCAACGGCTGCAGGTCATCACCGCCAATCCGGAAGGGGACCTGGAGGGATTCATGGCCCGGCTGCGCCGTGAGGTCCTCAGCCGTATCGACTTCCCCCCCGGTTATGTGCCGGAATTCACCGGCGCAGCGGTGGAACAAAGCCGCAGTAAGACCGAGTTGATTCTCCATGCCCTGCTGGCGGGGGCGGGCGTGCTGCTGTTGATCTACATCGCAGTGGGTTCCTGGCGCCACACCCTCCTCACCCTGGTCAATCTCCCTTTTGCCCTGGTGGGTGGGGTCGCAGCGGTGTGGTTGGGAGGCGGCATCGTCTCCATCGGCTCCATGGTGGGTTTCATCACCCTGTTTGGCATCACCGTACGCAATGCCATCATGCTGATCGCACACTACCAACGGCTGGTGAGCAGGGGCGGTTTGCCCTGGAATGCTGACACGGCTGTTCAGGGAGCAGTGGAACGTTTGCCTGCAGTGCTCATGACCGCCCTGGTCACCGGCCTGGCGATGTTACCGGTGGCCTGGGGCAGCGACAACCCGGGACGTGAAATCATGGGACCGATGGCCGCCATCATCATCGGCGGCCTGGTCTCTTCGACCGCCCTGACCTTGCTGCTGCTTCCAACGTTGTTGCTCAGGTGGGGGCGTTTTTCAGACAATAGACCTGAGTGAGCCACATCAACGTCGTGGTTTCATACGCCTTTTTCCATCCCTGACTGGCAAGGTAATGCCCGATGGCACCGGGATCATGGAGATAGGTTCTGAAGTCGCTGCCGGCAAGGGAAAGTATCAGGTTCAGGCTACCCATAGCCAGCCGGGTGAGCCAGTGGACCCTGGGATAGGTCAGCGCCACCAGCCGGTTTGCCCTGGAGGAAGCCGCGGAAAGCAGCTGTTCATAATCGGGATAACAGCAGATGACTTTATCCATGATTACGATATCACTGGGTTCCAGGGTCCCGGCCAACTGGACGAAATCGCCCAAACGATAATCGAGCCGGTCTTCCAGCCCCTGGTCACGCGCCAAAGCCCTGGCTTCCTCCAGCATCTGCGTCGACAGATCCACGCCGACAGCCCTGACAGCGCCATGCCGAAGCAAGGTCTGGTGCAGATACCCTACCCCACACCCGACTTCGAGCAGACTTGCCCCCTCATATCCGAAACGTTCCAATCCCTTGACCAGCTGTCTTTGTGAAGACTCGAGGCCGAACCAACGATAGCGATGACGGTAATATCCGGCAAACCGGGAAAACAGCCCCCCCGCTGCGTGGGCATGACAGCAACAGGAAAACATGACACCTCCTCAGGCACCCATGAAAAAAGCACACACAAAGCAAGGGAGTGATTCGAGGGTGTAAAACGTCCCCCCTGACCCGGCCTCCCTGAGCTTGCGCAGTAACGCTCTTAAAAAGCGTTTTTCACCGCCGACGTAGAAAGCAGCAAAGCTGAGGGGGGCCACTCGTAGGCGTCAGCGGCCCGGACGGCCGATGTCGAGCCCCCAGGGAAGGGTTCACGGCGTCCCGAGAGGCGATCCTCCTGCCTCTACCCCAAGGCATCTTTCACGGTAACTTATACGTAAAGAGGGTGTTATCTCCCCTGGTCGACTCCTTTCATGCTCAAGCGCACCCGTCCCTGACGGTCGATTTCCAGCACTTTGACCCGGACCACGTCACCCTCTTTGAGAACATCGCGGACGTTTTCCAGGCGGCCCTCAGTGATCTGTGAGATGTGGAGCAAACCGTCACGACCCGGCAGGATGTTGACGAAGGCGCCGAAATCCATGATCCGGACCACCTTGCCCTCGTAAATCTTGCCAACCTCGACATCGGCCACGATTTCCTCGATGCGGTTGCGCGCCTCCTGACCGGCGGCCTTGTCGACCGAGGCAATCTTGACCACCCCATCGTCGCTGATGTCGATGCTGACCCCGGTTTCTTCGGTGATACTGCGGATGGTGGCTCCACCCTTGCCGATCACGTCGCGGATCTTGTTGGGATCGATGCGGAAACTGGTGATCCGGGGCGCGTAATCGGACATCTCCGCCCGCGGTTCGGAGAGGTCGGCATTCATCTTCTCGAGGATGTGAAGACGACCGTGCTTGGCCTGCTCCAAGGCCCTGCCCATGATTTCCGGGGTGATCCCCTCGATCTTGATGTCCATCTGCAGGGCCGTCACCCCTTGAGGAGTGCCTGCCACCTTGAAGTCCATGTCCCCCAGATGGTCTTCGTCACCCATGATGTCCGACAAGACGGCGAAATTTTCGCCTTCTTTGATCAACCCCATGGCGATACCCGCCACCGGCGCCTTCACCGGAACCCCGGCATCCATCAGAGCCAGACTGGTGCCGCAGACACTGGCCATGGAACTGGATCCGTTGGATTCGGTGATTTCAGACACCACCCGGATCACGTAGGGGAATTCCTCTTCCGATGGCATCACCGCCTGGATGGCCCGTTTGGCCAGCTTGCCGTGACCGATTTCGCGCCGTTTTGGCGACCCCATGAAGCCCACTTCACCGACACAGAAAGGCGGGAAGTTGTAGTGGAGCATGAAGCGCTCGAAATATTCCCCTTCGATGGCATCGATCAGTTGCGCATCCCGCCCGGTCCCCAGGGTGGCGATTACCATCGCCTGGGTCTCGCCGCGGGTGAACAGGGCCGAACCATGGGTACGGGGAAGCACCCCGGTGCGGATGTTGATTGGCCGGATATCCTCCAGACCGCGTCCATCGATGCGCACCCCATCGTTCAGAATCTTGCCGCGTACCAGACGTTTTTCCAGTTTCTCCAGAGCCTCTTTCACCGCCCCAGGTTCGTGGATCTCGTCCGCGGTCAGGGCCTCGACGACCGCCTTGCGTACTTCCTTCAGTTTCTGCGAGCGTTCTTTCTTGATCCGCAACTGGTAGGCCACTTCCAGGGCATCCCTGGCATGAGACTCCACCAGGGCCTCCAGTTCGCTATCGGCCTCAGGCGGTGATAAATCCCAGGGTTCGACGCCCGCAGTCGCCACCAATTCGTTGATTGCCGAGATCGCCGCCTGCATCTGTTCGTGACCGTAAAGCACGGCCCCGAGCATGACATCCTCAGAGAGTTCGCCGGCTTCCGATTCGACCATCAGTACGGCTTTCTCCGTCCCCGCCACCACCAGATCAAGCTGCGAGCCTTCCAGTTGCGTGGCGGTGGGATTGAGCAGGTAGCCCCCTTCCCGATACCCCACCCGGGCGGCGGCAATGGGGCCATGGAAAGGCATCCCCGACAACGCCAGGGCGGCGGAGGCACCCAACATCGCCGGGATATCTCCGTCTACTTCCGGATTGGAAGACAGTACTGTGGCGATCACCTGGACTTCGTTATGGAATCCGTCAGGGAACAGGGGTCGGATGGGGCGGTCGATGAGGCGTGAGGTCAGGGTTTCCTTCTCCGAGGGCCGTCCTTCACGCTTGAAAAAACCGCCGGGGATACGACCGGCGGCATAGGCTTTCTCCTGATAGTTGACGGTCAGGGGAAAAAAGTCGGTGCCCGGCGAGGCTTCCTTGTTACCCACTGCGGTAACCAGCACCACTGTGCCGTCCATGTCCACCAGGACCGCACCATCGGCCTGGCGCGCCACTTCCCCGGTTTCGAAGACGACCCTGTGATCGCCGTACTGGAATTCTTTGCGAATCGATTTCATAAGTCAGCTTACTTCCGTAGTCCTAGACGCTCGATCAAGGTGCGGTAACGGTCCACATCCTTGCGTTTCAGGTAGGTCAGCAGTTTACGCCGTTGATTGACCAGGCGGAGCAGTCCGCGGCGGGAATGCACGTCTTTTTTGTGTTTCTGGAAATGGGGTGTCAATTGGTTGATTCTGGCAGTGAGAAGCGCCACCTGAACTTCGGGGGAGCCGGTATCGCCCTCGCTTCGCTGGAAGTCCTGCATGATCTGTCGCTTCTCTTCAACGGTCAATGGCATGGTTTTGTCTCTCCTATGCTGATGGTTGCAAATGAAAAAAGCCCTAACGGGGCCGTTTGAACAAACGGCGTGGCGCAACCCAACCATCATCGAGTACCTCACCCACGCCCAGGAAAAATCCGTCTCGATTATACAGCCGCACGAATCCTTGTGCTTGCAATTTTGGTATCAACACCGGTTGTCCCCGAAGCAGATAGAATGCCATCTCCTCGCCCAGCTGGATCTGGGGCCAGAGGATCACGGCACTGTCGATAGGAAGCAGACACTGGCGCCGTTCCTCCAGGGACATCGCTTCCAGTTGCTCCAGGGTGATGGCATTCTTGATGTCGTAGACACCCACCTGGGTCCGGCGCAGATTTTCCACATGGCCCACGGTATCCATTGCTTTGGCGATGTCTTCGGCCAGGGTGCGGATGAAAGTGCCCTTGGAACAGAACACCACCAGCTTGAGAAAATCCTCTCCCACATCGAGCAGCTTCAGCTCATGGATGGTCACCGTGCGCGGCGGGCGCTCCACCTCGATACCCTGGCGGGCCAGGTCATAGAGCCTTTTGCCGTCCTGCTTGAGTGCTGAATACATGGGGGGGACCTGCTCGATCCGCCCCCTGAACCGCCCCAGAACCGACTCTATCCCGGTATCGCTCAAAGCAGGTACCGGTAGCCGGGCGGTGATCTCGCCCTCGGCATCGCCGGTAGCCGTCCCAGTCCCGAGACGGACCGTCACCAGATAACGTTTGTCACCGCCCAACAGATATGCTGAGATTTTGGTCGCTTCACCACAGCACACGGGAAGCAGTCCCGAGGCGATGGGATCGAGACTGCCGGTATGGCCAGCCTTGCGTGCCGCCAGCAAACGTTTGGCCTGTTGTAGCGCCTGATTGGAAGTGATGCCCGGGTGCTTGTCCAGTAGCAAAATCCCGTCGATGGAATCGCCGCGTCCTCGTCTGGATCTATTCATCCTTTTCTTCTCGTTCCTTGGCAATTTGGTCCAACAACTGAGTGATCCGAACTCCTCGCTCGATCGCGGTATCCCTGAAAAAACGCAGTTCCGGTACGGCACGAAGGCGCAGGCGTTTACCCAGCTCACGGCGGAGAAACGCTGCGGCCCCATTAAGCACTTCCAGACTGGGCTCCAGTTGCCCGGATTCCAGAGTGCTCAGATACACTTTGGCCACCGAAAGGTCGCGACTGACCTCGACATCGTCGATAGTGACCCACCCCAGACGCGGATCCTTGACTTCACTCCGGATCAGGTCCGCCAGTTCCCGCTGCAACTGGGATCCCACACGTTCGGCACGTTCATATTCCCTCGCCATCTCAGTCCTCGGCTTCCACTTCCACCCGCTCGAACACTTCGATCTGGTCACCCTCGCGGACATCGTTGTAGTTCTTGACCCCGATGCCGCATTCCATTCCGGCTTTGACCTCGGTGACATCGTCCTTGAAGCGGCGCAGCGATTCCAGCTGACCTTCGTAGATCACCACGTTGTCGCGCAACACCCGGATCGGGAGGTTGCGCCGCACGATACCTTCCTTGACCATGCAACCGGCGATCTGGCCGAACTTGGGATGACGGAACACCTGGCGTACCTCGGCGATGCCCACGATACGCTCCTTCATCTCCGGTGCCAGCATGCCCTTGATGGATTTCTTGACATCATCGATGACATCGTAGATCACGCTGTAGTAGCGCAGTTCAACCCCCTTCTCTTCCGCCAGCTTGCGGGCCCCGGCATCGGCGCGCACGTTGAAACCAACGATGATGGCATTGGAAGCAGTCGCCAGATTGACGTCACCCTCGTTGATGCCGCCCACCCCGCCGGCAATCACATTGACCCGGACCTTGTCGGTGGTGAGCTTGCTCAGGGAATCGCGCAGAGCCTCCAGACTACCCTGAACATCGGCCTTGATGATGATGTTGAGATCGACCAGCTCGCCCTCTTCCATGCGCGAGAACACCTCGTCCAGCTTGGCCGCCTGCTGCGCCGCCAGTTTCTTCGAACGCGCCTTCTCCGCGCGCAGGTCGGCGATCTGTTTGGCGGCTTTTTCGTCCCGCACTGCAATCAGGTCGTCACCGGCGTCGGGCACCCCGGACAAACCCAGGATCTCAACCGGGGTGGAAGGACCGGCTTGCTTGATCTGGCGGCCATTCTCGTCGAACATGGCACTAATGCGGCCGTACTGTTCTCCGCACAACACCGCGTCCTCCCGTTTCAGGGTGCCTGCCTGCACCAGCACGTCGGCCACGGGGCCACGGCCGCGGTCGAGGCGTGATTCCAGCACCACGCCATGGGCGCTTCCCTTGGTCGGGGCTTTCAGCTCGAGCAGTTCCGATTGCAGCAGGATCGCCTCCAGCAAGGTATCGATCCCCTGGCCGGTCTTGGCCGAGACGGGTACGAACTGGGTGTCGCCCCCCCATTCCTCCGGCACGACATTGAGCGCCGCCAGTTCGTTTTTGACCCGGTCGGGATCCGCCTCGGGCTTGTCGATCTTGTTGATCGCCACCACCAGCGGAACCTTGGCGGCACGGGCGTGCTCGATGGCCTCCTTGGTCTGGGGCATGACCCCGTCGTCTGCCGCCACCACCAATACCACAATGTCAGTGGCCTAGGCACCGCGGGCACGCATGGCGGTAAAGGCAGCGTGACCCGGGGTATCCAGAAAGGTGATCGACCCATGGTCAGCCTTGACTTGGTAAGCACCGATGTGCTGGGTGATGCCGCCCGCTTCCTTCGCTGCCACCCGGGATTTGCGGATATAGTCGAGCAGCGAGGTCTTGCCGTGATCCACGTGCCCCATCACTGTCACCACCGGCGATCGCGGTTGTTCGTCTCCCAAGGGCTCGGTGGCTGAAGCCAGGAGGGCCTGCTCCAAATCGTCGGCGCTCTGCAATTTGACCTTGTGCCCCATTTCCTCAACTACGATGGCCGCAGTCTCCTGATCGAGGATCTGGTTGATGGTCACCATCTGCCCCAGCTTCATCAGTTGCTTGATCACTTCGGTGGCCTTGACCGCCATTCGTTGTGCCAGTTCGGAAACGGTGATGGTTTCCGGAATCGCCACTTCGCGCACCTGGGGCTGAACCGCCTGGGGCAGGGGGCCCTTGGACTTTTTCCTGCGCCTGGCCTTGGCAGCCAAAACCTTATCCGAGGCTTCCAGTTTCTTGCGCCCCGGTCGCTCCTTGCGTTTTTCTTCCTTCTCAACCTTCTTTTTGGCTTTCTTGGGCTCGGGCTTTTGCGGCTCTATGACCGCCATCGGTTCAGGCTGCGCTGAGACCTCTTCGGGCTTTTCTTCGCTGACCACTGCTTCCGGGGTAGCTTCCTGCCTGGCCCTGGCGACAGCTTCCGCTTCCGCCTGACGCTTCTCTTCCTGTTTTCTGGCTTCTTCCTCTGCCTCGAGACGCTTGCGCTCCGCCTCCTCGGCAGCCCGACGGGCTTCCTCCTCCGCCTGCCGCTTGGACTCTTCCTGCTCTTTGAGCCGTTTTGCCTCTTCCAGAGCCTGACGGGCCTTTTCCGCCTCGATCTGCTCAGGGGTCAGTCCTGTGACTTCGCTTCGCTTCACATAGGTCCGTTGCTTGCGCACCTCCACACTCACCGTCTTGCTGCCCCCCCCAGCCAGCCTCCCCTGCCTGAGCTCCTTGACTTCCTTGCGCTTCAAAGTCACGCGGCGGGGACCCAAGGGTTCGGATTCCTGCTTCTTGCCATGGCGCTGCCTGAGATAGGTCAACAGCTGAACTTTCTCCTCGTCACTGAGAGTATCGTCGGCACCCGCCTTTTCCAGGCCGGCATTATTCAATTGTCCCAGCAAATTCTCCAGCGGGATGCCCACCGTATCGGCCAGTTGTCTTACAGTGATCTCACTCATCGCTCTTTCCCTCTTTACTCACCCGCCTGACTCTCTGCGAACCAAGGTTCACGTGCTTTCATGATCAATTTTGCCGCCTTCTCTTCATCCAGCTCAGGCTCGATCTCCTGGAGTTCGTCCACCGCCATTTCCGCCAGATCCTCCATGCTCCGGATGCCGGCTGCTGCCAACTTGTAGGCCAGCGCCTCATCCATTCCCTCCATTTCGAGCAGATCGGACTCCGGTGCCTCGCTCTCCACATCCTCCTCGCTGGCGATGGCTTTCAACAACAGAGCGTCCCGGGCCCTTTTGCGCAGTTCTTCCACCAGTTCCTCGTCGAAGGCCTCGATTTCCAACAATTCTTTGGTGGGAACATAAGCCAGTTCTTCCAGACTCGAAAAGCCTTCCTGGATCAAAGCCTCGGCAAGGTCCTCGTCGATGTCCAGTTCCTTCATGAACGTCTGCTTGGCCTTCTCGGATTCACCCCGGTGTTTCTCCTCCATCTCGGAGACGGACATCACATTCAGTTCCCAGCCGGTCAACTGGCTCGCCAGGCGGACATTCTGCCCGCCGCGGCCGATGGCCTGGGAGAGGTTTTCGTCGGCAACGGCGATATCCATGGAATGGAGATCCTCGTCCACCACGATCGATTGGATATCTGCAGGGGCCATGGCGTTGATGACGAACTGGGCATCGTTCTCATCCCAGAGAACGATGTCGATCCGTTCCCCATTGAGTTCGTTGGAAACCGCCTGAACCCTGGAGCCCCGCATGCCGATGCAGGCACCAATCGGATCCAGGCGGGGATCGCGGCTTCTCACAGCCACCTTGGCCCGGACACCCGGCTCCCGGGCAGCTCCCTTGATCTCGATCAACCCCTCGCCGATTTCGGGCACTTCCAGTTTGAACAACTCGATCAACAGCTCGGGCGCGGTGCGGCTGACAATCAACTGGGGACCGCGGCCATCCTCGCGGACTTCTTTGAGGTAACCCTGGGCCCGGTCACCAACCCGGAATGACTCGTGGGGGATGGTTTCCTCGCGCGGTATCAAAGCTTCCGCGTTCTCTCCCAGATCCAGGTAGACATTACCGCGCTCGACCCGTTTGACCACACCGGTCACCAGTTGCCCGATCCGGTCCTTGTAGGCTTCGACCACTTTGCGACGTTCGGCCTCGCGCACTTTTTGCACGATCACCTGCTTGGCCGTCTGGGCGGCGATGCGACCAAAAGCGATGGATTCGATCGGTTGCTCCACATAACTCCCGATCTCGGCGTTTTCATCGAGCTTGCGAGCCTCATCCAGAGTCATTTCCAGATCGGGATCGGTCAACTCATCCGCCTCGACCACCTTCCAACGACGCCAGGTTTGGTACTCCCCGCTTTGCCGGTCGATCGCGACCCTGACATCCATCCGCCCGTCGTGCTTCTTGCTGGTCGCGGTCGCCAAGGCCGTCTCCAGGGCCTGAAATATCACTTCCTGATCGATATCCTTTTCATGGGATACCACGTCGACAACTCGAAGAATCTCTTTGTTCGTCATCGGCTATTTCCTTCTCATGATCTCTTTGTAATCCGGCACCAGGCGGGCTTTCTCAATCTCCCCGAAAGGCAGCGCCTCACGCTCGCCATCGGAGGTCTCGAGCAACACCCGGTCGGCCTCCACCCCTATGATCCGCCCTTGGTAACGCCGCCGTCCTTCCCGTGGTTGAACAAGCTGCACTTTCACATCAGAACCCCGGAATCGGTCAAAGTGTTTCAGGGTGAAGAGGGGGCGCTCCAGACCTGGCGAAGATATCTCAAGCAGATAACTTCCAGAAACCGGATTTTCCACATCCAATAAAGCACTGACCTGTCGGCTGACCACTTCGCAATCGTCCACGGTGACCCCGTCCTTGGTATCGATGTAGACCCGCAACACCCTGCGGCCAGCCGTATCGGCGGCCCATTCGATGCCAACCAGCTCATAACCGAGACCGGAGACCAGCGGTTGCAATAGTTTCGTCAGTTTGTCTGATGACTGAGTCATAACCCTCTATAAACTTCCACCCACAAAATATGGGCCCAAGGCCCATTTTGTTGTTCTTGCCGCTCCCTGGCCGGTACAAAATAAAAAGCCCCGTAGCGGGGCCTTGATTGGTTGCGGGGGCAGGATTTGAACCTGCGACCTTCGGGTTATGAGCCCGACGAGCTACCGAGCTGCTCCACCCCGCGATTGATTGGAGCATTATATGCTTAACCCGCTTGCAGCGCAATGGCTATTTTGAATCCT
>Ga0114931_10004086_pt1 | contig 18292 bp, 12 predicted proteins | sample 2SBtaG_FD_89579 | JGI IMG/M metagenome (GOLD analysis project Ga0114931, IMG submission 89579) | Deep subsurface microbial communities from Kolumbo volcano to uncover new lineages of life (NeLLi) - 2SBTROV14_V59a metaG | ecosystem: Environmental > Aquatic > Marine > Volcanic | place: Kolumbo...
ACTTCCTGCGCAACTCCAGTTTGGTGTGGCCTATGAGTGGATTCCAGACCGTTTTACAACAGCATTTGCCTATGAGTTCACAGCTAATAATGTTATCCGAACAGGCAAGCTAATAAATCGTAAAACCAACGCGGCAATTGCCTCTGCTCCTTTGCATTTTCGAAACGGAAATACTTACCATTTAGGGGCTGAATATGTTTTTTATCTCAGCTCGAATCGAAAAATTCGAACGCAGGCGGGTTTAGCCTTCGACCAAGCTGTTACCAAAGCCACGATGCCGAATCCTGTTTTGGCGCCGGATGAAAATTATCTAGGCTATGCAGCTGGTGCACAGTATGAAACGAAATCTCATATTTTTGGGCTAGCCGTAAATTACGGTCAATACAGTTCAAAGACTTCTAGTATTAATTCAGCAGTAACGGCAAATTCCGTTTTTAAAGGGGAATACTCTTTGAAGGTCTTTTATGCTGTTTTGGACTACCAGTATAAGTTTTAGTCGTATGGTAGAGGAGAAACGGCAAGATCGGATTTTTTATCCTCAAGTGAATTCTTCTTTTCAGGCAATAATAATTGCCAGGCTTCGATTTCATCGGAATAACCTTTGAGGTGTAGACCCCCGAGGCTTTTCCATTCGAATAGAGACTGAGTATTGGCACGAATCGCTGAAGATGTACAAATCGTGTTTGGGCCGAGATTTCGAGTATGGCTTTCTAGGCGTGCCGCTAAATTTACGACTTCTCCGATAACCGTAAAGCTTAGTCGATCTTGACTCCCTACATTACCAAGAATGACTGGTCCGTAGTGGATTCCTACTCCGATTGCAATCTCTGGAAGGGATTGGGATTTTAGAGTGTCATTTGTCTTTTCCAGTCCCAAAAGGAATTCTGTGGCGGCTTTTGTTGAGTTTTGGCAAGCTTCAGGCCCTTCAAATATTGCAATAAAACCATCCCCCATAAACTTATCAATAAAACCCTCATATTTTGAAATGATAGGTTCAATATCGGAAAAACATAAATTGAGTAATTCCACAACTTGTTCTGGGCGAATGTTCTGGGCGATTCCAGTAAAATTGAAGATATCGGAGAACATGATGGCGACAGATTTTTTTCTAACGGATCGGAGTAAATTCTTCTGTATGTTTTCATCATTGTTGTTCATTAAAACATTCGCTAAATCAGTAGGAACGAATTTTTTAAATACCCTGCTTAAAGATTGTTGGTGAATAGAGTGTCGTCTTGATATTTCGAGACTCCTTTCCAGCTCATCCAATATTTTGGCATTGTGGATAGCGATCGCAAGATGATCCGCTAACATCATTAAGAGATCCTGGTCTGAAATCTTCATTTTTCTTGTGTCGTCGACATAATCAACGGATAAAACCCCGAGCACTTGTCCCTCTTGATCCAGCAGGGGAACAGCTACAAAGCTTTTAGCTCCTAAAATTTGTGCAAATTTTCGAGAGCGCGGAGATAATTCTTTCATATGAAGCGCAATATCTTCAATAAAGACGGGTTGCTTCGTATTCACGACCTTAATAAAGAAGCCCGTATTGTTCTCCGAGCGAATGTTAAACTCAGCTTCAGACAAGATCCTATCCATTTCTGGACTAAAGCCATAGTGGGCTTGAACTTCTAGAAGTTGGCGATTTCTATCGCAGGTTAAAAGAATGGCTCGATCATAATGAAGAAAGGAACAAACATTCTTTACGACGGATTCGGTCATTTTTTCGGGAGACGTCAAGGCATGAGTTAATTTAGAGATATGGCTAATCAACTCTAATTCTCTGTTTTTTCTTTCGATGTCTTGAACAGCACTGTCCAAAACCTCGTTATGAAGTACTAATTCTTCTCTTTGTTCCCAGCGCTGCCGAAGAAGAATATAGTAGCCTAGGCTCAAGATAAAGATGACGCTCGAGAAAAGAGCACTTTGGAAGTTTAACAACTTTAAAGTGCTTAAGATAAAGATCGTGCTCAGGAGAAGGCTAACAGTAATTTGTCGGATATAGGTTTTTTCCTTCCATTTGAGCTGATAGAGACACCGTTTTCCTCCTTTATGGAAGCATTCTAACTCTTTCAGTTCTGCGATAGGAAGGTTAAGCACTTGAGGAAGCCCTTTTAATAAGCCTGTTCGATTCTCGCACATATAGGGTCGTTCCAAACTGGGTTCAACGGGTACGCTTTCGATTAAAGCCTGATGACCTTTCATTTTTAAGACGTTTAAGTGAGAGGCTTTGGTAAAAAAAGGTGTAAATTTACTCACTAGGCGATAAAGATGACCAACGCTTACCAATCCTCTCATCAGATAGTAGATGGAAGCACTAAACGCGTTTTTCTTCATATACAGACCCGCTAAGTAAGCAATGTTATTATTGCTCGAGCGCTCCTTAACAAGCTGATAAAAACGATCTGCAAAATCTAGGTCAAACCAAGTGCTATCGTCTTTTAGACGGGATTCGTCGACTTGAAGATCAGTAAGAAGCTCTTGAACTTTCTGATCGGACCAATTTTCTTTATCACGAAGATAGCCTAAGTACAGCCGAAAAATTCGAGCGTGATAGGGTTTATTAAGTTCAAAGATCTGTTTAGTTTGTGTTTTCACTGGAGAGATCTTTACCGTGTTCGACAATTTGAGCTGTTTGTTTAAAATTTGTGACCAGCTGTTTTATATTTTTAAAAATATCTTTTGAAATGCTTTCAAACTCTGGCATCGCTGTTTCGCTCAAAATCCAACAGGTATAGATCTTTGACCAGACCACATTTTGGGGACTTTGTGTGCCAAAAGGGATGAGAATGGTGGGAGACACTTCCAATGGCTCAAAGTATTCTTGGTATACTTTTTCTACTAAGATTTCGGAAAGAGCCTGAGAAGTTCCCTGGTCTACCGAATCTGAAAACAGATAAATGGAGTTAGTTAATTCAGAAAGATTAAGTCCAGGCGACGATACTTCAACGAGAGCGTAAACTGAAGAACCTTCAAAACTTGCTGATAATATATGCCGTTCTCGATTTAATTCTAATTTTTTAAATTCCTTTTGAATCTTCATTTTTAATGGATCGGGAGAGCTTAAGCCGGTTGCTCTCAAAAAGGTATGAAATGAATCACGAATAAGCAAGTTAACCAGGCCAACAATCGACTGTGGGTCATCTTGGGAGATGTTTATATTATGTCGTTTAGAGGTAGACTTTGTTGAATCATAGAGTCCAAACGAAAAATCATAGGAAGCACACTTTTCAGTATCATTAATTCTCTTCGTTGATTCTCCAAATAAGATGGCTGGATAAATGTTGTTTGGTCGGTAGAAAGACATGATGTAATAAATGTCGTTTTTAGCATATGCCTTCGAATCATAGAGAAAATTCGTCATATTGCTCAAGACACTTTGAGCGGCCGATCCAGAACTTGCTTTAGCAGCATTGAGATGCTGAATGATCCAGGTATTGTCATAAAACAAAACTCCGGAGAGGTGGCCTTTAATTTCTTGATCTTCCTTAAAGATAATTTTTTTAACGATTGGATTATCTTTTGCTAAGAGTCGTTTGTAGGTTTCTAAGATTTCCTTAGACTGTCTTTGAATCTGTTTTCTCTTTTTTTGGTAAATGAAATTAGTTTCGAACATGAATTCCCAAAGAAGATCAAGATCGTCTTGAGTGAGATCTTCGATCATCCAAGTTGACGTTTTATTTTCGTAACCTGAAATATCTTTAAGAAGTTCTACAGAGGCGTTCACAAATTCACCTCCAATTCGAAATTGATTCATTTCTCCATCCGATCGAAAATCTGAATGGATAACTTCAAAAACTAAGTCCCTTGAGGCACAATACGGTAATTGAAGCTGGCAGTTGTGAAAATTCATTCCTGGAACAATGGGAAAGCTTGTCTTTTCAAGCAAGCAAGAGAGCCCAGAACTGGAAATTTCGAAGACCTGCCCGTTTACTTTTCTTCCTGGAAAAAATGGATGCTCGGCTGAAAAGAAACATGGACTGGAATCAAGTATGGGTATTCTTTTTGCAGATCTTTGCAGAGACGAGGGACCCTGTTTCCTTGTTGGGTTTCGAAAGAGAATCACGATTTCGTAGGAATCTCCCAATTCATTTGATTGGCGCAAAGGGTTGATTCTGGAGACAACCGCTTGAGTACTAAAGATGTTGAGCCCATTGAGGGACATCTTTATCTCTGTGATTTTGTCTCCTGGGAGGAGCAGTCCTGAATTCCGATTGATAAATAGGCTCATTCCCAGTTGAGATATTTCAAAAATTCTGGCTTTTTTAATACAGATGGGGCCAACGGAAGTGTTTGCATTTATTTCAATATTAAAGTCTTGCTTATAGAGGTTTTTATCAACTTCGAGCCGTGGATTTCGTCGAAGATTAGTCAGTACAAGAGATTCAGGTTTGTCCAGAAATAAGCAGTTATTCTCAATTTTTTGTATCTTTGTTTGGAAGCTTGCTCGTTTTCGTTTATACCCAAAGTTTAACGACAATCCCTGATCTTGATTCAACTTTATATTTAAATTAGGGACTTCAATAAGAAAACTTTTGTCTTTAACATCACCGGCGTAAGCCGCACCTACTTTAGAATTCAATTTTTCATTTTCAAATGACAAATAGAGAGGGCTCCCGGAAAAAACAAGGTACTCCAGAACAGGTCCGACACGAAGAGAGCCGATTTGTTGTGGGGGCATGGTTTGGTAATATTTTTCTAGGGAAAAAACAGTCTTTGACATAACTTACATTATAATGGTCGAAGGTCGATGCTAGAGCGCAGCATCTTTGTCGGTTATCTAATTGAGAAGAAAATCATTAACACGCATGGCTAACACATTCCGTTACTACTGTTGACGAACATTGCGAGTGAGGGCAGCTTGTAAGAAGATGAAGGCAATTTGGTTAATTCAGTTGGGAACTCCTTTAGAGCCCTCCCCTCGAGCAGTTCGAAAATACCTTAAAGAATTTTTGATGGATCCTAGGGTCCTAGAACTTAATTTTTTCCTTCGCTATTTTCTTGTTCATTTTATGATTGTTCCTTTTCGTTCTGCAAAAAGCGCTGAAGCTTACAAAAAAATTTGGACGAAAGAAGGGAGCCCATTATTAGTCCATAGCCGTAAGCTTCAAGAAGATTTACAGCAAGAACTGGGTTCGGACGTTTTAGTTCGTTTGTCTATGACCTATGGAAATCCCAGCATCGCGCAGACATGGAAAGAGCTAAATAAAATAGAACTGAAGCACTTGGTAGTCGTCCCCCTCTTTCCACAGTATTCGTCAAGTACAACGGGTAGTGTTATGGAACGAATTATGATGGAGATGAGATCTTCCAAATTTTTTCCAAAGCTTTCATTTATTTCGTCTTTTTTTAACAATGCAAATTTTATTCAAGCCTTTGTTGAACAGGGTTTGCAGTCGAATGTAAAAGATTATGATCATGTTTTATTTAGCTTTCATGGCCTTCCCGTTAAAAGCTTGTTAAGCACAAGTCCAAAGTGTTTCACTCCAAACTGTTGTAAGGATAAAGATTCTAATTTAACTATTTGCTACAGAGCACAATGTTTAGAAACGGCTCGATTGATACAAGAGTCGTTGTCATTAGATCCAGAAAAAACGAGCCTGTCCTTTCAATCACGGCTTGGGAAACAAGCATGGATCCAACCCTATACGGATCTACATGTAAAGGAATTAGCTTCGAAAGGAGTTCAGCGTTTAGCAGTATTTTGTCCCTCGTTTGTTTCGGATTGTTTAGAAACATTGGAAGAGATCGGAATTCGTTTGAAAAGAAGTTTTCTTGATGCGGGGGGAAAAGAACTGCATTTGGTTCCTTCTTTGAATGACTCCCCACATTGGGTAAAATCTCTTAAAAGCCTTTTTTTAGAGGCTCAGTGAGGCTGATTATTTAGATATATCAACCCCTTAGCTAGTGCTTTCGAGAGGCTAGAATCATGATATCCTATTGGTAATGGGCGGGAGGGCTGAGTCTAGGGAGCCAAAGGTGGCTGAGGATCTTCATTTCTATAAGATTCCCGCGAATCTATATCAACCCAATGAAATTATTGGAAAAGATCTCTATCTCCTTTATCAGGGTCAATACATTCTTTATCGTCCCAAAAATCTGCTCTGGCAGCAGGAAGACTCCGATCGGCTAAAAGAATTCAATGTTCATCACCTCTATATTCAGTGTGATTCTGTTAAAACGCATCACCATTTTCTAGAAGTTAATCTCTCAAAGATTATTGATCAGCCTAATATTGATAGCCAACAAAAGAGCCAGGTGATTTATGAGACCTCTCAGGCCATTATTTCAGATATTTTTAAAAATCCTAATTCTCCCGAAACCGTTCGACGCTCTGTAAGCTTTGTAAAGAATTCAGTTGATTTTTTAAAGACGAAAGAAAACTTCCTTCAGTTGATGAAATTTGCGGTAACGAGCTTTAGTGAATATACTCACGCCTTGCAGGTTTCTGCCTATTCGATTGCTTTAGCGCAAAGTGTAGGAATGAAGACATTTAACGATCTGTCTGCCATTGGGGTTGGCTCTATTCTCCATGATGTTGGAAAAACTAAAATTAACAACAAGATATTAGAAAAAGCAGAAATTCTTTCAGAACATGAAAGAAAAGAAGTCGAACGGCATCCAGAATACGGTTATGAAATTCTACAAAAACAGCGTACCATTCCAGAACTTTCCGAGCTGATTGTGCTTCAGCATCATGAGCGACCTACTGGTAATGGCTATCCCTATCGCTTAGGGAGTGATATGATTTTATCAGCGAAGATTGTTTCCGTCGGGGATTGCTTTGATAGTTTGACATCGGATCGGCCCTATAAATCAAAAATGAAGGCGATCGACGCTATTCGGTATATGCAGACCGAAGTAAGGGATGATTACGATCAAAATCTTCTTATGGCTTTTGTGAAGGTGCTGGGAATGAAGGGGTAAAGAATATGGCCGAAACGAAAAGTATGAATCAATCTGCTCTTCCCACATTTGACTTCTCTGAAGGAGAACGATTTGTTCCCATGCACTTGGATTATGTGCAACTCGATACCGAGTGCCAGCAGGATATTTATCTTCGAGCCCACGGACAATTTGTAATCTATAGACGTGCCGGTCAAATTTTCAATTTTGCAGATAAGCAAAAACTTGAGGCATCAAACAATAAGGTTGTTTATATTTTTTGTAAGTCCGAAAGTAATATCCTCCAATTTTTTGAAGGCAATCTTGGAAGTATCATTGAGAGTCCCTCTATTGATCCTAAAGAAAAAGCCAATGTACTTTATCAATGCGCCGTGGGGATTGCCCAAGATATCTTTGAAAAGCCGGAGGCCAAGGAAACTATCAATCGATCAAAAAAAGTAGTGGATAACACTATTCAACTCCTCGCCCAAGGAAGTGATGCCTTTCTTCAAATGATCTCACTCTCTGGCCATGATTATTATACCTATACGCATTGTGTTCATGTGCTGACTTTTACTGTAAGTCTTCTTTCAAATTTCGGTTACAAAGATCCCTTGTTTCTAAAAGAAGCCGGGATGGGAGCCCTTCTTCATGATGTGGGAAAATCAAAAGTACCCATTGAGATTTTAAATAAACCAGGAAAGTTGAATGAAGATGAATGGAAAGTAATGAAAACGCATCCTCAAGTGGGGGCAGATATTGTAAACCGAGGGAGAATGCCAGAGCGTGGAGTTAACATTATCATTCAACATCACGAGCGCCTAAACGGTAAGGGTTATCCGCACGGTCTTTATGGAGGGGCCATTCCCATTGCCTCTCAAGCAGTATCGATTGCGGATGCTTACGATGCCATGACTACCAATCGTTGCTACCAAAGAGCAATGAGCCCTTTCAATGCACTTCGCATAATCAGTCAAGAGATGAAAGAGCATTATAACCCTAAGCTTGTAAATACTTTTATAAAAATGCTAAATTTGAAGAAATAAAATCAGCTTTTGATTTGAGTAAAATATACTCGTCTCAAAATTCCTCGACTCGTTATAAAAATAGATGAGGTGTCCGATAAAAGGATCGGGGAATTATATATGGGTACCCCATAGTTTTCGCTTTTGATAATAAGTTTACCAGACTTATCTAAGACAACCAGTTGACCTTCGGTTGTTCCAAACCAAATCGTCGAGTCCCCTATGCTTACACTGCTTGCTAATCCTGAAGGCACTTCGTATTGCCACTTGACGTAGCCTGTCGTTAGATCGATTGCTTGGACGTAACCCGTGCGATCCGAAATATATACAAGCCGCTGATCAGCAGAAATGACTGGGGGGGTTTGTAAAGAAAGACGCTTTTCCCAAGCTAAGGCTTTGGATCCCCCGCTGATTTTCCATGTTTTCACATTCCCACTAAAGGAAGAAGCCATTAAGTAGTCCTTAGAACTCGCAATAGCTTTTAAGTCATTAAGTCCTATGTTTTCTTCTACAGCCGAATGAAAGCTTTCACTCCAAATACGCTTTCCCGTCGTTGGCTCAAAGGCTTGAAGCACTCCAGAAGGGAAACCTGTGACAATCCATTGAGAGAAAAAAATAGGTCCTTGATAACTCCATAGTCCAAGATTTGTTGTCTCGGAATCTGATTGTTGCCATAACCATTGCCCATCTGAACTGCGATAGGATTCTAGATTGCCATAGGAGTTCACTAGCCACATCTGATCGGCTTTCACCACAGGCCTAGAAAATAGAATTCCTTTGGACTGATTTGTCCAAATAATCCGTCCGGTCTTGGCATTTACACGATAGATATTTCCTTTAGTATCTCCCCCATATAAAGAATTTCCGTTCAAAGCCCAGGTTGATTGAGAGGAGCTTTTGAGAGAACAGGACCAGATGATATCTCCTGTTTTCAGTGAACGTTTTTGTAGTCCTGTAGAGATGTCCAAAAGATAGAAGCCATCATCGTTGGGGGTAATCCCAGATATTAAAAACTTACGCGCCTCATCCTGTGCATTAGATGAGGGGCTCATTTCTTCGATCCAATCAGTGAATAACTTTTGTTCTGATGCAAAAGCGTTCGCGTTCATGCAGAGAAAAAAGGCTAAAGAAGCCAGTATACGAATCGTCATCGCTCCAGTTAACGACTTTTTTTCACTTTAGAAAAGCGCTTTCCTGAACTCTTTCCACGATAGGTAAATTGCAGAGGAATTCCCTCAAGTTTGAATTCTAAGCGGAATCGGTTTTCCAGGTAGCGTTTTTCATCCCGTGGAATAAGGTGGGGGCTATTGCAAAAAATATGAAAGCTCATCGGCCTTTCCCCTGTTTGTACCATATACGTATACTTCAGATATTGCGTTTGAGTTCTCAGCTTTCCCTTTTTACTCCCCTTTTTTGCGATTCTTGGTTGGCGTTCTTTTTGAACAGAGGTCAGCCATTGATTCAATTTTGGTGTCGAAATCTTTCGAATTCGACGCTCCATCTTTCGAAGGGATTCTAGCAGGGCTTTAACGTGATAACCGGTCTTTGCTGAAATGAGAAGTGTAGGTGTATATACGAATTCTCCGAGATCTGCTGTTAGAGCTCTTTGATAGGATCTCTCCTTTCGATTGGCTTTCATCTGATCCCATTTATTCACAGCAATGACGGAAGGAATAAGACTTTCTCTGATCATTCGAAAAATCTTTTTATCTTGTGTTGGTAGTTGCACTTTGGGATGGACCTCTGAAAGAAGAATACAAAAATCAGATTGTTTCAACTCCATCAGAGCTTTTTTTGCCGAAAATATTTCTACAGCATCATTTCTTCCGTAAATTTTTGATTTCTTTCTGACCCCAGCAGAATCAACAAATTGCCACGTTTGAGAGCCAATTTTCCTTTGACAATTAACTAAATCTCTAGTCGTTCCAGAAATTTCAGAAACGACAGAAATTCTTGTCCCTGCAATTCGATTGATCAGACTACTCTTTCCTACATTTGGTCGTCCTAAAATTAAAACTCGACGATCAATTTTCTTTACCCTTTTTTTTACGGGCTTTTTCCCTATATGAAGTTTTTCCATTTTTAGAGCAACCTCTTCTTCGAGCTCCCCTATACCCCTTTTTTGTTCAATAGAGAGTGAAATAAATTTAGAAACGCCCAAATCAGATACTTCTAAAGACAGTTCACCAAAGCTTTTTTTGTCGCTCTTATTTGCAACCAAGATAATCGGTTTGTTGAGAGCTCGAATATAAGAGAAACAGTCCCGGTCTAAGGCCGTTAAAGGCACTGAGCCATCCACAACAAAAATGAATAGTTTGATTTCATTTAACCATTCTTTTGGGATGCTTCTTAAAGATTTGCCATATCCCCACCCGGCCATGTCCCACAACTCATATTTTTCTGAGGATTGGGATAACTGCCATCGTCCAACAACACGGTCTCGCGTGACTCCGGCTTGGTTCCAGACAAGAGACTGGCGCTGCTCTACTAAACGGTTAAAGAGAGAGCTCTTTCCAACATTAGGACGTCCAACAATTGCAATGGCCATATTTTTTCCTATTTGAGCTCAAAAAAGATTTTAGGGATCTGCATCAGTTGAATCACTAGCTTGATTAAAGAAGGTTGTAATATCCCCATTTGCGTCACTCATAATAATATCATTTACACGATCTTGGTCGACATCGGCGACACGAACCATCGTTGTATCGCTAGATAAGTCCGAAGGACTAAAAGCGGTGGAAGTAATATCCTTAAAATTATAATCCGAGGTGGCTGCGAAGAAGACAGAATCTTTTTCATCACGTGCAACAATTAAATCATAATAAGTATCCTCTGTTAAATTCGCATAAACCATAGATATTTCGTCGGTGATACTAGTGTCGAAGCTGATATCGTGTGAACTAAAGGCCAAGGTATTTGTTGTGCTTTCGTTAACATAAAGTTCAAATCCAGCGCTGGTAGCCAGAAGTAAATCATCTAGTCCATCTCGGTTAAAGTCTCCGAGTAAAGCATCTCTTACGGTGTTTGAGCTGGAGCGACTGATCGTCGTTGTATCCTCCGTAAAGGAAGAGTCACTCGAATTTTTAAGGAGAGTAATTTTAGAACTTCCGTTTGAGGGAACAAGAACAAAATCGACATAACCATCTCCATTTAAGTCGGCCGATAAGGCTTTAAAACCGGTAGAAATTGTAACAGCTGTTTGAATAAAGGGGGTTTGGATTGTTTTATTTTTAATATCAAAAAGTTGATTGTTTCCCGTACTCGAGCTCGTCAAAAAATGAAGATTGTTTTTACTTGTATTGCTCGATCGATCTTTAAAGTCTGCTGCCGCAATTGAATTGGAAGAGGCTGTAATTGCCTCTGAGCTAGAACTAAAACTGGCCTTTCCGTCGTTAATATAGACTTCAAAACGAGCTGGAGATTGGCGATAAAGAACAAGATCTAAAACATCATCACTCGAAAGAGATAGATCAACGGCAGTTCCCGCAGTATAGCTGGCTTCTGTTCCACTAATTTGGCCTAAAGAAGTGTCCCAACCATTTAAGCTGGAAGGGATCTTGTTCTTATAAACATAAGCTCCTGTTGATGTTAAAAGGACGATATCGGGATAACCGACACTATTATTGTAAAACTTTCCAACAAAGAGATCCACCAAACTTCCCATCCCGGAATCGGCTGTAACGCTCCAATCCGTTCCCTTCTGAAAAGTTGTGGTTGTATTTCCATTCCCCGCTCCATTTCCTCCCGTCGTTACATTTGTCGACGAGGTAGTAGAGGATTTACAGCCAAAACCTGCTAGAAGAAAAATAACTAACAAATAAAAAAAACAATTTATTTTACTTTTTTTGTTCATTTTGTACGCCTTTTGAGTCCTTAGACTCTTTCTTTGATTTTGTCGATGTTCCTGTAGTGTTTGAATTTTCCTTCTTTTGTTTTCGGATTTTCTTTTTCTTCTTCTTACGTCTGGCGCGTGGCCTCTTTTCCAGAAGGCTATCAGAAACTTTTAGCAAGATGAAAGCATTACGAGCTGCATCTTGTTCAGCCTCTCTCTTTGAACTTCCCGTTCCTCGGGCTATGGTTTTTTGATTAAGGTCAATTTTAACTTCAAAAGTTTTGGAATGATCTGGACCCGACTCCCCGACAATAACGTATCGGGGAGATTTCTTAAACTCGCTTTGAAAATACTCCTGCAGTCTAGTTTTATAGTCTTGAGAGGCTTCCACTTTTTTGGATTCGGGGATCAGATCCGCAAAGAGGGTCTCAAGATATTTCTTAACGACATCAATGCCCTGATCTAAATAAACGGCCCCGATAACAGCCTCGAATGCATCACATAAAAGACTTCGTTTATTTCGGCCCCCGGTTTTTTCCTCACCTTTTCCTAGCTTTAAAGCGACTCCTAACTCTAAGCTTTGCGCAATTTTGGCTAGAGTCTTTTGATTTACCAGTGCAGCACGTCTTTTAGAGAGAACCCCTTCAGCTTCTTCAGGAAAGGCTTTGACAAGCATTTCAGCAATGCAAATCCCTAAAACAGCATCACCAAGAAACTCTAAGCGCTCATTACTTTCTTCTAGTGGAAGTTTGTGCTCATGAACATAAGAACGATGCGTAACAGCCAGATCCAAAAGCTTTTGGTCCTTGAACTTGATACCAATTTTACCTAGTAACTTCTTTGCTGAATCATTCACTCCCCGACTCCGGAACCACTTGAAGGATGGCCCCGCCGCCGATGAGTTTTTGCTCTTCGTAAAAAACCGCAAATTGCCCTGGTGTCACGGCACGTTGTGGCTCTTCGAACTCAGCAAGAACTTTTTCTCCTCGTATTTGTTTTAGTCTTACGGGAATATCAGCTGATCGAGACCGAATTTTTACTGTTAATTTCTTTTCTAAATAACTTTCTGGGTCTTTAAAATAGTTAGATTCAATTAGCATCCCCTTGGAATAAAGTTGTGTTTGGCTTCCTACGACCACTCGCTTTGAATCAGCCTCCACTCGGAGGACATAATGAGCATCAAGCCCTAGGGCGCCAAGGCCTTTGCGTTGGCCAATCGTAAAGTGATGAATTCCCTGATGCCTGCCTAAAAAGTTTCCGTTTTCGTCGACAATTTCTCCTGGTTGATCTTGAAGTCGATATTCTTCCTTCAAAAACCTTTTATAATCATTGTTCGTCACAAAACAAATTTCCATAGAGTCCGTTTTGTGACTCGTGCATAGTCCTGCTTCCTCTGCAAATTCTCGAATTTGATTTTTCGTATATTTTCCACAAGGAAAAAGAAGCTTATTCAGTTTGTCTTGTTGAACACCCATCAAGAAATAGGACTGATCTTTATCCGGATCGAGTGCTCGTTCAATTCGAAGGTTTCCATCTTCGTCGGGCAAGAGCTGCGCATAATGGCCGGTTGCAAAATAATCGGCTTCTAATACTTTGGCTTGATCAGAGAGTTCATCAAATTTGATAAAGGTATTACAAGCAATGCAGGGATTGGGGGTAAGGCCTTTTTTGTAGGATTCAACAAAATAGTCTATCACCCGTTTTCTAAAACTCTCCCGCGAATTAACCAGATAGTGTCGAATTCCTAGTTTATCGGCTACCAGTTTGGCGTCATCCACGTCTTCTATGGAACAACAGCCTCCTTTGCCTTCTTTTCGATTAAGGCGCGAATAGTCATAGAGTTGAAAGGTAATACCAATCACTTCATAATCCTCTCTTTTTAAGAGATAGGCTGCGACGGATGAATCTACTCCGCCACTCATGGCTACGAGAACTCGCTTTTTCATACTCTACTCAATATCTCTCTTTTGAGAGCTTCTCACAAGAAAATGGACTACAGACTTTGTAAAGAGCTAATTTAAGGCTTTCAGGCCAGCCTCTTGTTTTTCAGTGAGCTGAAGTCTCTGGAGATCTTGGTTTCTGGCAGCCTCACAAGCCTGGCTAGTGGGATAAAAGGAATATCGGGTCATCAAGCCTCCTAGTTTGGTCGGAAGGCAGGTGTATTGGGGATTTCGATGCTTGAGGTTAAAATGACAGTTTCGATCCTCTTCGGACTCGGAATAGACTGGTCATGAAATACAACCTGGTGGATGCGTTTAATAAGCCCTTTCGATTGGTGAGCGTTTTTACATTTAGAAATATTCTCTCCACTAAAAACATAGCTTCCTTCTTTGGTTTTCGAAATCGAACGGCCTCGCATAATGCTATAAAATCGAGGATGCTCCGAGGATAAGCCCTTTCCTTTGGCGAGAATATGGCTATTTGTATTTCGGATTTGTGCGTAACAGGCCATGAGATGGCTTGGCCGGCAAAGTCCTAGTTTCGTGCTGAATAGCTCTTTAATTCCCTTTGTTTTTGAGAAATTGGGTTCCCCTTGGGGTTGATATACCGCTACAAAAATTTGTTTGTTTTCGCTTTCTAAAAACTCAAGCGAACTCCATACCCAGTGATCCGCCTTCTAACAAACCGGTACCATTCGGTGACGAGAATTTTCGGAAATACTCGGATCGATGGAGGGTATTTTTAATGAATAATTTTGGAGGAAGAAGCACTGATCTAAATTAAGGGTTTCAAAGTTAAAGACACTGAGCTCAAGATGGTCAAATTTGTTTTTCATTCGGTAGATGTCAATTTGATCGTGATTTTCTGATTTTTCATAATGGGCAACTCGTTCCAGGCTACTTCCCCATGGATTTGAGGAAGTAGCTGGAACGCTCTTAAGCTCCCAGGAACCAGAAACTGCGAGCAAGACATCTGGCTTTTCGGTTGGGCTTTCAGCTCGCAAGGAAAAACGAAGGGAAAAACATAAGGCCATGCTAGTAATCGCTAGAGCTTGTTTCCATCTTAAGTAAACTTTCATCAAGTCTAAGTTTTGCAGGATCCATACCAAAGCGACATATAAAAAGATATGTAATTTCAACTACTTAAAACGTGAATAGGACTCGGGGACTCCCGAACTATGAATTATTTGCGGATTTGCTCTGAAAAAGAAGGAAAAAATAAAGAGGCCCGAGATTCTTAGAACCCGGACCTCTTTAGGCCACTTCATCTTTCATAACTCGACGAAGGTTAATTTGGACGAAGTGAACTTTTTAAATCCAATTCGTAAAAAGAAGTAATCAATTTTAGAAGCTGTAAGTCACTCCTAAATATTGCAAATTTTCAAAAGTCGTTTTTGCATCCGTTCCTTGAGAAATCACTGATATGTTATCAGCATGAACTCCCCAATTTTTTGTAAAAGTATAATCGGCAATAACACGGCCCATATTATACCAACTCGTGGAATTCTTGATTCGATTATCATTTAAATTGAGTCGGTATCGAACAAATAAAGACAAGTTTTTACCAATGGATTTGGTCAAATCAGAATTCAAACGATAGGTAAACGCATCATCGTTGCCCTTATTCTTAAATATTTTCCCGGCTCTTACATAAGTCTTTAATTTGGTTTTTCCAGGAAGAGCTGTCGTTACGATGATCTTTCCAGTGTGATATTCACTGGTTGTTTCAATTCCAGAATTAATTGCGTCTTTAAGTTTTTCGGTTGTATCTGTTTCTTTCTTTACGCTATCTAAGGCTTTTGAATTTACACTGAGACCGAGCCCGTCGGGATGAGAATCTCTCTCATAGTAGTAAGCAGCAGCCACAGAAATTTTGTCATTCAACTTTCGCTCAATAGAAGGTTGAAAAAACACATCTGTTTCGTTTCCTGCTTGGTCTCCAGTTCCCTTATGGTTCCAAAAATAACCGGTCATAGCAGCTTTCCATTTAGGAGTCATTGTTCCGATAATTCGGAGAAAGGCTTCATGTTCAAAATAGATATTATTTCCGAAAGCCTGATCTGTATTTTGAGAGCCAAATCCTTGGCCTCCAAATGCAGTTAAGTCATAGGCAAAAAGAACATTTAAAGGTTTTTGCTTATAAGTGAGATTAAAGGTTGGATTGGTATAGGCTCCAATACTATTGCTGTTTGCTCCGTCTTTAAAATTTCCATTAAAATCACTGAGCATTCCTGTTGCAATTGAGCCAGTAAAAGCCACAGATGACTTTTTAGGAGCTGTTTCACTGACCCCGTCAGCGAAGGCAAAGCTTCCTGCTAGAAAAAATACGCTTAAGCTTAAAACGATGGATTTCATGACTAATTTTTCTCCCTACTCTTTCAAGTTTGTTGAGTTAACATTAATTCCCATCCAGCGAATCTCTTTTAGTAAAGGACCCGAATATATAGAGATAGGAACGAGGACTTTTATCACGAATCTGAATCCTGTCAACACTCCAAGACAATAATCTTAAGTATTTGATATTCTTATATTTTTACTAAGCTTTTTAAGAGGGAAAAAATGATATTGGACCTGTTACCTAAGCACTGGGGTATAAATATTAGAAGGCATCCGCTCAAGGACCTCCTAAAATTTCAGATACTTTCATCGTTTCAGATTTACAGCTCAGCAAAACTATTTATCATTTAAATTATGTAAACTTGTATTACCAACCTCACCCACCAACTGAATCCCCATAAAAAAAGAATCAGGAAAAAATGACAATTGTCTCCGATCATTTTTTACAACAGTCTTTCCCGAAAAAAGAAGCTCTTCTAACAGACTAAAAAATTCTGGATTTTGATCTTCGGCTAAAATAGATCCATCTTTTGGATTTGTAGGTCCAGGAGGACTGATCTGATAGGATTTTGATAAATTAGAATCTCCGACAACCGTTTGAAAGGAAATTTTTTTGAAGCGAGAAGGTTCTTGCACCTCTACCGTCGACAAAAAAACCTCTTCATAATGATCAAGCTCAGTATCGAAGCCCCCATCAAAATATTTTGATGGGTGAAAATATTTTTGGGTTCTAAATTTTGCCTTGTTATACTTAAACGTGACTCGCCAATTTGTCTGAGACTCTAAGGAAATCGTAGCTTGCTTTGGATCAATTTGAAAAGCCGCTTGTTGATAGGCTAACAAAGAATCTTCATGCCCGGGCATAAGCACAGGACGAGGCCACGAAACTACTCGTTGTGGGCTGATAATTTCTATTTTACCGCCGTTTCCCCCCGCTAACCGACATGAGTAATTGACTCTTGGAATTTTATAGATCATAGGATTTCCTTTTGGTACTTCTTCATCAGTCCTCTGAGTTTCCATTCCACTCCAGTAGTCATCGTGCCTTTCATGATTGTTTAAAGTTTTAAAGGGGTTTTGATTAGCCACAGAATTACCTAAATCTCTTCTTACTTTGTCTTTGATTTTGCTCCATGCCCGCTGACTTATTTCATCTTCTTTCAGAGGTTTGCTCCCACTACTGCTGGCATTCGTCTTAACGCTTGCGCCATGTATCTGCGCACGAATTTGCTCTAATTGTTCTTGAGTGACATGGGGAATCTGGGGAGCAAGGCAATTTCCCGCGTCACCTCCTCGAACATCTAGCTCTGCATTGGGACCAAATTGAATATTAATTCCTGCCAAAAGAATATCTCCTCCATTTTGTCCAACCTGCATATCCAATGCTTTCTTTGGCGTTGTTTTCATTGTGCCATTGATATGAATATCATCTGAAAGAATGATAATATCTTGGCCATAGGTTTGAAGGCTTTCGTTAGCTTCGAGTTCAAAAAGCTTTGTCCGAAAAACGATAGGAGTTCCTTTCGGAAGATTTACCCCAGTTTCTTCCAATTTTAGATCCACCTCGGTAGAGGATTTATCAATAGATAATTCTTTTACATTACTTTTTATAAAATTTTGAAGATCTTGAAGTCGAAATAAGTCTGCCGAGAAAAAATAAACTGAAATTTCTTTTCCCTCTTTGTCAATTTTTGGATATGGAAATGCCATTTTCAAATTTGAAAAATGAACTTGACCGGTTTTATCTTCTGGCGCTGGAAGAAAATCCTGAACATTGTGCTCACAGGAACTAACAAAATCATGCCAACTATCTTGCTTTGTTTGGTGGAGTTTCTCCTTTTCAATAGTGGGCTTCATTTCTTGAATACCCGAATCCACCTGATCTATTTGCTTTCCGACCTTATCGACCTTTCCGTGAACGTCAACGATTTGTTGGTCATGGGTTTCTTGCTTTTTTGATACTTGATCTCTAAAGCTCTTAGTTTGTTTTTTATCTTTGACATGACTTTGAATAACATCTTTTAAAATCGGACCAGGCTTGAGTTGAATATCCGACTCTCCGCACCCCATGACGATCAAAAAGACACTCAATAAAAATAAATTGTAGGGGATACTCGACATAGAATTCTTCTTAAAATTTTTTTGTTTATTTATCATAGGAAGAGGGCTTTGCAAGCCATATTCCGATCGAAATATTCGATTGAAACAGGAAAGGAAGCTTATTCATTTCGTTTTGCGTCGGATTTCCGACCGGAAAACTTACGGGGAGGGCC
>Ga0114931_10004087_pt1 | contig 18290 bp, 11 predicted proteins | sample 2SBtaG_FD_89579 | JGI IMG/M metagenome (GOLD analysis project Ga0114931, IMG submission 89579) | Deep subsurface microbial communities from Kolumbo volcano to uncover new lineages of life (NeLLi) - 2SBTROV14_V59a metaG | ecosystem: Environmental > Aquatic > Marine > Volcanic | place: Kolumbo...
CATGCAGAAGCTCCGCATCCTATGCGCTCCTTGGCCGTACCCAGTGGGTCCTACGGCACCGTCGGATCCAGCATGACTTTGATGGACCCGGTGGCGCGGCGGTTCGCTGCCGCCGACAATGCATCGCGATACTGACTCAGCGGAAAGACGTGCGTCACCATCTCGCCGACCGGTGCCCCGGTCTTGACGAGCAGATCGTGTGTGACCTGGAACGTGTGGCGGCGCATACCCCGCCAGTCCTCGGCTCCGTACCCCACAAAGCCCTTGATCGCCACCTCACGGGCCCACACGAACGTCAGGTCCAGCTTCCGGATCTCGGCCGCGCAGCCGAGCATGACGATGCGCCCCCGGGGAGAAGTGTAGCGCAGCCCCTGCTTGATCGTCTCTCCGCTTCCCACACAGTCGAAGATCAACGGATACCCGCCACCCGCATAGACCTCCTCGCCCACGATCGGCATGTATGCCCGAGCGCCCGTCTCGATAAGCGCCTGGCGCGCCTCGGCCCCCGGATGGACGATCGAGGTCGCCCCCAGCGCACGCGCCAGGCGCGCCTCGTGCTTGCGCTTGATCTGCGCCACGATCGAACCCCGAAAGCCCGCGGCCGAGAGCGCCCAGATCGTGCCCAGCGCGATGGGACCGCTGCCGATGACCAGCACGGGGCCATCGCCCCACGGACGGGTACCGAGCACCGCGTGCATCCCGACCGAGAGGGGTTCAATCAGCGCGGCAGTTCGGTCGTCCAACGCATCGGACACCGGGAAGATCTGGCTCCTGTGGGCGATCATCCGCTCACCCCATCCACCGGGGAGGCCGGCGTGATAGCCGATCGTCGCGCCTCGCGGGAGCGGGCGGCCAGCCACCTCGAGCGCGCCCTCCTCTCCCATGCGCTCGCACGTGCAGTGGTACCCGGCGGCGCACGACGGACACTGCTGCGGGCCCGGATACCCCCGCACGACGCACGAGATCATGGGGTCGACCGCCACGCGAGCGCCGATGTCCAGCCCCTCCACCGCCGGGCCGATCTCGACCACCCGCGCCAGGATCTCGTGGCCGAGCACGGCCGGAAAGGAGCCGAACGGCTCCATCGCGGGGCTGGCCTTGAAGGTGAGCGTGCCGATGTCCGTGCCGCAGACACCCGCCTTGAGCACCTCCAGCCGCACCCAGTCCTCCGCGGGAAGCGGCGCCTCATCGACCTCGCTGAAGCGGACGCCGGAAAGGCCACCGAAGATCGCGACTTCGGTGAGCTTCCCGACGGACCTCCCCAGCAGATATTTCGGAACCGTGACGTCGAAGGTGACGGCGCGCATCCCCGTTATCTTGCCACCGACGCACGATAGTCCAGCGCGGGCTTGCGGTCGCCCAGGAGCGGTCGGTACACGAAGTCGTCGCCGCGCCGCGCCAGGAACTCCTTGCGGATCGCAGCCAACTGCTGCGGCTCGGTGAACAGGTCCACGGCCGACAGCGCCAGCGTCTTGGCCGCGACCATCATCCCCTTGGCGCCGATCGTGGTGCCGCCCGCCGCGACCGCCTGCCACGAGTGGGCCGCCGTGCCCGGCACCCAGGTGGCTGCGCTGAGCGTGCTGGTCGGAACGGTCCAGCTCACGTCGCCCGCGTCCGACGAGGCATACGTGCGATGCCACTCGAACGGCTGGATCTCGGCCGCGGACTCGAGCGGCGGGACCTTCTGCGTGAACGACTTCTGGATCGCGCGGCCGAAGTTCCTCTCGCCTTCGTCGTACGTCACGCCACCCACGGCCTCGAGGTTCCCGTACACCAGCTTCTGCAGCGCGACAACCGGCAGCCGTGAGTATGATCCCCCGATGACCTCGTAGTCGACCGTCGTGCCGGTGCCCTTCGCGGCGCCCTCGGCGGCCGCCACGACACGGTCGAAGAGCTTGCGCACCATCTCGGGATCGGGATGGCGCACGTAGTAGTAAACCTCGGCGAAGTCGGGCACGACGTTCGGCGCGCTCCCTCCCGAGGTGATCACGTAATGGATACGCGTCTCCTGGGGAACGTGCTCGCGAAGCATGTTGACCATGTTGTCCATCGCCTCCACACCGTCGAGGGCAGAGCGTCCGCGCTCCGGCGCACCCGCCGCGTGCGCGGAGACACCGTGGAACCGGAACTTGGCCGACTTGACCGCCAGATTCGATCCCGGTGCGGCGCCGTTCCGGTCGGCCGGATGCCACGAGAGCACCACGTCCACGTCGTCGAACAGCCCGGCCCGCACCATGTAGACCTTGCCGGATCCGCCCTCTTCGGCGGGCGTGCCGTAGAGTCGGACGGTGCCCGACCGACCCGTGCTCCGGAGCCACTCGGCGATGGCCATGGCTGCGCCCGTCGAGGCGGTCCCGAACAGGTTGTGGCCGCACGCGTGCGCCGAGTGCTTTCCCTCGATCGGGTGCCGCTCGGGGGTGGCGTCCTGGTTGATCCCCGGCAGCGCGTCGAACTCGGCGAGCAGCCCGATGACCGGCTTGCCGCTACCGAAGGTGGCCACGAACGCGGTCGGAATGCCCGCGACCCCGCGTTCGATCGTGAAGCCCGCAGCCTCCAACTGCGATTCGAGAAGCGCGGAGCTCTTCTTTTCCATGTACCCGAGCTCCGCCCAGTTCCAGATCTGCTTCTCGACCTTCGTCAACGCCTCCTGCCTGGCGTCCAGCCAGGCCGCGACGTCCTGCTTCGTCATCTGCGCCGCCGCCGGCGCGGCCACGGCCAGCCCGGCGAGCGCAAGCGCGGCGACGCCGGCCGACCGCCTGCGGGCCCGGCATCCCGCCCCCGAAATCCACGTGCTCTGCATGACCTTCATCTTACGACTCCTCCGAAATAAGGGGCGAAAGACCCTCCTGCCGCAGCCTGCGATTGAATGCAGCCACGTCGCTCGAGATCACGGCGTCCAGCTCGCTGCGAACCTGTTGGAGGCGGCCGTCGAGCAGCTTGTAGACCTCCTGCTGCTGGTCCGTCGGACGGAAGTCGGCGGTGCCCACGCCGCCCGCGAGATGGCGCAGCCGCTCGACGAGCTTCGCTGGATACCTCACGCCGTCCTGCCCGGTTCCGGTCGTGCGGAGCTGGATGAGCTTCTCCTCGACCCCGATCAGGCGGGCCACCACGCTGTCTCCGGCGGCGATCAGCTCGTCCGCGCCGCCGCGGTCCTTCAGCACGGCCTGCAGGTCGTACACCTGTCTGCGGATCCACTCGATCCGGTTGATCGCGTCCGCCGCGGAATCGAAGTCCATCTCGATCCGGCGTAACAGCTCTGTCTGCGCCAGAATGTCGCCCGGCGAGCCTTCGGAGTGCGGATCCTTCAGGACTTCGAGCGGCTGCGTGAACGTCTGTCCGTCCACCTCCAGCGTGACCGTATACGAACCGGGTGGCTGCAGCACGGAGATCCCCCCTCCGACGGTCCGTACCCGGTCGGGCCCCAGATCCACCCAGTCGGCGTAGAGCGGCGTCGTGCGCATATGGATCGGCTTCGTGCCCTCGTCGCGGAGGTCCCACCACACCCGGTTGAGCCCCGCCGCCTTCGAGCCATCGAGCGTGCGTACGACGGTGCCGTCAGCGTCCGAGATGCGGAGCGTGACCGCACCGTGCTCGCCCTTACCCAGCCAGTAGTTGATCGACGCGCCGTACGGTGGATTCCGGCCGGCCGTCATGTCGTTCGTCATCGAGAACGGCGTCGTCCGCGGACGGAAGCGGTACGCCGCCCTCGGCTTGAAGAGTTGCGCGGACGATGCGGCGACCTCAGGCGTGAGCTGCTGGAGCGGGGTCACGTCGTCCAGGATCCAGAAGCCGCGGCCGTACGTGCCCAGCACCAGGTCGTTGAAGTGCTCCTGCACCACGATCCCGTACATCGGCGCGGGCGGCAGGTTGTTGATCAGCGGCTGCCAGTGATCGCCGTCGTCGAACGAGACGTAGAGGTGGTTCTCGGTGCCGAGATAGAGCAGCCCGGGACGGACCGGATCTTCCTGGATGCTCCGCGTGAACGAGAGCGGACCGGGCGGTACGCCCTCGGTGATCCGCGTCCAGTGCGCTCCGTAGTCCTCCGTGCGGTACGCGTACGTCGAGAAGTCGCCCACCTGATGGGCTTCCACCACCAGGTACGCTTTGCCCGGGTTCCACTTCGAGGCGTCGATGCCACGCACCACACCATCCTTCGGAAAGCCCGGCAGGTTGGCGGTCACGTCGGTCCAGGTGGCCCCGTCGTCACGGCTCACATGCACCTTGCCGTCGTTCGATCCGGCGTAGAAGACGCCCTGCCGGGCGGGGGATTCGTCGAAGGCGTAGATCACGCAGCAGTACTCCACGCCGATGTTGTCCGGCGTCAACCCGCCCGAGATCCCCTGGCGACTCTTGTCGTTGGTCGTCAGGTCGGGGCTGATCACCTCCCAGCTCTGTCCTCCGTTGCGCGTACGATGCACGACCTGGCTGGTGACGTAGATCGTGTTGTGGTCGTGGGGCGAGATGAGCAGGGGAAACGTCCACTGGAATCGGTACTTGAGATCCTTCGCCGGCCATCCGCCCGTGCTCTCGGGCCACACCTCCACGTTGCGGAACTGCCGCGTGCGCTCGTCGAAGCGCACCACGATCCCGCCGCGCGCCCCGGAACCCGACGCGCTCGACCAGATGATGTTCGGATCCGTGGGATCGGGCGTCGCGTATCCGCTCTCACCCCCGCCGACCGAGTGCCAGTCTCCCCGGGGAATGCCGCCGCCCCGGCCGATGTAGAGGCTGTTGCTGGGGCCCCGGGTCGAGGGGCCGTCCTGGCGGTTGCCCAGCACGTGATACGGAACCGCGTCGTCCACCGTCACGTGGTACATCTGGGCGATGGGAAGCTGCACCCTCTGCCAGGTCGCGCCTCGGTCCACGGAGATGGCCACGCCGCCGTCGTTGCCCACGATCATCCGGTCGGCGTCGGTGGGGTCGATCCACATGTCGTGGTTGTCGCCCCCCGGCCGTCGCAGGCCCCCCTCGGGCGTGCCGGTGCGGCCGCCGTCCAAGGTCCGGACGAACGCAGCCGTCAGGAAGTATGCCTCATCGGGGTCGTCGGGGCTGACGCGGCACTGGTTGTAGTAGGCGGTGCGCCCGCCGAAGTTGCGGTCGTGGGTCATGAGCCTCCAGTTCCATCCGCCGTCGTCCGAGCGCCACAGCTCACCGCTCTCCGTGGGCTTGCCGTGCCACGGCACACCGTCGCCCGTTTCGATCAGAGCGTACACACGGTCGGAGTTGGCCGGCGTCATGCACACGTCGATCTTGCCCACCGGCAGCTTCGGGAGGCCGTGGCCCTCGAGCCGGGTCCACGTGTCGCCCCCGTCGCGCGACATGAAGATGCCGCTTCCCGGCCCGCCGCTCTCGCGCCCCCACGTGTTGAACTGCACCTGCCACATCCCCGCGAAGAGGATCCTCGGGTTGTTGGGATCCATGACCAGGCTGGAGGCGCCGGTGTTCTCGTCCACGAACAGGACGTGTGTCCAGGTGCGGCCGCCGTCGGTCGTGCGGTAGATCCCCCGTTCCCGCTGCGGCGCATGGGTGTGGCCCAGCGCGGCGACGTAGACGATGTCCGGATTCGTGGGATGGATGACCACGCGGCTGATGCGGCCGGTGGCGTCCAGGCCCATGTGCTCCCAGCTCCGTCCGCCGTCGGTCGAGCGGTACACGCCGTCGCCCACGGTCACGTTCGAGCGAATGTGCGGCTCTCCCGTGCCCGCCCACACGATCTGCGGGTCGGACGGCGCCACCGCCAGCGCGCCGACCGCATGGACGTCCTGATGGTCGAAGATCGGGCGCCAGATCGTGCCGCCGTCCTCCGTTTTCCAGATGCCCCCCGCCGCGGCGCCCACGTAGTACGTGAGCGGGTCACCCGCGACCCCGGCGACGGACGCGACGCGGTTTCCGACGGGGCCGATGTAGCGGTAGCGCAGCGCGCTCAACTGCGAGGATTCGACCTCCTGGGCCCGCAGACTCGGGGAAGTGGAGGGTGCGAGGAGCGTGAGCACCAAAGTGGCGTGTAGGATGCGATACAGCGCCGTTGCGGACATGGCGACGACTCCTTGACTCGGGCCGCACGCGAGGGAGCGGCCGTCCGACCGGGTATGAGGGCAGGTGGATTCCTGCACCAATACGGGGTCGGACACCCCCCGGGCAAGTGCCGCGCCCCGGCGTCAGCGCGGTGAGAACGTCATGCGTCCCGCGATGTAGATCCCCCGCCCCGGCGCCGGAAAGCCGAAGACCTCCTGATAGCGCTCATCGAGAAGGTTCTCCGCTCGGACAAGGACGTCGAGCCCCGGCCGCCCCGGCGCGGCGGCCCACAGCGTGACCTGCCCGCCCGCATCCATCAGTGTGTACGAGTCGAGCGTGGCCCGCGTGGCGGGAAATGTCGAGAAGTCCCGGTCGTCGCGCCGGCCCGTGAAGCGGAGCGACGCGTCGAGGCGCAGCCGCGCGCCGGCGCGGTAGCCCGCGCTCAGCGACCACGCGTGCCGCGGCCGCCTGAGCATCGGCGCGCCGGCGACGAAGGCCGCGTCGGGGCCCTCGTCGAAGCCCGCGTCCACGACCTCGGTGCTCAGGTAGGTGTACCCGGCGTCCAGCGTCAGCGCGGCCACGCGCGCGTCGGCGCTCAGCTCGAGACCCCGGGCGTCGGCCTTGGCCACGTTGAAGTAGTTGGGATCCGAGGGCTGAGGCGGCGAGAAGGTGAACTGCACCAGATCGCGGAAGCGCTGGCTGAAGTACGTGGCCCGCAGGCCAAGCCGGCCGTCCAGCGCACGCTGGTCAAGGCCGACCTCCCACGATCGGGAGCGCTCGGGCTTCAGATCGGGGTTTCCCCGCACGAAGCCGGAGGCGAAGTTCTCGAAGAAGGTTGGCTCCTTGACGCCCCGGCCGGCGGAAGCCCGGATCCGCGTGCCGGGCCGCAGCGCGACGGAAACGCCCGCCTGATAGGTGACGAAGCCGCCGAAGCGCTCGTTGTCCTCGACGCGGAGACCCGCGTTCGCCGCCACCGGTCCCCTCCCGGTCACGGCGTGCACGTATCCGGCGCGGTTCCAGCGGCGGTTGTCACTGCGGTCCGTGGATGGTCCGAACTGCGAGAGCGACTCGTTGAAGCTCCGCTGTCGCTCCTCCTCCACGTTACCCCCGATCGAGACGACGGTCGTCGCGCCGGCGTGGAGATCGACGCGCAGGTCGGCCGCCGCGCGCTGCCCGGAATCGAGGCTCGTGAAGCCATAGAAGCCGAGGGTATCGCCGGGCCCGTCGGGCCGGTCGTCGGTTCCCCCGTCGAAGCCGTGCATCGTGACCAGCGCCCGGAGGCCGACGCTGGGAGCGACCCGCCGCGTGACGTCGAGGCCGAGCACCGCCTCGTCCGCGTACGTGAACGCGTTGGTGTCGACCACGTTGCCGGATCCATCGGTGGGAAAGTGGAAAGCGCGGTCGGAGAGCCGCACGCTGATGCGGGCCCGCGTCGCGGCGTCGGGACGGAGGCGCACCGCCCCCGAGAGCACCGTGTTGCGGAAGGCGTTGTTGAAGGGAAGGATGCCGTCGGTCCGGTGGCGCGCGAGCGAGAATCCGTATCCCACAGCGGCGGCGCCGCCGCCCGAGATCTCCGCCGAGACGTCGGTCCTGCCGAAGCTACCGCCGCGCACGGTAGCCGAGCCGCGGAGCGGACCGTCTCCGGTGCGCGTGATGATCTGAACAACTCCGGTCATCGCGCCGGATCCGTAGAGCGCGCTGGCCGGGCCCCGCACGATCTCGATCCGCTCGACGTTGTCGAGGGTCAGGCCCGAGAGGTCGAAGGCGCCGCCGGGTTGGTTGACCCGCACGCCGTCGACGAGGACCTGCACGTAGTCGCTCTCTCCACCGCGCATGAAGAGCGACGTGTTGGCGCCGAACGAGCCCCCGCGCACGACCTGGAGGCCGGGTACCGCGCGCAGCGCGTCCGCCACGCTGACGATGCCTTCGGCGCGCAGGGCGTCCGCCTCGAGTACCGTCACGTGCTGCGCCACCGCGTCGGCGGCGCGCGGGAGCGGCGAGGCCGTGACGACGAGTCCTTCCAGAGTGTAGACCTTGTCCTGGGCCGCGATCCTGGTGGGGGTCGGCAACGCGGCCAGGGTCGCGAGGAGTACCGGGGTCAGCCCGGCGGAACGCGCAACGTGCATCGGTGTGCTCCTCTCCGTCCCACCCGCGTGGGACAAGCGTGCGGCCGCCGCACGGAGGAGGGCACGAAAGAAGCCCGCCCCGACCACGAGATCGGGCGAGCGACACCGAGTACCGGCGCACCCGAACCTCCCCGCGGAGACCATTCTGGGCGATGGGGTTGGGTCGCGTCTCCTGGCTCGAGGCCGCGAATCTCGCCTTCCCGGAGCCGTGCTCCAGTGGCATGTCGAGTTCGCGTTCCGAGGTGTGCTCGGACCTCTCACAGTGGCGGGGCCGCGCCGGACTCTCACCGGCTTCCGCTATGACCCACCCGTCGATCATGGATGTGGAGGAAGGGTGGCGGGCCGGGCGGGAAAGGTCAAGCCGGGCGGGAAAGGTCAAGCCGGGCGAGCCGAAGCCCGGGCCACCGAACGCAGAACATCCCGCCGGTGGCGCGTCTTCCGTACATTGACCGCGCCGCCTTCGACGGACGGCGGACGCGCCGGGCGCACGCTCACACACGGACCACGCATGAACACTGCCATCATCGCCGGTTGCCGGACACCCTTCGCCAGGGCCGGCACGGTTCTGGTCGACCAAACCGCCATCGACCTCGGCAAGATCGCTGTGCGCGAGGCGCTCGGCCGGAGCGGCCTCCGGGGCGAGGACGTCGATGAGCTGATTTACGGGACCGTGGTCCACGATCCCCAGGCGCCGAACATCGCGCGCGAGGTCGGCCTCGCGGTGCTGCCGAAGACGGTACCCGCCGTCACCGTGTCGAGGGCCTGCACGTCGTCCAACCAAGCCATCGCCGACGCCGCGAGCCTCATCGAGACCGGCCAGGCCGAAGTGGTCATGGCCGGCGGCGCGGAGTCGCTGTCGCACGTTCCGATCACCGTGAGCGACAGGCTGTCAAAGACGCTCGTTGCGGCGGCGAAGGCGAAAACGATCCGTCAGCGGCTCAGCCACTTCCGGAGGCTCCGCCCCCGCGATCTCCTTCCGGTGCAGCCCGCCATCGCCGAGCCGTCGACGGGCGAAACCATGGGCGAAGCGGCCGAAAGAATGGCCAAGGAGAACGGCATCAGTCGCGAAGAGCAGGACCGTTGGGCCCTCCGCTCGCACCGGCTCGCGGCGGCCGGGACCGAAGACGGGCGGCTCGTCGAGGAGATCGTGCCGGTCTACATCCCCCCTTCGTACGAGCGGGTCGTCGACCGGGACAACGGTGTTCGCACCGATACCAGTCTCGAGCAGCTCGCGAAGCTGAGGCCGGTCTTCGACCGCAGGCACGGCACGGTGACCGCGGGCAACTCCTCGCCGATCACGGACGGTGCGTCGGCCGTGGTCCTGATGCACGGCAAGCGCGCCCGCGCCGAAGGAGTGGAGCCGCTGGGGTACGTACGGAGCTGGGCGTGGAGCGCGCTGGATCCCGGCCGGCAACTTCTCCAGGGACCCGCCTACGCCGCGCCGGTGGCGCTGGACCGCGCGAGGCTGACCATGGCCGATATCGGCCTCATGGAGATGCATGAGGCGTTCGCCGCCCAGGTTCTCTCCAACCTCCAGGCGTTCTCGTCGCGGGAGTTCGCGCGCACGGAACTGGGACGCAGCGGACCCGTGGGACATCCCGACATTGATCGGATCAACGTAATGGGGGGCTCCATCGCCCTCGGGCATCCGTTCGGCGCCACCGGCGCGCGCCTGACGCTGACCTGCCTGAGTGAGATGGCGCGGCGTGACGTGGAGTTCGGCCTCGTGACGGTCTGCGCCGCCGGGGGGATGGGCTTTGCGATGGTGCTCGAGCGGAGATAGGCGCCGGCCACCTCCCCGGCGCCGCGGCGCGCTCCCGGCCCGGTCCTCCGCGCGTCCGAGAGTGCCCCCCCGTGCCTCTCAGCCTCCTCGCGCCAGCTCAGCGTCCAGTTGTTGGCGGACCTCGCGGCGCCGCCGGCCCTCGCGGAAGCGGCGCTCGTCGTCCTCCGTCGCGAGATCGAGCGGCGGCACCGGGCATGGCCGGTGCTTGTCGTCGATCGCGACGAACGTGAGCAGGCACGTGTTCGTGTGGCGGGTTCGCCCGGTCAGGAGATTCTCCGCGTGGACCTCGACGCCGATCTCCATCGACGTGTGCCCGACGTAGTTGACGCGGGCCCGGCAGGTGACCAGCTCGCCCGCGTGAATCGGTTCGCGGAAATCCACACGGTCGATGGACACGGTCACGCACGGGCGCACAGCGTGCCGCATCGCGCTGACCGCCGCTGCGCGGTCGACCATCGAAAGCAGCACGCCGCCGAACACGTGTCCAAGGTTGTTCACGTGCTGCGGCATCATGAGCTCCGAGACGATGGCCTCGGATGCCGAAGGCGGGCGGGGTTCGAGTTCATGACGCTTCCTCATGACCGGCACTTACCCCGGCACCACCTCACCGGTCCCGGGCATGCAGCGTCCAGTACGCGCGGATACGCTCCTCGAGGCGAGCGGGCCGGTCGCTGCCGACGTAGAGCAGCCTGTCGCCGACAAGGTGCAGAACCACCGCCTGGTTACCGCGCGCGGTCCACGCCTTCTTCCTTCCCCATCCCCGGATGCCCCATCCCCCGAACTCACGCAGAGGACGGTAGGTGACGGCCTCGATATCCTCGATCTCGTCGAAGGGAATCGTCCGGTGGAGCAGCCACCCGGTGCCCAGTCCGACGCGGATCGTCGACGGCGTGAGGTCGACCGTAAGACCACCCACCAAGAGCAGAATCGCGCCCGCTGTCGCCATCGTGGCGGCCGCCAGTAGCAGCCTGGCCGAAGGCGTCATGTATCTGGCATCTCCTGCCCCCGTCGCGAGCGGGATCACTCCGATCATGATCACGCCCCCGAGCACCAGGTAGGCCCAGGGCGCCCACGGCGTGCGCTCCCGGTAGACGACGCGTTCTTCTCGCTTCATGTCTGCCTCCCGCCGCTCTGGCCGGTGTCGTCGGCCGGTGCCGCCGGACATCATCCGCGACAGAGACCTCAGCAAGGATCGACGGGGCCTTGCCCCGCTCTTCAATACGGTTGCCGCGGCGATCTTCTTCCCCCACAATCCTCGCCGACCCGCGGCGCCACGCCCGCCCTCATCCCACCCCCGGAGCCATCACTGTGGAGGAGCGCGAGAACACCCCAAAATACCGGCCCGTCCAACGGCTCGGCCTGATCGTGGGCCCGCTGGCGCTCGCCGTCATGCTCTCGGTGCCCGGACCGGCGAACCTCTCGCTCGAGGGATGGAGGACCGCCGGGGTCGCGGTGTTCATGGCCGTCTGGTGGATGACGGAAGCGGTGCCGATCCCGGTCACGGCGATGATCCCGCTCGTCGCCTTCCCGGTGCTCGGTGTGCTGAGCATGGCGGACGCTGCCGGACCGTACGCCGCCGACATCATCTTCCTGTTCATGGGCGGATTTCTCCTGGCCGTAGCGATGGAGCGATGGGGGCTCCATCGGCGCATCGCGCTGGGCATCATGGCGGTAACCGGCACCACGCCCAACCGGCTGATCCTCGGCTTCATGTTGGCGACCGCGTTCCTGTCGATGTGGATCTCCAATACGGCGACCACCGCGATGATGCTGCCGATCGCGCTGGCGGTCGGTGAGATGTTCCGGCCGCACGCTCACGAGGGACGGTACAACTTCGGCATCGCCCTGATGCTCGGCATCGCGTACGCCTCCTCGATCGGCGGCGTGGCGACGCTCATCGGCACGCCGCCGAACGCGGTCATGGCCGCGGCGGCCGGCGAGATGCTCGGCCGCGATATCGGCTTCGTCGAGTGGATGGGCGTCGGGGTGCCGGTGGCCGCCGTCATGCTTCCCGCCGCCTGGTTGCTGTTGACGCGCGTCCTGCATCGCCCCGGACGCCTGGGCGGCGACGCCGCGGCCGTGCTGGAGGGTGAGCGCGCCAAACTGGGCAGGGCCAACCGGGGAGAGCGGATGGTGGGGGTCGTCTTCGCGCTCACGGCGCTGGCCTGGGTGATGCGCGCGCCCAAGGATCTCGGCGCCTTCACGATCCCGGGCATCCAGACCTTCGCGCCGGCGGTGCGCGACTCCACGATCGCGATGGCGGCGGGCATCATCCTCTTCGTGCTCCCCGTGGACTGGCGCAGGGGCGTATTCGTGATGGACTGGCACCACGGAAAGCGGATCCCGTGGGGCGTGCTCGTGCTCTTCGGCGGAGGACTCTCGCTGGCGCGCGGGATGGACCGCTCCGGGCTCGCCGCGTGGATCGGCGGCGTGGTATCCGCGCTGGGCGCCGTTCCCCTGATCGTCGTCGTGGGCGTCGTGGCCACGCTCGTCGTCTTCCTGACGGAAGTCACCTCCAACACCGCGACCACCACGATGGCCATGCCGGTCATGGCGGGCGTGGCGGCAGGGCTCGGGCAGGAGCCGTTGGTGCTCATGGCCACGGCGGCGCTGGCCGCGTCCATGGCGTTCATGCTGCCGGTGGCAACGCCGCCCAATGCGATCGTCTTCGGCTCAGGCTACCTGACGATTCCGCAGATGAGCCGCGCCGGCTTCCTCCTCAACTGGATCTCCATCATCACGGTGACCGTCCTCGCCACCCTCCTCATTCCGATCTTCCTCCTGTGATCCAATCCATGTGGCGTCGCTACGGCCGGTACCTGGAAGCTCCGCCGCTGCTCGTCGTCGAGTGGTCGGATGCCGACACCGACGCGCACGGCTGGCTGGTCATCAACTCACTGCGCGGGGGCGCGGCGGGAGGCGGCACGCGCAAGCGCAAGGGCGTGACGCGCGAGGAGGTCACGTACCTGGCCAAGGCGATGCAGCTCAAGTTCGCCTTCTCCGGACCTCCGATCGGCGGCGCCAAGTCCGGGATCGCGTTCGATCCCGAGGATCCGCGGAGAGACGACGTCCTGCGGCGCTGGTTCTCGGCCATCCGCCCGTACTTGGCCACGTGCTACGGTACCGGCGGCGACGTGAACGTGGACGAAGAGCGCGACGTCGTCCCGCTGTGCCGCGAGCTCGGAATCGTGCACCCCCAGGAGGGCGTGGTGCGGGGCCACCTTGGCCTGCGCGGAGAGGCGCTCGACCGCGCCTTCACCTCGCTCGGCGACGGGCTGCGGCAGGCGGTCGGCGACGCCGATCTCCGGGTGGCGGGTCGGCAGCTCAACGTGTCGGATCTCATCACCGGATACGGAGTGGCGCAGGCGGCCCGACAACTCAATCGGCTGCGCGGCTGCTCCATCGAGGGCAAGCGCGTCATCGTCGAGGGCTTCGGAAACGTGGGTGCCGCCTGCGCGCTGTACCTTTCCCGCATGGGCGCCGTGATCGTCGGCCTCGTGGACGCGGAGAGCGGCCTCGCCAGCCCCGACGGTCTCGCTGCGGACGAGGTCGAGGACCTCCTGCGCAGGAGACGGGGCCGCCTGCTGCCCGAGCACCCCCTTCGTCACGCCGGCACCCGGCGCGATGAAGCCTACCGCCAGCAGGCGGACATCTTCGTGCCTGCCGCCATCTCGGGCTCGGTCGACGCTCGCCGACTCGCGCAGCTTGCGCGCGACGGGGTCGCGCAGATCGTGTGCGGCGCCAACCAGCCGTTCCGCGAGGTGCGCCTCGGAGAGACCGTCACGTACGAAGCGGCCGACGCCGAGTTCGAGATCATTCCGGATGTGGTGGGCAGCCAGGGTATGGCCCGCGCCTTCTATCACCTCATGACCCACCGCGGCACCCACACTCCCGGTGACATCTTTACGTCGGTCGGCGCCGCGATGGAGGAATCCGTGACCGACGTGGTCGAGCGGGTGGGCAACCGCCGCATCGGCCTCGCCGCGGCCGCCCTCGGCATCGCGCTCGATCGGATGGAGCGGTAGGCTTCGGCCGCCCCGCCAGAAGCCGCCTCGCCGCTCCCCCGCCGCCACGGGAGAGGTCGCCGCTCCTCTCCTGCCAGGCGCGCTCCCCTCAGCCGGAAGCCACGTGCTCCAGGAAGTCCAGCACGGCCCGGTGCGTCGCGGCCAGCCCCAGAAAATCCGTGTGCCCGGCTCCCGCGATCACCTCCCGCACCGCGTCCGAATTCCGTACGAGGCGTTCGGCATGCGCCATGGGCACGCGCCGGTCGAGCTCGGGGTGCACGATCAGGATCGGCAGCGACAGTTCAGCGATCTTCCGCTCCGGCATGAAGCCCCTGAACGTCCCCCCCAGCCGGATCCACCAGAACGGCCTGAGCGCCACCACCATGAAGCGTCCGGGAAACCCCTTGTCACGCAGGTAGTCCGCCGTGACCTCGAGCACGTTCGCTGGCGTCGCGAGCAGGACGAGCCCATCCAGGGGCGAACCCTCGGCCGCGGCGAGGATGCCTGCGGCCCCGCCGAGCGAATGCCCGGCGAAGACGAGTGGGCGCCCGGGAAAGCGCGCACGGGCAAAGCGGGTCGCCGCCATGACGTCATCGCGGAACTGGCGTATGGTGGCGGTGGCGACCTCCTCGTTACGGCCGTGGCCCCGCACGTCGAAGAGCAGCACGGGATACCCTCCGTCGACCACGGCACGGGCGAGCGCCAGCAGCGTTTCGTGACTGGCGCCCCACCCGTGGGTCATGAGCACGAGGGGCCGGTCCGGGCCGTCGGCGGCGGGCCACAGCAGCCACGCCTTCAGGTCGTGCTCGCCCGAGGGTACCACGACGTCTTCGTGGCGGAAGCCCAGCTCCGGCACCGCCACGGTCGGATCCCTGGGCCGCGGCCGCACCGTAACGTGCGCCACGCGATCGAGCACGAAGAGCGCACCCACCGCCCCACCGCCGATCGCCGCCAGTCCGACGCCACCGAGAAGGATCACGCCGCGCCTCCCCTTCCGCGCCCTGGGGCAACGGTCATGCGAGCTGCATCTGCCTGAGCGCCCTGCGCACGAAGACCGGAACCATCGCCCGCCGCCACTCGGCGTCCATAATCATGTTCTCCAGGGGATGACACTGCCGGTGCGCCCGCTCCGCGAGCGCGTCGACCAGCTCGTCGTCGAGCGGGCGGCCCACCGCGATGTCCTGCCACCCGGTGAGCTCCCGCGGCCTCGCGCCCAAACCGGTCACGGCCCCGCACAGGCTGCGCACCTGCCCGTCGTCCTCCAGCTCCGCCGCCACTGCCACGGTCAGCAGTGGAAAGTCGATGGACCTGCGCTGCCTGAGCTTCGCGTAACCGGTGCGGCGCGCGGCGGACGCCAGCGGAATGCGCACGGCGGTCACGATCTCATCGGCCGCTCGTCGCGTGTTGCGCACGCCGTCGGCGACAAAGAAGTCACGCACCGGCACCGAACGGGATCCTCCCGGCCCGACCAGCGCCACCGTCGCGTCGAGCGTCATCAACACCGGCGGTGTGTCCGCCGAGTGCGCCGCCACGCACTTCCTGCCGACCCCCGTCACATGGCACACGCTGCCATCCTTCTTGAGACAGTATCCCAGGGCATGGCGCCAGAAGGCGGACTGGTTGTAGTACGTGCAGCGGGTGTCGAGGCACAGGTTGCCGCCCAGCGTGCCCATGTTGCGGATCTGCGGTCCGGCGACGTGCGCGGCCGCCTCGGCCAGCGAGGGAAAAAGCTCGCGCACCCTGGGGTGCGACGCGAGAGACGAGAGCGTCTCGGCGGCGCCGATCCTCAGATGCCCGTTCTCTTCGGCGATGCCGCGGAGCCGCGCCACGCCCTTGAGCGCCACGAGATGGCCCGGCTCGAGCAGGCGGTGCTTCATGTTCGGAATCAGGTCCGTGCCGCCGGCCACGAGCACCACGTCTCCCGCATGCTCGCCGAGCAGTGCGACGGCCTCGTCCAGCGTGTGGGGACGGTGGTACCGGAACGGCGGCAGGCGAAGCATGGATCAGGACGCCCCCCGTGGCACCGGCGCGCCATCTCCGTCGGCCGGCCCGGACGCGGCGCGCTCCCCGACTCCGGCCGGCGCCGCGGGTTTGCGCAACTTACCCGCCCCACGCGCTTCCTCGAGCGCGCGCCATACCCTCGGCGGGGAGAACGGCAGCCGATCCATCCGGACACCCACGGCGTCGTAGACGGCGTTCGCGATGGCCGGAATCGAGGGGTGGAGCGGGCCTTCTCCCGCTTCCTTCGCCCCGTACGGCCCTTCCGGATCGAGCGACTCGATGATGAGCGACTCCAGCTCGGGCGTGTCGAGGCTGGTAGGAATCCGATAGTCCAGCAGCGACGGCGCGTTGTGGAGCCCGGCGCGGCCGTGCGCGGCGTCCTTGAAGATGTGCTCCTCCATGAGCGCCTCGGCGCACCCCATATACGCCGACCCCTCCATCTGCCCCTCCACCAACACCGGATTGAGCGCGCGGCCACAGTCGTGCGCAATCCAGATCCTGACGACCTCGACCGCGCCGGTCTCTACGTCCAGCTCGACCTCGGCCACGTGCGCCGTGAACGAATAGGCGGGCGACGCGCCGATCGTGGCGCCGCGATACGTCCCGTGTACGTCCTTCGGCGTGTTGTACCAGCCCGTGGCGCCCAGCGTCCCGAACTTCGCCTCGGCCAGTTGGAACGCCTCGCGGATGGGCAGCTTACGCCCGGTGTCCGGCGCCCAGAAGCTCCATCCCCCCGCAAGGCGCACCTCGCCCGGCCGGACCTCCCAGTGTTCGGCGACCGCCTCCTGCACCATGCGCCGCAGTTTACGCGCCGCGTAGATGGCGGCGTTGCCGATCATGAAGGTCACTCGCGAGGAGTAGGCGCCGAGGTCGACCGGGGTAAAGTCCGTGTCGCCCCGCATCACGCGGATGTAGTCCAGCGGCACGCCCAGCTCCTCCGCCGCGATGTACGCCACCACCGAGTCGCATCCCTGGCCGATCTCGCTGGCGCCGCTGAAGACCGCCACGCACCCGGACCGGTCCACCTGCATCTGCACCGCGGACTGCGGCATCTCGTTGGGATAGATCGGGTAGTTCGTCCCGCTGATGTAGGTCGATCCCGCGACCCCCAGCCCCCGCCCGAAGGGGAGCCTGCGGAAGCGCTCCTTCCACCCACTGGCCCGCTCGACCGCGTCGAGACACTCCAGGAACCCGTTCGACGTCACGCGCAGCTCGTTGACCGTGCGGGTGTTCTCGCCGATGAAATTGCGTCTCCGGAACTCGATCGGATCCAGCCCCACGCGCTCGGCCAGCTTGTCCATCTGGACCTCGAACGCGAAGCGCGGCTGCACCGAGCCGTGTCCTCTCTTGGGTCCGCACGCGGGCTTGTTCGTGTACACGCGCGTGGCGTCGAAGCGGTAAGCGGGCATCGTGTACGGCGCGCACAGGAGCTGGCCGGAATAGTACGTCGTCACGAGGCCGAACGACGCGTACGCGCCTCCGTCCAGCACGATGTGGGCGTCGACCGACGTCAGCTTTCCGCCCTTCGTGGCTCCCGTGCGGTAGCGCATGTGGTACGGATGGCGCCCGCGGTGGGCGTAGAAGACCTCCTCTCTCGTGTAGAGGATCTTCACGGGCCTGCCCGTCTTCATCGCCAGTCGGGCCACGCAGAACTCCAGGTCGAACGGCTCGCTCTTTCCGCCGAACGCTCCGCCGACGAGCGGCTGGATGACCCGGACTCGGGCGGGATCCAGCCCGAGCACCCGGGCCAGCTCGCGGTGCAGATAGTGAGGCACCTGGGTGGCGGACCAGACCGTGAGCTTGCCGGCCGCGCGCCCCCCGTCTCCGTCGCTGTGCCACATCCCGATGGCGCAGTGCGGCTCGATCGCGGCGTGCGTCGTACCCTCGAAGAAGTAATCCCCCTCGACCACGACGTCCGACGCCTCCAGGAGCGCCTCCACCTCGCCGAACTCCAGGCGCACCTGCTTCGTGATGTTGCCGTTCCACCCCTCCTTGCGAGGGGGATGGATGTAGCTTCCGTCCGCGTACGATCCGCCGGCCTCGAGCGCCTCGAACGGATCCAGGTGCGCCGGCAGCTCCTCGTACTCCACCTCGATCCGTTCGAGGGCCCTGAGGGCGGTATCTTCATCGACCGCCGCAACCGCCGCCACGCCGTCGCCCACGTAGCGCACGCGGTCGACGCACAGCGGGTACTCGTCGGGCGTCCACGGGATGATGCCGTACCGTACCGGCATGTCACGCCCCGTGATCACCCCGGCGACGCCGGGCAGTGCCTCCGCGGCCGAAGTGTCGATGGAAACGATGCGCGCGTGGGCGTGCGGACTGCGCAGGATCTTGCCGTGGAGCATCCCGGGGAGCTGC
>Ga0114931_10004088_pt1 | contig 18284 bp, 20 predicted proteins | sample 2SBtaG_FD_89579 | JGI IMG/M metagenome (GOLD analysis project Ga0114931, IMG submission 89579) | Deep subsurface microbial communities from Kolumbo volcano to uncover new lineages of life (NeLLi) - 2SBTROV14_V59a metaG | ecosystem: Environmental > Aquatic > Marine > Volcanic | place: Kolumbo...
CGAAGGCGAGGGCCCGGCGCGCGACCGCCTGGCCGATCCCACCGAAGCCGACCAGCCCAAGAGTCTTGCCCCGCAGCCCACCCAGGAAGGCGATATTCCAGCGCTTCGGCGGGGCGTGAATCCAGCTTTCCGGCAGCTGCTTCTCCGCGCTAAGCAGCATGGCCAGCGTCCACTCGGCGATGGGAACGGCGCTCGCGCCCCTCGCACAGGTGAGGACGTAAGCTCCCAGGGCATCGAAGGGGAAGGCATTCACGCCCGTGCCGTAGGTGTGCACCCAACGCACACCGTGCTCCAGCACTGCGCCGAGGTTGGGGCTCCCCCAGGCCTGGGTGAGCAGCACTTCGCCTCGCAGGTCTCCAGGTAGGGGGCCCTCCTCCGGGATCTGCACCAGCTCCAGGCTGGGGAACTCCCGGTGCACTCGCTCCAGCAGGCCCAGGGGGACGTGGGAGAGGACGCGAAGGGAGGGGCTCATGGGGTGCCCAGGGCGGGCGGTGGGGCGAGGATCTGCTGCACCAGCAGGGCGCGCTGAACCTGGCCCGTCGCGGCCGTGCGCGGCAGGCCTTCCAGCACTTCGAGGCGGCGCGGCTTCTTGAAGCTGGCGAGTTGCCCCTCGCAAAGCTCCTGAAGGGCGCCCAGGTCCGGCGCTGCACCCGCCCGCGCTGGCACCACCACCGCGCAGACGACTTCACCCCACTGCGAGTCCGGGATGCCGACCACCGCGACCTCCTTCACCTCTGGATGGGCCGCCAGCACGGCCTCCACCTCGCTGGGTGCCACGCTCTCGCCGCCCGTGCGAATGATTTCCTTCAGGCGGCCGGTGACGGACAGATAGCCGTCGCCGTCCAGGGCGCCGACGTCTCCGGTGTGGAACCAGCCGGCCTGCAGCACGGCCTGCGTCGAGTGCGCGTCGTCGAAGTAGCCGTCGCAAAGGTAGGGACTGCGGATGCAGATCTCGCCCTTGTCGCTGAGCTGGAGCTCCGAGCCGGGGGAGGGCAGGCCCACGCTGCCGGGCTTGCGGAGCACGTCGCTGTCGGGAAGCGTGGTGCCCGAGCCCACTTCCGTGGAGCCGTAATAGATGCGCGTGGCGGTCCTGGGGAAGCGTTCCTTCAGGGCGCGCACCAGCGCGATGGGAACCGCAGAGGTGCCCGTATCCGCCTCGCGCAAGCTCTCCGTGTCGTAACGCCCGGGCTCGGTTGCGAGAATGCGAGCCCACACGGCCGGGATGCAGTAGAGGCGGTTCGCGCGCCGGGCCTCCACGGTGTGGAGCAGGGCATCCGCGCTGGGGGCCGAGAAGGCGATCTCGCCGCGGGTCTGCCACGCCGCCAACGCCAGGGTGAAGGCCGCCATGTGGAAGAGCGGGAACATGCAGACGCTTCGCTCCGGATCGTCGCGGAACACGCCCTGGAAGCTGCGCAGGAAGTTGGCCCGGTGGGAGAGGACGACGCCCTTGGGACGGCCGGTGCTGCCGCTGGTGAAGAAGATCACGTGGGTGTCTGTCTCGCGCAGGGCGGGCTCTTCGATGTCTGTCGCGTTGCCGGGCGCCTGGGGATCGAGATCTCGCCCGCTCCCCAGGACCAGGAGCTTCGGAATCCCGGCAGCCGCGCGCAGCTGCTTCGCCTCCTCGGCGCGCGCAGGGTCCGCGACCAGGATGCGGGCGCGGGCGCTGTGGGCGACGCCCTGCGCCTCCTGCAACGTGAAGCGCGCGTTCAGGGGGGCAAAGACCGCGCCCAGCTTTGCCAGGGCTACGAAGAGCGGCAGCACGTCGAGGTGGGTATCCGCCCAGGTCGCCACGCGGTCGCCGTGGCGCACACCCGCTGCGCGCAGCCGCCGGGCCAGGCGATTGCCGGCGGTATCGAGCTCCCCGTGGGTGAGGACCCGTCCCTCCAGGGAGGCCGCCGGCCAGTCTGGAACCTGCCGGGCATTGCGACGGAAGATGTCGCCAATCAACAGCTCGCGGTGCGACATGCAGCTCCAGATTTCGCGGGAAACGGGACGCAGGCGACCAAATTGACCCCACGGGGTCAACTTCGTCAACTGGGTCCCGGTGCTCGCAGTCATTGCGGATGAGACGCGCTGAGAATATCATTCCTGAAATGGAGAACAATGTTCCGATCGCCCGCCGGAGTGTGGAACGGGCGCTCGAGGGGCGCCGGGCGGTGTATGCGGAGGAGGTGCGTCGGCTGGTCGAGACGGCCTTCGTGTTGATCCAGGAGCAGGGGGACCTGGAGCCCCGGGTGAGCGCGATCGTCCAACGTGCCGGGCTCTCGAACCAGGCCTTCTACCGCCACTTCCACTTCAAGCACGAGCTGCTGGTGGAGGTGCTCGACGAAGGCGTCCGCATGCTGGCCAGCTATCTCGCGCACCGCATGGCGGCGGCCAGCGATCCCCAGGCGCAGGTGCGCGCCTGGCTGCTGGGAATGCTGGAGCAGGCCCTCGACACAGAAGCAGCGGCTGCGACCCGTCCCTTCGTGCTGGCGCGCGGCCGGCTCTCGGAGATCCTTCCGCGCGAGGTGGCGGCGAGCGAGGGACAGCTGACCGTGCCGCTCCGCAAGGCCCTGACCCGGGCGCGGCAGGAGGGGGCGTTGCCCGGAGTAGACCCGGAGCGGGATGCGGAGACGCTCTACCACCTGGCCATGGGTTGGATGCAAGCCCGCCTGCAGGAGGCCCGGCCCGGTGCGCGCGTCGATGCCCAGCGCCTGGTGGAATTCGCGATGCACGGCTTGCAGCGCCCCTCCACGCTGGCCTGAGCCATGGAGCGCGAAATCCTGCTGACGGGCGTGGGCGGCCAGGGTGTCCAGCTCGCGGCCCGTGTGTTGGGCGGTGCGGCGCTGTACGAGGGCCGCGAAGTGATGCTGCTCGGCACCTACGGAGGCACCATGCGCGGGGGCAGCACGGCTTCGACCCTGATCGTCGCGGACGCGCCCATCGAGACGCCGCCGGTCGTGGCCCATGCCTGGTCCGCGCTGGCCATGCACCACCAATTCTTTGGCCCCGTGCTTTGCAAGCTGCGGCCCGGAGCCGTGGTGATGGTCAACGCCGGGGTCTTTGCAGAAGAAGCCGCCACCGTTTCGGGTCCGAGCTGGGTCCGGGTACCCGCCGCCCGGCTGGCAGCCGAGCTGGGCGCGCCGCTGGCCGCATCCCTCGTGCTTGCCGGGGCGTTTGCCGCTGCCACGCGCCTGGTGAGCCTGGATGCGCTGCTGGCCGCCCTGGCTGAGACGCTGCCGCCATACCGCCGGCAGCATCTCGATGTCGACTCCCGCGCCCTCGAGACGGGCTACGCAGCCTCGCCGGCTGGCGTGGCCCTTGCGTGGGAGGTGCCCGTCCGGTGAGTGGGCTGGCGAGCCGCGGCAGCGTGCATATTGACAGCGAGCGCTGCAAGGGCTGCGCACTGTGCATCCCCGCCTGTCCGCCCGGGGTGCTGCGCATGACCGAGGGAGTGGGTGCGCGCAGCCTGGCCTTTCCGGAGCTGCTGGCGGGTTGTACCGGCTGTGGTGCCTGTCTGCTGGTGTGCCCGGACTTCTGCTTCGAGGTCTATCGCTACGATACGCCCGTTCCCTACGAGCTGCTGCCATGAGCGGGTACGCGCAGGGACGGCGCCTTGCCGAGGGCTCCGAGGCCATGGCCGAGGCCGCGTTGCTGGCCGGCTGCCGCTTCTTCGCCGGCTACCCCATGACCCCCTTCACGGAGCTCCTGGAGCAATTTGCAAGGCGACTTCCCGAGGTGGGAGGCACCTGCATCAACGCCGAGAGCGAGATCGAAGCGGTGGGCATGGCCTGGGGAGCCGCAGCCACCGGCGCTCGGGCGGCCACGGGATCCACCGGGCAGGGGCTCGCCCTGATGCAGGAGTCGCTCTCCGAACTCACGCGTGCCGAGCTCCCGCTCGTGCTCTTCAACATGGCGCGTGGGCAGGGGGACTACTTCCAGGCGACGCGCGGGGGTGGCCACGGGGACTACCGGCACATCGTACTTGCACCGATGGACGGACGCGAGGCGGTGGAGCTCACCCAGGGCGCTTTCGACCTCGCCGAGCGCTGGCGAAACCCCGTCCTGGTCTACGGCGACTACCTGCTCGCGCACACCGCCGAGGCGGTGGATCTCGTGCCCCTGGATCTCCCCGCTCTCCCGCCGCGGGAGTGGGCGGTGGACGGGAGCCTCGGTGGGAGCGGCCGGGCGCGCAACGTGAACCCGCTGGGGATGCGAAAGGGTCAGAAGGGCATCGACCCGGAGCGCTTCTGGAAGCGCCTCCAGGCCAAGCACGACGCCATCCAGGCCGCCGAGGCACGCCACGTTGCGGAGCAGACACGAGACGCCGATCTCCTGGTCGTGGCGTTCGGCAGCCTGGCGCGCTTCGCCCGCCACGCCGTGCGCCGCCTGCGGGCGGAGGGCCGGCGCGTAGGCTTCTTTCGGCCGGTCACCCTCTGGCCCTTTCCCGCAGAGGCGCTTGCCCGCTGCTGTCGGGATGATGCGCGGGTCGCGGTGCTCGAGCAGAACGCCGGCCAGATGATCGACGATGTACGGCTGGCTGTGGCGGGCCGTGTGCCCGTAGTCTCGATCGGCGGCATCTCATCGGACGAGGCGGCCTTTGGCATCGGGCCCATCTACGACCCGGAGGAAGTCCACTCCCGGGTCGCCTCCGTCCTGGAGCCTTCCCCATGAGCCGCCCCGTCATTCGCAGCGATCGCCCTCCCCGGGCGCCGGCCCGCAAGACGGGCACGTTCCTGCCCGCGCTCCAGCTTGGTGCGGACCACGATCTGTGTCCCGGTTGCGGCGAGCCCCTGGCACTGCGCAGTCTGCTCGAGGCGATCGACGACCTGGGCGCGGCCGAGCGCACGATCGGGGTGGTCGGGATCGGCTGCTACACTGCGCTCACGCCCCTGATCGACCTGGATCTGATCCAGGCGCTGCATGGCCGCGCGCCTTCCGTAGCCACTGGTGCCAAGCGCATGCTCCCCGATGCCCTGCTTTTTACCCTCCAAGGGGACGGAGACATGTTGAACGAAGGTCTCCAGGAGGTGATCCACACCGCCGCTCGTGGCGAGGCCATCACCTGCGTGTTGCTGAACAACGGTGTCTTCGGTGAGACTGGCGGCCACATGACAGCGGCGACGGTGCTGGGCCAGCGTACGAAGAACACGCTGGCCGGACGCGATGCGGCGCAGCACGGCTACCCGATCCGCATCGCCGACATGCTTGCCGGTCTCGAGGGAAGCGCCTACGTGGCCAGGGCCAGTGTCCACGATGCGGCTGGCGTCGCCCGTACGAAGCGCATGCTGCGCAAGGCCTTCGAAACCCAGCTCGCGCGCAAGGGCTTCTCCTTCGTAGAGATCCTCACCATGTGCCCCACCGGCTGGTTCGTTCCAACGGCAGACGGGCCCGGCTACCTCGACGAGGTTCTGCAGCCGGTCTACCCGATGGGCGAGCTCAAGGCGTCCGAATGAGCTTCAGGCAGAGCCCAGCAGGCCGGCCTGGCGGGCGCGTACCAGTGCCTCGACGGCATCGACGCGGCGGATTGCTTCCCGAAGCTCGAGGGCGAAGGCGCGACGCTTCTCGACCAGTGCCGCACCGCCGGGCGCGAGCAGGCCGCGGTTTGCGGCCAGCTTGAGGGCCGTTCCAAAGAGCACCTTCGAGACCGACTCCTGGCGCTTGATGTGCTGCTGCAGGCAGTACTGCCGGCCCAGGGCCAGGCACTCCTTCAGGAACGCGGCTTCTTCCACCTCGGTCGCCGGGTGCAGGCGCTCCAGGGCATCCGAGACCACCCGGTAGGCCTCCAGGAAGGGCCGCAGCACGCGGTGGGCGCTGAAGGGGCGGATCCGTGCCAGCACGGACATGATCGCGTCGCCACCGCTGGCGAGCTGCTCTTCGAAACCCGGGTCGTGCAGACACAGCTCCTGCCGCAGCTCGCCCCTGAAGAGCTCCTTCTCTGCGAAGAAGAACTCGAACTTCAGCAGGTCGCGCAGTCGCATCACTTCCGCCCAGAACTCCGCCCGGCCGTCTGCGACATTGCTCTCGGCCGCCCGTAACAATGCGAGCTCGCCGATGGCCGCATTCACGAAGTAGTGGATGATGCTGTTGCGGTAGTAGGCCGCGGCAAGATGCTGATTGCGGGCGATGGCATAGATCGCCTCGGGACCCTCGTCGAAGCGGGTCAGGAGCTCACTCTCCACCAGCGCGTCGAGGGTGCGCCGCACTCCCTGCGGCGTGTCGAGCAAGAGGGTCTCGGTGGTGGGGAGCTGCCGGCGGCGCACCATCGCCACGAGGTTCTCGAGGGACTCCAGCATCTCCTCCACGGAGAGCGCCCGGTCACCGCATCCGAGCATGGCCAGGCAGACCAGCGAAATCGGCGTGATCGGTGTGGCGCGATTGATCCGCACACAGACCTCGAAGGCCAGCTTCTGCAGGGCCAGGCTCTGCTCGTCGGGATCCGGCTCGGCCTCCCCGTTTGGCGGGCCCAGGGCTTTCGAGAGGGCCAGGGGCTCGCCGAAGCGGATTTCGATGTTTCCGTAGCTCGGCCCCCCGCCAAGCCGCCGGATGAAGCGCAGAAACCAGCCGAAGCTCTCTTTCTCCTTGCTGGCACCGCGCTGCTCCGCGGCATAGTCCCCGACGTCGGAGATCTGGTCGTAACAGATGGAAACGGGCAGCAGGTAGACGTCGTCGGCGCGGCCGCGTCGGTAGGCGTCCACGACGTAGGCCAGCAGACCGAAGCGCGGAGGCAGGAGCTTGCCGGAGCGCGAGCGCCCGCCCTCGATATACCACTCCAGGGGGAAGCGCTTCTCGATCAGGTAGTCGATGTAGTGGCGGAGCACGGCCTTGTAGACCACGGCGTCCTTGAAGGAGCGACGGATGAAGAACACGCCGCTGCGCCGCACCAGGGGGCCGATGGGGAAGAAGTTCATGTTGATGCCGCCAGCGGTGTGGTTGGGCGGCAGGCCGTTCTCGTGGAGCAGGAACTGGAGTACGCCGTGGTCCAGGTTGGACTTGTGGGTGGGAAGGAAGACGACGGGATGGTGCTCGGAGAGGCCGCGGATCCCGTCCAGCTGCTCTTCGTCCACGTGAAGCTCGCTGTATCCTCGCCGGTAGAGGAAGCGCCACAGCTGCGAGACCAGGTCGATCACGAAGGGGCTGTGGGTGGCCGCAATCTCCTTCAGGTCCCGCGCGGCCTCCCGCAGCACCCGCGCCTCGCTTCGGCCCAGCTCGCGCGCCAGGCGCGCCACCTCTCCACGGAACGCGGGGCGGCTGAGGATCATCTCCCGGACGAAGCGGGGCACCTTGTAGCGGGCTCCGCGCAGCCGCCGCTCTGCGCGTTCCAGGGCCAGCGCCGCCTGGGTTGCAACGAACTCCGCCAGCCCCAGGGTGGAGCCGCTGTCGCTGCCCGCGTGGGCGCGCCAGCGCTGGCGCAGCTCCGAGGCCGGGGCCGGCTCCGCCGCGAGGACGACGCATCGATCCCGCGACTTGGCGAGGATGCGCCGGGCGCGCAGGGGGTCGGGGTCGCGCGGGTCTCCCAGCTTCAACAGGTCCTGGAGCCGCGCAGCCCGTCGCCCGGCACGCTCCTCCGGAAGCCACACCACCCGCAGTGGCGCGAGCAGGGGGTCGTCTCCCCCGGCCAACGCCGGGTCGAGGCGGGGGTCCAGAGGGCGCCGGCGCCGGCGCCGGGAGGCCGGCAGACACATGCTGTCGAAATCGCTGGCCGCAGTGTCCTCGGGCCGGTTGCGCTGGATCCAATCCGCCAACAACCGGTCCTCCAGCCGGCTGGCGGCATCCAGCAGAAACAGCACCCGCCTTCCCTCGGCACAGGGCCAGGTGGGCTCTCTGGGGTCGGGCGGCGGGCCTGAGACGCTCATGCTCCGACGAGTCTACCCCGAATCCGCGCTCGGCAGCCCCTGCGGTGGCTCTGTCAGCAGGTCCAGGGCGGCGCTGGCCAGCGCGCGCACGCCGAGCTGGAGGGCGCTCTCGTCGATACGGAAGTGTGGCGAGTAGCTTGGCGCCGCAGCCTCTGGAGGGGTCGCCGGGGCGCGGGTGCCGAGGCCGAAGTAGACGCCGGGCACCTCCTTCGCGAAGAAGGCGAAGTCGTCGGACCCGGTGCGAGGCAGGCCCAAGATCACGTTTCCGGCGCCCGCGACCCGCACGAGGCTCTTGCGAACCCGCTCGGTGAGGGCCGGATCATTCCATGTGATGGGGTCGCCTGCTTGGATTGTCACTTCGGCGTGGGCACCCGCACTCTCGGCGATCCCGGTTGCCGCGGTCTTCACGAGGCGGATCAGCGCTGGCCGGAGTTTCGGCTCCAAGGTCCGGATGGTGCCCAGCAGCTCGACCTCCTCGGGGATGATGTTGCGGCGCACTCCGCCGTGGATGGCACCGATCGAGACCACCGAGGGGAAGCCCGCGTCCACCTGGCGCCCCGGGATCGTCTCCACCGCCAGAAGGATGCGCGACGCCACGGAGATGGGGTCCACTCCCAACCAGGGGTAGGCGGCGGATGTCTGGCGGCCGCGCACGTGGATCTCCAGACGGTCGGAGCTGGCCATGACTCCGCCGGAGCGGATCGCGATCTTTCCGGCCGCCAGCTGGGGCGCGACGTGGAGACCCAGCACGTAGTCGGGGCGCGGATGATCGAAGACACCCTCGGCCAGCATGCGCTTTGCCCCGCCTTTCTCACCCACGGGCGCCCCTTCTCCGGCGGGCTGGAACACGAAGAGCAGTGTTCCGGGGAGTCGTTCGCGCAGGTCCACCAGCACCGCGGCGACGGCCATCAGCATGGCCGTGTGGGCATCGTGGCCGGCGGCGTGCATCACCCCCACGTCCCGGCCCCGGTAGCGGGTACGCGCGGTGGAGCGGAAGGGCAGGTTGACCTCCTCGGTGACCGGCACCGCGTCCATGTCCGCCCGCAGCGCCACCACGGGCCCAGGCTTGCTGCCGTGCAACACACCCACCACGCCCGTTGCAGCGACCTGGGTGCGCACCTCGAGGCCAAGGCGCTTCAGATGCTTGGCGATGATTCCACTGGTGCGGAACTCGCGGTTCCCGAGCTCCGGGTGCTGGTGGAAGTCCTCGCGCCAGGCGATGACCTGCTCGTCCAGGGAAGCGGCGCCGGCGTCGATCTCTGCCTGCAGCGACGTGCCCTGCCCGCTCGCCGGGCTCGCGAGGCTGGCGAGAACCAGCCCCAGCCAAAAGATTCTGCGCACTTGGGCGGCGGTCAACGGAGCCTCCTCGCGAAGTGGAGAACGCAGGGCACCGGGCTCAGGACTCCCGAACGATCTCGATGGGATTGCAGTCGAGGCCCGCCGCAACCAGGCACAAGGAGGCATAGGGGACTGGCTCGTTGGCCTCCTCCATGCACCCCAGGACGTTCACCGAGACACTGTCGCGCAGGCCCGAAGCGCGGAAGCTCGCCTCGGCGATGGCGCTTACCAGGGTCCGACGGGACCAGCCGCGCCGCCGGCGCATGCGGCGGATGGCCGTGCCGTCCGGCACCACGGGGCTCTGGTCTTCATACGGGGCCACAGTGGCAAGCCTAGGACGCGCCGCGGGCCGCCGCTCGCCGCTCCGCCAAGACGGCCAGGATTTCTTCATGGCGCTTCTGGGAGAGCGGGTAGCGCAGTGCCACCACGCCAGCCAGCAGCACGAAGAGGCCAGGGAGAGCGGCGGTGAGAACACGGATCGTCCACAGCGTGCCCTCTGCCTGGGCCTGGTTCTGCACATAGCCCGAAAGGTCGAGGGCCCAGAGCGCCAGGGCGACCGCCGAGGCCCCGCCGAGCTTGCGCAGGAAGGTGAAGGAGCCCGCGTAGATGCCCTCTCGCCGGAAGCCGCTCTGCACCTCGTCCTCGTCGACCACCTCTCCGAGCATCGACCAGGGGATCATGTCCGCAGCCGCGTAGCCGATGCCAGCAAAGGCCGCAAAGACGAAGATGAGCGTGCGGGGCCATTCCGGCGTGGCAAAGAAGATGAACGCCTGCGCGGCCACCCAGGAGGAGGCCCCAAAGAGGAAGACCGTACGCTTGTCCAGGTACCGTCCCACCCGATTCCACAGGGGGAAGCCCAGTGTCGCGGCGCTGCCCAGGAAGAGTGCCATCGTGATCGGGAAATCGCCCGGCCGCCCGATCCAGTAGCGGAACCAGAAGATGAACATCGTGCCGGTCAGGTCGATGGCGATGCGACTCGTCAGCATGATGCCGACCAGGACGCGGAAGGATCCGTGACGGGAGACACTTGTGAGGCTCTCGAAGAGTCCCTCAGCCTGCCTCCGTTGATAGCCTGGGCGCTCGAAGGTGCCGAAGTACACCAGCAGCCACGGCCAGCTCACCCAGATGCCGGCTAGGATGCCGGCCTTCTGGAAGCCCCCCGGGCCGCCGCCCAGGGCTTCCGCCAGGGGTCGGAAGGCCGAGGCCGCCAGCAGCGCACCGCCGATGGCAAAGGAGGCCCGCCAGGCGTTCAGCCGCGTCCGCTCGTGGTAGCCCGGCGCAATTTCGGGGATCAGTGCGGCATAGGGTACGGCAATCATCGTCACAGCGAGGCTGAAGCCGATGTAGGCCGCGCTGTAGTAGGCGAAGCGCCCGTTGTCGGAGGCGCCCGGAAGCGGCCACCACAACGCCGCAAAGGTCACACCAAAGGGCAGCATGCCCAGCAGGAAGTAGGGCCGTCGCCGGCCCGCCCGCCAGGAGGTGTGGTCCGAGAGGCGGCCCATGGCCGGGTCGGTCAGGGCATCGACCACACGGCCGATCATCGGGACCAGCCCTGCCAGGGCGGGGCGAAGCCCCGCGACATCCGTCAGGAAGTTCGGGAAGACGAAGAGCAACGAGGACAGCGCCAGATTGACGGCGTGGTCCCCCAGCGCAAACAGGATGGGGGTGCGCGCCGGCAGGCTGCGGGGGGGCGCTTCGTCAGGCACCGGCGCCCAGCCAGCGGTACTCCACATCGGGCTCGGATTCCGGCGCGGGGCTGGTGCCAAAGGCGACCGCCTGGAAGCCCATGTGCTCGTAGAAGGCCCGCGCCCGCTCATTGCGCTGGTGGGTGAAGAGCCGCAGGCCAGCGGGTCGCTGCGCCTTTGCGTGATCGATCAGCGCGGTCCCGACACCGCTCCCCTGCTCCGCAGGCTCGACGTAGAGCTGCTCCACCTTGCCCTGGTCCAGGGCGAGCATCCCCACGAGCACCCCGTCACGCCGTGCGATCCAGATCCGGCATGTGGGCATCAGCTTGCCGCGAAAAAAGGCCAGATCGTCTTCCGGCGAGTATTTCATACGCTGTTCCAGCCACGGCTGTGCGTCCCATCGCGAACGCCGCCACATTGCAGCGCACGCTTCCACCTCGTCAGGGGCCAGGAGCCGGATCTGGGCGTTCGCCGGAACCATCGGCGGCCATGGTAGCCTGGGAGGCAACGCGCGGGGGAGAAGCTGGGTGGATTCGTCGAAGCTGCAGGGAGGCTGCTACTGCGGGGCCGTCCGCTACGAGGTAGAGGGGACGCTCGGGCCGTTGATCAACTGCCATTGTCGCTTCTGCCGGCGCGCCCATGCGGCGGCCTTCGTCACAGTCACACCCTTGCCAAGCGAGCGCTTCCGCTGGACCGGAGGCGAGGATGCCCTGCGCGAGTACCGCAGTGGCGGGGGCTGGCGCTTCTTCTGCGAGCGCTGTGGGGGGCGCCTGATCAACCGGCCCGCTTCGAGTGACGGGCTCACCATGTTGCTGGTGGCGACCCTGGACGTGGAGCCGGAGGTGGCTCCGAGCCTGCACATCAACGTCGCTTCCAAGGCGCCGTGGTACGAGATCCTCGATGACAAGCCGAAGCTTCCGGGCTTCCCCCCCGGCATTGAGGAGACGCCGTCCGAATGATCCCCGCACTTCTCCAGCGCTACTTCGACGCCCTGCGCCGCCAGGATTGGGCGGCGTTGCGGGGATGCCTCGCCGAGGGTGTCCATCGGACGGGTCCCTATCTCGATGTGGTGGAGGGTCGGGAGGCCTACGTTGCCTTCCTCGCCCAGGTGATTCCCTCGCTTCCGCACTACAGCCTCGAGGTCTCGCGCGTCCACCTGCTGGCGGAGGGCGGCGGGGCCTTCGTGGAGCTCAGCGAGACGACCGATGTGGATGGGGTCCCGACGCGCTTTCCCGAAGCGCTGCGTTTCGGTTTCGACGAGAGCGGGCGCATCCGGGAGGTGGATGTCTACATCAAACAGCCGCCGGGGGGTGCCAGCCGTCGTTGATCAGGCGGCATCGCCCGGGTCGCCTTCCGGAAAACGGTCCCGCAAGACCGCGGCGAGCACCCGACAGGCGTCGGTGGTGGAGAAGATTCCGGCGAGCTTGCCGTGGCGCAGCACGATGGCGCAGCCGATGTGACGGTGCGCCATCTCCTCGAGCACCGCTGCGAGGCTGGCGCTGATGTCCACTACGAAGGGGTCCCGCAGCATTACGGCACGGGCCAGGATGCGCTGCTTGTCCGTGCGGGGGAGCGCCCCGTGGACGAGGTGGTGAAGATCGCGCTCGGAGATGAGCCCGATGACTTTGCCCTCCACCTGCACCGGAACGTGGCGGATGAGGTGCTCGTTCATGAGCCGCTCCACCCCATCCACCGGGTCGTCGGGGTGGACCGAGTAGGGAAAGGTGGTCATCACCTCTGCCACCACCGGCATGTGGAGGTGGTCCGCCAGCCTCATCGGCCCTGGGCCCTCTGGGCCTGGGGAGCGGCAGGGTGCGCGAAAGCCGGCATGACGGCATTCTACGCTCTTGCGAGAGTTCGGCGAAGCCCCGGTGGCCTGGCTCCGGCCTCGTCTGGGAAGAGAGGAGTCTGGCGATGCCCCGTGCGAACCTGGAGATCAAGGCCCGCTGCAGGGACCTGGACGCGGCCCGTCGCCGGGCGCGCGCCCTCGCAAGCGAGTGGGTCGGCCTGGACCGCCAGCGGGACACCTATTTCCAGACCCGTACGGGGAGGCTCAAGCTGCGGGAGTCTTCTCGTTCCGGTGGGCAGCTCATTGCCTACCAGCGTCCGGACGAGGCCGGTGTGAAGCGATCGGATTATCAGGTGCTCGCGGTGGCAGATCCGGTGGGGCTGAAGGGGCTGTTGAGCGCGCTGCTGGGCGTGCACCGGGAGGTGGCGAAGCGACGCGAGATCGGCCTGTGTGACAACGTGCGCATCCACCTGGACCGGGTGGAAGGGCTCGGAACCTTCCTCGAACTGGAGGCAGTCTTCGACGGCAGCCCGGAGCAGGAGAAGCAGGAGCGCGAGAAGCTGGCGCTCCTGATGGACCAGCTGGGTGTCGTAGAGGGCGACCTGCTCGCCAGCTCCTACGAGGGGCTTCTGGGGCCGGGTCAGTGAGCGCTCTCGCACCGCTTCCGCCGCAGCCCGAAGGGGTTCCCTGGCCGACGAGGGCCTGGCCGGAGGGCTCGCCGGGCCCCGGGGTGGATGCTGCCCACGTCGCCGGCCTGTGCGAGCCGCTCTTTGCGGAGCCGGCCCCGCAGAGCCATGGCAAGACCTCTGCGTTGCTCGTGGTGCAGCGCGGACAGCTGGTCCTCGAGCGCTACGCGGCTGGGCTCGGGCGCGGCACTTCCCTTCGCTCCTGGTCCATGGCCAAGAGCATCACCCACGCGCTGGTCGGCCTGCTTCACGGAGACGGCCGCCTCGACCTGGACGCCCCGGCTCCGGTTCCCGCCTGGCGGCAGGTGGGGGACCCGCGCGGCGCGATCACCCTGGAGCAAATGCTGCGCATGCTGGACGGCCTGGACTTCGTGGAGGTCTACGAAGCCAGTGGCCGCTCCGACGTGGTGGAGATGCTCTTCGGCTCGGGGAAGGACGACGTGGCGGGCTACGCGGAGGCCCGGCCTCTGGCACACCCGCCTGGACGGGTGTGGAGCTACTCCAGCGGGACGACCAATATCGTGGCCGCGATCCTCGCGCGCACTCTCGGCGGAGGCCAAGAGGGGCTGCTGGACTTCATGCGGGCGCGTCTCTTTGACCCCCTCGGGATGACGAGCGCCTCGCCGCGCTTCGACGCGGCTGGCAACTTCGTCGGCTCATCCTACGTCTTCGCCACGGCCAGGGACTTTGCGCGCTTTGGCCTGCTCTACCTGCGTGACGGCGTCTGGGAGGGGAGGCGCCTGCTTCCCGCGGGCTGGGTGGACCACGCACGCACGCCAACCCCTGGCTCCGACGGGCAGTACGGAGCGGGTTGGTGGCTCGCCCAGGATGGCAGTGGGATCTTCTCTGCCAACGGCTTCCAGTGCCAGTACATCCTGGCGGTGCCGAGCCGTGATCTGGTGGTGGTGCGCCTGGGCGAATCCGATCACGCCCAGAAGCCCGCCGTGCTGCGGAGTCTGAAGGAGCTGGTGGGCTGCTTTCCCAAGGTATGATATCGAAGCAGGAGGTCCGATGAGACTTGCCATTCCCCGCATCTCACCCTTGCCGGACGATGCGCTCGCCCCAGAGATCCGCGAGCGCTTTGGCGACGCGCCGATGTTGAACATCTTCCGCACCCTGGCCCACCACCCCAAGCTGATGAAGCGCTGGCTGGTCTTCGGCAACCACGTGCTCGGAAAGTCGAGCCTGGCTCCACGCGACCGCGAGATTGCAATCCTGCGCGTTGGCTGGCTGTGCCAGGCAGAGTACGAGTGGGGGCAGCACGTGGCGATCGGCCGGGAGGCCGGCCTCTCGGAGGAAGAGATCATGCGCGTGACCCAGGGCCCGGACGCCCCGGGTTGGAGCGAGGCCGAACAGGCCCTGCTGCGGGCCAGCGACGAGCTCCATCAGGATGCGTTCGTGAGCGATTCCACCTGGGCCGCGCTCCAGCCGCACTACGACACGAAGCAACTCCTGGACCTCGTTTTCACGGTGGGCCAGTACCATCTGGTCTCCATGGCCCTGAATACGCTAGGGGTGCAACGGGACGCGGGCGTGCCCGGTTTTCCCGACCGCTGAGCTAGCGTCTGTAGATGCATATCGGACTTACCTTCTTTCCGACGGCAGATTCCATCCACCCGGCAGTCCTCGCCCGGGCGTTGGAGGAGCGCGGCTTCGAGTCGCTGTGGCTGGCCGAGCACTCCCATATTCCGGAGTCCCCGGCCACGCCCGGGCCTCCCGGCCGCGGCGAGGGCGGGTTGCCCCGCGAGTATTATGCGGTGGCGGACCCTTTCGTGGCCTTGGGCATGGTGGCCGCGGTGACCACCCGCCTGAAGCTCGCGACGGGCATCTGCCTCGTTGCCCAGCGCGACGTCTTCCAGACTGCCAAACAGGTCGCCAGTCTCGACGCCCTCTCGGGCGGCCGCTTCCTCTTTGGCGTGGGTGCGGGCTGGAATGCCCCGGAGCTGGCAGACCACGGCACACCGTTTGAGGAGCGCTTTGCGGTGATGCGCGAGCGAATTGCCGCGATGAAGCAGCTCTGGAGTGCGGAAAAGGCGGAGTACCACGGCCAACACGTGGACTTCGGCCCGAGCTATGCCTGGCCGAAGCCGCTGCAGCAGCCGCATCCGCCCATTCACATGGGAGGCGCGGGAATCACCGCGATCCGGCGGGCCGTGGCCTACTGCGACGGTTGGGTGCCGCTCTACAGCGAGAACGAGACCGCACCCCTCGCGTTGGTTCCGCAGCTCCAGGAAGCGCTGGCCGCTGCCGGACGCGACACCGACGCGTTCGAGCTGACCCTCTACTTCTGCCCGCCCACCGACGAGGTGGTGGCGAAGTGCCAGGAGGCCGGCGCCACCCGGGTGCTCTTCCCGCTTCCTTCCCTCCCGGAGAGCGAGGCCCTGGCCGTGCTGGACGGCTATGCCAAGCGGATCGCGTGGGATCCGGTACTCAAACCATGTTGAGCATGAGGCCCTCGGCGGGCAGGCCGAGCAGGACGCGTCCGGCGTCGTCGAGATGATGCGGTGCAACCGTGACGTGCTGCCGGACCACGCGTACGTCGCGCGCTCTTCGTTCGAGCGGCGAGTCCATGAAGTTCGCCGTGGTCCCTGCCGCTTCGCAGACAAGATCGACGGCCTCTGCGCTCCCCCGAACCGCGTCCGAGCAGGCGATCATGAGCAGCGCGCGCTGTCTGTCGCTCGGCTTCTCCCCACGAACCACCGAATCCCACACATCGGTGACGGCTTCCATCACGAATGCACGTGCGCCTCGAAGCCGCGCCTCCGCAGCTGCGACCGCGTGTTGGGCCAGTGGGCGCTCGCGTAGGCTCGAGCTCGAGAAGCGCGGTACCTTGCCCTTTGCGATCGCGACGAAGTCGTCGATGCTGGCACGCGCAATCCCCAATGCGACCCCCACCTTGTTGTAGGAGAGACGAGAGCCGCGTGGAAAACGGGTGATCGGCGCATCGGCGAGGGGTTCGCTGGCGGGCCCGAAGCCCGCCACGTTCTCCTCGGGGACGAACGCCGCTTCGATCCGTACGTCGTGGGAGCCCGAGCCACGCAATCCTCCGACGTTCCAGGTGTCGAGAATCTCGATCTCTGCCCTCGGAAGGAGCATGAAATGCGGCAGCTCGCCTTCCCGCGGCTTGCCGTTGTCATGGATCGCGGCGAGCGCATAGAAGTAGTGGCAATTGTGGACGCCACTCGCGAACTGCCACCGACCACTCACTCGGAAGCCCCCGGGGACGGCCTCCGCGCGACCGACGGCCGCGGTGGATCCCGCGAGGATCACTGCGGGGTCCGCGAAGAGTTCGGCGCCACGGGGGAACCTCAACGCCAGCAACCCGAAGCTTTCGATCCCGATCATCAGATTCCAGCCTGCGGCGCCATCCGCTTCGGAGATGGCTTCGATGACGGCGATCTGCGTCGCGGGATCCTGCTGGTCGCCACCGAAGCTTCTGGGGGCCCCGACCCGGTACAGTCCTGCCTTCGCCATCGCCTCCGCGACACGGGCCGGCAGGCGTCGCTCGCGGTCGGCCTCAGCGGCCGCCTCACGAACGAGGGGCTGCAGGGCACGAGCCGCGGCGACGGGGTCGGGCGTCATCGGGACCTCCGGGCAGGAGCGCGAGGGTAGAGGATCGGGGGGGTTGAGCCAAAGACACCCTCGCAGCATCCGCACCAATCGGCCGGGAAGGAGAAAACCCGCGGAGGGGCTACACCAGGGCCACGTCCGACGATCTCGAACGCCGCGCCTTCGGGTACCGCTTGCTCGACGGCCGGGAACGCTGCGGCGGTGTCCCGTGGAAGCCGACGGCACTTGCCGGGAGTATCGCGGCGGCCGCCCTGGCCATGCTCCTCGTTCTTTCGCATGGGAACGCACCGACGTGGCCCTCGCGGCGAAGGACCCCCTCGTGAGGCGGGTCAGCCCCGCCAGGCAGCGCTCTCGCCCGGCCGCCAGGACTCCCGTCGGTGCTCAGTCCATTTCGGGTGGCGGCGGCGGCGGCGGACCAGGTGGTGGTGTCAGCGACGGGCTGTCCCGCGAGGCCCGTAGAGGGTGGCGGCGGTGCTGCGGCACGCCTGAATAGCGTTGCTTCATCAGGTGGCCCGCCATGGGGATCTGGTTCCCCTTGGCAACCATGCACTGCATGTAGGCCCCATCGTAGCGGCGCTGGGCCTCGGCCCCGGCATAGCGGGCCGCCCCCGCGCCCGAGGCCGAGCCCAGCAGGAGCCCGCTCCCGGCGCCGATTGCCGCGCCCGTAGCCGGCCGCCCTGCGGCGGCGCCAAGGGCCGCCCCGGCCGCAGCGCCGACGGCCGTGCCCACAGCCGCCGATGTCGCCCCGCTCCTGGCGGCCGCCCGGTTCGCGTGGCTGCCCGTCTGTTGCGCCGCCCAGCTACGGCAGGTGGCGTCGTCCGCCTGGAAAGCTCGGAAGCTCTTCCCATGCCCCGGCATGACCATCACACTTGGCCCATTCGGCAGAGTCGCACAGGCGCTGAGCAGGAACGCACCGGCCGCCGCCAGGCTCCCAGATTTCCATAGCCACTTCATCGTTCAACGCTCCAGGCGGGTTCCGAGCCCCGCTATTCCTCGCGCGGGGGAACCATCACCCATGGCTCCGGGCAGGACGGCACCGTCGGGTAGTAATCTCCCGCGCTCGGGCAGTAGTACCAGTAGTCCTGGGGGGAATCAGGACGCTCGACATAGACCTGCGGCGGCGGCTGGACCACGACGACCGGCGGCGGGTAGTGGGAATAGAAGTACGGGAAGGGTGCTCTCGCGTACCCCCAGGTGTACCTGGGACCATGCCACCAGAAGCCGCTCCTGAAGCCAAGCAGCCCCACGCCGATCGCGAAGTGGGGCCCGCCCCAATAGCGGCGGTGGCCGTAGCTCCAGTCGTGCCAGTGGCCGTGATGTGCTCGCTCACGTGCTTCGTGCCAGTGGCCGTGATGTGCTCGCTCACGTGCTTCGTGCC
>Ga0114931_10004089_pt1 | contig 18284 bp, 18 predicted proteins | sample 2SBtaG_FD_89579 | JGI IMG/M metagenome (GOLD analysis project Ga0114931, IMG submission 89579) | Deep subsurface microbial communities from Kolumbo volcano to uncover new lineages of life (NeLLi) - 2SBTROV14_V59a metaG | ecosystem: Environmental > Aquatic > Marine > Volcanic | place: Kolumbo...
CCCTAGTCCTAGTCTTCGTGCAGGATCATGCCGAGGATCGAGCCCGGCAGTAGCTGGCCGGCGCACTCGCGCAGCTCGCGGCCGTGGGTCTTGCCCCGGCGGGTGCACAGCACGACGCCGTCGGCGGAGTCCTGGACAACGTTCACCTCGGCGCTGCCGAGCACCGGAGGCGCATCGACGACGACGTGATCGTAGCCGGCCATACGCATCTGCCGCATCGCCGTGGCGAACGCCGGAGCGTCGAGCCTCAGGCTATCGCTCTGTTCGGACAGCGACATGACGTGCAGCTCGTTGGGTGACAGCACGTCGACCTCCCAACCGAGGTAGCTTTGGTCCTTGTGTTCGAGCAACTGCTCGGCAAAACACCGGGTCGGCTTGATCCCCAAAAGGTCGGCCAACGTCGGTTTGGAAAAGTCCGCCTCGACGAGCAGCACCCGGGCGCGGCGATATTCGCCCAGGGCGAGGGACAGGTTCACCGCCGTGGGGCTCTTGGCGTCGTCGGCAACCGGGCTGGACACGACGATGACCTGGGGGCTGCCCAGACTGATCAACCGGTGGCGCAAGATGCGATACGCCGCCGCCTGTGGACCACCGCCGTCGGACAACATCTCCAGACGGGGATTGGCCAGCACCGCTTCGCCAAACTGCCGGTCGATGGTGGTGATATGCGGCGCGTCGTGGCTCGGCGATGCCGCGCGCATGTTCATGCGCGTGTGGGACGCCAGCCGCTCGCGGATCATCGTGGCGTGCGCCTGCTCGAACTCGGTCTCGCGCCGCCCGGTGAACGTCGGCCGGCGGATTATGTTGGGGCTGACCTGCCGGTGGGCTGCATACGACGGCGCGGCAGACGACTGCTGCGCCTGCGCCCCGACTTGCGCCCCCACCTGCGTGTTGGAGGCCGTGCCCGCGTCGGCCTGAGCCGGATCTTCGATCGCCCAGCCATCGTCCACCACATCGTGTCGGCTGCCCCGTCTAGCCACGGCGTTTCCTCCGTTTGTGCGACTTGTGCGACGGCACGATCGTGAGCACCGGCGCGATCTCCAAGCGCTCGATGTCGCGGCGGCCGAAGATGCGGTCGTCCATCAACACCAGCGTGATGGCAAGTCCCAGGCCGAGCAATCCCGAAACGAAAAATCCGGCCATGACGACCAGCTTGCGCCCCATACCCGCCGGGTGCGTGGGCATCTGCGCCGGGTTGACCACCGTGAGCTGCACTCCCTGCCGGGCGATCTCGGAGTTGGCCATGATGTCGGCGGTAAACGCTTTGGACTCGATCGACGCCGTCCGCTCGCGCATATCTTTGACTCGGCGGAACAACTTGGACCACCGGGTCTCGAGACCGACGACCTCGGCGGTGTCTTTGTCCACCTCGGCGTCCTCGACCTTGTCGCCGCTGGAATCCTTCTTGCTGGCCAGGCGCTTGCGCTCGGCCACGATCGCGCTATCCAGCCGGTTGATCTCCGCGCGCAGCCGTTTCTTCTCGGCTTCCGACACATTCTCGACGATGACGCCCTTGGGCCGATTTGCCTTGGCCTGTTCCAACCGCGCCTCGGCGGCAGTGAGAATGCCGGTGGCATTGCTAATACGGCGCTGCGCCGCCTGCACATCCGGATGCAGGTCCGTGTACTTGAGCCGGAGGTTTTCGAGACGACTCTTCTCCCGAGCCAGATCTCGCTTTGCCCGGATCACCGCGCGCCCGGCGACCCGCTCCTCTTCGGTGGGCTGAGACGGCCGCCTGATCGGCTTGCCGGCGGGGCGATTGAGCCGGGCGTACAGCCGCACCCGCTGGCGTTCGAGGGCAAACAACCGCTGCTTTCCCTTGGGCGCCTTGACCGCGGTGCTGCCGCCGGAAACCATCGGGTTGCGCTTGCGGATCGACGCGCCGGCGGCGCCGGTAGCGACCAGAACTTCGTCGGCGAACTCGGGGTGCTCGGCCAAGAACTGCGCGAACTCGCGTTCGGCCTTGTGCAGATCCGTGCTCAGCCGCTTGGCTTCCTGTTCGAGGAAGTTCTTGGTGATGCTCACGCTCTCGAGCTGCATGCGCAGCTCCCACTCGATCAGGTGCTTGGCCAGCAGCTTGGTGATTTGCTGTGCGAGCTTGGGGGTGCGGCCCAAATACGCGATGCGAAACGTGCCGCCGCCGCGGCCGCGAAAGTCGATGTGGGAGCGCAAGCGGTCCACGGCAAAGGCCATGTTCTTTTTCGCGATCAGGTCGTCGAACGCGGCGCTTTCGGTGATGACTTTTTCCAGCAACGGCCGCGCGTACAGCATCTCGCCGAAGCGCGCCCGCATGTAGCGCTCGCTGCTGGCCCCCCGCGATCCGTGGAGCAGCTCCGACGGAATCACGTCGCGGTGCATGATCACCGTGCTGGCCTGGTACACCCGCGGCCGGCTCAGCGCGAACGCCACCGCCGCCGCCGTACCGACCACAGTGATGATGCCCACCACCCACCAGTAGCGCAGCGTCCGCCGCACCAGGGCGAGGACGTCTTCAATCTGCTCACGCGGATTTTGCTGTCCGGTTGCCACGGGCTTCCTTGTTGGATTGTAGCGGGCGTTGCGCCGCACGCGCCAGCACAGCGTGCAAGTCCCGCGCGCTCTGCTGCCAGTCGCCTCGACCGCCCAGCTGCGCCACTTGGGCTTGATCGTAGTCAGTCCGCGCCGCCACGGCCAGGGCGTCTGCCAGTTGGTCAATATTCCGCACTGGCACCATCGCGCCCAGGCTCGGCTCACACAAAAGATCGGGAATGCCGCCAACGTCAGTGGCGACCACCCGGCGTCCGGCGCTCAGCGCCTCCAGCACCACGTTCGGAGTGCCCTCATTCCAACTCGGCAGGGTCACCACGTCACACGCGGTCATCCACCGGGCGACTTCGTCCAATGGGCGCGCCCCCGCCACGACCACACGCCCGGGCAAGCGATCGGCCAGCTGCTCGCAGTTTTTGCGCATCGGCCCGTCGCCGACCAGCACCAGGTCTACGCCGTCGTCCCCGGCAGCCACGCGCTCGAACGCGGCGAGCAAATCACCGACGCCCTTGGTGGCGAGTAGATTGCCGACGAACAGAATGCGGCGCCGGTCATCGGCGATACCCAGCTTCTGCCGGGCCTCCGCGCGCTCGCACGGGCAAAACAGCGACCGGTCCACACCGTTGAACACCAGGTCGATGCGCGCCGGGTCCACGCCCAGTGCGACGGCTTCGTCGCCCAGGCGGCGGCTGACCGCGACCACCCGTGCGGCCCGTGGCAGCGCGGCGCGCAACCACAGGCGCGGACCGGGCAGCCTGGCGACCACGTTCATGTCCGAGCCGTGAAGCTTGACCACGGCGGGCACGCCCAGGGCAGCGGCCAGCGCGACCGCCGCACAACCGTCTGGATACGCCCAGGCACCGAGCACAACGTCTACCTTGCCGCGATAGCGGCGCACGCTCGGCCACAGCCAGCCGGCCTGCAGGGGCCCTGCAAACCACTGGCCCAGCTTGGGCACGTGCAAAAAGCGAGGGTGGCGCACCTGCAAGCCGTCGATGTGCTCGGTCGCCGTCAGCCCCGCCAGATGCCCGGCGCGGGTGGCCGCCGCGAGCCGTGCCGCACCGGGGAACCATGGCACCGGTGCCACGATGGTCAGCTCACACAGTGAGCCCAGCGCCGCGAACTGCTGGCGATTGAACTGCGAAAACAGCGGCTCGCGCGTGTTGGGAAACAGCTGCGTTATGGCGAGAACGCGCAGCACGCGGCCTCAAATCGAGTTGTGTCGATCAGCTAGAGATGATCTCGAGCCACATCGAGTCACAGGCGAGGAAGACTGACGAAGGAAGGGTGGGCTCCCTTTCGAGGAGGTCTGACGCTGCGTGTGACTCGAAGGGGCCGAGAGGGCTTTAGCAGGTCGGCGCATCTCGATTTACGCCAGTTGCATGGCGAACAGCGCGACGTCGTCGGCCAGGCGCACCTGCTCGGAGGTTTCCACGGCTTCGAGAATCTCGGCGGTCAGCTTGGACAGATCGCAGTCGCCATCCGCGACGATTCCGGTGAGCACCCCCGCCGACGGATCGGCGTTCGGCTCGATCGCCTCGGTGACCCCATCGGTCACCATGACGATGATGTCGCCCGGCTCGAAGTAGAACGTTTCACACGAGTAGACCTCGCCCTCCAGCATGCCCAGCGGCGCACCGGAGGCCTCGCCGAACATCCACGTCGCGCCAGTGAGCTTGCGCCGCGCCACCGTGGGCAGATGGCCGGCGTTGGCCAGACGCAGTGACCGGGTCTTGAGATCGACTTCGATGCAGGTGGCGGTCACGAACCCGGCCGGCAAGTCACGGCTGAACAGGAATCGGTTTACATCGTCGAGCACCTGATCCGGCGCAAGCCCCGAGTGGGCCGCGCGGCGGAACTCGGCGATGATGCGCGACATGATCAACGCGGCAGCAACGCCCTTACCCGAGACGTCGCCGATGATCACCTGGAAGCGGTAGCGATCGATTTCGATCAGGTCGTAAAAGTCGCCGACGATTTCGTAGGCCGGGCAGTACGACGCGTGCATGCGCACGCCGTTGTGCACTTCGGGCACCGACGGCAAGAACCGCTGCTGAATGGTGCGCGCCAGCCGCATGTCGTGTTGCATGCGCGCCTCGAGCCGCGCGGCCTGGGCTTCGTACGACTCGCGCGACGACGTGCCCCGTGCGACGCGCGTGCGCGGTACGGCCGCATCAGGCTCGGACGCTTCGGCGTCCGCAAGCCCGTCCCGATCGTTGCTGGCATCGGTGCCAGAGCCCTTGACGACACGCAAGGCGGCCTTCATGCGCTCGCGTGTACGAGACAAGAGCGCGCCTCCGCGGGTGTTGGGCAAACGTTTATCCAGTCGGGTAGCCATGATGAGCAGGGTGTTGGCGGGCGCGAGCACCGACCTCCACCGCTAATTATCGTCAGGAGACTTACGATAATGATGCAAATTTACAGACAAGTGGGGTTCCGTCAACCGAAATACCGCGTTGCGACCGATATTTCACACTGACGTCTTTTCACAATGTTTCTAAATAGATGTCTCTTATTGAGACGGACGAATCACAAGTTTTTGAGTGCAAATATCACGCCACGTGGAAACTGCAGGGCAACTTACTGGTTCCATTGTAGGTGACTGGGAGCCACCGCCCCGCATGGTGTCAACATTCGCCACGCGCGCGGCAACTCGAGTTGCCAGTTGCAACGGACGCGTCGCACTGGCCGTCTCAAACAAGGCGGATCTCGGCTGCCGAACGTTGGTTCGAACCGAGCTCAGGTTGCGAACACGCGGTCGAGGCGGAGCAGCTTGAAGATCGCTGCCGGCTGTCCCTGGACGCCGGTCACCTCAACGCTGCCCCCCTTGGCCCGAACCCGCTTGTACAGGGAGACAATCACCGCAACGCCGGAGCTGTCGATGAGCTCGACAGAGGAAAGGTCCACCACGATGTCCTGCCGATCGTCGTCGACCAGCGTGTCGACGCAGGAGCGGATCTCCGGAACTGTCAGCGCATCGAGCGTGCCGATGATCTCCAGCGTGGTGGCGTCATCCGAATCTGTTCGCGTGTACTTCACGGTCTCTGGTCCTGTCCTCGATACCGCTTCTTTATCGTCCAAGTGTTCGGAGGTCCAGGCTCGTAATCGAACTTATCAACGAAAGCCTCGACAATATAGATACCCATACCGCCTTCGGGCAGCTGCGACAAATCGGGAGCGGAAAGTTCCCCAGGATCAAACGGCACCCCGTGTTCGGTGATTCTCGTTATGAGCTCGTCGTCGTCGACCCGAATGTCGATCTCGATGTGCTCCTCGCTCCCGCCGGCATAGCCATGCAGCACGATGTTGTTGAAAATTTCGGAAAACGCGGATACGTACTCGGCGTCGAATGGATCGTTCAGCTCCAGGCTCTCCGCGGACGCCGGTCGCGCGGGCCCTACCCTGCCACACGCCCGGGCGATATGGGCGATCAGAGCTGGCCGCTTCGACAACTGGGCCGGTATGGTCAGGCGTTCGGATTCCAATGCCTGCTCTAAGAGTACGAAATTCGACGATCGAGATCCACGTTCACGGAGTGCGCAGATGAGACCATCGGTTCGGATTGCCAAACGAGCACTGGATATCGCCATCTCGGCGAGCGGGTTGGTGGCCTCGGCGCCGGTGTCGGGAACTATCGCCCTGCTCGTGTACCTGGACTCGGGCTGGCCGATTTTGTACCGGCAGCGCCGCGCCGGTGAGCTCATCGACTCGGACGGCCGCGACGTACGCTGCGTCGAGTTCGAGATGCTCAAGTTCCGCACCATGCAGCCCGATGCGGAAAAGGGCACCGGCGCCGTGCTGGCCGCCGCCGGCGACAGCCGGGTCACGCGCATCGGCAAGTTCTTGCGCAAGACGCGCCTGGACGAGCTGCCATAACTGTGGAACGTGCTGCGCGGCCAGATGAGCGTGGTCGGTCCGCGCCCGGAGCGCCCCGAGCTGTTGCGCGACCTAGCGATGGCGATCCCAATGTTCGAAGAGCGCATGCGCGGAGTGAAGCCGGGAATCACCGGGCTCGCGCAGGTCAACCTGGGCTACGCCGGCAAGCCGCCGGACGACAGCCCGGCCGCCGAAGTGAGCGGCGACCTGATCAACCCGTTCCAGCTCGAAGAAGCCGACGGTGCGGTGGCCGACGAAATGCGCATGAAGCTTTTGTACGACCTGGGCTACGTCGCCGCCCTCGAGCGGTTCTCGACGTTCGTAATCACCGAGCTGAGCGTGATCGCAAAAACACCGTGGGTGATGATCCGCGGTGTGGGCCGCTAGCGCTTCGAACCGGGACTCCGTTCCGGGATCGGAGCACTGAAAACAACAATCGTTACCCTACCCTCCGAATGCACAGTTCGCCGTGCCCGGCGTTCTTGCCCGGCCCTCACCTGACAGGGGCCGGGGCAAGAACCCGGATCGCACGTCCGGCATGAGGGACTAGCGCGCGTCCCCGTGCGTTTGCGGCTCAGGGGACGTGGACGACGTCGCCGGTCAGCACCACGATGTTCATCTCCGGGCGCCGGCCGCTCACGATGGCGTTGTAGTTGATCGGGATCTTCTTGACGCCTTTGCCGCCGGTGTCGCGCAGGATGTACATGCGCGTCGGGTCGGCAAACCGGGTGAAGCCACCCGCCATGGCGATGGCTTCGATCACGGTGACGAACGTCTTGGGCGTGAACAAGTTTGCCCGGGCGACCTCACCGCTCACGGTGAACCGATAGCTGTTTACCTCGGTCACCCGCACGGTCACCTTCGCCGAGTCTTCTTTGATGTAGTCCTTGAGCTTGATGCTGACTGCGGTGCGCACCTGGCTCGGCGTCCTGCCGCCGGCGACGACCGCGCCGATCAACGGCAGAACGATCGTGCCGTCCGACGGCACGATGAACGTTCCGGACAGCTCGCGGTGGCCCCACACGTTGACACTGACCTCGTCGGCGACGCCCAACACGTGCTCGCGCCCCCGCGGATCCGGCTCTTTGCTGTAGTCGTAGTGAATGGGGCCAGCGCCGCAGCCGAGCGCCAACAGCGCCACGGCGAACAGCGAGCCGATGTGCCAAGCGAGTCGCATCTCGAGTTTGATTAGACCGCAACGGGCGGTCGCGCAAGTACATAGTCGCGATAGTCGCCCGGGTTTCCGGTTTTTCCATCCATGGCAGCGATGGCGATGTTGTACATCTCCCGTGCGGTTACGTAGTGCAAGCGCCAGCACTCGCCGTCATTGTAGCGCTCCGCCAGGTGAGAGTGAAACCGCTGGGCATCTGCACCGAGCAGCACGGCGGCGTTGTCCTCCGGTGTGCCGTGGGTATAGATCTTGACGAACACCCACTCCGGGCGGCCTGCGACCCCGATTCCCTGTTTCACCCAGGTGGTGGCGCGCGCCGCGGCGGGCGGATCACTGCCGTCCAGACCGCCATTTTCGATGCGCACCGCGAGGCGGTTGGGCCGCAGTGCCGGCGCCAGCGGGCCCTGGATCATCAGGATGCGGTCGTCCATGCGCTCGCCGACCCGAGCGCGCCGGCCCGCCTCGTAGGCGCGGTTGCGCGAAAGGTCGCCGATGGGCCAGTAGATCTGGTTGACGATGTTGGGCTGACACTCGTTCGGCGCCGCAGGGAAGGTGTAGTCGGCGTAGCAGCCGGTATCGAACAACAGCGGCATTTCCGCGTCCACGCCGCACCAGCGCCGGTCGGCGCGGGCGTTGGCCAGACACCAGTTGCCGTGAATGAACGCGTAGCGCAGGCGGCCGTCGGCGTCGCGGCTCAAGTGGCCGTGGGCGGCAAGCTTGTCGAGAGAGTCGAGCAACTGCGCGCGCAAGCTGTCGGCGGTGTCGCCGTCGTGGTGGAGATGAAGCTCGACCTCTCCCAGATCGAGACGCGCCAGGTCTGCCAGCTGATCCAAATGACGCGGGTTGTACTGCTCGCCGGGGAAGAAAAACGAGTGACGGGGCGCGAACCCGTCGGCGTCGCGAAACGCGCGCGCCAGCGCCGGGTAGCCCTCGGCCCAGGCATCGACCCGGGCATCGGCGACGGCGCCGCCGGGCTCGCGCCACAACGGCTCGTAGTGATCGCACACGGCAAACAATAGGTGCCGGGTACCCGTATACGTCCGCTGCGTTACATCCCGGGCGATGTGGCGGGCGTAGCCACCCAACCAGGTGTGCAAATTCTTCGACAACAGCCGCGACAGCATGGCAGCGGCATTATTCACCACATTCTCGCCGCGAGGTCCACTCAGTTTGATATAGGTGGGCGGGTTCATGGTCATCGTGTCGATCATTTGCCTGGCGCTGGTCGCTTACACCTACGTCGGCTATCCGCTGCTGATCGTCGTGTGCGGGCGACTGTTTCGCCATCGCCCCGAGGTCGACCGCGCCTGGCAGCCGCACGTGAGCGTATGCATCGCGGTGTACAACGGCGCCGACTACCTGCCCGCCAAGCTCGACAGCGTGCTCGCCATGGACTACCCGGCCGACAAGCTCGAGGTGCTGGTGTGCTCGGACGCCAGCACCGATGACACCGACGCCATCGTCAACCGCTGCGCCGACACGGATCCGCGGGTGCGGCTTTTGCGCAACGACACCCGGGTGGGCAAACCCACCGCGCTCAACCGCATGCGCGACGCCGCGCGCGGCGAGGTGTTGCTCATGACCGACGTGCGCCAGCGGCTTTCGGCCAACGCGGCCGCCGAGCTCGTATCGCATCTGGCACCGGCCAGCGTCGGCTGTGTGTCCGGCGCGCTGCAGCTGGAGGGCGACACCGGCGCGAGGTTGTACTGGCGGTACGAGCTGGCCATCCGGCGCAACGAAGGTCGGTTCCGCGGCCTGGTCGGAGTGACAGGCGCGCTGTACGCCGTGCGCAAAGCCGACGTGGAGCCGCTGCCCGCCGACACGGTGCTCGACGACATGTGGATCCCGCTGAAGCTGCGGTTGCGCGGGCGGCGCATCCTGTTGCACGAAGGCGCCGTCGCCTACGACCGCGCCTACGAGGACAAGCGCGAGTTCGGCCGCAAGGTGCGCACCCTGTTCGGCAACTACCAGCTGTACAGTCGCCTGCCCCGGCTGCTGGTGCCGTTCGTGTCGCGCGCGTGGCTCGAGATCGTGTCGCACAAAGTGATGCGCCTGCTGTGTCCGTGGCTGCTGATCGCGCTGCTGGCGACGTCGGCGACCGTGGCGGCGGCGGGCGACGTCGGCGACACCCTGCGCGCGCTGTTCGTGGTGCTGGTCGCCGGACAAGCGCTGGTGTACGCGCTGGCCGCAGTCGGCCGCCGCGCGGGCAAGCTGGGCGGTGTCGCGCGCACATTCGTCGTACTCAATGCAGCCGCGGTGGTCGGACTGTGGCAGTTCGTGAGCCGAAAGAACAAGGTGACCTGGTAATGCGCGTCCTTCATGTCTTGCATCGCTCGATGCCGGCCCTCAGTGGCTACAGCATCCGCACCAGCTACATCACTCGGTTTCAGCAGAAGCTGGGCATCGAGCCCTACGCGGTCACCTCGGCGCAGCACCCGTTCGACGACGTGATGCACGAAGTGATCGACGGCGTGGAGTTTCTGCGCACACATCCGCTGACTGGCAAGCTGTATCCGGGTGTGCGCGAGCTGCGCCTGATGCGCGCGCTGCAAAAACGGGTGCACGAGGCCATCGGCCGCTGGAAACCAGACCTCATCCACGCCCACTCGCCGGTGCTGGTCGGCCTGCCGGCGCTCGTCGAAGCCCGGCGCAACCGCCTGCCGATCGTCTACGAGGTGCGTGATCTGTGGGAGAACGCGTCGGTCGACCGCGGCAAGTTCGGCTACGACTCGCCGCAATACAAAGCCGCGCGCGGCCTGGAGACCCAGGTATTTCGCCACGCGGACGCGGTGGTCGTGATCTGTGAGGCACTGCGCGCCGAGCTGGCACCGCGGGTGGGCAAGCGCACGCAGTTGCACGTGGTCGGCAACGGCGTGGACGCGGCCGCGTTCGAGCCGGTCGCCGAAGCCCAGCACGTGCGCGAACGACTCGGCCTGGCCGGCAAGCGGATCGTCGGGTATCTGGGCACCTTCCAGCCCTACGAGGGACTCGACTGTCTGGTCGAGGCAATGCCCCAGGTGCTGGAGCAGATGCCCAACGCCCACTGCGTGATCACCGGCGGAACCGACCAGGCACTGGAACGCCGCGCCGCCGAGCTCGGCATCACCGAGCACGTAACCTTCACCGGCCGTGTGCCCCACGACCAGGTGCGCGACATGTACTCCATCGCCGACGTCATGGTCTACCCGCGCCGGTCGACGAGGACCACCGAGCTGACGACACCGCTCAAGCCACTCGAGGCGATGGCACTGGCAAAGCCGGTGATCATCAGCGACGTCCAGGCGATGCTCGAGCTGGTCCGCGCCAACGAAACCGGCCTGATCTTCCGCGCCGGCGACAGCAGCGATCTAGCCGCCAAGATCGCCACCATCCTCAGCGACCCAGCCCGCGCCAAAACCTTGGGCAAGCAAGCCCGCACGTGGATCGAGCAACAGCGCGACTGGGCCGAGCTGGTGCCCAAGTACGTGGACATCTACCGCAGCCTGATCGCCCCAAAAGGCGAATCCGCGGCGACTACACAATCTCGAGATTCGTCCGCGAGGCCGTCAAGAACGGATGGTCGGCGCGGGTCGAGTAAATGATCCCGCCATAACTCGTCGGGGTGCGACGCAACCCGACGGGCCGGAACCAGTCCCCATCCAACCCGGTGACATTGGGCACCGTGCACACCGGCGGACCACCCGCGGTGCCGAGCTCGGTGACCACGTAGCTGAGCAACGACTGCAACGCCTCGGCGCTCGCCGGCGGAATCAAAAAGCTGTCCACAATCGCCGCCCACTCGCGGCCTTTTTGCGTGCCGTACTCTGTGCGGTTGACCACCGCCGCGCCAACAACAGCACCGCCGGCGTCGCGAACGACGGCGATGCGATGCTCGCTCCGGCAGGTGTAATGCTGCAGCTGCAACAAATCCGGCCGGCTACACAGCACACCATCGGGACCATCAGCGATGGCCAGCGCGCTCACATCGTCACACGTCTCGACCGCCAGCGGCGCGCCCCGGCCGCGATCCATGAAGCCGTGGATGACGTAGTCGCCCAGCGATGTACCGACCATACCGTTCGCTTCGGGCTCGCTGACGATCAGCTTGTGTCCCGCCGTGTCGGTCTTGGCGAACACGATCATCGGCCAACCGGAGTCCGCCACCTTCGGCAGCATCGTGCCGTACAGCTCGCGGGCGATGCCCCGGCGCTGGTACTCGGGGTCGACGCCCAGAAACGACAGCAACCACACCGGCTCGACACGACCGCCCAGGCTCAGCCGCCGGGGCACGGCGACCAGCGAGCCGACGACGCGGTCGCCGTCAAAGGTCGCCGCCGCCATGGCCGCTCGTTCGCCGGGGAACCGGAACTGCCAACCGCAGTAGTCCAGCGAGTAGTGTACCGCCGGCGCGGGCCACGCGCGCTGCAACACCGTGGCAGTCTGGTCGACGATGTCGCCGAGCGCCGCCAGGCGCGTGGTGGTCACGACGCCAGCTCGGGCGCGTCGCGCATGATCGCGGGCCAGTGCGCCGGATCGTTGCCGTGCTGGGCCAAAAACGAGTAGACCCAGCGCTCCAGACCGAACGCCACGCACACCGAGTGCATCGGACCGGCGCCTTCCACGTCGCAGTTGAACGCGCGGCCGAAAAAGTCCGTGTGGTAGTTGAACGAGCCGGCGGCGATACGCTCGCCCTCGGGCAGCATCAGCGAAATCTCGAACTTGGTCTCGCTGGTCAGCTGAAAGTAGGTCTTGGCTGCGGCGTCGGGGGCGACAAAGAACGGGTCGCTCGCGGTGCGCACCTCGGCGGCGATGTCGTGGTCCTCGAGTAACTTGTAGACCACCGCCATGGCGCGCTCGCGCTGGCGCAGCACGCCCTCGCGGGTGCCGAGGAACACGACCTCGCTCATGGTGAAATCCCACATGCGGCGCAACGACTCCATGTTGGAGGACTCGTAGCGGAAGCACTTGCCCCGGATGTTGAACGCCTTGCCCGCCTTGGCCACGGTGGTGTTCTGGCACAGGTGGTACACGTGGTAGCAGACCGCCGGAGACAAACACTCGTGCGGGTGCTCGAAGTTGGCCAGCGCGGTGTCGTCCAGATCCTCGCGGCCTTCGTGGCGCTTGCGGAACGCCTCGATGCGCTCGGCGTCCTCGGTGAGGTGGCACGCGAAGGTCACGTTGTGCGGGAACGACTCGAAGTAGCCACACTTGGCCAGGGTCGGCGCCGCGATCAACGTCGGCGTGATCACGTACTCGGCGCGCCACGGCGCGCCCACGTCCTCGAACAGGCGTTTGAAGTAGCGGTACAGCTTGGCCGCGGTGCCGCGCAGACAGCCGTAGCCGTTGCCCAGCATGGTGATGTCGTCGGTCAGGCCGGTGCCGCGAAACACATCACGATCGGCGGCCTCGGTGCGGTAGGCGATCTTGCGCTCGATGCTGCGCAGGCTGCGCTGCACCCGCACCGCCAGTGCCCGCGCGCTCTCCAGAAGCTCCCCGGGAGCATCGTCCGGCGCGAAAAACTCCAGGATGGCGCCGTCGTCGCGAAACCGGATGTCGGTGATGTCGCGGGACAAGAACGCGACCTGCTTGGTGATCTCTTCTTGCGCGATGTCGTTGGCCGGCGTCGGCAACTCGACAGTGATGGTCTGGGCCATGGTCTACCTGCAGGTTTACGAGGACAGTTGCTGAATCATCTGATGAAGGGCGACGGGCGTCCGCGCCTCGGCAAACGCGTCGTCGGGAATCGGCGTGTTGAACGCATCTTCCAGCTCCAGCAACAGCTGCAGCGCCCGCACAGAGGAAAAGCCGGCGTCGTAGATATCTTGATCCTGATCCACAGTCACGTCGCCGACCTGTTGGATGAGCTGAATGATGGTGCCAACCTCGGCGCCATTCGAAGCCACCGCAGCCGGCGCCTCTGCCTTGGTCTCGGTCTCGGCCTCCGCCACGGTCTCGGCCTCCGCCACGGTCTCGGTCTCAGCCTCGGCCTCCGTCTCCGTATGCACCGCGATCGCCCGTTTGGTCGTCATCGACACCTGGCGCGCCGGATTGCCCGCAACAACACTGTTGGCCGGCACATCGTGCATCACGACCGCCCGCGCGCTCACCACCGCGCCATCGCCGATGGCGACGCCGGGGAAGATGACCGCGTTGAAACCGATCCACACGTTGTTGCCGACATTGATCGGCTGCACATCGTCATCGGCCGGCGGCTCGCCCGCCTGGCGCCGCGCCGGATCCGTGGGATGGCCGCTCGAGTCGAACATGCGCACGCCACTGGCCACCCGGCAGTGCTCGCCGATGGCGATCGATTTGCCGATCACGAACGCGCAACCGTGGCCGATGCCGCTGTGGCTACCGACCCGCAAGGTCGGCGTCCGCGAAAACTTGTGGCCGAACTTGATGGTGATCTTGCCGTCCATCAAGACATCGTCGCCGAGGATGATGTCGCCGTTGCCGAGCACCCGGTGCAGGTGAACGTCGCAGCGCACGCCGCGCCCGACCTGCTTGCACTGGGCCTTGAACAGCGGCTCGGTGACGAACAAGCGCACCGGCAGCTCGTACGAAGCCCGCAGCGCCTGGACCGCGGCACTCACCGGCTTGACCACACCGCGCGGCGGGGCCGGCAGGGTGACGTGTTGCACGCCGCGGTAGGCCTTGCGGGCAAACTTGGCCACGGGGTGATCGGACTTCGCGAGAAAGAAATAGGGATTGAGCTTGGGCATCGGAATACAGCCTGGTCAGGGAGCTGTATCTACGATTAGACGAACATTGTCAATGTAATAGGTGTGAGCGTCATCGCCGTCCGGCACCGAGACGGTGAGATAGCGAATGTCGTGGAAATTCAGCGGGCCCTCTTTGGGCAGACGAATCTCGGTCAGGGGAATCCGCACGGCGTTCCAGCCGCGCTTGACCGGAATCCACCGGCGAAATCGCTTGTCGTTGTTGTCCTGAATCTGCAACTCGATCTTGGCCAGGTTGTCAGTGACGAACAGATCGAACGCGAACCCTCCGGCCGCATGCCAGTCCCGATGGAGCACCTCGTAGCCTGCGGAGTTCCATGCATGGCCCGGAGTCTCGACAAAAAGCGAGCGCTTACCGTCGCTGGCGTTGCGGCTGACCATGGCGATTTTACCAACCCTCACTTCGGTGCCGTGGATGCGCCAGCGATTCAGCTCGTGGTCCATCTCGAAGCTGTCGAACAGCGGGTAGTGCGGTCCCAGCCGCTCCTCGAGCCTGCGCTCGTGCCACGTGTTGTAGATGGGCCGCAACGCCACCGCGCCAGCGGCACATATCGCCAGGACGTAGCAAACCTGAAGCCAACGGCGCCGGGGCCCGCGCCACATCTCGAGGCCGGCGCTGGCGGCGAAGATGCCCAGCAAGCCCACGCGCAGGTCGCCACGGCTCTGCGTCCGGCCGAACGCGGGCTGGATGATCTCGATCGCGACGGCGATGCCGAATGCGCCGACGGCCGCCAACGACAATTGCCACTGGCGCGAAGCGGGCAGCCGCTCCAGGATCAAAAATAGGGCCACCGTGGTGAGCGCCAGCAGGGGAAAGTGGGCGAGATTGACCAGATCGTTGAAATACGTCCCTGATCTGACGTTCAGCGGAATGAATGCCATCGACAGGGCGAACAGCGTGCCGATCACAATGAGCGTTTTGAGCTTCAAAGTCGATGGTCCTTGCGTGACTCGAACAGCGCGTGCAAATGGTACGTTGTTGTGACCGTGACCGCCGCCAGATTTGCCCTAGCCGCCGTGCTCGTGCAAGCGATCGGACCGGCGAAAGCCCAGGCCCAGCACTGGGAGGGTTCGCTGAGTCTGAGCAGCATTGGTGGCTGGAGCGACAACATTACACCGAACCTCGTCGGCCCGGCCGTGGCGGATTATTTTCTCCAGCTGCAGCCACGAGTACTGTTCCACTACGAGACGCCGCGAACGATAACCGAGCTCAGTTACGATCTGAGCGCGTTTTTGTACGCCACCGAGACCAACGCCAACTCGATGTCTCACAACGCGCAGCTGAGCAGCCGCACTCGCCTCAGCCCGCGCGCTCGCCTGCGCCTGAACCTGGGTGTGAGCGCCGGCCAGCTCAACACCCTGCAACTCGCCGCGGGACCCGACGCCAACACCGGCGAAATCGTCGCGGACACGTCCGACTTTGTCAGTTTCGACCTGAGCCAGCGCCTGCGCTGGGAGGTCAACCGCAACACCCTGCTCCTGCAACGCTACAGCATCAACCTGTTCGACCGCAAGGTGAAGGACACCGGCGTACCGGTGTCGCGAGGCAGCGCGATCGGAACCTCGCTGGCGCTCCGCCGGGAGTGGAAACGCGACAGCGCCGACCTGTCCGCTGGGGTGAGCGTCAACGACCTCACCAACAACCGCGAGTGCCGGTGCGAAGACGTCACCACCTTGTCCCAGTTCGACTTCGATGTCGGCGTGCGCTGGCAACGCAGTCTGACCCCGCGCTGGACCAGCACGGTCGACGGCGGCCTGACCCGGCACTACATTCCCGGCCAGCAGGTGGTCAACACGCTGCGGCCGTCGGGCGCCGCCGAGCTGGCCTACTTCGACCGATGGGGTGGCCTGGTGCTCGCGTACCAGCACTCGATCCAGCCCAACCTGAGCATTGCGAGCAACACCACCACCGACGGCGCCAGCTTGCGCGCGTGGCTGCCGGTGCCGTACCTGCGTGGCGAGGGCCCCGTACCGCGGGTGGCGATCACGTCGACCGTGGGCACTTCGTACGGTCGGGTCATCGACCTGGTCAACAACACGACCCCGCCGACCTGGACCACCTCGTTCTTCGACACGGCGCTGGTGTGGCTGATCCGGCGCACCGACCTGACGCTGGCCCTGCGCTACCAACATACGCGCCAGCGCGCCGACACCGGTGTGGTCGTCAGCTACGACCGCAACGCGATCACCATCAGCCTGTCCGGATCGTTGTCGAAAGGCCGGCCGCGCGCACCCATCCTGCGCTCGGCCGCCGGCGAGGATCGCGAAGACAAAGAGTTCATGCGTCGCGGCGAGTGAGCATCCGCGCGCGCACGGACTGCGCCACACCGATACCCACCTCGGCGAGTCTGCGCACCGGCTCACGCAGCGAACGCGGCCGCACCACGCGCAGCTCCACCAGCTCGCGACTCGCCGTCGCCAGCTGCTCCTTGTAGCGGGCATCGCCGGCCAAAAAATCGTACTCGCGCATGCCCTCGGCGATGGCGCGTTGGATGGCCAGGGCGTGGCTGGCGATACCCGGCTTGAGCTTGGCGGGCAAGTCCATCGCCCGGCCACTCTGATAAAAGTAGATGCGCCCGTTCCACACGATGCTGTAGAGCGCGGCGATCGGCGCGCCGCGAACCTCCAGCCAGCACAGCTGCAGAGCGCCGCGGTCGAGCAAACGCGGCATCACCGCCTGGTGAAACGCATGAAACGCGGGCGAATCGAGCACGCCGCGCTGGCCATCACTGCTCCAGCGCTCGCGGTGCAGCTCGATCAGAATATCGATGCCACGGTCCAGCTCGGCGCGGTCGGCGACGCAGTGGAGCTCGTAGTCGCCACCGGAAAATGCCTCGAGCTCACGCAGGCTGCGCCGGACTACGTAGCGATGGCGCGACGGCAGCGCAGCCAGATACTCGTCCCACGATGCGGGCAGCTCGGCATGGTAACACAGGCCTTGTGGCAGCAGCTCGATCGCGCTGCCCAACTGGCGCAGGGCGAGGATGAGCGCGCGGGTGGCGATAGCGCCGGCGTGCATGCGTGTGAACACGAGCTCGTCCCAGCGCCCGAGCTTCCCAGCAGCGAGGGCGGCGACGAACGCTTCGGCAACGTCGTGCTCGTGGCCGGCCGCGACGATCATGCCGATGTAGTCCGAGGCGATTTCGTCGGCCTCGCGCTCGCCGGAACCGAGCAACTCGAGCCGGCGGAACGGCAGCGTCCGGCGATAGTAGTGGCGGCGCAGGCGTGCGGGCACCAGGCCGACGAGCTGGCCGTCGCGGTGAAACGCGCACGCCCGCAGCTCGCTGCCCTCGCCGAACACATCCCACCAGCACAGCAGCCAGTCCGGCGCAGACATCGGTTCGTTGCCGCGGCTGTGCGCGACCAGCTCGTCCCAGTCGGCGCGCAACGCCGTCAGCTCCGCCACCGATGTGAGCACAGAAAGCTGCATCAGGCTCCCGCGTACAGCTCCGCGTAGTCGGCGACCATGCGCTCGGCCGAGTAGCGCTCGAGAGCGACACGCCGGGCGCGCTCGCCCAGGTCACGCCTCCCGGCGGCGTCGGCAAGCAGCGCGCGCAGTCGCTGGCGCAACGCGGCGGCGTCGCGCGCCGGCACCAAATAGCCGGTCTGGCCCTCGTCGACGACCGAGGGCAAGCCCCCCACGGCCGTGCACACCACCGGCAACCCGGTCGCCATGGCCTCGGGCACGACCAACGGCAGCCCTTCGCTGTTCGAGGACATGGCGAACACGTCCAAGGCCGTGAGCAGCCGCGGCACATCACCGCGCGCGCCCAACAAGTGGATGGCCTCGGGGCGCGCCGACTGCTCCCGGCGCTGCTTCAGGGTTGTCATGGTCGGACCGTCACCGACGATCACCAGCGCGGCACCTTCGGCCAGCAGCGGCTCCATCGCGTCGATGAGCAAGGCGTGATTCTTGAGCTCGATCAGCCGGCCGACGCTGCCGACGACCGGTGCGCCTGCAGCAATACCGAGCTCGGCGCGCACGGCGG
>Ga0114931_10004090_pt1 | contig 18280 bp, 19 predicted proteins | sample 2SBtaG_FD_89579 | JGI IMG/M metagenome (GOLD analysis project Ga0114931, IMG submission 89579) | Deep subsurface microbial communities from Kolumbo volcano to uncover new lineages of life (NeLLi) - 2SBTROV14_V59a metaG | ecosystem: Environmental > Aquatic > Marine > Volcanic | place: Kolumbo...
CTGCCTCTCCGGCATCAAGAGAGCTGCTACCAAAGGCCGCTTCTGAGGCTGAAATCAGCGTTCTGAGCATCTTCTGATGCGCTTTTCCTTTTGCCGCATGCCTTCCGTCTTTATCCATTTCCTCTCCCAACTCTTTTGCCAGAGAATCCAATATGCGATTGCATGCGCAGACATCAAATCCAATCATGCGTCCATCTGTCTGACGCACCGAGATATTGGCTATCCCACCCAGGTTGATAAAGAAATCATACTCCTGAAAAAGGTCTCTTTCGGCAATAGGCACCAGAGGAGCACCCTGCCCTCCCAAGGCCAGGTCGGCCTGACGAAAATCGCAAACCACCCGGCAGCCGGAGTTTGTGGCCAGATGAGCTCCACTTCCTATTTGAAGACTATGGCCCAAGTCGGGACGATGAAGCATTGTTTGCCCATGGCTGCAAATTGCCTCTACGGATTCAATCCCATGGTTTTCAATAAAGTCCCTTACTGTTTTTCCCATCCAAATTCCGAATTCAGCATGCAAGGCCAAAAGGGATTCTATGTCCGATTTCAGGGCATGCATCAGACGTCTTTTCAATTCCGGATCAAAGGGGTGGGTCTCGGCAGCATAGAGTCTGAAGCCACCATCATCAAAACTGCAAGCTGCCATATCCAGCCTATCCATAGAGGTGCCGCTCATCAGTCCGATATAGATGGCCGACTTCATTTTCGAAGCGAAATTACATAGTCAGTAACCGCTTTTATTTCTTCCTCATTAAGCACTTTGTCGAAGGGTTGCATGGTTCTACGTCCCGATTCAATAACGCGCCTGGTATCTTCAGGCGATAAGGCCGAATGGCTGAGGTCAGCTGCACCGCTTAATCCCAGGGAACCATCCGCACCGTGGCAAAGACGACAGTGCTTTTTGTATAGCTCGGCTCCATCTGCTTTTCCATTTCCGGAGTTGCCTTTGCGGCAGGAGGAAAAGCCAAAGAGGAATAAGATGAAGAATGTAGCAGCGGCAAATTTGAGAAGCATTATCCTACAATGTTAACGAAAGAGTTGATAAACTATGAAACTGGCCGAGTAGGCAATAACAGTCATATAAGCAAACTGAATGGCTGGCCATTTCCAGCTTTTGGTTTCACGCTTCACCACGGCCAGGGTACTCATACATTGCATAGCAAAGGCATAAAAGACCAACAATGACAATACGGTTGCCAGGGAATAAACTTTCCGTCCATGCGCATCCACATCATGGAGCATCGCCTCCCGTACGCTGTGAAATTCATCTCCATCGCCCTCTACACTATATATGGTAGCCATCGTTCCGGCAAAAACTTCCCGGGCCGCAAATGAAGTAATCACCGCAATGCCCATGCGCCAGTCAAAGCCAATAGGTCGGATAACCGGTTCAATTGCCTTGCCTAAATAACCGGCAAAGGAATGCTTCAGTTTATAGGATTTATACTGGGCATTTGTCATTTGCTCCGTATTAAATTCTTCGTGATGCATCCCAAGGTCGGCCGGGCCGAATGAAGCCAAAAACCAAAGCACGATGGAAATGATCAGAATAACCTTACCCGCCTCTGTTACAAAAACTTTTGAGCGTTCGTACATCGTGATAAAGACATTTCGCCAGCGAGGGGCTCTATAGAGTGGCATTTCCATCACAAAAAGCGACTTGCCATCTGCAGGAATAAAAAAACGAAGAATATAGGCAATGGCCATAGACATGCCGATGCCCAAGAGATACATGGCAAGAAGAACAAGCCCCTGCAAATTGATAAATCCAAGGAGTGTTTTGGAAGGAATTCCAATGGAAATCAACAAGGTATAGACCGGAAGACGTGCAGAACAGGTCATAAAGGGTGTTATCAGTATGGTAACAAGGCGGTTTCGCCAGTTCTCGATTGAACGGGTAGCCATGATGGCAGGAATGGCACAGGCCATACCACTGATTAACGGAATCACACTTTTGCCCGATAAGCCCACACCTCTCATAATTCGATCGGTGATATAGCTGATACGCGCCATATAACCTGTGTCTTCAAGTATTGAAAGGAAACCAAACAGTATGGCTATTTGGGGGATAAACACAACAATACCGCCCAGGCCCGCTATGACTCCTTCTACTAATAAGCTCTTAAACCAGCCCGTAGGCAGGTAATTGCTGAAGATGGTGCTGACCCATGCCGTTCCGTCTTCGACCCAGCGCATCGGAAAATCGGCAAGAAAAAAGACCGCCTGGAAAACAAGAAAAAGAATGGCGAGCAATATCAAAGGCCCCCAGACACGATGCGTAAAAACATCGTCCAGTCGCTCGCTTATCTGCACCGATTTGTGCAGTGAATCATCTACCGACTCCATGATAATCTCTTCAATCTTCTTGTAGCGTCCGAGTGTTTCTTTTCCTTGTATGAGCGCAATATTGACCTGTTCCACGCGAAGCAGTTCTCTTAATACCTTCATTTTGCTGTCCTGACTCTTTCGACTCTCCTGCGCCCTTAGAATTTCAAGCCAAATAAAGTAATTGCTTGCATCAGGGTAGAGTCTTCGCCCGGCTTTCAGCAACGTGGAGGGTAGCGGAATATCCGAATAAATTTCTTTTTTCGGTCTATCAAAACCTTTCTTAAGATAATGCTTCAATTTCTCTATCCCCTTCTGTCTGCGCGCATTGACCAGTAGCACCGGAATACCAAGCTGCTCGGATAGCTTGGCAGGATCAATTCGAATGCCCCTCTTCTCGAGCATGTCGGCCATGGTGAGCACCGCAATGGTAGGCAGGCCTATATCTATAATCTGAGAACAAAAGAGTAGATTTCTTTTCAGGTTGGTGGCATCTATCACGACTACAACAGCATCGGGATGGCTTGGGTGCGTAGAATCCAATAGCACTTCTGAAACAATTCGTTCATCATCCGACTTGGGATAAATGCTGTATGTGCCCGGGAGATCAATAATCTCAATTCTCCGCGATGCAATTTCTGCCGTTCCCTTTTTGATATCGACAGTCACTCCCGGATAATTCCCCACTTTTTGGCGCAAGTGCGTTAAAGCATTGAAAAGAGAAGTCTTCCCGCTGTTCGGGTTCCCGACAAGTGCTATTTTCTTCAGCCCGGCAGCGTGGGTTTTCATGGCTTTTTATTAATCAACTATGCTTGCTGCAAAGATCGGGTATCTTCCGAATGCTTTTCTATCAAAATGTTGCGCGCTTCACTCTTACGTATACTTAGCTTGTAGGATCCGACCTGAATGGATATAGGGTCACCAAAAGGCGCCTTCGAAAGCAGGCGTACCTTTTCTCCGGGAATGCATCCCATTTCCATCAACTGAAGATATTTCAACTCATCTGTAAATCCGCTGATAACCGCTTCCTCTCCGGGCTTTAAATTACTCAATCTCACTCCACACTATTTAGAATCATTTTAAATAAGATGCAAGGTAATCCAGATAACACTCCAGACAAAGCAGAGTTCGAAATAATGTAAAAAAACTTATTTTTCCGCTCGTGTTTCATCTAAGGTGACCTGCGGAAAAGGTGTAACCGGCCTTTCTTTCAATTGGCTCTTTCCGAACTTTGGGCAATCGCAACTCTTCTTGAAAACAGAACAGCTAGCGAGAAAGGATAGCAATAAAAGAAAGGCGGCTAATTTGAGAATACTTTTCATTCTTCTGCTTTTATCTTTATAGGAACTATAACTGCAAAATTAAGCGAAAATTACCTTGTACATGGCGCAAGTTCCCTCATCTAGTGTTCTTGTAGCGGTCCTTCACTGGGGCCTTGGCCATGCCACACGCAGCATACCGCTTATCAAGGGTCTTCTGGCCCGTGGAGCCCAAGTATGCATTGCAGGAAGTGCCAGCTCCGGAATGCTTCTTAAGAAGCGCTTCCCCCAGCTTCCCTATTACGAGTTGCCCGACTATAATATTCGCTACTCGACAAAGACGGGTATGACCCTGGCCATGTTACGCAACCTGCCTTCGATCTTCAGAGCCATCCACAGGGAAAAGGCGAGGGTGGCTACAATAGTGGCCGAACGAAATGTGGAGCTAATCATCAGCGATAACCGTTATGGAGCCTATCATGAGCGCTGCAAGAACATTCTCCTAACACACCAGCTTTCACCTCTTTTGCCTTCCGGATCCCGTTTTCTTTCCAATGCTTTTTTAAAATTATTCAGTGGTCTTATCAAAGCATTTGATGCCTGTTGGATACCTGATACGGCCGATCGTTTCTATAGTGGAATACTAAGCGAGACGCAAATACTGAAAAATGAAATTCGATTTACAGGCCCACTGAGCCGCTTTTCCAGTTACAATAATCCATTGCATCCCCACCTCAATGCTTGGCTGGCAGTGATTTCGGGACCGGAGCCGCAAAGGAGTCTTTTTGAAAAAGAAGTTCGCAAGGCGGCTAAAAAAGCCGGAGAAAAACTTTGCATTGTAGCGGGATGCCCGGGCGAGTCCACACTGAACAGCCCGGACATCAAGGTCTATCCACATCTCAAAGATCCTGAACTGGCATCGCTCATACTTTCCGCTCGAAAGGTGGTGATGCGTTCGGGTTATACTTCGATTATGGATTTCTATGCACTGGGCAAAAACGCTTTGTTAGTTCCTACACCGGGACAAAGCGAACAGGAGTATCTGGCCGAACGCCACAGCGCAAAAGGGTATTTCACCACCATGAGGCAGGGGCATTTGGACCTGAAACTTGCAGAAGCCTTGTTAAATAATTGCCTCCCGGTTCCTCAAAGTAGCAGGGAGAACCTGCTGGATGAGGCCGTGGCGGAGTTATTTTCCGAGTTACAACTAACGTAAGAGCTCATCCCAAAGAAGCACCTGATCGAGACGGATCTCAGCCCCGAAAAATAAACGAGAAGTCTGTTCAAAAGAATGGGTGTAATCCGAGACCAAAAAACGATCGGGATTCCTGCGTTCTTTATTTAACAACTGATGTCGAGTCAATAAGTCAAGAACCGCATCTGCTACCATATCCGTTGAATCAAAGATGTCCACTTTTCCATCGAAGAAATCATCAATTTCCTTCCGGATAAGAGGGAAGTGTGTACAGCCCAGAATCATGGCATCAATGTCTTTAAAATCCGGATAATTCAAATAAGCCTCGATTATGGTGTGACTCAGTTGGTTGTCGAAGAAACCTTCTTCGATCATCGATACAAGGAGCGGAGTAGCCAATGAAGAAACATTCAGGTCAGTGCGGTGGTGCAGCAACCGTTGTTCGTAAGCATTGGATCGAATAGTTGCCTTCGTGCCAATGACACCGATCTTTTTTATGTCCTTGTTGCTGGCTATGCGTTTAACTACGGGATCAATAACGTTGAGCATCAATACATCATTTCCCCATTTTTTTTGAAGTTGTTCAAATGCGATGGCCGAAGCGGTGTTGCAAGCCACAATTATCATTTTGCATTCCTGATCAATGAGATAGTTGCTGATATGATCGGCAAATTGTAGGATAGCAGCCGGGGATTTATCGCCATAGGGTAGATGTGCGGTATCTCCGAAGTATAGGATTTCTTCCTCGGGAAGTCTGGCTTTGATAGCATGGGCCACTGTTAGACCGCCAATGCCGGAATCAAAAATACCAATGGGATTTGATGATCGCTTTCTTGTCATATAGGCCCAAAAATAAAAAGCCTGTCGTGAAGGACAGGCTTTTATTTAAAGTTCTGGATATTCTCTTTATTCGATACCCAACTTCTTTTTGACCAGTGGCAGGATATTGTCCTCATCCACTGAGTAGAGGATATTGCCCGTGCTTGATTCAAACACATATCGAAATCCGTTTTCCTTTGCTACCTCATTGATAGCATTCTCGATTTTATCTATCAAGGGTTTATACAGTTCCTGTTGTTTTGCTGTGAGATCCTTCTGAGCTTTTTGCTGAAAATTCTGAATCCTTGTTTGAAGGTCTTGGATTTCTCCGTAGCGCACTTCGAGTACCGACTGTGCCATATCTCCACTTTTTCGGTCTTCCTCAAATTTGCCCATTTTCTTATTCAACTCCTCAACCATGGCATCTTGTTGTGATTTCAACTTTTGCGCAAAGTCATTGAGCACACTATCAATAGCTTTTGCTTCGGGCATTATTTCAAAGAGCTGTTGCGTATTGATATAGCCAATTTTTACTTGGGCATAGGAACTGCTTCCCAAGATCATAAGCCCCATTGCCAGTACAATCATCATCTTATTTTTCATCTAATCTGTTTTTTACTGTATTTATAATTATGCAAATATATTAGTATCCGAGCTTTTTAAGTATCTCATCACTTTTATCATATTTTGGATTGGCATAAAGGATGCTCGCTCCATTACTGGCTTTGTCCAATACAAAATCATAGTTGCGCTCTTCAGCTAAGGTTTTTATTGCCTCGTAAACTTTGTCCTGTATTGGCTTCACCAATTCCTGGCGTTTCTCAAAAAGTTCTCCTTTGTATCCGAATTTCTTCTTTTGAAATTCCTTTGCCTCTTTTTCTTTTTCTACGATTTCATCCTCTTTTTTCTTGCGTGTTTCGCTGTCCATCAGGTACTGTTCTGCCTGAAAGTCTTTATAAAGGCGATCAATTTCCGCATATTTTTTACTAATCTCCTCTTTCCATTGTTGGGCTATGGCATCCAACTCTTCCTGTGCTTTTTTGTATTCCGGAATTTTATCCAGTATATAATCCGTATCTACATAAATAAAACGCTGAGCCGAGATGCTCAAAGAGGCAAGCACCATGAATGCGAGCAAAGTGACTTTTTTCATAACTGTACTTTTTTATTCGGGTTCGAATCCGAGTTTAAATTGAAATGCTCCTGCTCCTATAAAATCTCCGAAGCTTTGCTGCCCAATATTATCAAAGGGTATGCCATAATCAAATCCAAGCAATCCGAACATGGGAAGAAAGAGGCGCACACCGATACCCGCAGCCTTTCTTAATTCAAAGGGATTGTAATACTTCCAATCGGCATAGGCGTTGCCGGCTTCGGCAAAGAGCATCACATAGATGGTAGAGGATTGTTGCAATGATACGGGATAACGCAGTTCCACATTAAATTTATTAAAGATGGGTGCATTTAGATCATTGGAATTGCTTGCTCCTACCGGAAGGAAGGACTGCTCCGTACCACGTAGTGAGATGATATCATAACCCTGAAGGATAAAAGTACCTGAAAGACCGTCTCCCCCTACACGGAAGCGCTCAAAAGGTGAGATGCCCCGGTCTTTATTATAGGCTCCGAGAAAACCAAATTTCGCTCCGGCCTTTAAGACGAGTTTGCGTTTGCCCATATCTGCCTGTCCCAATAAAGTCTTGAACCAGTCGGCCTTGAACCAATACTTATGATACTCCAACCATCTATATTTCTCCTCTCCGCTGTTGATCTTATTGCTAATCAATGAATATGGCGGGGTTAATTGTGCATAAAATTCCACGTTTGAGCCTCCTTCCGGGAAATTAGGGTTCCCCTGTGCAGCCAACCTCGATATTTTTTGCTTGATATAGACATTATTAGAGTTGCCGCTGCTTACCAGGAATTCACTAAAATTATTCAGCTGATAATTTTCAATACTCAAAGAAGTAGTGGAATAAAAGTAATCATCGGGCCACTTCAATCGCGTTCCAAAACCAACCGTACCCCCGCGGGTAATAATATACTGCGAAGAGGCATCCGAGCGTGGGATATTCGGTGTATAGTTGAGCATTGTATGGTTGTAACTAAGTGACAGGGAGCGTGGTTTCACTCCTCCCAGCCAAGGTTCTGTAAAGGAGAAGGTGTAAGACTGCAAGGCACGTCCGCGGGTTTGAATTCGAACCGAAAGCTGTTGCCCGTCACCAGCCGGCAAACCTCGCTTCCAGTGTTTCAAATCAAAAAACTTGCGCAGAGAGAAGTTATTAAATACCACCCCCGCGCTGCCATAGAGGCCTGCCGTAAGACCGCCCCATCCGGCTGAGAATTCTATCTTATCCGATGGCTTCTCAACGACCGTATACTCAATATCCACCGTCCCCTGTTCGGGATGCGGAATGGGATTGATGCCCAATTGTTCAGGATCAAAATAACCCAGGGCTGCAATTTCCCTCTGAGAGCGGATTAAGTCGCTCCGGCTGAATTTTTTTCCCGGTACTGTCCTCAACTGGCGCCTGATAACCCGCTCGGATGTTTTATCATTGCCATTGATAATGACTTTATTCACCTTGGCTTGGGGGCCTTCTACCACTCGAATGTCAATGTCGATGGAATCTCCCACGATCTTAACCTCCCGGGGCACTACATTGAAAAACAGATAACCGTCATCCATATAAATTGAACTCACATCCTGCCCGGATGGGTCGAAGAAGAGACGCTGTTGAAGCAATGATTGATTATAAATCTCTCCTTTATTAATGCCCAACACTTTACTCAAAATCTCACTTGGATATTTTTGATTGCCGCTCCATGTGATATTGCGAAAATAGTATTGACGCCCTTCGTTTACCCTGATCAATATATTAATATCTTCTTCGTCAATGCGATAGACTGAATCCGACAAGATGACGGCATCACGGTAGCCCAGGCTGTTATAATACTGTATGATATTTCGCTTGTCATCTTCAAACTTGTCTTCAATAAATTTGGAGGAATTGAATATCCGGATGCTTACATGTTCACTCAAAAAATCTTTCAACGAGGCCAGAGAAATATTTCCCAATGCCTGCAATAAAGAATGGCTTTGCTCTCCCACATTTTTCAGATCGTTCCAGTGGAGATCAATCTTTGTTTTCATTTTAGTATCCTTCATCACCCCCCGGAGTTTCGCATCTGGCACATGGATATTCCCTTCAAATCCAATGTCATTGATTTTTACCTTTTCTCCACGGTTCACCTTGATGTAAAGTATTTCGGCATTATCTACGAGGGTATCGGGCTTGACAAAAAACGCTACCGTACTGAATAAAAAACCTTTTTCGATATAGTGGTCGTTTATTTCCTGTTCAATTCGCTTCTTTTCATATTCCGTTACCGGATCGCCTTTTTTGAGATCAATTTTCTTTTTCAAGTCGTCAACAGCTGACTTACCTACCCCCGTAATAAAGTATTGTGATAAACGCGGTTGCTCTTTTACCTCAATGATCAAAAAGGCTACATTTCCATATACTTTTTGGTCCCGGTAAATTTTAACATCCGAAAAAAGTCCGGTCTTCCAAAGATTGCGAATGGCCTGGGCAATTTGCTCCCCCGGCATTTCAATTTGATAGCCAACTTTCAGTCCTGACCTCGCAATGATCACCTCATCACGGATGTTTTCCGTTCCGATTACTTTTATCTGCCCAATTTCGTAGCTCTTCGGAATGAGATAATCCACGGCATTGCTATCGAGGCCCTTTCCTATTTGGGCATGCAATCCGAAGTTTAGCGTCAGCATGACGAAAATCGTAAAAATCAAGTGCCTCATTGTCCTATTATTTGCTCGCTTATTTTACCAAACCTTCTTTCTCTGTTCTGATAGGAAACAATGGCGTCATATAAATCTGTTTTCCTGAAATCCGGCCACAGGGTCTGAGTAAAATAGAGTTCTGTATAGGCCAGTTGCCAGAGGAGGAAATTGCTGATACGCATCTCACCGCTCGTCCTTATCATCAGTTCAGGATCGGGTATGCCGGCCGTATTTAAATGAGCCGAAATTAAATCCTCTGTGATCTCATCTTGTTTCAGTATATCTCTTTTCACTTTATCGCTGATTGCTTTGAGTGCCTCCTTCAATTCCCATCGCCCTCCATAACTCAGAGCCAAAATTAAGGTCATCCGGTCGTTATTGCGCGTTAAATCTATGACTTGCTTCAATTCTTCCTGTCCTTTGGGTGGCAAATTTGCAATATCACCAATTGCCTGTAGCCTTATTTTGTTCTTTTGTAAAGTCTCTGCTTCCTTTCGAATAGTACTAACGAGTAATTGCATCAATGCGTTGACTTCAAGCTTGGGTCGTTCCCAATTTTCTTTCGAAAATGCATAAAGTGTGAGATACTTGATGCCCAACTCAGCAGCCCCTTCTGTTACATCCCTTACAGATTTCACGGCACTGCGATGGCCAAAGATGCGATGCTTGCCATATTTCTTTGCCCAGCGTCCGTTGCCATCCATGATAATGGCAATATGCTGGGGCAGTCTGTCTTTATTGATTTGTTCAATTGATGCCATGGGCTGCAAAATTACCACTTTTCAAAGATGCTGTTTCCCGGGGTCGGACAACGCCTTTTTCTGATCGTTAAAGCCAAATTAATTCCCATAAACAGGTAGTGGTCAAAGTTTACCGGGTTTCCCCTTTGTCGCCCTTCCAGACCGATGGGCTCGGGGGCAAGCTCCTGTGAACGGTCGGCAAGCAGGGCCGCTATGCCACCATCACGACCCGAGGCTATGACGTCATTGTCCACATAGTAGGTGCTTATATCATCTATATAATCGGTAAAGGTGCTGCGATAACCCGCTTCAAATCCCATGGAGAAGCCCTTGTGAATGCTGAGTTTAATACCCCCTCCATAGAGAAAAGCCCAACTGACGCGCGAGTAGGGCTCATTACCCGAATATTGGGGGAATTGTTGTCCCTCGGTACCCAGTGGTTGAAGATTGTACCAAGTGCCCCCATAATAGGCCTGAGGATTGAAGTAAAATAGTGAAAACCCAGCCAACACATAAGGCGTAGCCGAATTACGATCGCTATTCAATATGTATTTAAAAAAATTAAATTCGAGCTGACCCGACAAGTCTAAGACACGGGTACGAAAGCTAAGATTACGAAACTGATTATAAATATTGTTTGACAGGTGATCATCCCCGACCAGGGTTGCCACATTGAGGGAAGTCTTCCACGCTATTCGAGGGTTAAAATTGATCCGGCTAAAGATTCCTCCGGCCGGTCGAAGGGTTTCATAAATATTAGGGTAGGCCGGTGTGATGTCGCCAATATATGCTGAGCTCCCCAACCAAAAGCCGAAGCTGTATTTTTGAGAAAAGAGCCTGTCCTGAGCCTTAGCCGAAAAACTCAGACAGAGCAAAAAAATAATGGCAGTAAGTGACCTCATAGCGCGCTCAAAAGGCTGCAAAAGTAGCTAAATTCAGTAAGTAAAGTAGTATAGCGCTCTATCTTATATGGAATGTGTTTTGGCTGGCTGATTAAAACAATTTCGGACAATAAAGTTGATTGTTCCCTTTCTTGCTTATGATCCATGACATAGAGAATATACCGGCAAAAGTATATCCGTCAAAATCAGAAGGGTCCCCCCTTTGTTCGCCCGGAGCCGTGGCTTGGGGGTAGCTTTTATCGCTTCGATCAGATAAAGCCGTTATCAGGTCAGCGGTATTGTCGCTATATGCCTGATAAATAAATGCCGGGTCGGGATATACCGTACTCACATCATCAATATAATCTGTAGTGGTAAATCGATGGGAAATCTCGAAACTGAAAACCACATCCTTGCTGAAATTGTATTTTATCCCCATGCCCAAGGGAAAGGCAAGAGCGATGCGCGAGTATTTCTTCTTGCCAGGATATTGGGGCAATCCCTGACCCTCTGTACCTAAAGGCTGCAATTCTACCCAACTGCCGTTGTAAAGTGCCTTGGGATTGAAGTAGAATGCACCGATTCCAAAGGTTCCGTAAATAGTAAAAGGATATTGATCATTGCCCGGTATGTATGGCAGAAGATTAATGTCCATGGTTGTGGATATCTCAAAGATATTAGACTTAAAGCTCAGATTTCGGTATTTTCTTGACCAACCCAGGTCGCTTGGACTTTTCGCACCATTCAGTGCATCATCTCCACTCACCATGGTATAAAATGCATTGAAGCGAATGCCCATAATATGGGTAAAGTTATAATGAAGGTAAGCCCCAAGGGCAGGCCGGGTGGCCGGTAGATCCAGATCACGTATAAATGGTGATCCGATCCCACGTGAACCGCCCAAATCACCAAAGAACGTGGACGCCCCTATGGAAAATCCAGCCTGTAAAGTTTTACCTGTTGGTGCTCCATAGCGTTGGGCATGCAATTTAGTGGAATTGACAAAGAGGAGTGAAATGGCAATTAAAAGGGTGCTCAGAAATTTCATGTAATCCGATGTTTCATTAATATTTTAGTACTACGAATTTTGGGTATGAATTGTTGCAAAGGTCTGAAAAATAAGAAACTCCAATAGCCTCTTATATGTATTTCTGTTTAAAAATTTCTTTTGTCATATCCCCAATGCAGTTTATTTCTTAATGTCTTTAAGAAATTATTTTCGGGTAAACGGATTAGGCTGAATTTGAAATGCGCTTTCCTGACGATAAGTTCGTACTGTGATTTGATTTCCTCCTGCCTCGAATCGAGCGTACAATAAAAGCGACCCTGACGGCTTTCGGGCTCAAATCTTAATACCGAATCATCGGGCACTACAATGGGGCGCACACTCAGGTTGTGTGGTGCTACAGGAGTAATCACAAAGCTCCCGGACTCAGGCAAAATGATGGGGCCGCCACAACTCAACGAATAGGCCGTGCTGCCTGTCGGAGTAGCAACTATGAGGCCATCTGCCCAAAAGGTAGTCAGAAATTCCTCGTTGATGTATGTATTGATACGGATCATTGAGGTACTTTCCCGTTTGTGAATGGTAAATTCATTTAATCCGTAATTGATCTCTCGGAAAAGCGAAGGCTTTGCATCCAAACGAATCATCGACCGCTGGTCAATCAGATATTTCTCCTCCTCCAATGCGTTCAGTGCATGACTGATTTCTTCCTTCCCGATGGATGAAAGAAAACCCAGCCGTCCGATGTTGATTCCCAAAACCGGAATTCCACTGTCACGAACGAAGGTAAGGGTGTCCAGCAGGGTACCATCGCCTCCGATACTGATAAGAAAGTCACAATTCCCAAGTAAATCTTGATGCCGCTGAAAGCTTTTTAGCCGGCCTATGTCACTGATTGCTTCCTCCAACTCCCGTTGAAATCGCTTAAATACTTTTATCTCCGCCTTTCGCCTGTATAACTCATGGAATAACAATCGAATAAACGGAAGCTTCTCTTCATCGGGTTTTCTGCCGTAGATGCCCACTCTCATTATTCACCAGTTTAAGTGTAAATATATTCCTTTTTGAAGCATACTATTGACCGTATAGGCTACAGAGAAGGCATATTCATTGAAAAGTACGAGGTCTATCCCAATTCCGCTACCAAACAATGCCTTGTTGGCAAGCGGGTCAGATAGATCATCGCTGGCGTTTGTTACCACACCCCCGTCCACAAGAATTTTAAGGTATACATCCAGTAGTAGATTGTTAAAAAAGCGGCTCACGGACCTGGGAGGTAAAAAATCGATACCCATCGCATGCCACTTAATCTCATTATTGCTTATGAGGTAGTGCTGCCCTCTTATAACCGAAAGTTCATATCCGCGAACGAACTCCTGTCCAAAGCCATAAGCCCGCTGAAGGAAGAAATTTTCTTCCTCACCTTTTGAAATTCTTATTTTCATTACATGCTTTGTATACCAGTCTGGGAACCACTTTTGATACAATCCGGCTTTGATTCGCAATTCCGTAAGATTCACATCCGATAAGAGAGCAAGCCCACTTTGAGCCAGGGAGATGCTCAGTTCACTCCCATTGAGGGGATAGCGAAAATGATTGCTTTGATTCATTTGAAACTTCAGCACTCCTTTCAGATAGCGAAGCTCAGAGTGTCGACCGAAGAAAAAAGGATTCTCTGCAAGAACTTCATCATTAGCCCGGGTGTTGTGTAAACTCAATGATGTACTGATAAGATACTCGGCTGACGGACGGTAAATCAAGGACAAAAGATATACTTTCTCTCGGAGGGAAAAGTTGTCCGTCTCTATATATTCCAACCTGTTATTGATATATTTCAGGCCAAAGATGCGCTGCCTCGAAAGAGCTGCTTTGACCTCTACCCCCCACTTGTAATCCGAAGAAAGATAGGGTAGTATAAAATGCACGTTGCCAGCCTGATTAAAACCTGTCTCGAAATAAGCAGAAAACTGTTCGCCTCCGCCAAAAGGGTTGTTTGCAAAAATGCCGGCTCCGGCTGTAATCCTGCGCAGTGAAAAATGATGCAACTTCCACCATTCGCTTACATTTCTATCTGCCAACTGCAATAAAGCACTGGCACTGATCAGTGGTTTCTCTTTGACACTGATCTTCACGGCCGTGTGTCCGGCCCGGTAGTAGAGCAGTGTAACCCCTACAAAACTGAAAAGCCGGCTGCGATAAAGATGAAAACGGCTGCTTTCCATGGAAAGCAGCAGACGATCAAGGTAAAGTGTGTCCCCCCTGGCAAATTCAAGCAGTGAAGCAATAAGCGAAGCTTGTGTGCGCTTATTTCCAGAAATAAGAACCGAATCAACTACTACCTGCTGCCTCACCCGTTTGCCAAATGCAGGTACCTGCGCCTTCAAATCCTTTTGCGAAACAGTCAAAAGAAACAAAAACAGGGCAAGAAAAGGAATAAAATGCCTGGCAGTCAAAACAAATCAGATATCAAGATATTTCAAAAAACTGTCAAAGCGATCCATCAAATCTTCTTCGATGGCCGATTTATCAAATACATCAAGCACTTCGTATTGATGGCGATGGAAGGAGGAGACGATGTCTTTCAGGTTTTCCCTGTTCAGCTTGAGCACCACCTCTATGTGACTGTTGCCCGGCTTCGATTGGGTCAGCAGGCTAAGCACCAGTGCATTGTTTGACTCTACAATGCGTGTGATCTCCGATGCCGAATAGTCTCTTGCATTGACGGAAAGGGTAAGCACACCTCCCGGTTCGTTAACAGCAGTCAGCCGTGCCATCGCATGAACAAGCGCATCGAGAAGAATACATCCTTTATAATTTTTTTCCTCATCTACTACAGGTACACAACTAAGCCGCAGGGAACTCACCAGGCGGATCACTTCAAAATAATGATCATTCTCCTGCACATAGGGACGGTAATAAGTCAGCTGTATATCTCCGACTGCCCGGGCGCCATCTCCGGCTTCCAGCAACTCATCTTCTGAAACCAGCCCCAAAAATTGGGTATCATTGACGATAGGGAGGTGACTTACCTTGTACTCTGACATTAATTCCAAAGCGCGATCAATGCTGTCGGATGTTTTTAGGGGGGGAATGGCTTCGCTAATCAGTTCATAGGCACGCATGGTCAGGATATTTGATAAACCTTTCGCAAAAACTGATCCAGCAGCAAATTAAATTCTCCGGGTCTTTCCATCATCGGTGCATGGCCGCACTTATCAATGATATGCAACTCCGCGTTGGGAAGCAATTCTTTAAATTGCTCGCCTACAAATGGAGGCGTAATCCGGTCATCGGCCCCCCAAATAAGAAGGGCCGGCTGGGTGATCTTTTGCAACTTTTTCGCCAAATTATTGCGGATAGCAGATTTAGCCGTGGAAATAATCCGAATTGCCTTGCTGCGGTTATTGACTATCTCAAAAACTTCATCCACCAGCTCTTTGCTGGCCGATTTCGGATCGTAAAAAGTATATTCGGTTCGTTCTTTAATAAACTGATAATCTCCGCGCTTGGGAAAAGTATCTCCGAGCGACTGCTCAAACAAACCCGAACTGCCCGTTAATACAATGGCCTTTACTTTCTCGGGTTCTTCAAGTGTATACATCAATGTAATATGTCCACCCAAAGAATTCCCGATGACCGTCATATCGCGGTAGCCTTTATAGGCTACAAATTTTTTAACGTAATTGGTCAGACCTGTCAGGGTAGCACGGTGTAAAGGCAAGTCAAAAATGGGCAAAATCGGTATGATAACTTTATAATCATTCTTAAAAGTTTCTACCTGATATTGATAATTGCTAAGTGCTCCGAAGAGCCCATGCAAGAAAAGCAAGGCGTGTCCTTCCCCCTCTTCAATATATTTAAATTTTCCTTCTTCCTTTATATCAAATTTCATCGAAGGCTATTTACTTACTAAAAATGATAAGCAAAAATAGGGGATATTTTTAAGATCGAATTGCCGTCAGTTTTTTTACATTTCCGAGTAGAAATTACTTCGGTACTTTGCGATCTGCATTGATAAGGGAGTCCAGTTCTTCATAGCCTTCGCGTGCAAATGGGCCCAGTTCTTCTATCTTTTTTATGAGTTGAGGAGAATAGTTCTCCACCAATGGATAGCTCAATGAGCGGTGAAGTTCGGCCTCCGGCAATAACCGATAGCTGGCCATAAACCAGAGTGCCGTACTGAAAATAAAAAGCGACAAAAGCATCCAGACAAGCGCCCCGCTGAGCTTATTGATCATGTTGAGTTTCAATGCCTTCAAAACGGCCTCCAGCGCACCGGCCAAAAATAAGAGCATGCCCGTAATAAGTAGAAAAAGCAACGCAAATGACAGAAGCGGCAGGTAGTGCGGGTTAATATTAAAACGCTGCTCCAAAAACTCCGAGGCTTCAAGTGAGAAATGCAACGCTCCGTACACTCCAAGTACCAAGCCCAGCAAAAAAAAGACGGAATGAAGAATTCCTTTTCGATATCCGGTCAAAAAGCCGAAGACAGCCATTGCCAATAATGCCAGGTCGATATACATAATAAATCAGGAGCTTAACAACTTTCTGGCTAGGGCTGCTATGCTCTTGTTATCAGCACGGCCCGCGAGCCTGACGGTAGCAGCTCCCATCACCTTTCCCATGTCGCGGGGCTCTTTGGCACCTGTGCTTTCGATGATCTGCCGGAGTATTTTTTCCAGTTCCTCCTCACTTATGGCTTCAGGAAGAAACTCTTTAATAATTTCCAACTCCTCCCGCTCCACAGTTGCCAGGTCTTCCCGACCTTCTCGTTCATATATCTCCAGCGAATCTTTTCTTTGCTTGGCCAGCTTTTGTAATATTTTCAGAGCATCGGCATCGTCAATATCCCGGCTGGCCCCCTTCTGGCTACTTGCAAGCACAAAAGCCGTCTTTATCGCCCGGAGTGTACGCAGACGGGTCTGGTCTTTAGCTCGTATGGCTGTTTTCAACTCTTCATCAATGCGACTTTTCATATTCATAGCTATTCCTTTTTATTTTTCTTCTTTCACTTCTTCATACTCTATATATTCCCCGATATCATCCGTGATATTTTTATTTTCCCCTTTGGGGCGTTTTTCTCTGAAATGCGGGCCCGATGTAGGTCGCCCTTCTTTATATCCTGACATAAAAGGCCGAATAAAAAGACGCGAAACGTAGTAAAAGATCACTGCGAACAAGAAAATTTTAAACAACATAATACAAAGTTAATGATTGAACTCATCTGTGTTTCAGAAGAGACGTAAAAGGCAATGGAAATATTTTCTCAGGAAAGCCCCCGGCTGGCTTTTATTTCCTCAAATGCCTGCAATATCTCCTGAAACTTCTCTTTCGCCCTTTGCTGAGTCTCCTCATCTGCCAAGGCAAACTTATCGGGGTGATGGCGCTTGGCCAGGCTGCGAAATGCATCATTCAACGCTTTATCACTGGCATCCGGAGTAAGATTCAGAATTGAATAGGAAAGGCGCAGATGCGCAAATCCTGCCTTCTGGGCCCTTTGGTATGGCGGCACTTCTACTTCCAGAATATCGGCCAGCTGATGCAGAAGCTGCACCATGCGATCATTTAAAAAATTCTCTCCGGTCGCCTGCAGGAGAAATGTCAGCAATTTGGCGGCTTCTTCTTCGCTGATAGCTCCTTGCAACGCTCTGGCCAGCGCCTCCACATCGGCCGGAGGAACGGCTGTTTGAATCCGGGGCATTTCATAGTTGTCCTGTTCCGCATCAAACATAGATGCAAGCAGTTTGATGACTTTTTCTTCATCGGCCGAACTCACCGAGCCCCGCAACTGTATCATGCCGTAAGCCATACGGGCATAGCTCCTCATCAGTTGGTGGCGGGCTATCAGATGCTGTTCCCCTCCTTCTATTCGCATGTCCGCCAGCAAACCTATAATGGCAAAAAAGACAATGGCCGGACCCGATACAAGCAAGATTCCAAAGGCCAGGAATATCCATTTCTGAATACCGGTATAGTAAAATTTTATACGAATACCCTTTCGATCAAATAATACTATGTGTTTGTCCGGAAAGTCGATCATGGGTAATGCGGATAGGCCATCTCACCTGCTTTTATCGCGACACTCAAGGTGTTTTCTTCCGGTGGTACCGGACAGGAATACTCATAGCTATAAGCGCAATAAGGGTTGTATGCCTTATTAAAGTCAAGAACAACGCTATCTGATTGAGGTATGCGAATATCTAAGTAACGACCGCCACCATATGTCAGCCTTCCGCTTGTAGAGTCTCGA
>Ga0114931_10004091_pt1 | contig 18276 bp, 13 predicted proteins | sample 2SBtaG_FD_89579 | JGI IMG/M metagenome (GOLD analysis project Ga0114931, IMG submission 89579) | Deep subsurface microbial communities from Kolumbo volcano to uncover new lineages of life (NeLLi) - 2SBTROV14_V59a metaG | ecosystem: Environmental > Aquatic > Marine > Volcanic | place: Kolumbo...
AAGGGGCGTATCACCGCGAGCTTACCGGTATAGGCCGCAAAATCGTCGAGGCTGCCGGTAATCACGCTGTCCAGGTCAAAAAACAGCCGTCTACCGGGAAAGAGCTTTTTGTTGAACACAGCAATCTTGCCCCACCAGCCGGGGAGGTTCATGGGGATCGGCAGGGTCTCGCAATCGAGTTCCTGCGGCCGATCCGTCATGCAGACAAAACGGTGTGGAAGCGAAAGGTTGCGCGCCACCGCGTCTCTCAACCGGCTGACGTATTCCGGGCCGTATTTATCCCCGGCGCGAAGACTGACCACGGTCAGCAGACCTTGCCCTTTGCACGGCGCTTTCCTGGACTAGCCGCCATGAAGCGGTCTCCCGTCTGCCTTGCCAGCAGCCTCGGCCTCCTCGGGAAAATCCGCCAGGACGGCCTTTACACGCGGCGAGAACAGCAGATAGACAACAATCAGCACGGCGATCACCAGTTGTATCCAGCCGGTGATATGAATGTGATGCGCATCACGGGTCACAAAAGGTGCGAATACCACCAGGATATCCAGGCCGGCGCAGGCCATCAGCAGCAGGGCGCCGTGATGCCATAGTTTGCGCACCATTTCCGATGCGCCGGGACGCCTTCTGCCCCAGGCATAGATGAACAGCAGCGCCGGGAACGTGGCCAGGATCGCCGCCATCAGAACGAAATTGTCCGGGTAGATCATATTTTTGAACCCTTCCACGCCAACACCGCCACTACCGCTCCTGCCCTTGCCAAAACCGGCCGCTGACACCAGCAGAAGATACGGATGCATCAAATAAATCACGACCAGCCACAGACCGGCGCCGGCTTTCAGCGAAAGATACTTGTCGTAGTCGTGAAAGGAATATACCTTTGGCATTCAGGAACCCCCTACTCAAACAGCCTGCACCGCTCACGATGTATAACGGCAATACTAAACAGAATTACAATTAAATACAATGAGATATAAAGGAAACAAACGCAAAACCAACATTCATATACTGTTTCAGCGGGCTGCCACGCATTTCCGCCGGGGCCAACTGGACAATGCACAGGCACTCGCCCGGACAATCCTCGATACGCACCCCGAACAGGCAGACGCCCACCACCTGCTGGGCCTGATTGCCGGTCAACAGGGTCAACACCAACAGGCCGTGCAACATATCGCCCGGGCTATCCGCTGCCAGCCCGGTAATCCATCCTACCACCTCAATCACGCCCTCGCCCTGCTCAAGTGCAAACAACTTGACAATGCCCTGGCGGCCTGTGATCAGGCTATCCAGCTCAACCCCGCGATTCCGGAGGCGCATTTCAGGCGAGCTAATCTGCTCAGGGATCTGGACCGCCGGGAAGATGCCATAAGCGCCTACGAACACGCGATCCGGCTGCGGCCCGGGTACGTCGAAGCACACTATAATATGGGCAATACTTTCCGCTTACTGGGACAATCAACGCGGGCGCTTCCTTGCTACCGGAACACGGTTTCGCTGAAACCGGATTTCGCCGAGGCGCACAATAACCTCGGTGCAGCGTTACAGGATCTTGGCAAACCGGTCGACGCACTCACCGCCCATAAGCGGGCTACCGCACTCAAGCCGGACTATGCCGAAGCACACAGTAACTGCGGCATGGCACTGCTGGATCTGGATCGTCGCACCGATGCACTGGCGGCCTTCGACCGGGCTATTGCGCTCAGAGCGGATTTTGCCGAGGCGCACAATAACCGTGGCCTTGTGCTAAAGGCAATGGGCCGGCTGGAAGAGGCCTGTGAGAGTCATCGACGGGCGCTGGACCTGAAAGCGAATTACGACCAGGCGCACGACAATCTGTTATTCACGCTGAACTACCTTCCGAACCTCTCGCCGGAACTGCTGTTCAAGGCGCACGGCGAGTGGGATCGCCTGCATGCCAGCGCGTTACTGCCCAAACCGTTAAACGTCGGCACGCAAAGTGATGGCCAAAGTCGCCGCTTACGCATTGGCTACGTCTCCCCGGACTTCCGCACACATTCAGTCGCCTGGTTCTTCGAGCCGTTGCTGCACGCCCACCATCGTGACGCCGTTGAAGTGTTCTGCTACTCAAATGTCCTGCTCCCGGACGACTGCACGGCCCGTATCCGTGCAAAAGCAGAACACTGGCGGTCCATTGCCGGTTTGTCAGACGAGGCCGCCGCCGCGCAAATCAAACAGGACAGGATCGATATACTGGTTGATCTGGCCGGCCACACAGCCAACAACCGGCTACTGGTCTTTGCGCGTAAACCGGCGCCAATACAGGTCACCTGGCTCGGCTACCCTAATACCACCGGCCTACAGGCCATGGACTACCGCCTCACAGATGCTGAAGCCGACCCGGAAGGTGAAGCTGACCGGCTACATAGCGAAAAACTGATCCGGCTCGCACAGGGTTTCCTGTGTTACAGCCCCCCGCAACCAGCGCCCCAGGTATCAGAAACACCAGCCATTAAAGCCGGTTACATCACGTTTGGCAGCTTTAACAACCTGGCGAAGATCAACGCCAGAGTGATCCAGGCCTGGGCCGATATCCTGCATACCGCTGCAGGTTCACGCCTGCTACTGAAGGACAGGGCACTAGGAGATCACCTTACCCGGGAACACTACCTGAAGCAGTTTGAGGCGTACGGGATCAGTAACGAACGAATCGAACTGCAGGGAAAACAGGCCCGCATTGAAGACCACCTGGCCGCCTACCGCCGGATCGACATCGGCCTGGACCCCTTCCCCTACAATGGGACAACAACAACCTGTGAAGCGCTGTGGATGGGGACGCCGGTCGTCACACTTGCCGGCAACCGTCATGCCGGACGTGTCGGAGCCAGTATTCTGAAATATGCGGGTTACCCCGGGTGGGTCGCGTCTGACCCCGTATCATACCGGGGAATTGCGGCCCGCCTGGCCAGTGATATAACCGGGTTGAACACGATCCGGCAAGCCTTGCGGACGGACCTCGTGAACTCATCGCTCTGCAATTCAGATGTCTTCGCGCATACGCTTGAGGACGCCTACCGGCATATGTGGAATAACTACTCCGGGGCCGGCCGGTAAGTTGATATCTGCTCCTGTATCGACGCCCAATCATCATATACAACACTGAGGACTTCGTCTTTCTTATCGCCGAGATAACTGTAATCCAGGGTCATATACTCATCGACTATAGCGTCCAGTTTTTCCGCCAGCACCTTCGACTCTGAATCCAGCCCCATCACCACGGTCAGACCGGTCGGCGGCGCCGGAATGGTGAATATCTTCAGATCAGGGCGGTATTTTTTCAACAGGGGAATAATCTTCCAGGTATCGCCACTCCAGAACATGGTCTTTCTCTCGCGGGCTGCCGTCTCCTCGTCGAGCGGTATCCCATCGTGAAACAGCACCACTGTTGCGGGTGTCGAATGACGTTCGATGTTAATAAAGTCTCTCAGGGCTGCATCGAAGTGATGGAGACCATCGACAAAGGCCAGGTCAAGGGCCTTGCCGCCCAGTTCCTCGCCCAGATCATGCTCGGCGAAAAAATCGTCGCTGGTCTTCTCGAAGATCTGCGTAGGAGCAGAAAATTCAAACTGGATCTGAGGCTCCGGATCGACACCAAGGCAGAGGGTGGGCGGTTCCGCCAGTACCATTGACGCCCCACTCTCGACGCCGATTTCCAGGTAATTAGCCGGGCGCAGCCAGCGGTGTACCCGCTTGAGAATTTCCATATAGTGTTCATAGGGCAAAAACAGTTCAGAAAGCGCGATCCGGGCCGCGTGGTGGTTCGAATCACAGACAAGTGCATGTCTGAGGCTGTCGATTGCTGCGTCGCTATCGCCGGAGCACTCCTGCGCCATTCCAAGGTTATACCAGGCTGAAGCAGCATCAGGATTCGAATCGACGGCGCGCTGCAGATACATAAGCGCCTCCGGCAACCTGCCTGACTGCGCGAGAGTGTAGCCTGCGCGCAACAGGAGTTCGAGGTTGTCCGGATAATCTTCGATTAACTCTACATATAGCCCCACGGCCACTTCAAGTTCACCAACCTCCTGGTAGTGGGCGGCTGATACGAATCTTTCATCTGCTTGCATACTGGTATCTGCTTTCATGCCGGGAATGATACCATAGCGGCCATGAAAAAAAGCCCGCACAGGACAGCGAATATCGTCAAAGAATCCAGCAAAATGTTGGATCAAACCGTCATATTCTGTTCGAAGATACGGCACCAATCCGTGCGCTGAAAGATTTCCTTACTGGTACAAAAGCGCCACCTCGGGATTAGTCCCGACAGTGGGCGCGCCGTTGATATCATAATAGGTAGCGGATACCAGGCTTGGCGGCCCCGCAAACGTGTAAGTGGCCGGTGGCGCGAGGATCACGGAAAATCTCAGCAGACCTGTGTCCAGGCTACCTGTTGGGCTGACCAGGAAAACCCGTAAGCTATCGCCCGTACGTGCCCAACTCAACTGCACCTGCGCCAGCGAGTCACCCGGCCGGTCATCCCAGAAAACGCGTACCGCTGAATTCGGGACGGTAGCGCTACCGGTGATCGGCACATTCAACACATACTCGGCGGCAGCGACTGCTTGCGCACCGTACTGGCCTGACGGCAAATCAAACGGCTTTACGACGACCTGGGGAAGCGGCTTGAGCTTGGCTGTGTTCCCACCCTTTGCCGGCGAAAAACTCTCGGCATAATATTTCAATGCATCTCTGGCGCCACTACCGGGCAGGATCTCTACGGGGATCTCTATGTCCTGGACAAGTTTTGCATTATTCGGCGCGACCACCCCTGCCCCGGGACTCACCAGTATTTTCCCCGTACCGGCAGTCAGAATCGTTGAGTCTGGCAAATTCAGTGACAATACCGTCAACCAGGGGCCATGACCCGACCAGGAAGGTAATGTGTTCAACACTGAACTGTTTGTGCTAGTGATGACGTCGTTCCACGCAGCACTTGTCTTGTCAGGATAGAGCTTGAAAACCGTACGGATATTCGGGGTCAGGTCTACTGGATTTAACCGCGACACATCCAGATCGTCGTAATACGTGACAGTAATATTATTCTTCGTTGCCCCATCCAGGGAACCCAGGGACAGCGTAATCGTATCTCCCGGCCGAAACGCATTGGGGAAAGACTTAACGGCGACACAACCAAAAAGAAACATACTCATGCAGAGCAGTAAACCCGTCGCTGCCACTGCCGGGAATCTGTTGATTTTCATTTTATCTCCCCCTCCAGTCCAGAGCGCCAAGCTGACACAGCAGGACGATGCAATGCACGCAAATTGTAACAGTTCCTTTCTCAAATAGGCAGGCCGGGAAGGAGTGGCTGATCTCCAGTTATAGCCGAAACAGGTTAAATACCCATATAAAACAATGATAAAGCATTATGAATAGACGCCGTGTGGACGTTTTTTCCCCTGGCACCACAATACGCCTTTCCGAGTCACCAGCTGGTTGACTGCATTGACAGCCTTTTCCCTGGTGGGCGCATCAAAGTAAACCATCAGGTTGCGGCACAATACCACGTCATATGGCTCACGAGACGAGGCGAAGTCCGGCTCCAGCAAATTTCCCTGCGTAAAATTTACCATGGATTTTATTTTATCCGTCAACACATAGCGCCCTGACATGTGGGTGAAGTAGCGATCACGGTATGACAGATCGTCACCCCGAAAAGAGTTGTTACCATAGACCGCCTGCCGTGCAACTACCAGGTGTTGTTCGCTAATGTCTACCGCATCAATATGCAAACGCTCTTTTGGTATCCCCAGCTCAACCAGCAGCATGGCGATGGTATAAGGCTCTTCTCCCGTGGAGCATGGAAGACTTAATACGCGCAACACCTCAGTAGCATTGTTGGGTAGCCACTCATCGAGCAAAAAATGCCGCAGTGCCTGAAAAAGTTTAGGGTTACGGAAAAACCAGGATTCGGAAATAGAAAGTGCGACCCGCTCGACAAGCGCATTGAATTCAATGCTGGATTCACGTAACAGATGGAGATATTCACTTTCGCCATCAAGCGCAAGAACAGCCATTCGTTGCTTGACCGCAGTTATAATGGCTGCTGAACCTATAGACTCAGCCGCACTCAGACCCATGCTATCCTGCAACATGGATTCTATGATATCCAGATTCTGCATGCTGTTATTGTACCCGTTATAGCTGCGCACTTACCAATATCTCCCGTAATCGCGCACAAAACCCTGACATCCCCCTCCATAATATCCAGCACCGTTAGCGGATTTATCATCGAGAGGCTGGAAGCCATTACTGAACACCTTCCACGAACATCTTGATTTCACGTAACACCATCGGGTATAAGAAGGATAAAGACCATGTACTCTCAAATCAACCGTAAGCACTTAATAAACGAAGCCTTTGCTCAGCATTGTTCGCCACGGCCCACAAGTGCGGGAAAATAGTATGGATGTTTATTTGGATACATACAAAACGGGCTATTACATAGAAAAATAGCAATGGCTATTCATTCAAAGAAGCTGGAAATACGCAAACGCCGCGTTCTTGATTTTATCAGGCAGGAGCGTTTTGCGGATGCGGAGCGCGGCCTTGCACTCCTGACCCGGCAACTGCCTTGCGACCCTGTGATATGGCTGGAATTAGGCAGGGTGCAACTGGCCCTGGGAAACCTGCAAGCGGCAGCAGGCAGCTTACAGAAGGCAATCGATCTGAACCCCGAGTCTGTAGATGCCTTTTATCTGCTGGGGATGGCGCTCGGTCAGCTTGGAGATCTGACAGAAGCGCGTAGAAGCCTGGAACATGCCCTGTCGCTGGATCCTGTTCACGTGGAGGCGCGTATAGCATTAGGCATTAGCATGCAGTTGGCCGGCGATCAAAATGGCGCAATTGCCTGCCTGGAACAGGTATACATGCAGGCTCCTGATCATGTCGAGTTAAATGTTAGGCTTGGCGCCATTTACGCTTTTGTTAATAAAATAAAGTCCAGATCATATTTTAAGCATGCACTCGCCCTTGACCCGGCTCACCCGGAAGCTGTTTGTGGCCTGGCGTCACTCCATATCTATGAAGGAAATGCAGCAGAAGCGTACCGGCTGTTATACCCCGTGTTGAAAAGCAGGCCCGTGAATTTAAAAGCTGCTGTAGCATTTGCAAATACTTGCAGACCCTTATGTCGGTGTGATGAAGCAATCACTTTGCTGGAAGATGCCCTTCAGGAAAACCATGATGTAGATAGTCTGGCATTAGCTAATTTTACACTCGGCAGGCTGTATGATGCGCAAGGCAAGTTTGAACAGGCCTTCCGGCACTACAACAAAGGCAATGCTTTAGCGAACAGGCAATATAGCCCCTGGGAGGATGCGCCGCATTTCAAGGGACTCATTTCGACTATGAATACTGCTTTTTTTGCGCGTACGCCCCGCGCCAAAAAGCATTCCGGGTACAAACGCCCTGTATTTATCGTGGGAATGCCTCGGTCAGGGACAACCTTAGTAGAGCAGATACTATCCAGTCACCCGGAAGTATGGGGAGGAGGTGAACTGACGGAGTTGGGCAATATTGTTGTGTCACTCCCTTCTGAGCTTGGTGACAACGAGGGATATCCTTCATGTCTTGCACGCATCACCAGCAAGGCTCTGGACGGTCAGGCAATGCGTTACCTTCGCTACCTATCTGATATTTCTCCAGCGGAAACATCTGTTGTGGTCGATAAAATGCCGGATAACTTCCGGTTTCTGGGCTTCATTCAGCTATTGTTTCCCGATGCCAGAATTATCCACTGCAAACGTGATCCCATCGACACCTGTCTATCAGGTTACTTCCAGTATTTTTCGGGGGGGCACCTTTATTCTTATGATCTGCAAAATATAGGGATGTACTACCGTATGTATGAAAGACTCATGGAGCATTGGGATAATGTTCTTGACATACCAATTCTGGAAGTGCAATACGAAGAACTGGTTCAGCATCAGGAATCGATCAGCAGGTCCATGCTGGAGTTCTGTGGTCTGGAATGGTCCTCAAGGTGTCTGCAGTACTTTAAGGAAACACGCAATGTTGTAACCGCCAGTTATGACCAGGTAAGGCAGCCCGTGTATAGCCGTTCAGTCGGTCGCTGGAAACATTATGAAAAGTACTTGAAGCCACTGCACGAGGGGCTGTCGCGGAAAATTATCCAGGCCTGATACCGGCCCCATTATGAGGGGTAATTTTATTTAACAAGAGATGCCGAATAGTCTTTTGGTGGCGCGTAGTGGTGATCGTGATCTATCGGCGTCATGCTCTAACATATTTTTATAAAACCCACCTCTACCATCAATACCATAAGACCACAGAGAATAGTAATAAAATATTGGGTGACGGATTGTCATAATTTTGGGCTTATCTGTAACATTGCGTAGTGGCGAATGCTTCTTTGTTTGAATTGATTCACCATCTACAATATTATTCAATTTATCACGTAAAAATGATGAGCCAGATTTTTGTAAGTCTAGATATACAAAACTGTCAAATTCAAGCATTGATTGGTTACTCCAAAATTACTTCTATCACCTTTTGCTTTTAACATGACACAGAGTTTTAAACACTCTCGTCTGTGACCGACGAAGAAGCCTTGCAGGCGCTGGCGGAGTTCTCAGAGCGCTGGGAAACCCGCATCGAAGGAAAACGTTGAATCTGTTAGTTGAAATCGACATCAAATCCTAAAGATTTCACAAAATTTATATCTTCTTCAGCAAATATCTCTGTGCCGTGTTGTTTAAATCTACCTATTGAATCTGGGGGCTTCACCAATGATACGAGTTGGGACATTACTGAATCAGGCTCCATCCCAAGAAACTCAAATAGCTGCTTAATTCCTTTCTCAGGCTTTATACAGAAGTCATCATAATTGAGAAACAGGAAATTGTCCTTCATGGAATCACCTATGTGAAGCACTCGCTCATGAATAATACGCCAGTATTTAAGAGAGTAGTATGGGGTTATATTGAATTCTTCATTTATAAAATGCGGACCCCAGAATTTTAATTGATTCTGGTTTTTACTATAAGCCATATCCAGCCCATTCCGGGCAACATGGATATATTTCATATTTTTAAGTCTTTCTTTTAAACGATCCAGAACTATATGTGAATTTGGCTCCTTCCAGCCCCATCTGTCTTTTTCTTTAATTTCCAACTTCTCTGATAATAAGGTATTGGCTCTTTGTCTTAGCCAGTGCGCTGGATGCTGCTGTCGATGTCTGCATGCCAAAGCTTCTATTAATTTAATCTGGTATATTGAAAAGGTTCTGCCTCCTGTCATTGCGCTTGTGAATATATTTACCAATTCGTCGAATTCTTCTTCAGTAGACGATAAAATCTCGATTCTTTTGAAAATTAATGTAAACCAAAGGTTGTCATTTGCACTATTGAGATCAGTTCCAATATGGAACCCGGCATCTTTCAGGCATTGAGCAATTAAACGTGTTCCACTTCCTCCAACTCCTCCTACCATGACCGGTTCAATGTATTTTTCTAAGTAATCTTGCTGTTTCACTTTGGACCTCTGAATTTCGGAGTTGTACAAATTCAAGGTAAAATGGCACGCAGCTTGTCAGCATACCTACGCGCTGCGGCCTGATTCCCCATATCACGATAGAACGCCACCAGAGCGCTCAGGATATAGACGTTATCCGGGTGCGCATTGTGCGCATCCCGCAAGATAACGACTGCCTTCCCGGGGTTACCTGTCGAATTCAAAGCTACAGCATATACATAACTATAGTTCGCATTATCAGGATCCAGTGTATATGCCAGACGAAATTCTTCAACTGCCTCATCTGCACGCTTCTGCCGCACCAGAGACAAGCCCAGCGCATGGTGAATAGCAGCACTGCCCTTAATTACTTCCACACCTTTACGTAATATGTCTTCTGCCCGTGTCTCATTTCCCTGTCTACGGTAAAGATCCGCAAGGTTGACGTAGCCCGGGACGTAACCTTGATTAATGTCGATTGCTGCTTTATACGCTTTAGCTGCACGTTCAATCTCACCCAGATCAGTATACAGGTTGCCCAGATTTATCTGCGCCTGGGGCTGCTCAGCACTGGCTTGCTGGGCCGCAATATATTCCTGAAGCCCTTTTCCCAGCAATATCCGTTGAGCTGTCGTTAACTCATCTGTGGGTATTGTGACCAATATCTGTACCGCCGCAATGCGCACCGCACGTACGGGATCGCTTAACATCGGTGTAGCAAGTCGCGCACGAATGCTCTGCGGCGCCGCCTCCAGCGCGCTGACAGCAGACTCGCGGACCATCGGGTTATCATCTGCCAGTCCCAGCGAAAGCACATCTGTTCTCGCCGGTCCCAGATAGGGCTTAATCAGGCTGAACGCTGTTGCCCGGGCAATGTCAGGTGTATCCATGTTCCTGATCAATGCCTCCAGGGCTGTGCCAGCACCTGGCGTCTTCTGCCGTGCAACATGTAGAGTTTTCGCGTAAGTCTGGAACCCGGCCGGGGTATGGCCGTACCAGGTTTTAAGCTGCGCTGCAGCCCACTCCGGTCCTTTGTCCTGATGGCAATTATTACAGGGGTTAGGTGTCTCAAGCTTCACAGAAAGATCAGGTCGCGGAATCCGTATACTGTGATCACGGCGCCTGTCAACAACCATGTAAGCCCTGGAAAGCATATGACATTCCACACACCTGGACCCTGCCGACCCCGGGTTATGGAAGTGATGGCTTGATTGATCATATTTAACCGCCTGGTGACACTGGAGACAGACCCCATTGCCCGGAACTCTCAGTGCCAGGCTATGAGGTTCGTGACAATCACTACACGTCACCCCGGCATGAAACATCTTGCTCTGAAGAAAGGAGCCATAGACATACACCTCGTCGCGTATCTGCCCATCAGGGTAATACATGCCCTCGTCCAGGAGTCTTGGCAAATAATGATTCATGAATGGCTCGCCGAATACATATTTTCCAGTTATCGGTGTTCGTCGCGAATGGCAACGTGCGCACATTTCGATTTCCTTTTCGCTGTGGCGTGCTCTATTCCGGATGGCATTCCCTGTTTTCGGATTAATTCTCCAGTGGATGCCCTTGCGCTCATCAAGTGATAAGGTCAGGCCTTTATCCGCCTGCAGCTTTTCCCATCCCGGCTTGTGTCTGGCCCACCTGACATGATCCGAACCCGGCCCGTGGCACGCCTCACAGGAAACATCCATTTCCGACCATGTCGTTGAGAATGTCTTTGTGGCACTGTTGTAATTCTTTTTGATATTCGTCGAGTGACATTCGGCACACATGCTATTCCAGTTGTGACCAGGTTTGCTCCAGTGCAACGCATCGTTGTAGCTGATTTTTTCATCTGGATAGAGATAAAACCAGCGCTGGCCGCCTAGTTCTTTTTTACGCGTATCCCAGGCCATGCCCAGAACCTGCAGGCGTCCACCGGGAAATTCAACCAAATATTGCTGAAGCGGATCAACACCAAACGTATATTTGATCTCGTAGTTCCGGAGCTTGCCGTTCGGCCCTTCGGTTCGAACCATGAACTTATCACCGTTCCTGTAGAAGGCTGATGTCACGCCAAAGTGGGTCAGTGTGACGTTATTGAAGTTACCAAGCACGGTAAACTTACCCGCCAACTGCATAGCTTGATCATGGTGGGAACCTGACCATTCAGCATATTGCCTGGGGTGACAGGTCGTGCACACAGAATGTCCGACGTATTGTAGAGTTGCTTTCTGGCCTGCCACAACGGGTTCGAATAAAGCGAGCCACAACAAAGCCAGTGTAACGAATGAGCACATCCGGGGATTCATTTGTTCAACGGCCTGACTAGTACCCCTTACTTTCCCTTGAGGCATACCTGCGCCAGCTCGGTAAGATTATATTCATTTATGACCGAGCGTATTTTTAACAGGCAGGTTTCTGCGCTCTTGATCCGGGAATGAAGTTCACTCGCAGGGATTGCGTGTTTGATATCGAGTATCTTCGATATTACTCGCATATTCCAATAAATACTGACTTCCCTGTCGATATCCAGGGGGAACCGCTTGGCACTATTATAGAAAGAGGTTAGATGCATTATACAAATATTTTCCACATTCTCCTTACCAAGCCAGAAACAGGGGGGGCGATAGTTGAATCGTAACGGTAGAAGGGTAAAATTCTTATAACGCCCGCAGGCTGTTGCAAACCCTGCCTGGTCATGCCCATAAACAAATGGTAAGCGTAGTGGATGATTGGCGAATAGATCAGCAATACGCTTTACATCTTCGCTCCAAAGGCTGGCAAAGTCCGCTCCGGCAGGTGAAAGAACTACGCCGGAGTTACAAAACAACAAAGGAACCACGGGTATATTGCTACCACCAAGCAATGCCTTCCATTCCTTCACTATAGGGGTCCAGCCTGCTAGCCGGGGGCTCAATCCGAGCTTTTCCCTGATAAGATCCCAGTGTTTTGGTGTTACGCTGTCTGAGCCTGCGATTGCCGCAGCAACCAAACCAGGGTTTCCGTTTCCGAGGTCATCCGGATCTCCTAGAAAAAACACGTCGTTATCGACAAGTAGCACTTTCCTGTCACTGGAGGGCTCGGCAATACCCAGTATCTTGTTGCTATAAGGAGAGAAAGCGTCATGCTCATGTGGTGAGGCAAGAACCAGGGAGATATTGAGTTGTTCAAGATATCTCACCAGCCCTGAGTGGGCTTTTCCAACACAAATCACTTCCAGCGGGAACCTTCTCTTGTCCCTGATATTTGCATGCCACGAGGCTGCCAATAACAGCAAATGATAAAGATGTTTGTGGCCGACTTTCGGCCTGGCATCGAATACGGTCCTAATAACCATAATGAAACAGTGGGACTCCTTTCTTCATCTTCCAGCACATGAATGGCCGCGCGAGAGTACGCAAGATAATATCCTGCGGAATTTCCTTAGACTTCACGTAAACCCTCATTCAGACTAATAATGTGTCAGGATGTGTATCATGTCAAAATACAGTAAATACCAGGGTAGCTCTGAAAATTTGAGATTTTCATGAAATTTCAGCTCCAGCTGCAGTCGTTCGTAAAATCGAGAAAAAGCTTGATGCAATTATGGATTTTTTCATATGAAAACCAGAAATATCGCATTGTTCGGAATATTCCGGTCTGGAACAAATTACACACGTACGGTTCTGGAATGGAATTATCATTGCCAGCTCACAACCAACCGGCTTGGATGGAAGCACGGCTTTTATCCAATCATTGTTGAGAGGAGCGTGCTTGACTACCCGGTTGCCGATACTATTTTTGTAACGAAAAATCCGTTTTCATCGATTAATTCGCTTTTCAACTATTTTCAGACAAATGGCAGAAACATCATCGCCGGGAAAGAATGGAAGCAGTTTCTGAGACAGCGATTCGTCATCTATGACTTTTTTCAGCAACACTCACCACAGTATAGATTTGCCAATGTTGTAGAATTATGGAACAGCATGAACTGGAATTTTTCCTCTATTCAAAAGACGGAATTTTCATCTGTCCACATAAGATACGAGGATATACTTGAAGATGTGGCGTTTACTGCCAAGACGGTAGCTGAAACATTAAACCTGCAACCACGTTTTTCAGGAATTGACGATTTCAGGATTCCTTCCAGGGTCACCAGGAACATGGGGGACAAACAACGCCAGTCAGACGAAGATTACCTTACTGACAAACTTTTTAATAAAACGCGATATTCCAGCAAGGAATATTACCAGCTGTTCGATACTGACGATATTGATTTCGTCCTGGAAGCCCTCGACATGGATCTGGTCCAGCACCTGGGATACGAAGCCGAGATGGCTGTGGCACGTAAAATTCTAGAGCAAGGTTAAAGTACATCGCCTACTGCCAGTAGGCTTTAATATATGCCTCCAGCGGAATTCTTGTTTTCAGGTTTTTAGCTAATTGCTGACAGGCTTTTGTAAGTTCATTTCTGTTAAAATTCGTATAATCATCGGTATCAGGATAATTCCAGACACGGTCGTCACCAATATGGTAAGTAAGGCTAACATTTTTGAGTATCAAGAATTTCTTTGAGGTAGCCGCCATATTATAAAGCAAACTTCTCGCTACCAGCTTTCTTCCGATGCATGCATGATTACGGACAAAGTTATTGTATGCTTTTTTCGAGAATATAAAGCAGTCGCTACCTGGATGTGAGCCACCAACCTCGGATCGTGCCATATTCGTGTGGTCGAGATAGAATGCATGTTCACCGATGGTTCTTCGGCAAATGCTTATAGCGTCAAATCCGTACCCGATAAATTCTTTTACTGCAGAGTAAAAGTGAGGCATTAAAATAATGTCGGAATTGGTGTAGATAATATAATCATCGTTCTCTGCCAGCTCCGCACCCCTTTCAAGAATGTCAAATAAAAGAGGGAGCGGGTGCGGCTTTCTGAATTCTGCTACGTCGGTGACAGTGCGCTCGAGGAATCTGCCCCGCTCAAATTCCTTCGGAGTCAGATCCGGATCGTCCTTGTGTTGAATGGAGACTAGACTAATATTGCCCCGGTCAAATTCCCGGGCAGCATGCATTGATTCATAGGTTAACTGTTGGTGTCGGCCCGAAACTGTATTAGCGGCCGACGGGTATGGATTTACAACGTGAACCAGCCTTACCTTTCTACTGTTCGTATTGAAATGTTCCGGGAAGTCGTCAAGAAGACTCCATAGTGGTTGACTGCTTGACTGACAAAGCGTGGTTGGTGTAATCCATCGCGCTGCGTCATTGGTTTTTCGGGTCTTCAATCGACGCTTGCCTGCCCCTGCTTTCCTGTCTCCCTGGGGTGCGTGGCACAAAAGCTTGCATGAAACTTTTTTGTACTTCAGGAATTCTATCATGTATTCGTGCCTGGAAAAGAGATAGCTATTCGGCAGAATCCTGGAAAGGGTGTATTTACTACCATGCATTGATTGAGCTGCTTGCTTTGCTACTCCATAATCCTTTGATTTTATAACGACAACATCAGTAAACCATTCCTGAAGGCTTAGCGCCGCCAGTAATTCCAACTTCACTCCATAGCTGTCAAGGTTTATGGAAATAAAATTGACGCGTTTGGTTTTTGGAAGGTGCTCCTGGAGTATCTCTTTTAATCCCCTTGCGTCTATGTTGTGCGATCCACCCTGGCGGGGATTTATGCACAATGCGTTTGGCCTGTTATTTTTACAAAGGGAGTAACTGCCCGTATCTGATTCAAGGCATATTCCTTTCCAGCCGTGCTCTTCAAAATAGAATGAATTATTGTGATAGATACCATCGTTGGCGCCAATGTCAATATAAAACCCGTCAGCCATATCTCCAAGCAACTGCCATAAGAGGAAATCCTCCCCATGCTCGCTATAAAATAAACTGTCATCGACCATTACCCCCCCTCATTCTCTACACATTGATGACTCATCAATTTAGTGGCCACACAAGTACCTGACTGAATCCAATCTTGCCAACCCAGACTTAAGAAACCGCCAACCAGGAGTACATTTATTCATAATCTGATAACATAGGCACGGTTGAAAATATTGGCGTGCCGACAAGTCGTGAAACACGATACACATCAGATATCATGTCAATTATAACAGTGAGATTGGGCAAGGCACAGATTTATGGACATTTTTATTTTTGGAGTAGGCCGCTCGGGCACCACCATGCTCTACAGTCTTTGTCAGAGCATTTACCATCACCTTTATGGAGATGCCTATAATTCGACCTATGAGCCGTATATATGGAATCCGCATGTTTTTAATGCGCCCTATGAGAAAACCAGAAAATTGTTCGGGAAGACCAGTTCAGTTTCAATAGAAGGGATTTACACTCATCTTCAAACACCGATGTTTTTGGATGACTCGTCTCTGCCGGGCACCATTAAGAACGGTTTTTACGACCGGTTTTCGGAAAGTGGCGAACACTCAACGCCTCATTTGGTCAAGTTTATCCGCGGTAATGGTCGCATGAATCTGTTTCGCTATCTTAATCCGAAAGCGAAATTCATCTTAATGATCCGTAACCCTATAGATCTGGTTAACTCTGTCAAGCACAAGTTTTCTTTCTACGGGGATGATTTTTACCCCTCTGATTTCCCAAGATTCTGCAAGGAATTAAGGGATGCACGTTTGCTGACCATTGACGAAGAAACTTCCACCTGGGGTGAAAAACAGGCCGAATACTGCACCCAGATGAATCGCGCAGCAGTCGAATTTGCTTTGAGAGATTCAAATTCACTCACCCTTGAATATGATAACTTTAATAGCGATAAACCGGCATCAGTAGCCCGTTTGTGTGAGTTCTTGCAGGCCCCTTTTGAACCAGGCTTCGCTAATAAAGTGGCTGCCCCGACCGGCCCAACAACTGGTGCAATTACGTTAAGCGAAAATGAATTTTCTTCCATCACGAGATTTGATGCATCACACGATAAACTATGCACACAAGCTGGAATCGAGCGCGCAAGACCAGGCGCGGAAGTGTCGCGCCGGTACAAAGGGAAATGCAATAATATTGATTATGATCCGGGCCTTGATGGACTAACAACAAACCCCTTGCGTCGCATGGTTCGCCAAAAAGACCATCAAATACGAGAATTGATGCATACACTTTCGCGCGTTAACTTTAATGTTCGATGAATCCATTTGCACTCCCCTGCAAGGCGGATAAACCCAATGAGTTGAGTAATCAACTACACCATAATGACAAGCAGAATAGTTACTGAAATCGATGTCCAGAACACCCGGCTATTCCCGAAAAACAGGGGCGCTGATGCGTTTCAGCTAACCGGAATTGCAGCGCGCTGCGACTGGGCCATAATGACCGATAAAACGGCTGGCATATTCAGTGCTTCACTGCGCGGCGACTTTTCACGGCAGCCCCGAACTGTTTTCCTTTCCCTGCGAGCGATCTTTGATTCTATACCCTATTTTTTCGAAGAAATTCTTCCCCAAATTAATACGCCATTCATACTGGTCACCGGCTCTGAGGACGCTACGGTTCCAAATCAGATTGACGCCAGATGGAGAGAATTCAATTCCAGAGAAAAAGGCATTATCGACAAAATCCTTCAGGACGAACGGGTCATTCACTGGTTTGCCGAAAACCGTGATGAGCCCAGGAAAAAAATGTCTTCTTTACCGGTGGGGTATGTATTGAACAGTAATTGCACGTCCAGGACACACATATCGCCTATCGAATCACCAGTCATGGAACGCCCACTGAAAGTGCTCTGTTCGCATCGGGTCCGTGAAGGCGCACAGTGGCAAACCAGAAAACACGTAACACGATTATGCCAGGAGCATTTCATGGCATTTTCCAGCATCTTTACTGAAGAACTATCACTGGCTGATTTCCAGCGATCCGTGAGAGCGCATCCTTTTGTTTTATGCGTAAACGGCGGCGGGCTTGAGCCTTCGCCAAAGGCCTGGTTTTGCATTTTAAATGGCTCTATCCCTGTTATAAAATCATCTGTCCTGGATGATGCTTATCGCCAGCTCCCGGTCGCATTTGTCGATGACTGGAGTACAGATTGTATCTCTATCGAGAAGCTGGAGACATGGAGAGAAGCCCTTGCCCCATTTTATGATTGCGAAGACCTGAGAGCACAAACCGTGCAGAAACTTTCGATTGATTATTGGTGGCAATGGATTATCAGTGCTTATCACTCAACCTCAGAAATGTCCTGACGAGGCCACACCAATCTGTGAGGCGAGCTTACTGGCCAACTGCCGTTTCAGAGCATCTGTAGCCCTGTCTATAATATTTTCAGTTTCCTTATCATCCACATTGTGATCATATAACTCCCTAGCCAGAACATCCCCAAACCCCCTGGTACGCCACTCGACATAGCGATAACGATCTGTACGCATCGCGTACCCCATAACCCCTCCCCTGCGAGGGAACTGGCTAAACGCTGCACTCTTGAACGCAAGCGCAGGATTTCTCAGCAATGCCGAGAAACTTGAGCCATCAATCGATTCGGGTGCGGTCAAACCGGCAAGATCGCTGACAGTCGGATAAATATCGATAAATTCTACCAGGGCGTTGCTTGCTTTGTTCACCTGACTCGAACCAGGCACACTGATGATTAATGGTGCCCGCGTATCCAGCTCAAGATTAGTCTGTTTAGCCCAAGAGTTATACTCGCCTAACTTCCATCCGTGATCACCGAACAGAACAACTATGGTCTTGTCGCGCAGACCAAGCCGATCCAACTCGTTCATAATTCGGCCAATCTGTGCATCAGAATAACTTGTTGCTGCGTAATAACCATGAACCAGCTTTTGTGCCAGTTGCTCGGGTAT
>Ga0114931_10004092_pt1 | contig 18266 bp, 12 predicted proteins | sample 2SBtaG_FD_89579 | JGI IMG/M metagenome (GOLD analysis project Ga0114931, IMG submission 89579) | Deep subsurface microbial communities from Kolumbo volcano to uncover new lineages of life (NeLLi) - 2SBTROV14_V59a metaG | ecosystem: Environmental > Aquatic > Marine > Volcanic | place: Kolumbo...
CGATAGCAAGCTGATGGCGGAGCCTCCCTCCAGCGAGCGACGGCCGCCTCGGCCGCCGCCGGTACCGGGGCGACGCTCGGGGACCGCGCCGCCTCCCGTTCCCGGGTCGGTCGACGCGCGTGGCACCTCTCCGGGCGACGACGACGGTGGCGAAGAGACGCGTCCGGTGTCTGTGCCGGATCAAGCGCGGGCGATCGACGAGATGGTCGCGTTGCTCTCGGCCGAGGCCGAAGCAATGCTCACCGGAGGCGTCTCCGACGACGACGCAATCGCCGATCTCGAGTTGCGACTGGCCCTGTTCAGCTGGGATGTGCTCGAAGATCCCGAGGCTTCGGCGCGCCACCTCGAGCTGGCCGAGCGCCACCCGATGGCGGCGCGGCTGTTGTTCGAGCACGCGCTGTCGGCGTCGTCACCGGATCAGCTGGAAGCCGCGCAGTCCGCGCTCGATCGCATGCCGGTGCAGTCGACCGCGGACAAGCGCCGTCGCGCCGCGCTCTGCTGCGAGGTCGCCGAGGCGTGGCTCTATCGCTTTGGTGACGCCGGTCATGCCGCCGAGGTCGCCGCGTCCGGGCTCGAACTCGAGCCGGGGGCGGCCACAGCCGAAGAACTGCGCTACCTGCGCTACCTGGCGCTGGCGGTCAACGAGGACTGGGGCGAGCTGGCGACTGCCGTCACCGAAGCGGCGATCGGCGGCAGCAAGAAGTCGGGTGGGGCGCCGCTGGATCTCGACCGCCTGCGCGAGGCATTGCATCTTTCGTTCGACCGGCTCGACGATGCGTCCGCCGCGCTGGAGCTGCTCGGCCGCGTGGACAAGCACCTGGTGTCGTCTCTGCAGAACGCCACCGGGACCGATCTCGTCGGCTTCGGCGTGACCGGCCTGGGCGTCGAGATCACCCGCGCCTCGGGCGAGGGTGCCGAGGCCGAGCACGCCGAGATGCTGCGCCGTCGCGCGACCATGTGCGAGCGCGACGAGGGCTCCGCCCGCGAGGCGGCTGCGACGCGCTACCTGCTGGCGGACGCGTTGCGCGCGGCCGGCGATGTCGACGGCGCGACCGGCGAGCTCGACACGCTGGCCGGTGCCGAGGACGGCAGCTGGGGCGCGCGGCTGGCGCGCCTGCAGCGCTGGCTGCTGGCGGCCGACTCCGGTGATTGGGCCAGCGTGGTCGAATCGCTGCGCCAGCTGGCGGTTCGCGCCGGCGGTGGCAGCTACTCGATCGCCTACGTTCGCCGCGCCGCCGAGATCCTCGACGGCCGTGTCGGCGACACCGATCGCGCCCTCGACCTGTGGCGCAAGACGCTGTCCAAACTACACGGCGACGAGCAGGCTCAGCGCGCGGCCGAGCGCCTGCTGGTTCAGCGCGCGCTGTCGGGTGACGCCAGCGATCTGGTCACTCACCTGCAGGCCCAGGCGCGGGCGCAGTCCGAGGCGCGGTCGTTCGCCCTGCGCCGGGCGGCGGCGGTCGCCGAGGCCCGGGCCGGGGACATCGCGCTGGCCACCCGCTTGCGCACCGCCTCTCTCGACACCGAGGAAGAGGGCTCCGACGCCGGCGGCACGGCCGAGCTGGCGCGCCTGTACCGCCGCGCCCGTGACCGCGGCAAGCTGGCCGACGCCTATCGCTCGCTGGCGGCCAAGCTGGGCAATGACGCTCGCGCGGTCGCCGCGGTGCTGTGCGCCGCCGGCGCCGTCGAGCTGTCGCGCGGTCGTCCGACCGAGGCGGCCGAGATGCTGACCCAGGCGGTGGCCAAGGCGCCCAAGGATCCGGCCGCGCGGCTGGCGCTGGCCGCGGTGCAGCGCCGCGCCGGGCAGTGGAAGGAGCTGGTCGCCACGCTCGAGACCCTGGCCGACCTGATGGTCGAGCCGTCGGCGCGTGCGCAGATGCTGCGCGAGGCCGGCAAGGTCTGGTCCGAGCAGCTGAAAGATTCCAAGCGCGCCCGATCGATGATGGAGAAGGCGCTCGAGATCGATCCCGACGACGCCGACACGCTGCACGCGGTCGCCGCCCTGTACGACGAGGCCGGCCAGTGGGACAAGGCGGTCGAGCTGCGCTCGCGCGCGGTCGATGCGTTCCAGGACCAGGCCAAGCAGGTCATGCTGCTGATGGAGATCGGCAAGGTCGAGGGGGCGCGCCGGGACGACGAGACCGCGGCGCTGGCCGCCTACGAGCGCGCGTTCGCCATCGACAACACCTCGGTCGAGGCTCTGCGCGCACAGGCCGACATCCACCGCGCCCGCGGCGACGAGCGCGAGCTGTTGCGCGTGCTGCGCATCGAGCTGCAAATGGGGCCCGACGACGAGCGTCGGCGCATGCTGCAGCTCGAGCTGGCGCGCCTGATCGCCACCCAGGAAGGTGACACCGAAGGGGTGGTCAATGCCTACCTCGACGCGCTGGCGGTCAAACCTGACGACGAGCTGGCGCTGACCGGGCTCGAGACGCTGGCCCGGCAAGAACGGCGCTGGGACGCCCTGGCCGAGGCGTTCCGCCAGGCGCCGCGCACGGTGCACAACCTGCGCGTCCTGTGCGACGCCCTGTCCGAGCTCGGCGAGTGGCAGGAGTACGTCGAGGCGCGCAACGCCGAGCTCGAGCTGATCGAGGACAAGGGCGAGAAGGCGAAGGCGGCGATCCACCTGGCCGGCGTGTTCGAGGAGCGGCTGGCCGACGTCGATCGCGCCATCGCCAGCTACGACCGTGCGCTCGAGCTCGAGCCCAGCTCGCCCGAGGCGCAGCAGTCGTTGGCGCGGCTGCTGGAGGAGAACAGCCGCTGGGCCGAGCTGGCAGGCGCGTTCGAGCGCGAGCTCACCACCGTTCCGGCCGCCGACCGCGACCGGCAGATGGGGCTGCTCCTGCGCCTGGGCGCCCTGCGCCGCGAGAAGCTGTCGAAGGAGGCCGAGGCGGCGCTGGCGTACGAGTCGGTGCTCGAGCTGGCGCCCCAGCACATCCCCGCACTCGAAGCGCTGGAGGCGATCTACACCCAGCTCGATCGGGAGAAGGATCTGTTGCGCGTGCTCGAAGCGCGCGCCGAGGCGACCGAGGACACCCTCGAGCGCTCGGAGCTGTACATCCGTGTCGCCGAGGTCAAGGGCGGGCGCAACGACGCCGAGGGCTCGATCAGCGCCTACAAGGAGTCGTTCAAGTCCAACCCGTCGAACCGCGACACCTTCACCGCCATGGAGAAGCTCTGCTACAAGCACGAGCGGTGGAGCGACGTGATGGAGCTGTACGACACGGCCATCGCGTTGATCGAAGAGGGTACGTCGCGCGCCTACCGGCTGGGCGACCTGTACGCCCGCCGCGGCCAGGTGCAGCTGCAATACCTGCACGAGCTGGGCGAGGCGGCGGCGTCGTACCTGCGCGTCATCGAGCTCGACCCCGACAACGACACCGCGGTCAAATTCCTCGAGTCGATCTTCTCCCAGCAGGGCGACTGGTCGGGGCTGATCGAGGCGTACGAGAAGCGGGCCAAGCTGACCCGCGACGACGAGCGCCGCCTGGACACCCTGCGCCGCGCCGCCCGCGTGGCCGGCGCCAAGCTCAAGGATCCGGCCGAGGCCGCGCGCATCTACGAGCTGATCCTCGACGCCGACCCGACCGACCGCGAGGGCCTCGACTCGCTCGAGCGCTTCCACGAGCGCAACGAGGACTGGAACAAGCTGGTCGAGGTGCTCAAGAAGCGGCTGTCGTCGGCGCCGGCCGGTGACGCTGCCACGGCGCTGCTCAAGCGCATCGCGCAGATCTGCGAGGAGGGCCTGCGCGACGAGCAGCGGGCCATCGAGCATTACCTGCGCATTCTCGAGATCGCCCCGGGCAACAAGGAGGCGCTCGAGGCCCTCGGCCGCATCTACGAGTCGACCGAGCAGTGGGCCGAGTTCATCGACGTCACTCGCCGGCAGATCCGCATCACCACCGAGCGCAACGTCAAGGCGCTGCTGTACTTCAAGTGCGGGTCGGTGATGGAGGCCAAGTTCGGCAAGGAAGAGGACGCGATCCGCTACTACGACGCGGCGATCAAGACCTCGCCCTCGTGCCTGCCGGCGGTCCACGGCCTGCGCGACCTGTACCGCCGTCGCAAGGACTGGCCGCGGGTCATCCAGACCCTCGAGCTCGAGGTCAAGCTGTGGCAGGACGACAAGGAGCGCGCCGGGGTGTTCGCCCAGATCGGCCGCATCTACTCCTCCCAGCTCGATCAGCCCGAGCGCGCGATGCACTACTACGAGAGCGCGCTGGCGGTCGACCCCGAGTGCCTGCCGGCCAACAAGGCGCTGTTCGAGCACTACTTCGAGCGCGGCGAGTGGGAGCGGGCACAGCCGCTGGCGGTGGCGCTGGCGCAAAAGGCGATGCGCGAGGGCGACCCGTCCCAGCGCAGCGAGTTCTACCGCAAGCGCGGCATCGTCGCGCGCATGACCGGCGACATGCGCGGCGCCGCCGAGAGCCTGGTCATCTCGCTGGAGATCAAGCCGACCAACGTCGAGGCCCTCGACGCCCTGGGCGAGCTGGCCAAGGTCGAGCCGTACTGTTACGACTTCCCCGCCACCTACCGCGAGCTGGACAAGATCTACCGCAAGCGCGACGACGCCGCGGCGCAGGTGGCGCGCGTCCGCGTGGCCGAGGCGGTGATGACCGAGCGCGAGGGTGACCTCGACGCCGCCGAAAAGCTGTACGCCCAGGCGTACGAGCTGGCGCCCGGCGACTTCGCCATCATGTCGGCGCTGGTCGACCTGCACTGCAACATGCGCCGGTGGACCCACGCGACCGACGCCATCGTCCGCTTCATCGAGGGGGCGTCGACGCCGCCCGACGACGTTCGCGCCCGCGCGCTCATGCGCCAGGCCGAGATCCACGCCGACTGCGAGATGGACTCGCACCGCGCCGTCGCCGTGCTCAAGGAGATCATCCGCCTGGAGCCGCAGAACGAGGAGGCGCCGTACCGCATGGCCCAGGAGCTGTTCCTCCTGGGGCGCTACGGCGAGGCCAGGTCGGCCATCGAGCGCGCCATCGAGCTGGCCGCGGCCCCGGGCCGCGAGATCCGCCCCGAGGTGCTGGCTCGCTACTACTACTATCTGGGCCGGATCGTCGAGGCCGCCGGCGACACCCGCGTAGCGACGTCGCAGTACCGCCGCGCTGCCGAGTACGACCCCGGCTACGCGCCGCCGGTGCTGGCGCTGGCCAAGCGCGCCGCCGAGGGTGGCGACCAGCGGCAGTCCGAGACCTTGCTCATCAATGCCGCCCACGCGGCGATGGAGTCGGGCGGTGCCCAGGCGGCGGTGCCGCTGCAGCGCGGGCTGGCGCGCATCCTCCTCGGCTCCGGCGATCGCCCGGCGGCGATCGAGGCCTACCGCGGCATCCTCGCGGTCGAGCCGGATGGCGCCGCCGACCGCGTGGCGCTGGCCGAGATCTACGCCACCGACGATCTGGTCAAGGCGGTGGGCGAGCTGCGCAAGGTCCTCGACCGCGACATCCGCCACGCGCCGACCTACCACCTGCTGGCGTCGCTCTACGCGCGCTCGGGCGAGCAGGATCGGGCGGCGCGGGTGTGGGCGGCGATGGACCTGCTCGGCTTCGCCGACGACTCGGATCGCTCGGCCGCCGCCAGCGCGCGGGCGACCCAGCAGCACATTCCGCTGCGCCGCGCCCTCGACGAGGAGATGCGCGAGCAGCTCCTGCTCACCGCGGGCACCAGCGATCCGGTGGCACAGCTGTTCGGCGCCGTCGCCGAGCACGTCACCGCGCTGTTCCCGCAGCCGCCCATGGGCGAGAACCTGCTGCCGATCCAGACCATCGAGGATCCGGCGCTGAAGGTCGCCCTGGCCGACGTCAACCGGCTATTCGGTATCGAGCCGGAGGTCTACATCGGCGAGAACGTACCCGCCGGCATGGTTGCGCTGGCCTACCCGCGCAAGATCGTCGTCATCGATCGCGAAATGCTGACCGAGCTCGACACCGCGCGCCGGTTCCTGCTCGGCTACGCCTTCGACGGCATCCGCGCCGGCTACGCGCTGCTCTATCACTTGAGCAAGCGCCAGCGTTCGGAGCTGGCGTCGCTGCTCGGCTCGCTGCTCCAGTCCGAGGCCGACCGCGCCGGTCCGACCAACGACTTCGTGCGCAGCCTGCCCAAGCGCGCTTCGAAGATCGTCGACAGCCTGGCCGGAAAGTCCCGTGACGCCGATCCGGAAGAGTGGGTGGACGAGATGTTCGCCACTGCCAAGCGCGCGGGATTGTTCGGCTGCGATGACTTCTACGCCGCGACTCGAATGATCGCCCGGATGAACGGTGAGAGGCTGCCGGGGGGCGACGGTGGGGTTACCGGATTGGCCGCCGTGCTCGGTGGGCACGACCTGGTTCGCTTCTACTTGTCGGACGAGTACCATCGCCTCCGCAACATCCTGGCCACGCCGCTTCCGGTGGCGGCCGTCTGAGTCGCGAGTTGGTTTGGGTGAAAAGAGGCGAGGTAGGGGATTGTGTGCGACGATCACTCAGCAAAACGTTGTTGGCCACCGGGGTAGCTCGGGCTCGGCCTTTTGGATTAGGATTGGCGATACACGGCATTCTGGGGTACTGTTGTAGGCCGCGCTACACGAATTACATGCCGGAGAACAGATGAGTCAGAAGTTCACTGCGGCGGTGCACCACCGGGACGACGTCACATTCGTGAAGTTGTCCGGGGTCATCGACGAGGACAACGAGCTCGCGGATCTCATCGACAAGATCCCGTCGGGCACGGCTGTCATCGACCTCGGCGAGGTGGAGCGCATCAATTCGTGCGGCGTTCGCGACTGGGTCAACTGGCTGAGCAAGGTCGAAGGCCAGAAGACCGACGTGGTGCTGGTCGAGTGCTCGCCCGCGATCGTTGCGCAGATCAACCTGGTCAACAACTTCACGGGCACGGGCGTGGTCAAGAGCTTCTACGTCCCGTACTTCTGCCCTGAGTGCGACGAGGAGAAGGTGCTCCTGTGCGAGGCCGGCGACATGGGACCGCCGCCGCACGAGCCACCCACCTGTCGCTGCGACGAGTGCGATCTGGTCATGGACTTCGACGACATGCCGGACTCGTACTTCGCCTTCCTGTCCAGCCAGAAGAAGGTCGCGGAGCCGGACAAGGTCAACGCCGTGCTCAGCGAGTTCAACCCGTCAGACGGGGAGAAGTCCAAGATCCGCTCACGGGTGGGCACCAGCAGCCTGTCCGGCAGCTCGATGTCGTCGCTGCCCAGCGTGCCGTCTCTGCCCTCGATCTCGCGCACTGGCCTCACCGGGCCGGGCTCGTCGCGGCCGGGACAGACCGGCGGCTTCGGCACCAATCCCGGCAGCCGGCCGGGCCTCGGCGGATCCAACCCCGGGTCGAACCCGGGTATCAGCATGGTCGGCGATCGCGCCGCAGCCGTGACCCAGCCCAAGAGTGGCGCCGTCGTCTACGTGCTCGTCGGCGTGCTGCTCATCGCCATCGGCGTGCTGGCGTTCCTTCTGTTCGCGGGCAAGTGATCGGGCCCGCCTGACACCATGGCGGCACAGAGGCAACAGCTCGAGGTCAACCCGGAGCTCCAGGGGTTCCTCGACCAGTTCAAGCGCATCTCGACGGCGATCGTCGACAGCTACTTCATCGTCGACACAGAGCGGCGAATCGTCGACTTCAACCGGGCGTTCTACGCGATGCTGCCCCGCCAGGTGGCACGTGGCCTCAAGGGCAAGCGCTGCTACGAGGTCATCGAGCTCAACATCTGCCAGAACGAGTGCATCGCCCAGGCCTGCTGGACCGATAACCGCCACGTCCGCCTCGACGAGATCAGCGGCACGGTCATCGGCGACTCCGACGCACAGCAGCTGCGGTTCATCCTGTCAGCGGTTCCGATTACTGACGGGTCGGGCAATCACGTGGGCGCCCTCGAGATCCAGCGCAACGTCACCGACGAAGCGGTGGTCCAGGTGAAGTACCAGGAGATGCTCGAAACCGAGGCGAGGGAGCGCGAGCGCCTGGCGGCGCAGATCCGCACCCGCACCAAAGAGCTACTCGAGACCAATCAGCTCCTGCTCAAGACGCAGAAAGAATTGCTCGCGTACAAAAAGGGTCTGGTGGCGTAGTCCACTGTCCCACACGCGTACCCAACCTCATGCTGCTTCGTTCGTCGGGCGTCCGGCCCCGGCGTTGACCGCCCTCGCCGCGAGGGCGTAACATATCGACAACCCATGGCAAAACGCGCAGGGCCGAGCATCTCCGTCAAGATGATCCTGACCTCGACCCTCTTGATCTTGCTGATCGTGGGTGGCTTCGGGGTGCTCAACTGGGTCAAGACCGGGGAGCTATACGATACGGCCGCCCAAAAGCAGATCGACGAGTTCGAACGAGGTCTGGAAGCACAAGGTAAGTCCAGCGTTCAGCTGTTCTCCAACGTCGTGCTCTTGCCGCTCCTGAACAACCAGGACCGGCGTGAAGTTCCGCAGTTGGTATTGCAGGCTGTCCGGCAGGACCCCGACCTCAAGGCCGTCTACGTGCTGACCAGCAACCGCAAGGTGGTCGACTACTGCAAGGTCGACCGGTCGCCGGAGGCGACCAAGCTGTGCGACGAGTCCAAGTACGAGTTCCCCGACCCGGACTCGGGTGCCGAGCTGCCGGATGTCAAAGACCCCACCTGGGACAAAGCCTGGGACGTGTGGAACAAGCGCGCCAGCGGCAAGGGAGGCAAGGAGGCGTCGTCGGCGCTGGTCACCTTCGACGACCCGGAGCAGCGGCTGCGCTACTTCGCCTATCCGGTCTACGCCGGCAAGGTGCTGACGCCCAAGATCGCAGTCGACGACGATCCCAACCTGCACGGCTACGTGGTCCTCGGCTACTCGCTGCAGCCGATCTACGACTACGAGCAGACCAGCAACAAGCAGAAGAACAAGGCAACCAAGAAGCTGGCGCTCAACACCGGCGCCTTCGGCGCCCTGTTCGTGCTCATCGGCGCGGTGCTGTCGATCTTCCAGGGCCTGCAGATCTCCAAGCCGATCAAGCTCTTGGCGTGGAAGGCCGACCAGATCGCCCGCGGTGATCTCGAAGCGCGTGTGGAGGTGACGTCGACTGACGAGATCGGCTTGCTCGGCGAGAACTTCAATTTCATGGCCGATCAGATCGTCGTGCTCCTGCACCAGACCGCCGAGAAGGCGCACCTGGAGAAGGAACTCGAGGTCGCGCGCACCATCCAGGACACCCTGGTGCCGCCGAACGATCCGATCGACTTCGGCTTCCTCAAGTTCGCCGGCTACTTCCAGCCCGCCACCCAGTGCGGCGGTGACTGGTGGACCTACCACGAGCTCAAGGACGGCAAGCTGCTCGTCGTCATCGGCGACGTTACCGGCCACGGCGTGCCGTCGGCCATGATCACCGCCACGGCCAAGGCCGCGTGCGACGTGGCGCGCACCGTCAACAATGACGACGTCTCGGTCACCACAGTGCTCGAGATCATGAACGACGCCATCTTCCAGAGCGCGAAGCGCAAGTTCGTCATGACCTGCTTCGCATCGATCATCGATCCGCGCACGCGGACCATCACCTACGCCAACGCGGGCCACAACTTCCCCTACCTGTACCGGCAGAACGGCAAGCGGGGCGAGTTCGGATCGCTGATGATCCGCGGCAACCGCCTCGGCGATCTCAAGGAGTCCAAGTACGAGGCCAAGACTACCGAGCTTTTGCCCGGCGATCGGTTGATCTGGTACACGGACGGCATCGTCGAGTGCGAGAACGCCGCGGGCGAGGAGTACGGCGAGAAGCGCTTCCGTGCCTCGATCCGCCGGAGCGCCGCGCTCGAGCCCGGTGAGCTGCGCGACAACGCGGTCACCGAGGCGATGAATTTCTACGGCGAAATGCCGCGCAAAGACGACATCACCCTGGTGATCGGCCGTATCGCGTGAGGTCACCTGAGGGAGGGGAGATGATGCACAGACGTTTCGTTCGACTTGCTCTCTGCGCGGTGCTCGCGACTGGCGCCGCCGTCACCGCGATCGGTATCAGACCGGCGCACGCGCAAGTGCGCGAAGAGCTCGGGGATGGCGACAAGGCGTACGAGAACGGCGACTGGAAGAAGGCCGCGCAGGCCTACGACAACGCCATCCGCAAGTACCCCAAGCAGGTGTCGGCCGAGGCCTACGCCAAGCGCGCCAGTATCTTCCTCATCCTGTCGCAGAAGGCGCACAACGAGGGCAAGGACAAGCTGGCCGCCGCGCTGCTCGAGGAAGGCCTGAAGTTCCTGGCGCAGAAGGCCGGGCCGGTCCACGGCAAGGCGCCCGAGATCCTCGAGCAGAAGGCGCTCATGCTGTGGGGCCTCAAGAGCAAGCCGGACGCGGTCAAGCTGGCCGAAGAGGTAGTCAAGGCCAAGCCCAGCTCGTTCGCGTCCCAGCGCCTGATCGGCGAGTTCTACGCCGCTCGCGAGCCCAAGAAGGCCATCGACGCCCTCGAGGCGTACTTCCAGCACCGTCCCAGCGACCTGGCCAAGACCCAGGACGTCCTGCCGCGTATCCACCTGGGTTTCGCCTACCTCAGCGTCGCGCGGTCGATGCGCCGCACCGCGCCGGACAAGGCCAAGGACCTGGCGAAGAAGGCGATCGACCAGTTCGACATCCTGCTGGTCAAGCACAAGCAGGAGCGTCACGCGGAGGTCAACGCCAACAACGGACTGTGCGCCGCCTACACCTTCATCGCCGAGTACAACCGCGCGATCACCGTGTGCGAGAAGATCATCACCAACCCCGCGCGCATCGACCGCGCCGGATCGGTCTTCTTCAACCTGGGTGAGGCCTACCTGCAGCTGAAGCGGTCGAAGGACGCGCGCACCATGGGCCGGGAGTACATCCGCCTGCGCAAGAGCGAGGCCAAGGGCTACATCCTGGTCGGCGACACCTATCAGCAGGAGCGCAACTGGGAGCAGGCGCTGGCCAACTACAAGAAGGCCGAGGAGTACGCCAAGAACCGCTCCGAGTACGCCGCCGACATCGGCATCCGCCTGGGCATCTCGTACCGCCGCGCCAACCAGATCGACCTGGCCATCGCCAAGCTCGAAGAGGCGCTGGAGAACGATCCCGACAACCCGCGGTTGATCATCGAGCTGGGTGGCGCCTACATCGCCGCGCAGCAGGACGCCAAGGCGCTGGCTCGCGCCGAAGCGGCGATGGGCGCCAAGTCGTTCGAGACCCTGCCCGACGGCAAGAAGGTCGACCTGATGGTTCTGGCCGGCAAGGCGGCCTACAACATCGCGGCCAAGGACCCCAAGGCCTCGGTCGAGACCGCGCGCAAGCATTTCGGCGCCGCGTACAAGCTGCGGCCCAAGGACGTGACGGTGCACATCGGTCTGGTGCGGACCATCAACCTGGAGGCCTACCGGGCGCGCAAGAACCTCAAGAAGGCCGAAGCCCTGCTGATGGAGGCCTACGGCATCGACAAGAGCGCGCCGAGCACCAACCAGAACCTGGCGGTGATCGACATCGAACGCGGCGACTGCGACCGGGCCCGCGACAAGCTGAGCGCGCTGTCCAAGGCGCGCAGCTACGCGCTGATGTATCACCGCCTGCTGGCGCGCACGTACCTGTGCGGCAAGCATCGCGACGAGGCCAAGGCCGCCGACCAGTACGCCCGCGCCGACAAGGAAGCCGGAAGCGCCAACCTGGTACGCGCCGAGATCTACATCGAGTGGGCGCCGCTGATCTGGGGCAAGGATCTCGACAAGGCGGTGGACATGCTCGAGTCGGCGGCACAGTTCACCGCGCAGAGCCGCCAGCTGGGGCCGATGGCCCAGCGCAACCTGGCGCTGGCGCTGTTCCGCCGCGGTTGGCGCGACCTGCACAAGGGCGGCGACGCCGGCCGGGCGGCCGACGATTTCGCCCGCGCCGCCCGCGACCCGGGCGTGCTCAAGGGCACGGAGACCGAAGCGTTCGAGTTCTCCGAGGCGCTGGCGCGGCTCGAGCGGGGCGACAACCAGACCGCCTCCAAGCTGTTCGCCAAGCTGTCCAAGAGCAAGGGCAGCTACCTCAAGGCGCCGTACAACAAGGTCGGCGCGCAGTTCTTCGGCGCGTACGCCGACTACCGGGCCGGCTCGGCGGCCAGCCGGCGCCGCGCGGTGTCCGACTTCAACAAGCTGTCGCGCGGCGCCAAGGGCACCTTTGCCCGCACCCTGCGCCAGCTACAGGCCGCCACCTACCTCGAGCTGGCGAGCGACTCCTATAGCGGCGGCAGCAGCAAGAGCGCCGGCAACTACCTCCGCAACGCGCAGCGCTACGCAGGCGGGTCGATGAAGCGGTTGATCGATCACAACACCGCCGTGGTCAAGATGGGCTCCAAGTACGACAGCGGCCTTCTGTCGACGTTCAACAAGATGAACTCGAACCCACCGGAGGCGCTGGCCAACAAGGGCATCATGCTCGACCGCGCCGGCAAGCCCAAGCAGGCGTACGAGGCATGGATCCTGGCGCAGAAGAGGGGCGTGCGGTCGCGCAGCCTGAGCAACTGGATCAACGCCAAGAAGCGCATCTTCGGCTACTGAGGGAGACGCGATCATGAAAAAGACCCTCGGCATCATTCTCGGTCTCGGCGCTCTGGCGCTGCTCCTGGTCGTCGGACTGTCCCGCTCGGGCAAGAGCCAGCCGGGCGGCGGGCAGAAGCTCACCATCGGCGTCTACGCGCCGACGGTTCCGTTCGCCAGCTCGCAGGCCCGCCTGCAGTACGCCCAGTCGCTGGCCCGGGCGATCAGCCAGAACACCGGCGCCAAGGTGGCCGCGCAATCGTTCACCAGCATGTCCCAGCTCAGGAGCAAAAAGCCCGACTTCGCCATCATCGACGGCCAGTGCTTCGCCGCCGAGCCCAAGGGGAATCTCCTGGCCAACGCCAAGGTCGGTGGGTCGACCTCGCGCTCGTGGGCGCTGTTCTCCAGCCAGGGGCCGCGCATCCAGTCGCTGGAGCACAAGAAGCTCGCCTACGTGAAGACCGGCTGCAACGACGGCGGCTTCCTCAACAACGCCATGTTCGAGTCGGAGGTATCGTCGCGGTTCTTCAGCTCCAAAGTGGGCAAGCCGGACGTTCCCGCCGCGGTGGCCGAGGTGGTGTCGCGCAAGGGCGCCGAGGCAGTGTTTGCCCCGGTCGGCTTGCAGAAGGGCCTGACCAAGGTGTTCGATGCCGGCTCGGTGCCCAACCCGGCCTTCGTGCAGATGAACAGCCGCCTGTCCAAGTCGCTGACCCGTAAGGTCGCCAAGGCGGTCCGCAGCTTCGGCGGTGGCGGCGCGATCGAGGGCTGGAGCAGCCCGGAGATGGGCTCGTATCGGTCGCTGCGCGGTCGGATGGGCCGGCACGTCAAGCGCGGCCTGCTGGCGGATCCGCCCCCGGTTCGGGTCGACGTGAAGGACGTGCTGATTCCGCCCAAGACGCTCGACGATACGGATTTGACGCCGGTGGGGCAGCATTTCAAGGCGCCCCCGGACCGCTTGGAGTAAGAAGAGTAGACAGGGAAGGTGGCCCCTTGGGGCTGGGGGCGATGAACATGGCCAAGCCGCAGGCGGAAGCAGTAGCACTCTCCTGGCGAATCAAAGAGCGCCCAGGGTTCACCACGGTCGAGTTCTTCGGCGAGATCGACGAGAACGCCGATTTCGCCGAGCTGCGGCGTCGACTCAGCGGCTCGGTGATCTTTCACCTGGCCGAGGTGCGGCGCATCAACTCGTGCGGCGTCAGGGAGTGGGTCAACTTCGTCCGCGACCTGCCCAACGTGACCGAGCTGGTCTTCACCCACTGCTCGCCGGCGATCGTCACCCAGCTCAACATGATCTACAACTTCCGCGGGAGCGCACGGGTACGCTCGTTCTACGCCCCGTTCGTGTGCGAGAGCTGCCACAACGAGGAAGAGAAACTGCTCGACGCGCAGTCGCAGTTTCCGGACGGCGCGCAGAGCCAGATGCCGGAGTTCCGGTGCGGGAACTGCAACGAGCTGATGGAGTTCGACGATCTACCGGAGCGTTATCTCTCTTTCCTGTCGGAGACCTGAGCCTCTGTGAGCGACGCCCTCGAGCAGGTCGAGCAGCTCCTCGAAGCCAGCATCGACGCGGCTGTCATCCTCGACGAGGACCGTCGGATCGTCTTCTACAATCGCGCGTACGAGGCGATGACCGGCCTGCGCGGGCGTCAGCTCAAACGCCGGATCGAGGCCGGGGCGCACTGCTACGAGATCTTTCCCATCACCATCTGCGAGTTCAACTGCCTGGGCTGCAAGGCGATGGAGGTCGATCGGCCGCTGCGCGTCGACGAGATCCTGGCCGAGCGCGGCGACGGCGAGGAGCTGACCCTGATCGTCAGCGCCAACCGGCTGAACCAGGGGCTGATCATCGAGAGCTACCGCGACGTTACCGCCGATGCCCGCATTCAGCGCCGGCTCAAGGTCCTGCTCGAGCGCGAACGTCGGGCCAAAGAGCACCTCGAGGAGGAGGTCAGTGCGCGGACCAAGGATCTGCGCCAGGCTCAGGCTCAGCTGGTCCACCAGGAGAAGATGTCGGGTCTGGGGCGGCTGGTTGCCGGTATTGCTCACGAGATGAACAACCCGATCAACTTCGTCTACGGCAACGTCGATTTCCTCGGACAGTACATGGAGGACCTGCTGGCACTGGTCGCGATGATCGACGAGTCCGAGCTTCCGCCCGCGCTGCGCAGCGAGATGGACGCTCGCAAGAGCGACATCGAGTACGACTTCCTGGTCGAGGACTCGCGCAAGCTGATCCGCTCGATCCGGGCGGGCGCCGAGCGTACCGCCAGCATCGTGCAGGACCTCAAGACCTTCTCGCGCACCGGTGGCGGTGAGCTCCAGGAAGCCGACGTGGTGGCCGGCATCGAGACCACGCTCAACCTGATCGGCCCGCTGCTCAAGAACCGCGTCACCGTCGAGCGCGACTTCCAGCCGAGCCTGCCGCGCCTCGTGTGCAACGCCGGCCACATCAACCAGGTGTTCATGAACATCCTGACCAACGCGGCCCAGGCGATCGAGGGCAACGGCACCATCTGCGTGCGTATCCGCCGCACCGACGAGCCCGAGGGGATCCGCGTCGAAATCACCGACACCGGGGCCGGCATCGGCGCCGAGGTGATGGAGAAGATGACCGACCCATTCTTCACCACCAAGGACGTCGGCGAGGGCACCGGCTTGGGGCTGTGGATCACCGAGAACATCGTCCGCGCCCACGGCGGGAAGCTGGCGTGGCGCAACGAGGCGGGATCCGGCGCCACGTTCACCGTCGAGCTGCCGATCCGCGCGCCCGAGACCGCGCGCATGGGCCTGGCCGGCGGGCGGGCCGAGCCACCTGCGGCGGTTCCGAGCGAGGCCGAGCGGGGCGATCGTGCCTGACGGCGGATCGCGCCACCGGCTCCTCGTCGTCGACGACGAGCCGCTCAACCGCGAGCTGTTGCGCCGGGTCCTGGCCCGCGAGTACGACATTGCTGAGGCTGAGGACGGGCGCGCGGCGCTACAGATTCTCGAGGCCGAGGGCGAGGCGATTCGCCTGGTCCTGTGCGACCAGCTGATGCCCGAGATGAGTGGCACCGAGCTGGCCAACGTTTCCCGCAGCCGCTGGCCGGGGGTGATCTTCGTTCTCCTGACCGGTTATGACGACGATCCAGAGGTGGCGGCGGCGCTGGCCGGCGGCATGGTCGCGCACGTGGTGGCCAAGCCGTGGCGTGGCGCCGCCCTGCGCGCGCTGATCGAAGAGGCGATTCAGCGCGCCACCGGCTGATCCTTCGTGACCTCGAGCTGCGACGCAACCGACTGCGCGCCGCCGTCATAGGCGTCGCGTTCGGCGTCGACGACCGCTACCGCGCTGTTCACCCGGCCGGTGAGCAGGGCATGGCCGTCCTCGACCCGCACCTCGACGTGCTCGTGTCGGCGACCCGATGACCGGTGGCGAAGCGCCACGCCGTGCTCCGGCGACTCAGTGGGCGTTGGGCGCCCAGGCTGCCGCGCCGCCGACGTTTCGCTCGAGCAGCACCGGCCGCGCGATGTCGGCGCCGTCCAGCTGCGCCCGGTACAGGTCGACGGTGCCTTTGTCGTGGCCGTCGCGTTCGAGCAGCGCGAAGCTGCCGTCAGGGGCGATGGCGCGGGCGCGGTAGCGCCGCCAGCATTTGTACTCGCCGCCGACCGCGCGGACGATGCACGCGCGCTTGTTGCGCTGCGCCAGCACCCACTTGCTGTCGGCCGACCAGGCGACCGGTACGCCGTCGCGCAGGAGCCTGCGTCGCACGGCGTGACCGTCGAGGCGGAAGGTGAACATCTCGGGATGTCTGCCGTTGGTCCACACGCCGACGGCACGGTTGCCGTCGGGCGCTGGCAGCCACGCGCCGGCCGGGCTGTCCGGGGCGACCTCGCGGGTGCGCGGACCGACGCGCAGGAGGGCGCCGCTCCTGGCAAGGACGACGTCGCCGCCGGCCATCGGCGTGGCGCCGGTTGCGTCGCCGACCAGCACGCGCCGGCCAATGCCACCCAGGTCCTGCTCGATCAGCCAGCCGGTGCCGGCGTCGCACAGCGCCGTGTTGCCGTCCGCGGACAGGCGCACCGTGTGCGGGCAGACGATCACCCGGGGAGGGGCGGAGGGCCTGCGCAGGTCGTACAACCGGTGGCTCCCACCGCCGCTGGCCAGCAGCCAGTGACCGTCTGCGCTCACGGCGAGCGCGTCCACCGCGGGCAATGCGTGATCCGCGGGCAGCGGCGTGGCGTCGCCGCCGGCGGCCGGCTGGGCGAACAGGGCGCCACCGCGGGCGAAGTAGATCGTTCCGGTCGGCGGGGCCTCGTCGGCCGCCGCGGGCCGCGCCCACGCGAGGACGATCGCCGCGATCATCGCCGCCGTGGCCGACTCGCGCAGGGTCATCCTTCTGCCAGCACGCGCAGGACGTCCTCGGGGTCGTCGCACAGCGAGCTGATGAAACGCCCGCCGTCCGGCGTCGTCAGGAGCAGGGCGGGGCCGAAGCGGGGGTAGTGAACGTCGAGGGCGCGCACGCCGTGGTCGAGCTCGCGCGCGCGCTCGTCGAAGACCGGGCGCGACAGCGGCACCCCGTCGATGAAGACCTCGGACAGGAACTCGACCGGGGCCACGAACTCGGCGCCGTCGCGGTAGATGCGATCGCGAACTTCTCCGGCCATCGGATCGGCGGAGGTGAGGACCGCGTCGTAGTCGCGGCGGCCGAGGGCAGACGCGGCGTCGAGGTCGAAGCGCTCGCGCGGGAAGACCAGCAGCACGCGGCCGGCGATCTCCACGGCGCGCAGCGGCGGGCCGGCCGGCTTGGCCGGGGCCGGCTTGGCGGCGTCCTTCGACTCCGTCCGGCCCGGACTGCGCTCAGGGCGAGCGGTGGGTTGCGGGCCGGGGGCGGGTTGCGGCTTGCGGGCGGGTTGCGGCTTGCGGGCGGGTTGCGGCTTGCGGGCGGATTGCGTCTTGGGAGCGGGTTGCGGGCCGGGCGTGGCCAGCTTGCTGCCGCCGGGCGCGCCGGGGATCAACGAGAAGCGCTCGGCCGCCGCCAGCGCATCCTCCATCGCCAGCGACTTGCGCACGTCCCAGGTGCCGTCCGGCTCGAGCACGTCGACCACGAGCAGCTCGCCGTCGCGGACCATGGTCGCGCCGCCCAGGTAGGACAGGATGTCGGCCTCGCTCAGCTCGTCGAGTCGCTTGTCGAACGCCAGCAGCTTGGTCTCGAACTCTTTCTGCGACAGCTGGCCGGCGCGGCGCTTGCCGTCGACGTCGATGGTCGGGTCCAGCGCCCAGGGCAAGAGACAGATGGCGCGCAGGTCGCGGGCGCTGCGCGTCACCAGCACGGCGTCGGCCATCGAGCCGAGGGCGAAGATGCGGCCCAGGCGGATCGGCGCGATGCGGCACATCGCCAGCAGCCGCTCCTTCTCGGGGCGCAGATCGATCGGCACCAGCGGGTCGGTGCGCGGGTCGGCGCGCATCGGCGCGACCGAGTCGTCGATGATCATCAGCCGGCGCTCGCCGCGGCGGCGGAACGGGATCGACGGCGAGACCTCCATCTCGAACCGCGGATCCTGCATGTCCGGGTCGAGGATCTTGCGCGTGCGCGCGACATCCTCGCCGCCCAGCGCCTCGACCAGGGTTTCCGGGTCGATTTCGGCGTTGGCTTCGAAGATCAGGTCGAGGACGAGACTGTCGAGCGCCAGCATTTCCCGCGTTTTACAGGTAGCCGCTGCGCTGGCGCAAGAGCCACTCGAGGCCCAGGAACAGCAGCGCGGCAAACAGCAGCCCGGGCCGGCTCCACAGCTCGACGTCCGACCGGCG
>Ga0114931_10004094_pt1 | contig 18257 bp, 18 predicted proteins | sample 2SBtaG_FD_89579 | JGI IMG/M metagenome (GOLD analysis project Ga0114931, IMG submission 89579) | Deep subsurface microbial communities from Kolumbo volcano to uncover new lineages of life (NeLLi) - 2SBTROV14_V59a metaG | ecosystem: Environmental > Aquatic > Marine > Volcanic | place: Kolumbo...
AAACTAACAGTTCCAGAAAGAGTAAATTCATGGAATATGAAATTCTTAAAAACTTTTATTGAAAATGGACCTGCAAAATATCCAGGCTCAAACTACATCTTAAGACCTGATGGAAAAAGAAAGAAGATAACTGATGAAACAAAAGAACAATTACTTGAAGAATTACAACCAGGTTACATAGTCGAAAGACACCTAATGAACGGAGATATATCTTTGTTTAACAGACAGCCATCACTTCACAGAATGAGTATGATGTGTCATAGAGTAAGAGTTCTTCCAGGACTAACATTTAGATTAAATCCGGCTGTATGTGCACCATATAACGCTGACTTTGACGGAGACGAAATGAATTTACACATTCCTCAAACAGAAGAAGCACGTGCAGAAGCAGAAATGTTAATGGAAGTACAAACACAACTAATAAGCCCAAGATATGGTTTATCAATCATAGGATGCAACCAGGACGCAATCTCAGGAAACTATTTACTAACAAAGTATATGGAACTTCCAAAAGAAGAAGCAATTGATTTGTTGGCATCAGCAGGAGTAATTGACTTTAAAAGACTTCCAAATAAGAAAATGATTACTGGAAGAGAAATATTCTCAGTAATTCTACCAGCAGACTTTGACTTTGACGGAAAATCAAAATCAGTTCAAAAGGATGATCCAAACCACATAGTAAGAATTAGAGATGGAACATTAATGTCTGGAGTAATGGATAAGTCAAACTTAGGAGAAGGTTCAGGATTGCTTCTAAGAAATATTCATAAGCAATACGGAAGAGACGAAATGGTAGAAATACTTGGTAGATTGTACCGGCTTGGAATAGAAGTTCTACTAAAATATGGATTTACTGCAAAATTAGCAGATGTTGATCTTTCAGAAAAAGCACAATCTGAAGTAGACCAGACAATGGTTGAAACATACGCAGATGTTGAAAAGATGATTTCAAGTTATAGACAAGGAACACTTGAACTTCTTCCTGGAAGAAGCATGCAAGAAACACTTGAGCTAAGAATACTTGAAAGATTAAATAAAGCAAGAAACCAAGCAGGAGAGATTGTTGCAGTAAATGCAGATCAAATGAGCGATACCATGAGTATGGTGCGTTCAGGCGCAAGAGGAAACATAATAAACTTGGCTCAAATGTCTGCTTGTGTAGGACAGCAAGCTTTGAGAGGCGCAAGAATTAATAAAGGTTACAAGGGCAGAACAATTTCTTGTTTTAAAAAGGGAGACTTAGGTCCTGAAGCACACGGATTTATTAAAAGTGGATTCAAACAAGGACTAAAACCTCATGAAATGTTCTTTATGGCAATGACTGGAAGAGATAGTCTGATGGATACAGCTTTAAGAACACCAAAGTCAGGATACCTTTACAGAAGACTTGCAAACGCACTACAAGACATAAAAATTGAGTATGATCACACTGTAAGAGATGCATCAGGAAAAATTGTACAATTCTCCTATGGAGAAGATGGACTTGATGTTTCAAAAACCGAAGGCGGAAAGGTTAACGTAAAACAGATAATAAACGCAATCATGGAGAAATAAAAATGACTAACTTATTCAAAGAATACGAGAAAAGCATTCCAGGTTCAATCCTAGAAGAAGTCAAAGCAAACCTTCCAGATAAATGCTCTGATGCAAAGCTTAAGAAAATTCTTGCGCGTGTTGCAGAAGAGTATGAAAATGGTCTGGCAGATCCGGGTGAAAGTGTTGGTATAGTTGGAGCAGAATCAATAGGAGAACCAGGAACACAGATGACACTAAACACATTTCACTTTGCAGGAGTATCTGAACTAAACGTTACAACAGGTTTACCAAGAATAATTGAGATATTGGACGCTAGAAAAACAGTTTCAACAACCATGATGGAAGTATACTTAAAAAAACCATATTCTGAAGGAAAAGATATCAAAAAAATTGCAGAAAGCATAAAAGAAACTACTTTTGTTAGCTTCTTAAAAGAAATTTCAATTGATATTGCAAATCTAGTCATGACAATAGATTTAGACATGAAGAAGATGAAGGATACTGGTCTTAAAGTTGATAAAGTATCAAAACTTCTTGAAAAATCATTTAAGGGTTTTAAATTTAAGGCTAATGATAAACAAATACTTGTTTCTCAAAAAGGAAAAGATGTACAACTAAATGATATCTACAAACTAAAAGAGAAAATAAAAGATTTATACGTTTCAGGAATTAAAGGTATAACACAAGTCTTACCAGTAAAGAGGGGAAGTGAATTCGTCATAGTTACAGCAGGAAATAATATTAAAGACATGATAAAACAAGACTATGTTGATACTACAAGAATTGTAAGTAATGATTTGTATGAAATGGAAAAACACTATGGAATTGAAGCAGTTAGACAAGTAATAATAAACGAAGTAATAAAAGTACTTGATGCACAAGGTATAAACATTGATATAAGGCATATAATGCTTGTATCAGATGCTATGACTATGTCTGGAAAACTAATGGGAATAAACAGATACGGAATTGTAAAAAAGAAACCTAGTGTTCTTGCAAGAGCATCATTCGAAACACCTGTAAAACACATAATTAATGCTTCAATGACTGGTGAAGTAGACAATCTTAACAGTGTCATAGAAAATGTTATGATAAACCAGCTAGTACCTGTAGGAACAGGACTTCCGGGATTGGTGACAAAGACAAAATGAACGAAATAAAAAAATTATTAGGAAATGAAAAGTTGTTGATTGGACAAGACAGAGTTTTAAAGAAGTTAAGAGAGGGAGAAGTTAAAAAAGTATATTTGGCTTCAAACTGTAGCAAGGAAATGATTGCTGAGATAACACACCTTTCAAATCTTTCAGAAACTGATGTTGAGTCAGTTAACGTGACCAACGATGAACTTGGAGCTTATTGTAAAAAGCCCTTTTCAATTGCAGTTATAGGAATACTAAAATGAGTATGAAATATGATGGGGAACTCTTAGAGCAAATTAAGGTATTTGAAAATATAACTAAGGTTCCTTTGAAAGAATCATTCTATTTTAAAGATAAACTTACATTCATGGTTGAATCTGGTAAGATGTGGAAGGCTCTTGGTAAGAATAAAACTAATCTGTTAAGACTAGAAAAACTCTTTAACAAGCAAATAAGAATAATTGAATTTAACGATGAAATGCACAAGTTTATCGCAAACCTTATTGCACCTTTAAAGATTGTTTCTATGACTGAAGAAGATGGTGTTGTTACACTAAAAGGTCCAGACACCAAAACAAAGGGTTTAATGATTGGTTCAAAAGCAAAGAACTTAAGAGAAACCGAAGTTGTTGTCAAGAAACATTTTCCAGACTTAAAGGAAATTAAAGTAATATAAATTATAGGAGAAAAAAAGATTAATAAACTATTCTAATGGTTTTATGAGGAATTTACTTCGTAAGATTTATAAATAGTTACATTTTTCGAATGAATACAAATGGCAAAGAAATCAAGAGGAATAAATTCAGCAAATAAACTACGTAGTAGAAGAAAGCAATCAAACATGTCAAGTAAATGGTTTGTTAAAAAAGCTTTTAATCTAAAGAAGAAATCAGATCCTCTAGAAGGAGCTTCACAAGCATCAGGAATTGTTCTTGAAAAAGTACAATTAGAAGCAAAACAGCCAAACTCCGCTATGAGAAAATGTGTTAGAGTTCAACTAGTTAAAAATGCAAAACAAATTACTGCATTCTGCCCTGGAGACGGAGCAACCAAGCTTATTGACGAACACGACGAAGTAGTTATTGAATGTATTGGCGGAAAAATGGGCAGGTCAAAAGGAGATATCCCAGGAGTCCGATGGCAAGTTATTAAAGTAAACGACCAGTCACTACAAGCATTGCTTGGCGGAAAAGTCGAAAAAGCAAGAAAATAAACCTGACTTTCATTTATTTTTTTCTAAAATTTTTTACAATTTATTTTATTATTCTTATGGCGTAATAACTCCTGAAGAGTGGTACTAAATAATAATATATTTAAATCAAAGCATATTACGAAATTATTAACATGTCATTTCAATCTAAATTAGAAGATATAATTTCAAAACACCCTAAAACATCAGGCTTTGTAACTTGGGGTATGCTCCAAATAGGTTCATCACATGAACATATTATTAAAGGACTGGGAAATATAATTCCAAAACAACCCATGGATTTCTATGCAGACATTTTACTACCACTAGTGGTTGGAGTAGGAACATATCTATATGCAAAATCAATAAATAATAGAAATAAAACTATTATTAATTTAGATGAACTAAAAAAAGTTCAAGAAGAACTAGTTCAATCAAAGGAAGAGAAAGAATCCATACTAAGAGATTTACCTGTAGCAGCGTATAAAACTTCAATTGATAATGGAGCATTATTATATGCAAATCCAAAATTAGCAGAATTACTAGGTTATGATGATCCTTCTGAAATTGAAGGCAAAAAAGTAATAGATTTTTACGTAAACCCTAATGATAGAATTAATCTTCTATCTGATTCAGATGAAGATGTGGGAACTCACGAATTTAAACTAAAAAGAAAGGATGATTCCGAATTCACGGCCAAAATCAATATAAAAAAAGTAATTAATTCAGAAGGAAAACTTATTTGTTATGAAGGTATAATACAAGATATAACAAAACTAAAAGAACTTGAAAACATAAAAGAAGAATCCATAAGAGGCGAGAGACATAATTTTAGAAATCCACTAGGGACAATACACAATTATACTCAGTTGATACTTGAGGAATATGAAGAATTAACTCCTAAAGAAATAAAAGATTTTCTTAGTACAATATTTGAAACCTCAAAAGCAATGATTTTCATGGTTAATCATTCGCTTGACTTAGCATCAATGGAACACTCAAATTACCAATTAAATCCAAACAAATTCAGCATAAAATCAACTCTTGAAAGCGCAATAAAATCTTTAGAATATAAAGCAAAAGAAAACGACGTTAGCATAGAATATCAGTTATCACCAAGAACTAATTCTGAAAGCTTAAAAACATTCTCAGGCGAAGAATACAGAATAAGAACTTTATTCTTAAATTTAATAGGTAACGCAGTTGAGGCTTCAAAAGAAGAAGACAAAGTTAAAATCAAAGTAGATGAAAAAAAAGACGATCTATTATTTGAGATTTACAATCCCGCAATTGTACCAGAAAAACTTAGAGAAGATTTTTTTGGAAAATTTAAGACAACAAATACTACAGGTCTTGGAACTTATCATTCAAAACTAATAGTGGAAGCACATAAAGGACAAATAAACATGAAAACAGGATATGATGGAACAACTATAAGTTTTAATCTGCCAAAATATCTTAAACCAGTATCTGTAATAAAAAATAAATAGGTGGCTAATTAAAATTAGATTTCTTTCCTTGATTCTTGCTATAAAAAAACTATTCAAAAATTAAGATTTTTGGAGTGTTTTTTGTATTTTAGCTACAAAAAACCCTTCTGAATCATTGTCTTGAGGTGCAATTCTTAAGCATTTAGAAACATCAAGATATTTTTGCCCTTCAAACTCAGCAAATGGTTTTCTACGTTTAATTGGAATATCAATGTCTAGTAGTTTTGCATCAGGATAATGCTCAAGTAAAAACGAAACAATCGCTTCATTCTCTTCAGGCTCTTGAGTACAAGTAGAATAAACCATTTCACCGCCTGGTTTTAAGGCCATAAAACCCGCTTGAATAAGTTGTTTTTGAATTCCAGCCATTTTTCTAACAAGACCAGGACTCCACATTCTAAGAATCTTATAACTTCGCCTAATAGTTCCAGTTCCACTACACGGAGCATCAACTAAAACTTTATCAAAACTCATTTTACGATAAAAAGAACCTTGTTGCATAGTAGCAAGAGCATTGTGAACTCCACAACGTTGAAGATTAATTCCAAGAGCTTTAAGACGATCACCTTTAACATCATTTGCAATAAGCAGACCCTCATTATTCATATACTGCGCTATTTGAGATGTTTTTGAGCCCGGTGCAGCACACATATCAAGAACAACTTCTTCTGGTTTTGGAGCAAGAACAACAGGCGGAATCATACTAGCTGCATCCTGAACATAAATAAGACCGAGCTGATGTTCAGGCGTGTTTCCAATATCAAAACGCTTCTCCTTGATATATTTAATCCAAAAACCCTCTTTACACCAAGGAACAGGAGTTAGATTCCAGTTCTTTTCAAGTCGAGCTTTAATTTCATTAAGAGGTGCTTTTAGAGTGTTTAACCTCACAGATTTTCTAATATACATTAAAGAATACTTCATAAATTCATCATAATCAGAACCAAACAATGATTTGTATCGCTCAACAAATTTGACCTTAATCTCAAGATTCTTAGCATCAGAATTAATCTTAGGTTGAAGAGATTTACTAGTTTCTAATACATCAACCTCATCAAGCTTGTTTTTATCATTTTTACTAGTTTCTTTTTTATTTTCCTTATTCTTATTTTTGTCTTTTTTACTCATGGTCTTAACTATAAGAAAATAAACTCTTTTTTAAATCATACTAAAATTATACTAATAATTTAAATAACCTCAATTAAAAGTAAATAAAGAAAACGTGAATTAATCCCCGACCTGAAGGACGGGATATTTGACATTCACGTTTTCAAATTGCGTGCTATCGACCTAAAGGTTGGGGTATTAAACTCCATACGCTAGCGCGCAATAATGAGTGAATAAATGTAAAACTAATTTAAACCTTACAGAACTCTTACAGATATACTTGTGTTTCTCAAGAACTGCTTTTGAGCTATTCTGTATCAAACTCTCCTGAGGTATGTGACATAAGCAACGAGCCAAGCCTTTTTGCATCATCTAAACTCAAATTAACCTCCAAAGCAAGACCAATTCGTCCATCAAAGCACAAAGTTGTCCTTTCTCCAACTTCAATACTTATATTTATCATCGAACTATTCTTTTAACCTATAATGATTTTTAGTATAAATATTTTATTAATCTAATAAATAAACTAATTAGCACTAAACAAACAACTAAATTTATTAATGACCACTTCTATTCAATAATTAGAAATAACATGTTAATCTGGGAAACTACTGCGCTTGTCATGCTTTTATTACTATCGGGCTTCTTTTCTGGAGTGGAAGTTGCACTCATTAGCGTAAGTAAAATTGAGCTTAGAACTTGGGTAAGACAGAGAAAAAAAGGTGCAAAAGCACTAAGGGAACTTAAAGCCAGACCTAAAAGCATGATTATAACCATTCTAATAGGTAATAACATAGTAAATATCACTGCTTCAGCCTTAGCAACAATTATTGCAACAAGACTCTTTGGAAACTCAGGAGCAGGAATTGCAATTGGAGTAATGACTTTCTTAGTATTATTATTTGGAGAAATAACGCCTAAAGCATTTGCAACAACTCACTATGAACAAATATCTCTAATAATTGCAAGACCAATACTTTACTTAAGAAACATCTTATGGCCATTGGTAAGATTATTTTTTCACATATCAAATTGGATGCTAAAAATATTTGGTGGACACACACATAAAGAACAGGGACTAACAGAACAACAACTTAAAATGGTCTTTGATATGGGCGCTGAAGAGAATATAATAGATGAAGACGAGAGAACAATCCTTAAGAATGTGTTGAGATTTGATGATGTGTCTGCAAGAGAAGTAATGACTCCAAAAGCTCTAATGTTAAACCTTGACGGAAACAAGACAGTTAAAGATTCAATATCTGCGATAGCTACTTCATCATTCTCAAGATTTCCACTATACGATCAAAAATATGATAATATAATTGGAATAATCCACATAAAAGATGTTCTTGAATCAATAGACAGACACGAAGAAGACTCAAAACTACGTGAAATAGCTGTAAAACCATTATTTATAGACTCAAGAATGAAATTAAATGATATATTCAAAATATTTCAAGAATCACACACTCATCTTGCAATCGTTGCAACAAAAAAGAAACGAGTCCTTGGATTAATAACAAATGAAGACTTGCTTGAAGAAATAGTTGGAGAAATAATAGATGAGTCTGACGTAAATCCAAATAGAATAATGAGACTTGACAAACACAAGATACTTGCAGACGGAGATACTTCTCCACAGTATCTAAAGAATTTTTTTCAACTTAATATACCACTAAAGTTTGAGACACTAAGCGAGTACCTTCTCAACAGGACAAAAAAAGTTACTGAAAGAGAAGAAATATTGAAAATTGGTAACATTGTTTATAAAATTGAAGAAATTGGTGAAGGACATATAGAACGTGTGATAATTGAAAAAATTGAACAAGAAAAATAATTCAAAACACAAATTTAATTCTCTTTAATCACTTTCTTTAGTTCTTTGACAATACCTTACTCACATAAGGTCCATCATCCTGATAACCTAATTTTTTATAATATTCTTTTACTCCAACACCACTAATAACAAGTACTTTATCCTTTTTATGTTCTAATGCAATCTCTTCAGCTTTAAGCATTAGTTTTTTCCCAAAACCTTTATGTTGAACATCCCCATCAAGTCCAATACCTGTTGCTACACCATACACGTGAAGTTCACGAATAATTGCGCTTTTAAGTGTAATCTCTGGTCTTAGAGATTGACTAACAAATCTCAATCTACAAAACCCAAGTAGTTTGTCAGCATCATCTTTTAATGATATAAAAAAATCTTTTCCTTTAGAAGATTCATATTCAATAATTTCAAATTGTGGATTTCCAGTAATTGCTTTACCTTTAATCTCTCTTGAACGAATATCTTGAAATACAACTCCTTTTTCTTTGGCTAATATGTCCACGTATTGTCTTAGATTAGTTTTATCAACACCATCAGTTGTGACTTTGGTTGGAATATCTCGCTGAATCCTCATAACACGACAATATCTAGGAATAAATTTATGAGCCTCAACAATTAACTTGGCAGCTTCATCTGTTTTCATAGGAGTAAATTTGCCTTGTTTGTAAAGTTCTTCAAGAGGGGTTTTTGGCATTACCAAAGTTGGATAAATCTTTAACATATCAGGTGTAAAGTCAGGATTTGTAAAAAGAGTTCTTAGAGATTCAAGGTCTTGTTCATAAGTTACATCAGGAAGACCTGGCATCATATGAAAATTAAGCTTAAAACCAAGGTCTTTAAGGATGCGTATGCTTTCTTTTGAAGTGGCCAAATCATGTCCTCGATTGACTTTTTGAAGAACATCATTGAATACTGTTTGAATGCCAAGTTCAATTCTTGTAGTTCCAAAGTCAAGCATTTCATTGCCATGTTTTAATAAACCCCAGTCTGGTTTAGTTTCAATAGTTAATCCAACGCACCGAATGTTTGAGGTTTCATTTATTTTTTTCTCCTCAATAAGAGTTTTTTTATTCTTTTCTTTTAATTCTAAAACCTTTCTCTTTATGTGCTCTTGGCGTTCCTTGTCTGCAACCTCACCTGGAAGCTCAAAGAAATCTTTGAAAGCCTTTAAGTCAAATTTACCATTTTTATAGAATTCATTTGAGAAATCATTCATCGCTTTGAAAATATTTCGGACAAAGTCCTCTTTGTATTCTTCACCAAATGAAGGAAATGTTCCACCCATGATTATAACTTCTGCTTTTTCAGGGTTTTGACCAATAACAACATATTGTTCTAATCTATTGAATACAATCCTATAAGAATCATAATCATTTCTAATCCCTCTCATGGTCGAAGGTTCATTTCCTGTATATGACTGTGGTACATTTCCAAAGAAACTATTAGGTCCTCCAGGACAATATATGCATCTACCATGTGGACATGCAAAAGGTGCACTCATAACAGCAATAACTGCAACCCCACTAATAGTTCTTGTTGGCTTTGTAATTAAGAATTCTTTTAATAAGTCCAAGTCTTTTGGCTTGGCATTCATAAGTATTTGAATATCTGTTGGCATATTCTTTAATTTATGTTTAGTGCAGAGTTCTATCTTGAGTTGATTTAACCTATGTTTATCTGGTTTTTCTTGCTTTATTCTTTCAATTAGATCTTCAAAATATATCCTGTCTGAATTCTCTGATTTTGACTTTGTTGCTTTGTCCATATCAAATAGAAAACAAAGGTTTATTTTTAAAAGTAGTCACTTAATTATTGTTTATGTTGACTAGAACTAATTATTTAGAAATAATCTTAGTCACCAATAACACAACTAACATCAAGTAATAAGTTGTGTATTTGTTTAAGATTATTACCTATTTGAATTTCTGAAGCTTTAATTTTTTTGATATATTCTTCTGTTTTATAACGTTCTTTGTTCATTTCTGCTAATAAACTTGAGTTTTTAGTATGAGCAAGTTTGTGAAATACTCTTAGAGTTTTGACTGTCGAACTGGCAATTTGTACAATTGATTCACTGTAGTCTTTTAATTCCATTCCCTTTCTTGCACTTGAACGAAGCAAATAAACAATTCTATCCAACGTGGCTAACTCATGATATTGGTTGTGAGAGATTGATTTTGCGCTTTTATTTGCTTGTCTTAGAGTGTAATTAATAAATCTTAAAACTAACTCGTGTTTATCCTCAAATAATTCTAATGAATCATGATCTTTTTTGGATAATGCAAGATAAATAGACTCTGCTAAATTCGCTAACAAAAGATGTGTTCTTCGTCTAATAATACTCAAATCCTCTGTTAAGCCCTCGCTTATATTTCTAATAAGCAGATTATTTTCTTCTTCTTTTACTACTTCATATCCAATCAGCCTGTTTGTTTCCTGATGAATGACTGAGGATATTAATATTTCCTTGTTGTTATTTCTATTCTTTATCTTAGTTTCCTTAAATTTAATATTCACTTCGTCATAACCTATTCTATAAAGATTTCTTATTATAAACATAATAGTTGTTCTGTCAAGCCCAGTTATGTCTATTCTCTTTTCAAGAAGCTTATTTTTTTTCTCATGCTCTACAATTAATCTTGCATTATCTTCTTCAACAAAAACTTCATCTCCTTTTTTTAGTTCATACTTTGCTAGCCAATCAGCTGGTAAAGTCATTACAAGCGACGTTGGACTATGCTGAATAAGTTTTCTTCTCATCATGATAAGTTATGGTAAGTAGTTTATATTCTTTTTGTTTAATGTATGTTAGTGTATATTATATACTGAAAAAGTATATATCTATATTTACTTTAGATATAAATAAGGGTTAATAGGGTAAAACCCGATTTGAGGGAAAAATGACTTGGAAAATAGACAATATGGGTTTTTTGTATGAAACAGAGGACGAAGAATGATGTACGCGGATCAGTACGGTCGTCTTTTCACGGAGAGTGAATTAAACGAGCTACCATTGAATGTCTTCTTAGCAAGACAATTCAGGGCAGTTGAACTATAAACATAAATCTTTACAACAATAACAACTCCAACAGTATTTAAAAATAAATTTTATGCCTCGTTTCTCACCTCCAAATAATTTTTTTCTTTTAATTTTAATCTCATTTTCGATTTTGGATATATTTGCTAAAGATATTTAAATTTCCCAATCTTCATAAATAAAAATGCAAGAAGGACATCTAAAAAGAGTGCGTGGAATAATAAGAACATCTTACCAGAACGAAGAATTATATCCCTTGTTTTTAAGAAAGAAAAAAGATGGTCCTACACAATGGCGTGGATGGGAATTTTTAAAAGGAGGAATCAAGCCTAACGAATCACCACTTGAAGCAATGTTTAGAGAATTTGAAGAGGAAACAGGACTTAATTCTCAGGCAATAGAAAATAAAATATATTCTTTAGACATTCCTAAAAATGTAATAAAAAGAAGAGGGAAGAAAAAAGGACAAGTTGAAGTTATCAAAACATACTTAATTGATATGCCGTATGTTGATAAAAGGTTAATTCGTATAGATCCTGAAGAGCATGAAAAAGTAGAATATTTTGACAGAGTGGATGTAATATTTAAGTTACTAAATAACCTAAAAAAAGGGCTTATCATGGATTTTTTTGCATTCAAAGAATCTCTTGTCATGCTGGAACATTATGAACACGAAAAATTTATGAGTGACATATATTCAAAAACTTTAGTTGATAAAATCATTCCGGACTTGTAATTGATAATTTAGTTTCTATTAAATCCCTCATAATTTCTATATTTGGTGTCAAGTAATACATTAGTTTAGTTTCTTCAGATTTTAATGCAGTAATTCTCTTTTTTACATTTGATCTAAGTTCCATAAAACTTTTTATTTTGTTCATATTCTTATCAAAGAATATTTCTCTAGTAATTGACAAAAGTTTAAGAAAAGATTCTAATAGTTTAATTGATTCGTTACTAAAATCTATTTTCTCAAGTCTAACATCTCTAGAAAAATATTTTAGCATGTTTGTGGTTGTATCAAGACTACAAAGTGCATGATACATCCCATTTGCATGTTTAATTGATTCTTGAGGTCGTTTATTCAATATTCTAAGACAATAACTTATGAATTTAGTTATGGTGTCGTGCTTTTCTTCAATTGTCTCAAGCCTACTATACTTTTTTTCTTTTATGGCAATAACAACATCATTAAATGCGTCTTTTAAGAGATAAAATATTCTTTTTGTTGAGGAATCTAGTTCATCTTGACTTACACCAGATAAATCTTTTAAAGCACAAAAATCTTCTCTTTGTTGAACAACTTCAAGTCCAATCAATCTGTTTACTTCCTGATGAATTATAGAAATTACTTTTATTTCTCTACCAGTATCATGATATATTGTTTTTTCGTTTTTAAATTTAACAAGTATTTCGTCATAACCCTGCCTGTAAAGACTTCTAATGTAAAACATAATAGTTGATCTGCTCAGGCCAGTTACATCTACTTCGACAGATTTCTTACCTGATTCTTTCTCTGTTGAAATAGTTATTTTATTTCCTTCTTCAGAAATATTTATTTCATCGCCTTTTTTTAATTCGTTTTTTTTAACCCATTTTGCAGGTAGTGAAACTGTGAGGGTTGATGGTCCGTGTCGAACAATTTTTCTAATCATTATATTCTATGTATCATATTATGATATATAAATCTTTTCAAATATGGTTATGTGGACACTTATATGTATAATACATTGCAAAAATATATATACTTGTTTTTATATATTATAGTTTGGGGGAGAGAATAGTCTATCTCCAAATATATCCAAAAAGGATAGGAGGGGAAAATGACCTGGAAAATAGACAATATGGGGTTTTTGTACGAAGAGGACGAAGACGAATGATGTACAGAGACCAATTTGGAAAGCTTTACAGTGAAGAAGATTTAAACAGATTGCCAATAAACATGATAAAGACAATCAATCTTCACGTAGAAAGAATATCCTAATTTAAACAAAATGTTCTTATAAAGTTATAATTAGATATACTAATCGACTCTTAATTTCTTTTTTTATTAATATGTGCTATTTTTACGGCAAAATTTAAATAAACTCACAACAATTCAAAGACTTGATGAGTGACCAACCAGATGTTGAGAATATGAGTCCAGAAGAAATAGCTGAACTCCAAAAGAAAAACTGCGTATTCTGTAAGATTATAAAAGGCGAAATACCATCTCATAAAGTTTACGAAGATGATATGATGATATCAATTCTAGACATCTATCCTGCGTCAAAAGGACATCTATTAGTTATGCCAAAAGAGCACCAACCAATAATGCCACTATTACCACCACAAGTATTTAATCACTTATTTTCTAAAGTGAAATTCTTATCAAGAGCAGTAAGAGAGGGCGTTCCAAGCGAGAAGACAACCATATTTATAGCAAATGGAGGAATAGCAGGGCAACAAAGCCCACACTTCTTATTCCACGTAATACCAAGAGATGCAGGAGATGGATTGGATAATTTTAATATACCTCCTGTAAAAGAAGATCAAAAAAAATTCCAACTACAAATAAAATCTAATCTAGGTCAAATGATGGCAAACCATCTTAGAAGACTTGGTAAGCCTTCAAGTCCATCAGGGAATGCACCGCCAGGAACTACGCCAAATAAACCTTCAAAACAACAATTAGCAGACATGCTTGAAAAGAATCCACAAGTAAAAGAACTCATAAAACAAGACCCAGAAAGATTCAAGAAAGAAATTTCTGGAAATCCAACTTTACAAGCATTATTTGATGGAGTAGACATTAACAAATTATCTCAAAAACTCAAAGAATTGGAAGGAGGCACACAAGACACTCCAAATGATAATATAACTGAGTCTCCACAAGAGAAGACTTCAAATGAACAAGACACTCCAAATGATAATATAACTGAGTCTCCACAAGAGAAGACTTCAAATGAACAAGACACTTCTGAAGATAAACCTGATGAGGATTCAGAACCATCTCCAACTCGAAACTCAGATGATAAGCCCGATTCAGGAGATGACGATTCTTCAGATAATAGTGAAACTAATAACGAAGAAGATCAAAAAAAGGAAATGCTTGATGACATAAGCAAGATGTTTACATAGAAAATGATAGTATACGAAGATGAAATTGCAATCGCAGAAATGCCTGATAAAGGTTCTGCAAAAGGCCATATAATTATTAGACCAAAACAAAAAGCAAATTCAGTAGAAGATATGTCTGAGAATGACTTATCACATTTATTCTTTGTATCAAGTTATGCAGCTACAACATTATTTGAGACTCTTGGAGCACAAGGAACAAACATATTAACCAATAATTCTGGTGATGGCTTAGAAATACACGTAATTGCTCGTTATCAAGGAGATTCAATAAATTTTCAATGGTCACCAAAACAAGTTCCTGCAGGAGAATTAGACTCAATAACTAGTTCAATAGCAGGAAAAGTACTACTGGAGGAAAGACCAGAAAATCCACCAAAAATTCCTGACCAACCAGAAGACAAGATGTCTGAGTCAGAAGATAAAGATAATTATTTAATAAAACAACTAGAAAGAATTCCATAAAATGATTCCTTTTAACATAGCATTTGGTTTTTTTGCAATACTTGCAGCAGCACTATTTGATGTACTATCAAAATATAATGAAGTGCCTGATTGGCTTAGTTATGGAACAATCATTGTAGGTATTATTTCTTCACTAATGGCAAGCATATTATACTCTGATTACCATTTTATTTTATACTCCCTAATTGGAGCTGCAATTGGATTTTTAATAGGAGGACTACTTTATTGGTTAAATCAATGGGGTGGAGCAGATTTTTTGTTCTTAATAGGAATAGGCTCGATAATAGGATTTAATTATCATGAAAAAGTCTCTATTCTATTAGTAACAATAATTAACATATTTATCATGGGTGCAGTTCTTGGAGCCCTATTTTCATTTTATCAAGCAATAAAACACTGGAAGAAATTTAAAGAAGAATTCAAGACCCATATAAGAACACCTTATATGATAAAAACACGTGCAATGGTAGCAATATTTTCAATTATAATGATAGTAATTGCATTATTCCAAGAATTATTTATCAAAGTCTTAATGATAGGATTTGCTGCATTAGTGTTCTTCATGTTCTATTTTTATGTATTTACAAAAGTCGTTGAAAAAACTGCGTTGGTAAAATCTCTTCCTGTAAAAGAACTAACTGAGGGAGATTGGTTAATGGAAAATGTGACTATTGGTAAAAAAACAATTTTTGCAAAGAAAGCCATAGATAAAAATCAATTAACTTTGTTAAAGAAACATAAAAAAAAAGTTCTCGTAAGATATGGAATGCCTTTTTTACCAAGTTTTTTAGCAGGATATATTCTAACAATCATTATTGGAAACTGGTTTTACCTGCTATTATAAAAGCCAGTTACATTATCGTAAGATTTAAATAAAAAAATCCTAATAAATAGAAATTAGATGAATAAATCAAACTTAACCATTTTCCTGACAATAGTGCTCTTATTAGCTGTTCTAGTGCTTAGCGGATGTTCAAATAACTTGCCTGATGTTAGTCTAAAACTAAGCGAGAGCTCAATAAGTATTGCTGATAAGGGCATTTCTAATTTTATAACTGCAACAGTTACCAGAACTGACGATGTGGCTGAAGACAGGACATTTAGTCTAGTTTTTCCTCAAGAACTAAACAGCATGTACCCAACAGATGTGGATGGAAATAGAATTTCAACTCTAAAGACAAAGCCTTTGAAAGGTAAGAACTCCCAAGACGTAGTCCAATTCAAGATATATGGAGAAAAAGGCGAAGCAGACTATGCAGAATACAACTTAATGATTCAACTTCAATGGAACAACACAGTTTTAAAAGAACAAGGGATAAAAATCGAAGTTAAATAAGAATAAATTTTTCTTTAATATGGTTTTAAGCTTTGTCTTGTGCAATTGGTGAGACTCTTGACCCTACGATACTTTTATTAAATCTTAAAATTTCTTTCATTTCATGAATGATAAAATTGTTTTTTACCTTGGCGGTGGCGGAATGCTTGGACTTTTTGGAGCAGGTGTTCTAACCAAAGTTCAAGAGCTTGATATTTATGACAAAATTGAAGCAATCTATGCTTGCTCTGCAGGAGTCTTTAATAGCAGCTATTTTTTGACGCATCAAATGGAGCTTGGTTCAAGTATATATTATGAAGATTTAACTCAAGATTTTATAGAAACAAAAAACGTATTACATGGTGCACTACAAAGAATGTGGAATGGGTATATCAAACCTCTTGATTTTAATAAAATAGTTAATGTCATGCATCTTGATCGACTTATTGAAGTTGCTAAAAATGACAAAGTGTTAGATGTTTCTGCTCTTGAATCCTCACCTATTCCTTTATACGTTAAATTGTTTAACACGGAAACTCTAGATATTGAATATAAGAACATTCACGAAAATAATCCTTGGCAATTGTTAAAAGCAAGTGCCAGTGCAATACCATATTATTTTCCTTCTCAAGATAATGGAAAATATATTGACGCAGCTATTAAAGAACCATTAGGGTTAGAATACGTACTGAAACGCCACCCTGACTCGAAAGTCATCGCAATTTTCAATTTATCACAAAAAAGAAATGTTGGGCATTACTTAAAAAATGTGGTTGAGGGTATGGTTGCCAACTCAATGTATCGTGGTACTTTTTCAAAGTGTTTTATGAAAAGAGAGCCAAGCATCAGAAAAGATTTGAAAATTGCTGAAGAAAATGAAAGAGTTTTACTTATTAGTCCTTCACATGATTTTGTTGAGTCTTGGACAACTGATGAACAAGAATTAAAACAATTTTATCAAGATGGAAAAGATGCAGCAGATATTATCATAGAGTTTCTCAAAAAATAAGGGGAGTTCTCTTATCAGATTTCATAAGTTATGTTCTTTCTGAAATTTACGAATTGCCTCTAAATCAGGCCTAATATAATAACAATATTTGATCACGTTTAATCTAGTTTTAATCTAAAGATTTAAATATTCTCAAGAAATTTCTTTTAATATGGAATTAAAGCTCCCGAAAATAGATATTGGATTTCTAAAACAGAACAAGAAACCTCTTCATATAGCTATTAATGCAAGTCAACTAAAAAGCTGGAAGAAAGATCAAGATGAAGAAGAAGTAGTTGCAAAAAACATAGAACAAATAAAGACTTTTATGAATTATCAGATAAAAACAGAACTTCCTGTACTAACACTTAACATATCTGCTGATAGTGAACTTGAAACTAAGCAATTAAAGTATTTTTTTCAAAGTTTAATAAATGATGAGCAAGTTCAAAAAAATAAGATAAGAATATTTATCATAGGAAAATGGTATGACTTAGATACGGAGATATCGGACACATTTAAACGAGTAATGGATGAGACAAAAGATTATGACAACTTATTCCTTAATTTTTGCGTTAAATATGACGGTCAAGAAGAAGTTTTAGGTGTAATAAAGTTACTTGCAACAAAAGCTAAATTAGGAAAATTAGAACTTGACGATTTAAATAAACAAATGGTAAAAGAAAATCTGTATAGTTCCTATTTTACACCTCCTGAAATCATTATTGAACCGAGTAAAACCTATTCAGGACTTCTCCTTTGGGATTCAAAAGATGCTAAAATCTTTCAGACAAGAAAACATTGGCTTGATTTAAAAACAGATGATGTGGATGCAGCTATTGTCTGGGCTAATCGTGAAATTGAATAGAAACTTCTTCTAAATTATTTAAATAAATATTGGCTCCAAGAGCTTTTTCAACTTTTCCTGCGAATTCTAATTGTGCAAGATTTCTGAGTTTTTGAACATGTGGAGCATAATTTAATGCGACTTCTTCTTTTAAACCAGTTATGTTTGCAAGCTTAATAGTCTTTTCTAT
>Ga0114931_10004095_pt1 | contig 18256 bp, 13 predicted proteins | sample 2SBtaG_FD_89579 | JGI IMG/M metagenome (GOLD analysis project Ga0114931, IMG submission 89579) | Deep subsurface microbial communities from Kolumbo volcano to uncover new lineages of life (NeLLi) - 2SBTROV14_V59a metaG | ecosystem: Environmental > Aquatic > Marine > Volcanic | place: Kolumbo...
AAGAGCTTACCGAAACCGAAGAGCGTCTTGAGTTTCTCTCTTCGCAGCAACAGGACGTAGTTAATGGGATATTTGCTGCGGAAGAAGCGTTGCTTGAGATCAAAAGGCGCTCAAGACAGAAGTTCCGGGATGCTTTTGAGGCGATCAATAAGAATTTTACGGTGTTTTTCAGGGAACTTTTTGGCGGCGGGCAAGGCGAAATGACGCTTCTTGAAGCCGATGATATCTTAGAATCAGGAATAGAAATTGTTGCTCAGCCACCCGGCAAACGTTTGCAAAATATGCTCCTTCTTTCGGGCGGAGAAAAAGCGATGACGGCAATAGCTTTGGTTTTGGCAATTTTCAAATATCGCCCATCTCCGTTTTGCTTGCTTGATGAAGTTGATGCGCCTTTAGACGACGCGAATGTTGGAAGGTTTGTTAATAAGATTGCGGAGATGTCTGAAAGAACACAGTTTATCGTTATTACTCATAATAAACGTACGATGGAGGCGGCGAAAGCTTTGTACGGCGTAACGATGCAGGAAGCCGGCGTATCGAAGTTGGTTTCTGTGAGATTTGATTAGGTTTATGAGGAGAAAAACCGCGATATTTGTTTGGTTTTTGTTAGGAATTTCATTGATTGTCTCTCCAGCTTTTGGTCAAGCCACTCCTAAGAAAAAGAACTCTCGTCCAAGAAGTAATTCTGAAAAAGAAAACCTCCATAAAACTTCCCTACAGAAAGAAGATCCCGTATATTTCTATCAATTTACGCAACCTAAGTTTTTAGTTTCGAAGGTTGTTATTGAACATGATGAAAATGGACTTGGGAGATTAATATTTAGAAAAAAGAATTTTGAAGAAGACGTTGTAGAACCCTTGGCTCTTTCGCACACGACGATGGAGAGGCTCAAGGGGATTTGGACAAAGCTAAAGTTTCTAAAAGGTGGCAAAAACTACCAATCAAAGCTCGATTATCCTCATCTTGGCACAATGCGATTTCGCGTGAAAAAGGAGGGGGCTGAGCGCTCGACGGAGTTTAATTGGACAGATAATATGGATGCACGTTCGCTTGCAAATGAATATCGCAAAATTGGCAATCAGTTTATTTGGATGTTTGATATTGGGGTTGCTTTAGTAAATCAACCGCTTGAAGCTCCGCGTATTATGAACGGACTTGAATCTTATTTGGGTCGAAATGCGATTTCTGATCCGCAGCAAATGATTCCTTTTTTACAAAAACTTAGTGATAACGAAAGAATTCCTTTGATAGCACGGCATCATGCGGAGCGTTTAGTGAAAAAAATTGAATCCTCAAAAAAGAAGATTGGACTCCCGAAAAAGAAAACTGATTAAAACAAAGTTACTTGATAGCGATAGTTCCATCGTTTCCAATTTTCGGAGCCGAAGTGGGGAAGTCGAGATTTGAAAGTCTGCGAATTGTCGAAATTGCGGATTTGGTTTTGTCGGGCGCGAGAATTCCTCTTCCTCTTAGCACGAACGGGTGAATTTGTCCGCTTTTAAATTTACCTTCACCGTCAATCTTTACTTCGAGGACCAATGTTTCTGCCGTTGGTCCGCTAATGCGAAACCAACCGTATGTGGCGAAATTCCCTAGAGAATAAGCGATAAGACGGTTTTTATAAATCTCCATGCCACGCAAAACATGGGGACCGTGTCCTAAAACCAGATCGGCTCCGGCATCAACTACTGTTTTTGCAAAAAAGCGGCAAGTTCCCGCGTTTAGTTCCAAAAAATATTTCAGTTTTTCGCGGAGTTCGTTGCGCTTTTGCCCCCTCCGCACCACCGTGAAAAGAAACTACAACGATGTCCGCCATCCGATCCGCTCGTCGAACCGCGCGACGTGCTGCTGCTAAGTTATTTACGTTGAGCGATACGCCGTTATGTGCAAAACCGATAAAAGCAATCTTTTTGCCCTTTACCGTAAGATAAGTGGTCGAAAACCTCGTTCTATCACTTCCGGCATGTTTGATTCCCAATCGATTAAGTGTTTGACGAGTGGTTTGTCTTCCGCTATCTCCGAAATCGAGCGCATGGTTATTGGCGACGCTCATCACATCGAGTCCAGCCACTTTTAAATATTGCGCGTACCGGGTTGGCATTCGAAAGGCAAAGCAGTGGGGGCGTCCCTTTCCGCATTTTGGAGAAATACCACCATCTGCCAGAGGTCCTTCAAGATTTCCAAACGCAATATCAGCAGCTTGAAAAACTGGTGTGACCGCTTTTAGCAAATATTTCCCGTCGCTTGGAGGCATCCGCGAAGCGTTTGGAAAAGGCGATCCAAGCATAATATCTCCGCTGGCGGCAATGGTTATTAATGAATCAGCGACTCGTTTTTTTGGCGGCGGAGTGCCTTTTGCACGAGGATTTGGCGCGGAACTAAATTTATTTTTGCGAGTTGCAGAATTTGTCTGGCAGGCTAGCACGATAAAGATTCCTGCAATAAGAGTTCCAATTGAAAATAAGGTTTTAAGTTTCGACATAGTTTCAAAAAAGACTACCTTAAATGAGATGCATAATTGTGCCTTTCAGGTTTCACTATAATTTCCCGCTCGCAGGAATTAACTGCTGGTCAAGGCTTCCTCAATTATCTGATTTTGTTCGAGTCCGTGAATCGCGTATGAACCAGTTGCGGGCGATGCCGAGGCACTTCTGCCGGCATAAATCAAATTAAGTTTTTTCGGCATTATTTTCCGGAATCGCGGCTCGATAAAACTCCAACCACCCATATTTTGAGCTTCTTCCTGTGTCCAATATAATTCTTTTGCATTGCTGTATTCGGCGAATAGTTTTTTCAAAGCCTCGCCCGGGAAGGGATAAAACTGCTCAAGACGGACAATCGCAACCGTCTCATTTTTCGCTTTTGCTCTCGCAGCATCAAGATCGTAAAAGATTTTTCCGCTGGTAACTACGATTCGCGTTACTTTTTTCTTATCCTTCGGAACCGCATCATCGATTATTGGTTGGAAACCGCCTGATGCCAGATCGGCTACTGTCGATGTTGCGGCAGGAAGACGAAGAAGACTTTTTGGCGTCATTACAATCAGAGGTCGCACTATGTCTTGTTTCATTTGCCGACGCAAAAGGTGAAAATACTGAGCAGGAGTTGTTGGATAACAAACCTGCATATTATTTTCCGCACATAGCTGCAAATAGCGTTCGAGTCTTGCCGACGAATGTTCGGGACCCTGTCCTTCGTAGCCGTGCGGAAGAAGCATTACGAGCCGATTCGTTTCGTTCCATTTATCTTCAGACGACGAGATATACTGATCGATTATTACCTGAGCACCGTTAGAAAAATCACCAAATTGTGCTTCCCACATTACGAGCGTATTTTTCCTAAAACCGGCGTACCCATATTCAAATCCAAGCACACCCGATTCAGATAAGGAACTGTCAAAAACATTGAACCGCGTTTCCGGATTTTCCTCGCTCCGGATTTCTGAAAGCGGACACCACACTTTTCCGGTAATTGTGTCGTACATAGAAGCATAGCGATGGCTAAAAGTTCCGCGTCCCGAATCCTGTCCACTAAGACGAACGTCAAATCCATCTAGAACGATTGATCCGAACGCGATTGCTTCAGCAAAGCCCCAATCCATTGGCGTTTCGCCGGAACCCATTTTCGCGCGTCGTCCGAGTTGTCCGACCATTTTAGGGTTAATATTAAAGCCTTCCGGTACGATTGAAATTTTTTCCGTTACTTTTTGCAGAGTTTCTTCGGAAATCGCTGTATCCAATACTGAGGATCCGTCTTCGTCTAAAATTGGGTCATCAAGTTTCTTAACTTTCTTCTTCTCGGTTGCAATGTCTTTAGCACGTTTGAGAATTTCCTCGTATTTGGAAATAACGTTGTCTGTCATTTCCTTGAGTTCTTCTTCGGTAATTATTTCCTTCGCGATTAATTCCTGAGCATAGACGCCGCGTGTTCCCGGGTGCGCTTTAACCCTTTGATACATAAGTGGTTGGGTATAACTTGGTTCATCGCCCTCGTTATGTCCGAGTTTGCGAAAGCCAACAAGGTCGATCGCGACGTCTTTATTAAATTCTTGTCGGTATTCGAGCGCGATTCGCACAACCCTGAAAGCAGCTTCGGGTGAATCACCATTTATATGGAAGATAGGAAGCTGGGTGATTTGAGCCGCATCGGTCGAATATATCGAGCTTCGACTTGCTTTCGGATTGGTTGTAAAACCGATCTGATTGTTGATGACGATGTGAATCGTTCCGCCTGTGCTGTAGCCCTTGAGATTAGCTAGCTGAAGGGTTTCCATCACGATACCTTGTCCTGCAAAAGCAGCATCACCATGAAGTAAAATGGGCATTACTTGATCAATTACCTCGTCTCTCTTTTCAAGGTTGCCGCCAAGCAATTTATCTTGTCTTGCGCGCGCCATTCCTTCCACTACAGGGTCAACAAACTCAAGATGTGATGGATTACATGAAAGTTGAATTTTTATGTCGTTTCCGCTTTTGGTTGTTTTTTCTCCAATTGCTCCTTGATGGTATTTTACATCTCCTTCATCGGCGGGGAAGCTTGGGTGCGCGGTGCCTTCAAAGGCGGTAAAAATCCGTTCGGTCATATTTCCGGTGTCTGCATCGCCAATTATATTTGCCAATACATTTAGCCTTCCGCGATGAGCCATACCCATATAAATTTCTTCAACACCCTGATCAGAAGACAGATCAACCAATTGGTCTAATAATGGAATAATAGTTTCGCAGCCTTCGAGCGAAAAACGTTTTTGACCGAGATATTTTCGATGGAGAAATTGTTCGAATTGTTCTGCTTCAATTAGTTTTAAGAGCAGTTCTTTTTGAGTTTCTTTTTCAAGAGGCTCATTATCGACAAATTCGACACGTACTTTTTCTCGCATCCAGGCAATTTCTTTAGCGCTTTGAATATGCCTATATTCGATTCCGACTCTTCCGCAATACGCTCGCCTGAGAACCCGTAAGATTTCGCGCAATGTTGAGACATCCGACCCATGCAGACCATCTGTTATGAATTCTCTGTCGAGATCCCAAATCGTTAAGCCAAATTCTTCCAAATCCAGATCGGGAATGTAGTGTGTGGTTAAATTTAATGGGTCAATGTCAGCTAATAAATGCCCACGAATGCGATAAGAGTTGATAAGCTGTAAAACTCTTGCTTGTTTAACGGTTTGGTCGTGCCGATGTTCGCTACCCAAAAGCGAGGGGTTGAAATCCTGTGCCCAACGAAGCGGCGGATAGGAAATTTCCAAACTCTCAAAAATCTCTTCGTAAAAATTATCCTCGCCGACCAAAAATTGATGAATCTTTGCCAAAAACAATCCGCTTTCCGTACCTTGAATCACTCGATGATCGTAGGTACTCGTGATCGTCATTATTTTTCCGATTCCGAGTTGCGACAAAGCGGCTGACGTCATTCCCAGATATTCGGCTGGGTATTGGATCGCTCCGGTTGCAATAATTGTTCCCTGACCCGACATAAGTCTCGGTGTTGAAGCGACGGTTCCCAGAGTGCCGGGATTTGTTAATGAAATCGTTGTGCCCTGAAAATCATCAAGCGTTAGTTTTCCTTTTCTGGCTCTAACAATTGTTTCATTAAAAAGACCAAAAAAACCCCAAAATGTAAGCCCGTTCACGCCTTTTAAGTTTGGCACCAGCAGGTTTCGTGAACCATCTTTTTTCTGAATATCAATCGCAATTCCGAGATTTACGCTATCGGATTCTAGTCTTGATGGTTTACTGTCAACTACCCCAAATCCATTATTCATTTGAGGAAATTCCTGCGCGGCTTTGATAATCGCCCATCCAATCAAGTGGGTGAAAGAGACTTTTCCGAGAGCCCTCGATATAAGATTTTCGTTAATGATTTTTCGATTTTCTTCAAGGAGTTTTACCGGAATTCTACGAACCGAAGTCGCGGTCGGTACCGTTAAACTCTCTTCCATATTCTTGACTATCGCTTTTGAAGGTCCAAAAATTGGCTTGGCTTCAACACCTTCGCGGATTTTCGTTTCAGTTTTCTTTTTGGTTTCGGTTGGCGGGGGGGTGCTTACAGCTGGAGCCGACGTTTCTGATTTTGCGGCAACACGGCTTTTCTTAGAATCTGCGCTTGCGCCATTACCGCTTAATAGATCGCCGAAATAATTTTGCCAAGATTCGTCAACAAGACTTGGGTCACTCTTATAGCGATTGTATAAATCTTCTACGTAACTCGCGTTTGCGCCAAATTTCTCATTGATGTATTGGGAGACATTCGAAACTTTTTCACTCACTTATTTGTTCCTCTTTTTTGGTATTTAAGGTCACTAATAAATTCTAACCCAAAAAAGAATAAAACATAAGTAATTAGATGTGTTTCATTTGGAAAACAAATAGTTCAATAGAAACTATAGATCGTTTCCGACAAAATAGGTTTGCGAATCGAAAAAACTTTCTCCGCTAGTGGGAGATAACTCTAAATAATTTCCGGTGCTGTCCAATACTTGCGAGTTTGCGTTATCACTGAGGTAGGCTTTAAGCGCAGTATTTCTCAGATAGTCAACGATTTTTTTATCTTTTATTGGAACTACGGCTTCAACTCTTCGATCGAGATTTCGGTGCATCCAATCGGCACTTCCAATGTAAACTTCCTCTTCGCCAGCATTAGAAAAATAGAAAATTCTCGTATGTTCTAAAAACCTGCCGACGATAGAAACTACACGGATGTTTTCTGACAATCCTTCAATGCCCGGACGCAAGACACAAATGCCGCGTACAATAAGGTCGATTTTTACGCCAGCTTGCGAAGCCCTGTAAAGTGCGCGGACGATTTTATCGTCCGTTAGGCTATTGATTTTTACAATAATCCGGGCGTCGGCACCTTTTAATTTGTTTTTTGTTTCTCTCTTAATAAGTTCAAGCATTCTCTCGCGAAGATTTACCGGCGCGATTAAGAGTCTTCGGTATTTTGTTTGATAAGAATAGCCTGTTAAGAAGTTAAATAGATCTGAGGCGTCAGCACCAATTTCTTCATCCGCCGTTAACAATCCCATATCGGTATATTGTTTTGAGGTCACAGGATTATAATTTCCCGTACCGATATGGACATATCGACGAAGTTGTTTATTTTCGCGGCGGACGACAAGCATAACCTTCGAATGGGTTTTGAGCCCGCGCATACCGTAAATTACATGTACGCCTTCATTTTCCAGTCTTCGCGCCCACTCAATATTCGTTTCCTCGTCAAAACGAGCCTTGAGTTCAACTAACACGGCAACCTGTTTGCCATTCTGCGTTGCTTTTACAAGCGATTCGACAATCGGCGAATTTTTCCCCGTTCTGTAGAGACACATTTTTATTGCCCGAACCCGTTCATCTTCGGCGGCAGTTTCAAGAAAACCGGTAATCGTTGTGTAAGACGTGTAAGGGTGGTAAACGAAAATGTCCTGTTTTTTTATCGTGTCAAAAATATTATTTGGTGTTTTAAGGGCGGTTGGAATCGAATAGGTTATTTCTTTTTCCTTTAAATCAGGTCTATCAAGAGAATATAGGGACATCAAATCAGGGATATTTACATAACCATTAATTCGATAAACATCCTTTTCGGTTAAGCCAATTGAGGTTGCGATGTAGTTGGTCATTTTATCAGACATCGAAGATTCAACCTCAATTCTGACGGGAAAACTGAACCTTTGTTTATGCCGAAGTTCCTTTTCCATCGTTCGGAGGAGATCGCCCGCCTCATCTTCACGAATCTCAATATCTGCGTCGCGTGTGACTCTAAAAAGGTGAGACTTATTTGTTTTCATTTTTGGAAACAAACTAGAAAGATTTGCAGCGATAATTTGCTCAATCGAAACGAACCGTGTTTCGCCTTCAACAATCGGAATTAGTCTAGGGAACTGGGGCGGAAGCTTGATTCTAGCAAAACGATTTTTGGTAAAGAGGTGTTTAATTTTTCCGTGCTCAAATTCCTTGTTTGGTTTTACGGTTACACCGATGTTGGTGCTTAGATTGGAAATATACGGAAATGGGTGGCTTTCATCGACCGCTTGCGGAGTCAATACGGAAAAAACATTTCGTAGAAATCTATCATCCAGACGCTTTCGTTCCTTGCTTTTAATGTCCTTATAATTGCAGATCGATATTCCTTTTTCTTCGAGCTGCGGAAGAATTTCTTCATTAAGGCAGAACATTTGCTCAATTAGCATTGGTCGTAGAACCTGACGGATTTCGCGAATTTGCTCCGCCGGAGTTCGACCGTCTGGAGAGGTTTTAACTACGCTTTCAGCAACCTGTTCTTTTAAACCAGAAACGCGGATCATGAAAAATTCGTCCAAATTGGTCGAGAAAATCGAAAGAAATTTCAGGCGTTCAAGCAGCGGCACGTCATTATCGAGTGCTTGCTCAAGAACGCGACGGTTAAACTCCAACCAACTCAGCTCTCGATTAAAAAGATATTTCGGATCATGAACGGAAAGCGAAGACCGCTTCATTTTTGTTTTTTCCTCGCCCAACAGGGCAAATTCTGCTACGTCTTGACTCATAGGATGATGTTAAAATTTTAGTAGGTTGAGAAATGGAAGGCAAAAAGGCGAGGCATTTTCTAAGCAGGAAAGAGGTTTCCTACTAAAAAGTTAGCAGAAAAGCTCCGTCTAAGTCAAAAAAATCCTTATTTTAAATTGTTTAATTATTGGCTTTTACGAAAGGAAAATCCGCAACCGTAGAAACAATTTTAAGTCTTCGACAGTTAGAGCGAAAGTCAATACAATTAGTTTTTCAAAATATGTGCTTTTTAGTACTTGTGCAAATTAGGTTAATTTAGGGAATTTTGTGGAAGAAATATTTGGTGAAAAAGGAATAGTTGCAGCTCATCACGGGGAATATGAATATCGTGCGGGGCAAGTTCAGATGGCTGAAGCGGTGCTCTCTGCTTTTGAGAATAAGAAGCATCTTATTGTTGAGGCTGGCACCGGCACTGGCAAAACGCTGGCTTACCTCGTCCCGGCGATTGCAGCGGCACTTGGCGAGAAAAAGCGCGTAATTATTTCGACCGGAACGAAGAACTTGCAAGAGCAATTGATGGAGCAAGATATTCCATTTTTACAGAAAGTAATGCCAAAAAAGTTTTCGGCAGCGTATATGAAAGGGCGTTCAAATTACGCTTGTCTTCATAGGATAAAAAAAGCTGAAAACCAACCGATTCTCGAAGGGTTGGACGAAATGGATTACTTTGAGGAAATTCGCCATTGGGCACGCGAATCGGAAACGGGTGACAAAGCAGAACTCATCGATCTGCCGGAACATATTCCTTTTTGGGGCAGAATAAACGCGAAAAGTGATACCTGTCTGGGGCAGAAATGTGATGATTTTGATGCTTGTTTTATAACTCGTATGAGACAGCGTGCCGAAGATGCAGATATTATTATCGTCAATCATCATTTATTTTTTGCGGATTTAAATATTCGCGGAAATGAATATGGAAAAGTGCTTCCTGATTATGGTGCCGTAATTTTTGATGAAGCCCATTTAATCGAAGATATTGCCGCCGATTATTTTGGTTTCCAGATTTCGAGTTTCCAGATCGATGAGATTATTCGCGACGCAGATAATTTACCGATTACGGATGCAATTGCCGTAAGAGATATAACAAAAATAGTCGCACGGATTAGCGGTTTCGCTGCTCAATTCTGGGCGCGATTTGGAGAGGGTCGGGGAAAAGAAGGGCGATTTCAACTTGTTCCAAATTCTTTCGCAAGAGAAACCTCTGACGGCGAACTTCAAGCAACTCCATTGGGCGACGCTTATTTTCAACTTGATAGAGCACTTCAAAGACTTGAAACCGCGGTCGATGTTTTTGCCGAGGAAATTTCCGAGGCTGATTCAATCGTGAAAAGAGTTCGGCAAACTCGTTTTGATCTTGAGTTTATCGTTTCTCAATCTGAAAGCCATTTTGTTTATTGGCTCGAACGCCGAGGTAGAGGAGTGTTTTTGCGGGCTTCACCGATTGATGTTTCCGAATTATTGCAGGAAAAATTATTCGAAAAGGTGGAGACGTGTGTTTTAACTTCGGCTACTCTTTCAAATAGCGGAAAGTTTGATTTTATCCAGGGTCGTTTGGGATTAGATCGGGACAAAACCGCGACTTTAATGGCACCGAGTTCTTTTGATTATGAAAAGCAAGCGATTATTTACTTGCCGAAAGCAATGCCTGATCCGCGCAGCCCTGATTTTATCCAGCTTGGTGCCGGTGAGATTGAGAAGCTTCTGAAAATAACTGATGGACGCGCTTTTGTGCTTTCGACGAGTTTTTACGCGATGAATGCATTTTATGAGCTCGTGTCGTCGCGTGTAGATTATTCGTGTTTTGTACAAGGATCAATGTCCAAGACGGGGCTTTTAGAGAAGTTTAAGCAAACGCCAAACTCGGTTCTTTTCGCAACGTCCTCATTTTGGCAAGGTGTTGATGTCAGAGGAAGCCAGCTCTCATCTGTAATTATCGATAAATTGCCATTTGCTGTTCCAAGCGATCCGGTCGTTGCCGCACGTTCGCGATATATCGATGAACAAGGCGGAAAATCTTTCTTTGAGTACAGTGTTCCAAACGCGATAATTTCCCTTAAGCAGGGCATTGGGCGCTTGATTCGAAGTTCGACGGATAAAGGAGTCATTGCATTATTGGATTCGCGTTTGAGAACCAAAGGATACGGAAAGCAGTTTTTGAGTAGTCTCCCGAATGCTAGAATTACGACCGAAATTTCCGATGTCGAAAAGATGTTTGGCAAAGCGGAAAAGGGAATGAACAGTAAATAATGTGCGTTTAAATTTGAAGATATACGTGAGAGTTATAATTTTCTCATCTAAACTTTATTAAATAAGACGACTACTTACGATTAGTTTCATTATTTCCCTTAGTTTATGGGGGTTTGCGCGCTTAACCTGGATATGTTTTAGTAAAAACGTAGTATTGGAAATCAATCTTAAGAGGAATTGGGAATTATGAAAAAACGCATTTTCGGTCTTTTAGTATTTATCGTATTTGCTGCATTAATTTTTACCGCATGTAAATTTGCTACGGTGCCGGTGCGGACGAGTCGTGGGTTTTCTTCTGAAGAAATAGCGCGTTGGGAGAAGCAGGCTGAAGCCGTGACGATTACAAGAGATAATTGGGGGATACCTCATGTCAATGGGAAAACTGACGCGGATGCGGTTTTTGGAATGCTGTATGCGCAGAGCGAAGATGATTTTCCGAGAGTAGAACGAAATTATTATTGGGCAATCGGGCGTTTGGCTGAAGTAGAAGGAGAAGGTGCGATTTATAGTTATTTGAGGGCAAGGCTTTATATGACTACGGATGAAGCCAAGGCAGCCTATAAATCGGCTCCGGAATGGCTTAGGAAACTCTGTGATGCGTATGCCGATGGCATTAATTTCTACCTCTACACTCATCCTGAAGTGAAACCGAAATTACTTACTCATTTTGAGCCTTGGTATCCGATGTTTTTTAGCGAAGGATCGATCGGCGGCGATATTGAAAGTGTTTCGACTAAAGGAATCAAAGCGTTTTACGGAAAAGATCAATCAATCGCCGCAAATAATTTTAGTGATGGACTCAATCATTCTGATCGATATGAAGAACCAAGAGGTTCAAATGGTTTTGCGATTGCAGGTGCACATACAAAATCAGGCAATGCGATGCTTTTGATAAATCCGCACACTTCTTTTTATTTTCGAGGCGAATCTCAGGTAACTAGTGATGAGGGGTTAAATGCTTATGGAGCAACTACCTGGGGGCAATTTTTCATCTACCAAGGTTTTAACGAAAATACGGGTTGGATGCATACTTCAACGCACGTGGACTTCATGGATGATTTTGTTGAAGATGTCAAAAAGGTCAATGGCAAATTGATGTATAAATACGGTGATGAGATGCGCGAAGTGAAAGTATCTGAAGTCACTTTGAAATACAAAGACGGGGATCAGGTGAAGGAAAAAACTTTTCCGATGTATCACACACATCATGGACCAGTGACTCATAAAATCGACGGTAAATGGATTTCAACAAAACTTAATTGGGACACGGTAAATGCTTTGACAATCATTTATAAGAACAAAGCTTAAAAATCACAAAGAATTTCGAAAGATGATGGATATTAGGAGCAATTCCTCGAATAATACCGTTTTTGCTGATTCGAGCGGCAATATCGCCTACTATCACGGTGATTTTGTTCCAAAACGCAATCCTAAATTTGATTATTCAAAACCCGTCGATGGCAGCAAACCGGAAACGGATTGGCAGGGTCTCCATACGGTTGATGAAATTATTACGATCACAAACCCCAAAAATGGTTGGATACAGAATTGTAATTCATCACCGTTTACGGCGGCGAGTGTGTATAGCCCGAAGCGAGAGGATTATCCCGTTTATATGGCACCTGACCTTGAAAATTATAGATCGATCCATGCGGTTAGAGTATTAAAGAATGCCAACGAATTAACTTTGGATAAACTGATCGGATTAGCCTACGACCCATATCTGCCGGCTTTTGAAAAATTAATTCCCGGGCTGATTGAAGCTTATGATAAATCGGAAGAAAAAAATCCGAAGCTTAGGAACGCGATCGAAGTTTTGAGGAAATGGGATCTTAAAACAGGTGAAAAATCGGTAGCGATGTCGCTAGCCCATTATTACGGATCGTTGTATAACCGCGAAGGCAAAAACCCTAAAAAATTACGCGGCAATGATCGCTTTGATTATTTTGGAACCGGATCACCTTTTAGCGAAAGATTGGAAATTTTTGAAAAGGCTGTTGAGCGGTTGGAAAAGGATTTTGGAAGTTGGAATACCGCCTGGGGAGAGATAAATAGATTTCAAAGATTATCCGGGGAAATTAAATCGGTATTTGACGATAAGAAGCCGAGCATTCCGATCGGTATGGCTTCCGGGCGTTGGGGGGCTTTGGCATCTTTTGGAGCAAGATCGTATCCAAATACAAAGCGAATCTACGGATCATCGGGAAATAGTTTTGTAGCGGTTGTGGAGTTTGGCAAAAAAGTAAAAGCCAAGAGTTTACTTGCGGGCGGACAGAGCGGTGATAAAAATTCTCCGCATTTTACAGACCAAGCTCAGATGTATGCAGATGCTAAATTTAAAGATGTTCTTTTCTACAAGGAAGATTTGGACGCAAATACGGAGAAGGTTTACAAACCGGGACAAAATAATTGAATTTTATTTTTCCGTTAAACTGAGTTGGTAATTCGGTGCTAGATAGTCGATTAGGATGGTTTGCCGTGAATTTTGTAAAGGCACACCTAGGCAAAAGACATATATGCCATCATTTTACGAAGTAATGATTGAACGCAACTTTTCTTCTGCGCACCAATTGCGTGGATATACGGGTAAGTGCGAGAACTTACATGGGCACAATTATAAGGTCGAAATCTTTGCTCGTGGTGAGGAGCTAAATAATATCGGCTTATTAATTGATTTTGGAGACTTAAAAAAGGCTGCCAATGAAATCGTGGACTATCTCGACCACCGAAATATCAATGAACTTCCGCCTTTCGATGAAGAGCTGAACCCTTCTGCCGAGAATCTCGCGGCGTATATTTGTGAGTATATTAATTCGCGGATCGAGGATGAGCGCGTATCGGTTTATAAAGTTCGCTGTTATGAAACTCCAACTAGCGTCGCAACATTTCAGATTGATTATTGATAAAGATATCGAATAGAATCTGCTTGATGATGTAAAGCAACAAAAATCAAGAAAGCTGCGTAACGAATATATGAGTAATACTAAGAAAGAAAACGTGACGAAAAAAAAGGTCTCGTCGAGACATTTTCTGATCGACTATCTTGAAGCTTTTATTGGTACGCTGATAACGGCGATTTTTGGGATGACTTTTGTAGTCCAGGCGTCTTCAGTTCCGACTGGTTCAATGCAAAATACGATCATGATCGGGGATCATTTTTTGGTGAATAGATTTATCTATTCCGGTGGAGATAATCCGCTTCCGTTTTTGCCTCAAAGAGAGGTTCGACGCGGAGACATAGTTGTATTTAAATATCCTGGTTTTAGAAATGATCCAGAGCGTGACCGAAGACGTGGTTTGGTTCCGAACCAGATTTTTTATGTTAAAAGGGTGATTGGTTTACCCGGAGAAACCATAGAATTTCGTGGTAACAAAGTATATATCAATCAAAGATTGCTTCCGGAGCATCGTCTTGTTTCTTCTGATCCAGGTTCGGAAGGAGCAATCGAAACGAATGATGTAGCGCAACGAAAACCAAACGAGACTTATAGCGTTACTTATTCTGCAAGCGATATTGAATCTGAAAGGCGCGGACTCCCGCTTACGACTGGTATGGATTTTGGCGTACGAGGGAGACCGATGAAAATTCCAAAAGATTCATATTTTGTGATGGGCGATAATCGGAGCAACAGTGAAGATAGCCGATACTGGGGATTCGTTCCGCGCAAATCAATTATAGGACGCCCTATGTTTGTATTTTGGTCGTGCGATAAAAAAGCCAGCAATGGAAGCTTATTTGGGTGCATAACTAATCCTCGCCTTAACCGAATTGGGAATATGATTAATTAGCTGCTCTTGAGCAGAGTCTTATTGCCGCCCGATTAAAGAAATTCAATGGGTCAGGTGTGCGAAAAAGAAGAGGTATAAGTCACTTTTTTCTCGTATGTTTGAGCCGGTTTTAGGCTTTTTCCTGGCTGCTAAGTATAGAATGCTGAGGTGTTTGGGAAAGAATAGATTTGTCGGCTTGCTTGAAAGAACTTAAATGGAATAGAATCACTTCAAAATTATCGTATTCAAATCCTGTAAATTCATCGAAGTTTTAGTAAAAATATGTTGATTGGAATTCCAAAAGAATTGCATCCTAATGAGAAACGTGTAGCTATCGTTCCAGCGGATGCTAAGAAATTGGCTCGTCTTGGAATAGACCTTCAGATTGAGCGGGGTATTGGTTCTAGAGTCGGCTACTCAGATTCGGAATACAAGGATGCAGGTGCATCGATTGTTGAGAATCGGGAAGACTTATTTAGTGATGCGGATATTATTTTACGCGTTCGGAAACCTCCCTTGGTTGAGATTGAAAAGCTGAAGAAGGGCGGCGTTCATGTCAGTTTTCTTGATCCATTTAATGAATCAAAGTTGATCGAGGGTTTTCGTGAAAATGAGATTTCTGTTATCTCAATGGAGATGATTCCGCGGACAACTCTTGCTCAAAAGATGGATGCGTTGAGTTCGCAGGCGAATCTTGCGGGCTATGTTATGGTGATTCTTGCCGCAAATAAACTTCCGAGTATCTTGCCGATGATGATGACTCCGGCGGGGACTTTGAAACCCGCGACGGTTTTCGTAATTGGAGCTGGCGTTGCAGGACTTCAGGCAATTGCTACGGCAAAAAGACTTGGAGCCAAGGTTGTTGCCTTTGATACTCGCGCCGTCGTTGCGGAACAGGTTCAATCTTTGGGCGGGAAATTCCTCGAAATTGATTTGGGCGAAACTGCTCAGACAAAAGACGGTTACGCGGTCGAACTTACCCCCGAACAAATCGAACTTCAAAAACAAGGGCAGAAAAAGCAGATTGCAGATTCAGATATTGTTATTACGACAGCCCAGCTTTTTGGCAGAAAGCCGCCTGTGATCGTGACGAAAGACATGGTTAAGGAGATGAAACCCGGAAGCGTGATTGTTGATATGGCTGCGGAAAGCGGCGGAAATGTTGAAGGATCGGTGGCGGGAGAAACGATTGAATTTGAAGGCGTAACTATTATCGGCGATGGTGACTGGACAAATTTTGTGGCAAAAGATGCGAGCGTAATGTATTCGGCGAATCTTTTTAATCTAATAGATGAATTCTGGGATAAAGAAGAGAAACGCTTTAATCTAGATTTTGAAAACGAAATTATTAAAGGCTGTGTGATCACGCACGAAGGTGAAATTGTTAACGAGATGGTTAAGAAGTTGGGTAAAGGTTAATTAAACCCGGCAATCTTATCGGGCTAAAAAATTATGGAAATTGTATTTTTGGCATTCATTTTAATTCTTGCGATTTTCTTGGGGTTTGAGTTAATCAGCAAGGTTCCGGCGACTTTGCATACACCTCTGATGTCAGGTTCAAACGCGATTTCGGGTATTACTTTAATTGGTGCGATGGTTTCAGCTGGTTCAGGGGAATCACAAGCCGCGACGATCCTGGGAACTGCCGCCGTTGTTTTGGCAACGGTTAATGTGGTCGGCGGGTACCTTGTAACCGATCGTATGCTCGGGATGTTTAGGAAAAAAAAGGCGGGAGATAAATAAGCATGGATCGGGTGATAATCATCAATATTGCGTACATTGTCTCAGCTGCTTTATTTATTTATGGGCTGAAGGAGCTGAGTTCTCCGGCTACGGCGCGGCGCGGCAATTTCATTTCTTCGATCGGAATGTTGATTGCCGTGATTGTCACGCTCTTGAGTAAGGGAATTGTTGAGTTTCAATGGATTTTATTAGGCATCGTCGTTGGCGGAATTATTGGTGCATTTGCCGCGAGGATCGTTGGCATGACGGCAATGCCTGAGCTTGTTGCGCTTTTTAATGGGTTTGGCGGTCTTGCAAGTTTATTTGTCGGTTGGGCAGCACTGTCCGGCAAGGGAATTACGACTTTTTCGATTGTTACAATTTTTCTTTCGATTTTGATTGGTGGCGTCACCTTTACAGGAAGTGTTATCGCATGGGGAAAACTCAGCGGAAAGCTAAACGGCAAACCGGTTTTATTTACCGGACAACAGATATTTAACACGTTTTTGATGGTCGCGATTGTTGCCTGCGGGGTTTTGTTCGCGCTCGAGCCAGCTAATTTAAATTATTTATACGCAATTATTGCGCTGTCTTTTATTTTTGGAATCATGTTTGTGATTCCTATCGGCGGCGGAGATATGCCGGTGGTTATTTCGTTGCTCAACAGTTATTCCGGCTTGGCAGCGTGCGCGGCGGGTTTTGCAATAAATAATTTGCTTCTGATAGTTGCGGGTTCTTTGGTAGGAGCAAGTGGAATTATTCTTACACAAATAATGTGCAAGGCGATGAATCGTTCGCTTTCGAACGTTTTGTTTAGCGGCTTTGGCTCGCCAAAACAGGCAAAAGGTGAGATCGAAGGAACGGTCAAACCGATTACTGCCGAAGACGCCTATTATATTTTGGAAGCCGCCTCAAGTGTATTGATTGTTCCAGGTTATGGAATGGCGGTTGCGCAAGCTCAGCACGTTGTAAAAGAATTGCAGCAATTGCTTGAAAAAAATGGTGCCGAGGTAGTTTACGGCGTTCATCCGGTCGCTGGTCGAATGCCCGGACACATGAATGTTTTGCTTGCTGAAGCGGATGTTTCCTACGACCTTTTGATGGAAATGGATGCTGTGAATCCGCGTATGGAGAATTTTGACGTGGCAATTGTAATCGGTGCAAACGATGTCGTTAATCCTGCTGCCCGCGAGGACGAATCGAGTCCTCTTTATGGCATGCCAATAATAGATGTAGATAAAGCTCGTACGGTTTTCGTTCTTAAACGTTCGATGGCATCTGGTTTTGCAGGTGTGGAAAATCCCTTATTCTTTAAAGAAAATACGCGAATGCTCTTTGGTGATGCGAAGGAGTCCATTAGCCAAGTTATACGCGAGTTTGGTGATTAACTATCACAATAGAATTTTCGTTCTGAAACTCCCTGTTTTTTACGCTACTACAAAATAAAACGAATAATCCCCTTCCGACTTTAGAATAGTTTCTGGTAATATTTTACTATGGCTAATCTTCTGACGGATTCCTATGGACGAACCATACGAGATTTACGTATCTCGCTAACGGATCGTTGTAATTTCCGTTGTTTTTACTGTCGTCCCGTGATGGAAGGGAATTTTGCCGGTAAAGAAAAAATTCTGACCTACGAGGAGATTGTAAAAGTTGCGGAGATTTTTGTTTCTTTGGGTATCGAGAAAATTCGTCTTACGGGTGGCGAGCCTCTTCTGCGAAAAGAAGTAGAAACTGTTATTGCGGATTTGTCGAAGTTAAAACCAGGGTTAAAAGATATAGCACTTACAACAAATGGTTTTTCTCTAGCGAAAAGAGCGAGGGATTTAAAAGAAGCGGGGCTAGACCGGATAACGATTAGTTTAGACAGTCTAAAGCGAGAAAACTTCAAGGAAATTACGGGTGCGGATAAATTGGATGAGGTCTTATTCGCGATTGATTGCGCAAAAAAAGAAAACCTTCAACCCTTGAAAGTAAA
>Ga0114931_10004096_pt1 | contig 18255 bp, 12 predicted proteins | sample 2SBtaG_FD_89579 | JGI IMG/M metagenome (GOLD analysis project Ga0114931, IMG submission 89579) | Deep subsurface microbial communities from Kolumbo volcano to uncover new lineages of life (NeLLi) - 2SBTROV14_V59a metaG | ecosystem: Environmental > Aquatic > Marine > Volcanic | place: Kolumbo...
AGACTCACCACGAAGACACGCGAGGCCTTGATTGCCGCCCAGCAAAATGCTGCGGACCGGGGCAATCCGGAAGTTTATCCAGAGCACTTGCTGCTCGAGCTGCTCGCTCAAGCCGGCGGCTTGGCTCCTGCGATCGTCGAGAAAGCTGGCGCCGACCTGCAAGGCTTGATTCGCGCCCTAGGCGCTATCCTCGACCGAATGCCCAAAGTCGCTGGCGGCGCCGAGCCGGGCCTCGCGTCACGCCTGCGCGACCTGCTCAACAATGCGTGGAAGGAAACTGAAGCTCTCAAGGACGAATACACATCGGCGGAGCACGTCTTGCTCGCCGCGTACGCCGACAGCCAGCTCAAGAAAGCCCTCGAAGCGCAAGGGGTTGATCGCGCCGCGCTGCTAGAGGCCGTGCAAGAGGTTCGCGGCAGTCAACGCGTGACCGACCCGGATCCGGAAGGGAAGTTCCAAGCGCTCGAGAAGTACACGCGCGACCTCACCGAGGCGGCCCGGCAAGGCAAGACGGACCCGGTGATCGGGCGTGACGAAGAGATTCGCCGCGTCATGCAAGTTCTTTCACGCCGAACCAAGAACAACCCCATCCTCATCGGTGAGCCCGGCGTTGGCAAGACCGCGATCGCCGAGGGGATTGCGCACCGCATCGTGCAAGGGGACGTGCCCGAAGGCCTCAAGGACAAGAAGCTTCTCGCCTTGGATCTCGCAGCGATGGTCGCGGGGTCCAAGTACCGCGGCGAATTCGAAGAGCGTTTAAAGGCGGTGCTGCAAGAAATCGAATCGGCCAAGGGCGAAATCATCCTCTTCATCGACGAGCTGCACACCCTGGTGGGCGCAGGCGCCGCTGAAGGGTCGATGGACGCGAGCAACATGCTGAAGCCGGCGCTAGCGCGTGGTGAGCTCCGCTGCATTGGCGCGACCACCCTCGACGAGTACCGCAAGCGCATCGAAAAGGACGCTGCGCTCGCGCGACGTTTCCAACCGGTGTTTGCCGGAGAACCTTCGGTGCCCGACACCATCGGCATCTTGCGAGGGCTCAAGGAGCGCTACGAAATTCATCACGGCATTCGGATCCAAGACTCTGCGATCGTCGCGGCGGCGACGCTGAGCCAGCGGTACATCACCAACCGGTTCTTGCCGGACAAGGCGATCGACCTCGTCGACGAAGCAGCGTCGCGATTGAAGATGGAGATCGACTCACTGCCCGCGCCGATCGACACCGTCGAACGAAAGGTCACGCAACTCGAGATCGAGCGTGAGGCCCTCAATAAGGAAAAGGACGACGCGAGCAAGAAACGTCTCGAAGACCTCGAACAGGAGCTCTCTGAGCTTCGAGAGGAGCGCGACACGATGCGCGCACAGTGGCTGCGCGAAAAGGAGATCATCACGGAGATCCGGGAGAAAAAGGAGCTCGTCGAAAGCCTCCGCCTCGATCTCGAGCGCGCCGAGCGCACCACCGACTATGAAAAGGCGGCGCGGCTGCAGTACGGCGAAATCCCCGCGGCCGAAGCAGCGGTCACGGAGGCCCAGCAGAAGCTCGCCGAGGTGCAGGCGAAAGGCTCCTTCCTCAAGGAAGAGGTTACCGACGAAGACATCGCCGAGGTGGTCTCCAAATGGACGGGCATTCCCGTTAGCAAGATGCTGGAAGGCGAAAAGGACAAGCTGCTTCACATGGAGGATCGGTTGCGCGAGCGCGTGATCGGTCAGGACGAGGCGGTGGTCGCGGTATCCAATGCCGTGCGGCGCTCACGCGCCGGGCTGGGAGAGCCCAATCGCCCGATCGGCTCGTTCCTGTTCCTCGGTCCGACCGGTGTCGGCAAGACCGAGCTGGCCCGCGCTCTCGCCGAGTTCTTGTTCGATGACGACAAAGCGATGATTCGGCTCGACATGAGTGAGTACATGGAAAAGCATGCCGTGGCGCGTCTCATCGGCGCCCCGCCAGGATACGTCGGCTACGAAGAGGGAGGTCAGCTGACCGAGCCCGTGCGTCGCCGCCCGTACTCCGTGCTCCTCTTCGATGAAGTCGAAAAGGCGCACCCGGACGTGTGGAACGTGCTGCTGCAGGTGCTCGACGACGGCCGCTTGACCGACGGCCAAGGGCGCACGGTCGACTTCAAGAACGTCGTCATCATCCTGACATCCAACGTCGGGTCACATCACATCATGGCCCTGGACGACGAGGAAGCGATGCGCAAAGCCGTCATGGACGACCTGCGTGATGCCTTCCGGCCCGAGTTTCTCAATCGACTCGACGAAACCATCATCTTCCACCGGCTCGACCGCCCACAGCTGCGCAGCATCGTCGACGTGCAGCTTCGCCACTTCGCCAAGCGGCTTGCCGAACGTGACCTGCGCCTCGACGTCACCGACGGAGCCAAGGAGTTCCTCGCGAACGTCGGCTATGACCCGACCTATGGGGCCCGGCCGCTCAAGCGAGCAATCCAGCGCTATCTGGAGAACGGCTTGGCGGAGGACATCCTGGCCGGCCGCTTCACCGCCGGCGACACGATCCGCGTCGAAGCTGCTGAGGGCAAGCTGGTTTTCAAGGGCGCGAGCAGCAGCGGTACGGTCGAGACCCGTGCAACGGCCGAATAAACCATCAATTACAGACGGCTAGCACGGCTACCTCCCCAAAAACGCGGGTCTCCTTGCGTGCTTTGGTACACTGTGTAAGCCTCCGGCGCTCTTAGAGGAGCAAAAGCGTTCATGGTCGAGACCGTCCAATGTAAGCCTATCGAAGTTCACGTCGGTGAACGTGGACTCGAGCGTGCGGTCAAGCACCTAAAGCGCAAGATGGCGACCGAAGGGATCCTCCGTGAGCTCAAGCGCCGTCGCCACTACATGAAGCCTTCGATCAAGAAGCGGAAGAAGTCTGCCGAGGCCGCGCGACGTCGCCGCAAGCGTGTCCGCCAGATCAACGAACGCCCGTTTTGACACGAAGCCTCCGGAATCACTTTGGAGGCTTTTCGGTTTCTGGCTCTAGACGCAGGCCCGGTCCCCAGGCAAAGCGCCTTCCCGTTCGCCTTTCCAAAAAGCGAGCGAGCCGGTGAAAGTCGCTACCGGTTTCGGTAGCGCACCTCGGTGTGCAACGTCTGCGGATTGATCAGCGTCGAAAACTCGACGTATTGCAGGTCGAGTTGACCCCTTACGCTCACCATGTGGCCATCCAGCTGCTCCTCGACCAGGGCCCGGAATGCGCCAATGCCGAGCTGGCTCGCGAGCATGACGTCGAATGCGTGTGGCGGGGAACACCTCGACTCGTAGCCAAGCTGGATGTGCCGGACTTTCTTGCGTAGGCCAGTGCGCTCTTCGTATCGCGTCTGCACTCGATCCGAGACGATCCTGGACAGGTCGAATGCGCTTAGACGAATGTGTCCGTGCTCGTCTCGTGGCATCCCGAGCACCGACTGTTCGGGGAGCAGCTCTGCAAGCCCTTCAGCCAAGACGACCGTACCGTAAAATTGATCGCGCTTTTCGCGCTCGAGCATGAGGTCGACGATGTGATCGACGAGCGCCGTGATCGAAAGCCGCCGCACGACGGTTTCCTCCCCCGTAATGGGGTCCGTGCTTTTCTCGTCGATCGCGAGGTCGCCACACACGTCTTCGCTCGAGAGCACCATGTTCGCTTCGCCCGCGATCGCAACGCCGTAAGACAACCAACCCGCTTTGCGCCCCATGGTCTCGACGATGAAATAGCTACTCGTCGCAATGCAATCGGCGCGCAAGTTCAGGAGCTCCTTCGCCATCACATCGACCGCAGTGAAAAAGCCAAAGGTAAAATCGATGCCCCGATAGTCGTTGTCGATGGTCTTCGGCAAGTGAACGACGCGGATTCTGTCTGCCTCCGGGACATGGTGCCGCTGATACTCATAGAGAAAATTTGCCGTCTTGAGCGTGTCGTCACCGCCGATCGAAATGAGCGCATCGACCCCGAGGTCGCGAAGGGCATGGTAGATCCTTCGGAGGCGCTCTGTTTTCTCGGGATCGAGGAGGTCGGATGGGGCCTCGATCGCAGCGCCAGGATTGACCCTTGCAGTCCCGATGATGACGCCCCGGGTGTTGCGGATACCCCGAATGTCGGCTGGAGTGAGCAAGCGATAGTGCTCGAACTCGAGCATCGGGTGAACGTCGGCATTGTATTCTTGGAGGTTGGTGTACCCGTGGAAAATGCCGATCACCTCTGCTCCGGCTTCCAAGAACGAGCTCGCCGTCGCCGCAATCACCGCATTGGCCGCTGGCGCTGGACCACCCGAAAACACAATCGCTACTCGCTTTACCCCGCTCACTAGAGCGAATTGTAAGCTCGGCGTCGACGGATTGCCATTCTTTGCAACAGGCGCTCTACTGCGGCCCATTGGCATGGCCATCGACCCCGAGAGCTTGGGCTACCAAACCCCTCCCATCGAATTCAACTACACGTGGCGTGAGACCGTGCTGTATGCCCTGGGAGTAGGGGCGTCAGCTGACGAGGAGCTCGACTACCTCTACGAGGGCCGGGGCCCGAAGGTGCTCCCCACGTTTTGCACCATCCCGACCTTCGCGGCCTTCGACATGCTCGTCGATCGGATTGGCTGCGACAGGCGCGGCATGGTCCACCACCGCCAGGAAATGGAGGTCATCAAGCCACTGCGACCGAACGCGCGATTGCGGGTCATCGGCCAGGTGTCCGGCTTGTACGACTTGAAACGAGTGGCGATCTCGGTCTTCTCGATCGACGCGCGTGACGAAGACGGCGACCCGGTCCTTCGGGGCGAAGTGACGTTGCTATTGCGAAACGATGGCGGCTTTGGCGGGAAGCCACCGCCGAAAACCGAGCAGGTCGCACAGCCAACGCGCGAACCGGACTTCGAGACGCGGGAATCGGTTGCGCCCACGCAGGCCCTCCTCTACCGGCTGAGCGGTGACTACAATCCGCTGCATGCCGACCCGGACTTCGCGGCTCGGGCGGGCTTCGACAAGCCGATTCTGCATGGCCTGTGCACTTACGGGTACGCCGGCCGTGCCATCGTAAAGGGCGCCTGCAGTGGCGATCCCGACATGTTGGCGACGCTACGTGGCCAATTCAGCAACCCGGTTTTTCCGGGTGACACGCTGATCGTGCGCGGCTGGAAGGAAGCCCAGCGCGTGATCCTGGGTGTCACGACGGAGCAGCGGCCTGATAAGCCCTGCTTGAGCAACACCTACGCCTTGCTGCGCTAGAGCCTTTTCTTCTTGCCGAAGCGGTCATCGACACACAGGGTTCCTTGGTGACGCTTCCCTGGTCCCCATCGCGCTTGCTGATGCTCCATGTCCTCTTCTTGGTTTCCTCGTTCTTGGGGGCGCCCACCACGGGCTGTACGGGGGCCGCGCCAACCGCGACCGAGTCTCCTCCGCCGCCGGTGCACGCTACGACCGTCGAACCTGAGAGCGTGACACCCACCGCGACGGCGACGGCCGAGATCCTGGCCAACAGGCAGTCGAATATGCGCTCGGAGACCGCAGGGCGGGTCATGGAAGTGCGGGTTGAAGCGGGCGATCGCGTCGAAGAAGGCCAGGTGCTTCTGCGCCTCGATGTGAGCCGTCCGGCCTCCGCTGCACAGGCCGCGAACGCAGCCGTCGAGCAAAGCGAGGCTCGGCTAAGTCAGGCCAAGCGCGAGTTGGCGCGAACCAAGAAACTCGTGCAAACCGGAGGGCTGCCCGAGCAACGCTTGGACGACGCCCGCGATGCACTGCGTCTCACGTTGGCTGCTCGTGACGCCGCACGCGCCGAGGCTCGACTCGCGCGACGGGGTCTGACCGAGGCCGTCGTCCGTGCTCCGTTTGCTGGAACGGTCGTCGAGCGAACGGTCGAGGTCGGTGAATACGTGGCCCCCGCAAGCCCCTTGCTCATCTTGGCCGACACCAGTCGGCTAAAGGCTCGCGTCCTGCTCGATCCACGAGAAGCGATCGACGTGTCAGTGGGCGCCAAGGCGGTCTTCTCAGTCTATGCGCGGCCGGGAGAGTCGTTTAGCGGAAAGGTGGCCCGCGTAGGTGAGGTCGTCGACCCGCGTACGCGGCGCCTTCCCGTGGAGATCGACCTCGACGACGACCGGGGGCGGCTGCGTCCGGGTTTGGTGGCCAGGTTCTCGGTACAAACCGGCGAGCCGAAGAAGATGATCCGAGTGCCCTTGGACGGCGTGTTCGAGCGCTTTGGAACTCAGCATGTGTATGTGATCGAGGACGGGATCGCGAGACGACGGTCAATCGTCCTAGGCCCGGTTCGCGCAGGGCTGGCCGAGGTGGTGAAAGGGATCGAGCCCGGGGAGACGGTCGTGACCAAGGGCGTAAGCCGAGTGGTGGACGGGTCGAAAGTTCAGGTCGTGCCTGTCGAGTCGGCCGCCGCATCCGCAATGGAACAAACCAGCGAGCCATGAACATTCCAACTTTCGCAGTCCGGCAGCCCGTGCTCGTCAATCTCGTGGCGATCTCGACGGTGCTGATCGGTGCGTTGGTGATGGGTGCCATGCACCGAGAATCCCTGCCGACCATGTCGACGGGCTGGGGAAACGTCACGACGATGTACGTGGGGGCGTCGCCCGAGGAAATCGAGCAACTCATCACGATTCCGATCGAGAATGCGGTCGGTGACGTTGACGACATCGACGAGATCTGGAGCGCCTCGAAAGAAGGCGCGTCGTATGTGAGCTTCAAATTCGACGCTGATGTCGACGACATGACCAGCGCGATGATGGAAGTCTCGAACGAGATCAACCGCATCGATGACCTGCCGGTCGACGCAGAACGACCGGTCGTTCACGAGGTGAAGGTCGACTTCCCAACCATTGCCGTTGCCGTTCGAGGAGAGGTGCCCGAGGTCGTGCTCCGGCAGGTTGGCAAGGACCTGGCCGATCGGATCGAGCGCCTGCCCGGAGTCTCCGGCACTTGGCGTAACGGGATTCGAGACAGGGAATTGCGGGTCGATGTGGACCCTGACCGGCTTGCCGCCTACCGCCTTCCGCTCACCTCGGTGACCAAAGCGCTCCGGCTCAGGGCAGCAAACGTGCCCGCGGGTACGACCAAAGGTCCGGGGGATGCGCGGCTTGTTCGGGGCATGACCCGGGTAAACGACGCCCAGGAGCTTTCCAACGTCGTGATTCGGCCGGACCCGCATGGCGGTTCGGTGCGCGTGGCTGATGTCGCCGAGGTCAAGGACACCTTTGCTCCCGCCAAGTACAGCGGGCGGGTCAACGGTGAGCCCGCAATCGTGCTAACGGTTCGTAAGCAAGAGCAGGCCGATAGCGTCCGGATCAGCAAGGACGTGCATGCACTGGTCGATCGCTTGCGCCCAACGCTGCCGCCGGGTGTGACGATCGCCTTGTTTGGCGACGCCGCCGCGGAGGTAGAGCACTCCCTGGGCACGCTTTACGCGAACGCGGCGCTGGGGCTCTTGCTCGTGCTGCTTCTACTCTGGGTGGCGATCGGCGCGCGGAACGCCACGATGGCAGCGCTCGGACTTCCCGTCTCCCTCGCCGGCGCGATCATCGCGATGTACATGATGGACATCACGATCAACATGATGTCCCTCCTGGCGCTCACCCTGTGCTTGAGTGTCGTGGTCGACGACGCGATCATCATCATCGAGAACATCTATCGGCACATGGAAGAAGGTATGCCGAGGCGAAAGGCCGCCGTCGTCGGCACGCGGGAGGTGTTCTGGCCGGTCGTGGCTTCGACTCTGACGACTTGGGCCGCGTTCTTGCCCCTGCTCCTGATGCAAGGCGTGCTCGGGAATTTCTTCGCGATCATTCCCAAGGTCGTCGTAGCGGCGCTCGCAGCGTCGTTGGTCGAAGCACTGTTCATTCTACCGAGCCACATGGCGGAGTTCGGCAGGCTTTTGCATCGGGAAACCAACGGGGCGGGACCTCCAAGAACGCGGCTGCAGCGAGCAAGTGCCCGTATCGTGGACAGCTACGAGCACATCTTGCGCTGGTCGCTTCGGCATCGCGCAACTGTGGCGTTCGGCGCCTACGGCCTGTGCGTGTTGATGGTGGGTGCCGTGTTCATGCTCAAAGACGTGGTGCTCTTTACGGAAGGCGATCCGAACATGTTCGACGTTCGTATCCACATGCCGACGGACGCCTCCAAAGAGGAAACCGAATCAGTCCTGGCCAAGCTCGAGGCTCGTATCCTCCGGCTCCAAAACCCCGACATCGAGGCAACGGTGGCCGTGCGCGGCATGACGAGGACCGACATGGGGATGAGCTCCGGCGATCACCTGGGCATGGTCACCGTGTTCATCGTGCCGGCGACCCATCGCAGTAGCGTCCATGGCGGCCGCGATTTGGTCACCCAAGTCAGTGGGCTCTTTGACGATGTCGTCGGACCAACGCAGATGGAGGTCGTCGAAGTGAGGCCGGGGCCCCCGCGCGGTGCGCCCGTCGCCGTACGCATACGCGGCGAGGACTACGAGCGCCTCGTCGATCTCGCCGAGCAAGTGCTCGCTGAGGTGCGCCGCATCCCCGGAACGCGAAACTCGCACCACAACTACGAGCTTGGCAAGCACGAGCTTCAAATCAAAGTGGACGAGCAACGCGCGGCCCTGCATGGGCTCACGCCGGAAATGGTCAGTGCCTGGCTGCGAAGCGCCTTCGGAGCAACGCCGGCCGCGACCTTGCGACAAGGCGACGACGAGGTCGACATCGTCGTGCAGCTACGAGAAGACGCGCAGCAGGACCCAGACCGCATCGCGTCGTTGCAACTCGTCGCTCCCAACGGCGACGAAGTGGCGATCCGCGAAATCGCAGATGTCTCGCAGGGACGAGGCCCCGGAGTGATCCGCCACTACCAGCAAAAACGGGTTGTGAGCGTGCTCTCGGGTATTGACGAGGAAGTGACCAACAGCGGCGAAGTGAATTCGAGGCTTCATCAGAGGCTCGCGTCGCTCGAGGCGGCAAATCCTGACATTCGATTCGAATATGGCGGACAATACGAGGAAACCCAGGAATCGCTCGACTCGTTGTTCCGCGCATTCTTCGTCGCATTGCTGTTGATCTACACGATCCTCGCAACGCAATTTCAAAGCTTCTCACAGCCGTCGATCGTGATGGCGGCCATTCCTCTGTCCTTCATCGGCGTAGCCGGTGGTTTTCTTCTCAGCCCCAAGCCGATCGGACTGATCGCGCTGGTTGGCGTGGTGGGGCTAACCGGGATCGTGGTCAATGACTCGTTGGTACTGGTCGACTTCATCAATAAGCGGCGCAAGCGTGGAATGGCGCTCGATGACGCTATCGTCGAAGCGGGACGGCTGCGCATCCGGCCGATCTTTCTGACCAGCGTCACGACGATCGCAGGGCTCTTTCCCTTGTCGCTTGCAACCGAAAGCCTCCCGCACCTCGCGCCGATGGAGCAGGTCATCGTCTACGGCCTGACGTTCTCGACATTGCTTACGCTATTGGTCGTGCCTTGCTTGTATCGGCTCGACGTGGATCTGGCGGCCCGCACATCGCGCTGGTTCGCCCCCTTCAAGCGCTGGGCCACAGATCCGGGCGCGGCTGCGGTTGATGAATCGGTCGAAACGACCGCGGAGTAGCGGTTCGCCCGGCTCGTGGCAGCCGGCTCACGGAGCTGCTACGCGGTGACCATGGCCAGACGTTTCGAAAACCAAGTCGTTTGGATCACGGGCGGAGGAAGCGGCATCGGCCGTGCACTGGCGTTGGCGTTCGCGGATGAAGGCGCTGCTGTGGCGGTGTCGGGAAGGCGCGAGGAACGGCTTCACGAAGTGGTGCAGGAGCTAGAGGCGCGCGGCGTCAAAGGATTGGCCGTCCGGTGCGACGTTACAGATGAGGCATCGGTGGCAGAAGCCGTCCGAAAGGTCGTCCGGACCCTGGGTGGCCTCGATGTAGCAGTAGCCAATGCCGGTTTTGCCGTCGCGGGCCGCATCGAGAAACTGTCCGCGGCCGATTGGAGGCGCCAGCTCGACGTGAACGTGATCGGCACTGCGATGACGGCGCGGTACGCCATCCCACACCTACGTGAACGCAAGGGGCGCCTGTCGCTCATCGGCAGTGTTGCATCGATGATGCCGACCCCCGGCGTGGGTGCCTATTCTGCCTCGAAGTACGCAGTGCGCGGCATCGGCCAGGCACTTGCAGCGGAGCTCCATGGAACGGGCGTGAGCTGCACGACTATTCACCCCGGCTACATCGAGAGCGAGATCGCGAAGGTCGACAACCAGGGCCGATTTGATCCATCCCGCGCAGACGGGCGCCCAAAGAACCTGATGTGGCCTGCCGACCGCGCCGCACGCGTGATGGTCGACGCGATCGCCAAACGGAAGCGTGAATATACGTTCACCGGCCACGGTAAGCTTGGAGCGTTCGCCGGTCGCCACATGCCTGGACTCGTCCACTTTGGCGTCACGCGGGGCAAGAACAAGAAAAAGTAGAAGAAGCCCCCGCTACTCGACGGCGTAACGGAACATGAAGAGAAGATAGCTCTCTTTGCGGCCACCGATGTCTTGCCTGAGCGCCATTTCGGTCGCGATCTTGCCCTTGGTGAAACCCACTCCCGCCGTGATTTGATTGAGGTTACGGCCGCTGTCACGGCGGTAGCCAATACGAAGGGGGACCATCTCGCCAGCGACGTAGCTCAGGCCCGCGCCAGCGATGAGCTGGGACGAGTCGAACGTCGAGAAGTCGACCAGTACGTCCCCACCGATGGTGAAGCTCTCGACCGGTGTGACACTGACGCTGCCGCCGCCCATCTGTGGCGCGAGTGGCGAGTAGGTCTTGATGAGGTTGTAGCCGAGGCCGGAAACTCGAAGCCAGTGAATCGGCGTGACCGTAAGGGACGCATCGAGGGTGGCGCCCTTGAAGGACGGACCGCTCCTCTGATCGTCGACCTGATCGGCCTTGAGCTTTGCCCAACGAAATCCGAGGCCGATGCCCAGCTGCGGAATGGCCTGAATGCCGATGGCGGAACGCCAATCCCAGCCGCTGTAGCGCCGGCCTTCACCGCTAAACACCCCCCGGAAGCTCGTGCCCATCGCGACCTTCTTGATGGTGGTGGAGTCGGTCACCGAGCTGCCGATGGTCCAGTAGGTCCCTCCCAGGTTGCTGCTGCCCGGAATGATCTGAGAGAACGCTTCTACATGGTACATGGACACTGCCGCCATGTTCGAAGCGTTGTAGGCGAGCGCCGAGATCCCCATTGCTCCCGCTCGCGCCCCAGAGCCCATTGCCAGCCCATAGCTCGTTTCGAGCGTGTCCTCGGTCGGCACCTGCGCTGGATCGGCTACGCCCCCAACACCCGATGGCGCCTGGGTCTGGCCCAGTGCGGTTTGAGCCGGGCATGACACCGTCAAGAGACCGACGATCGCCGCCTTCCATAAAGCTGGTTTGCCCCCCATGGGTAATGCTCCTGGGGAAGCTAACAGCGATGGATCACCCTTCCAAATTGTCGACCCCGGTTGCATGAGGCGCCCGAATCTCGGTCATGGGACGCACCCGAAACACGATGGAAGCATCCCGAATTGTTCGTGGCGAAGGCCGCGAATGTTGCGCAAACGATAACACGTCGTAATTCAGAATGATTGCAACGGCTTGTCGACAGCTAAGAAACACCGCGTAAAGAAGCGCGCTTCCATGTCAAAAAAACTACATGCGAATCTTTCGCGATCACGAGCGGTTAGAAATTAGTTCGTCGATCCCTGTAGACGCCTTCGAAACTCGCTGCTAGTTTCGGCGACCTTCACTCGAAGGACACCAGCCGACGGTCGCCATCGTCGGTGGATGTTGGTGGGCGGCAAACGATTGCTCGTCCTTGGCAAGCTGTGGATTGTCTGGGGACGTAAACGCTGGGTTGTGCGTTTTTCAAGGGCAAAGAGACGATGGAACAGCTGTGGGAACAAGCATTGGGCAACCTCAAGGGGCGCCTTTCGACCGAGAACTTCGAAACGTGGCTTGAGCCTGTTTGCTTTGGGGGAATCGAACGCGATGCAATCGTCCTCCGCATCCCGAATCAGTTCTTTGCCGAGTGGATCGCGGCGCACTACCTGGACATGATCCTAGAGACTTTGCAGACCGAAGCCGCCGAAACACCGCTGCCCACCAAGGTTCGCTGGGAGCTCGATGAGACGCTTCGCGAGAAAGCACAGGCTGCACGCGAATCGACCCCACCTCCTGCGCCCCGTGCGCCTCGCGCTACGCCCCGGGCTCCCGAAGCTGCCGATCTCAACCCGAAGTACCGGTTCAAGAACTTCGTAGTGGGTCCCGCCAATCAGCTCGCGCATGCGGCAAGCGTGGCTTGCGGCTCCGATCCCGGCCGCCGATACAATCCGCTGTTCATTTATGGCGGCGTGGGTCTGGGCAAAACCCACCTGGTCAATGCAATCGGCCACGCGATCGTGCAGCGAAACCCCCGCGCACGGATCCTCTATGTATCAGCGGAGCAGTTCACCAACGAGTTCATCTGGTCGTTGCAAAATCACGAGATCAACCGATTCCGAGAGCGGTATCGAAGACAATGTGATGTTCTGTTGATGGATGACATCCAATTCCTGGCCGGCCGGGAGCAGACTCAAGAAGAGTTCTTCCACACCTTCAACGCGCTGTATCACTCAGACAAGCAAATCGTCGTCACTTCAGATGTCTACCCGCAACAGATCTCCGAGATGCAAGAACGTTTGATCAGCCGCTTTCAATCCGGCATGGTTGCAGACGTTCAGGCACCGGAGCTCGACACTCGTATCGCCATCTTGAAGCAGAAGGCCGAGAGCGAGGGCATCGAGCTTGCGAGTGAAGTCGCCCTCTTCTTGGCACAGGTTGTGCGTAGCAATGTCCGGGAGCTCGAAGGCACCCTCTTGCGCATCGCGGTAAAAGCGGAGCTTCTGGGGCTTCCTATCAACCTCGAGCTGGCCAAGGAAACGATGCGGGCGACGCTGCCAAACCAGGATACGGCGACGACCGTAGAAGACATCCAGCGTATCGCCTGCGGCTACTTTGGCATCCGTTTGGCCGACCTCAAGTCGCGACGGCGTCATCGAACAGTCACCTTCCCTCGAATGGTCGCGATGTACATTTGCCGCCAGCGGCTTGGGACCAGTTACCCTGAGCTTGGCGAACGCTTTGGCGGCAAGGACCACACCACGGTTCTCAGCGCCGTTCGAAAAATCAGCGGGCTCGTCGAGGCGCAGGACGAACATGTCTTGGGCGCGGTGGGCGCTATCGAGCGCAAGCTCGGAATTTGACCCCCAAGCTCCGCAATGGAACCGATGCGGGCATTTTTTCCCCCCGTGCGGGGCTTGCGCCGGACGTCTCGGTGAGTCGGGCTTTCCACATGCTTTTGGTGTATACCGGCGCCTGTGCTCAGGTTGAGATCAACCTGGGGATTGCTCCTGGGGATTGCTCGCGGCCTGAGCTGTCCCCACTCGAACCAGGATCCATCAACGGACTGGACATCGGCTAAAGCTTCATTCTTACAACGGCTTATCTTCCTCTTTTCACAATTCACAGCTGTTAAGACGACGACGAATTTTAAAATTGAAGATCTAACGACGTGAATAAACAGACACCACCTTGCATGGAGTGAACCAAAACATGGAGCTCACGATCGACAAGCAACAGTTTCTCCGTGGTCTTGCGCGTACCCATGGCGTGGCTGATCGCAAAAGCTCGATGCATATCTTGTCCAATGTATTGCTTACAGCTGAAAAGCCAGACCGTCTTCGTTTGTCCGCGACCGATTTGTATCTCGGTGTCACCACGCTCGTTCCAGCAAACATCCAAGACGGCGGTACGATTGCCGTTGCTGCGCGAACACTCTTCGACATCGTCAAGAATTTGCCCGATGGCGAGGTGAGCTGGAAGCTCGGCGACAGCCACGCTGTGGAGCTCAAGTGCGGCAAGGTTCGCTACCGGATTCCCGCCATGCCAGGCGAAGATTTCCCGCCACTGCCAAATCCAGGGGATGCGGATTTCGTGCATTTGGAAGCTTCGCTCGTTTCGGATCTGATTTCACTGACACAGTACTCGATGTCTCACGACGATACGCGTCCGCATCTTGCAGGGACCCTATTCGAGAGCGATGGAAAGCTGGTCCGCATGGTGACCACGGACGGGCATCGACTGTCGAAAGCCGAGCGCAAAATCGATGGCAAGGGCTCGGTGACGACCTTTAGCATGTTGGTCCCGCACAAGGGCATAAGCGAGCTCAAGCGGCTCGTGGACGACGTGAAAGCGGGAAAGGGAAAGGGCGACGAGCCTACAACCATCGGCATCGCCACCAAGGGCGGAAACGCGTTTTTTCAGCGGGCAGACCTTTCCTTGAGCGTGAAGCTCGCCGATGAGAATTTTCCTCCCTACAACAAGGTCATCCCCAGCAAGCAAAGCCGCACGATCATTGCCGCACGTGGACCTCTAGTCGAGGCATTGAAGCGCATTAGCTTGGTTGCCAACGACAAGAGCGGCGGCGTGCAGCTGAGTATCGAGCCCGGCGTATTGCGACTCCAGAGCCAGAACCCCGAGGTCGGCGAAGGCAGCGAAGAGATCGACGTCGATTATGCGGGTGATGCAATACGGATCGGCTTCAATGCCCGGTACCTGCTCGACGCATTGAGCGCCTTGCCATACGACGAGGTCGCGTTCGAGCTGAGCGGCGAGCGTGACCCTGGAGTGCTGAAACCCGTGGGCGAAAATACCGATTTCATCGGCGTCATCATGCCCATGCGCATTTAGGGCAGGGCTGTTGAGGTCGAACTGGCGGAGCGCCCTGGCCCCAAGCCGCATGACGGCGCTGCGAGCACACGGCTTCCGGAATCTTCAATCGCTCGCATTCGAACCTGGCTCGCATTTCAATGTCATCCACGGCGACAATGGAGCCGGGAAGTCGAATCTCCTTGAAGCGATCTACTATCTCGGCGCCCTGAAAAGCTTCCGCGGGGCCAAGACCGAGGACTTGATCGCACTTGATTCGGAGCGCTCCTTGCTCGAAGCGACCTTGGAAGGAGGACTAGCGCCTAGGAGGCTTCTCATCGAAATCGGACGCTCGCAGCGTCGGCGATTGCAGCTCGACGGAAAACGGCCGCGTTCGACGAGTGCCTGGCATCAGGCCGTGCAGATGGTGTTGTTTCATCCGGGAGACCTGGTCCTTGCCACGGGTGCGCCGGACAAGAGGCGTGCGTTCCTGGATCGGATGCTAGAGCAAATGGATCCGATCTACGGCTCTACGCTTGCAAGCTACGAGAAGGCCCTTCGGAGTCGCAATCGGTTGCTCAAGGAAGACCGTACCGATCGGCGGTCGGTACGGGCCTATGACGCCATCCTCAGCAAAGCAGGGGCGGTCGTTGGGCAGGCCCGTCGGCGCCTCATCGAAGATCTCGGGCCGAGAGTCGTGCGCGCGTTTTCCGATGTGTTCGCAGGTGATACTCCGCTTGGAGTCGGTTACCTGCCGCGCGTGGAACCAACGGAGGAAGCGATTGCCGAGGCGCTCGAACGCTCCTTCGATAAAGATCGGGCGCGTGGATTTACGGCTGATGGTCCTCATGGGGACGACCTCGAGCTGCGGCTGCGCAAGGTAGGCGCGCGCCATCACGGTTCACAGGGTCAGCATCGGACGATCGTCTTGGCGCTCAAGACCGCGGAGCTCGACCTGCTCAGCGAGCGCACCGGCAAGGTGCCGATCCTGCTCCTGGATGACGTTTCAAGCGAGCTCGACCGCAGCAGAAACCGTAGGTTTTTCGAGGTGTTGAGCCATGCAGGCGGCCAGGTCTTTCTCACGACGACGCACCCGGAATTCATCTTGCTGGACAACGATCGAGTCGACTTCCACGTCGACCGCGGGTGCCTCACTCGATGACCTTGGCGCTCTTGATGTAATCGAGCTTTGGGAAGCTCTTCTTGAGGTAGGCGTTGCCCTGAGTTTGCATCAATCCTTGCGAAGGGCCACGGCCGCGGGGCGCCCCTTCACCGTAGCCATCGTAGAGCGCGTCGACCGGGGCCATATCTTTAACCTTACCGAATGGCGCGAACCCCATCCCATCTAGGCGAGAGTTGTCGGTGAAATTGATGAAGAATTGCGTCGTACGAGAGTTCGGCCCCGAGGTTGCAAACGTCACGGTGCCACGCGCGTTGCTGGCCTTGACCGGATCGTCTGGGATGCGCTTTTCCCGCCAGTGCGCATTGAGAGCCGGGTCGCCGCTGATCCCGACTTGCGCCATGAAACCACCGATGACGCGGAAGAACGCAACGTCCGTATAGTAGCCGTTGCGCACCAACTCGTAAAAGCGATCTGCACCGTGAGGTGCCCAGGCGCGATGCACGTCGATGACGATCGGGCCTTTGCTGGTATCGAGCTCGACGCTGTACTGCTCGGGGGCCTGCCCCTCGTCTCGAGCCGCTCCGGCCGCCTTTTCTTGAACCGGCGCAGGCTGTTCCTTGCCCTGGCTCTTGGGCTGCGCATCTTCATTCTTGGGGCATCCGAGGAGGAATGCTCCGGCCACAATCAATAGAGCTGAGGTTCGCATGGGCGTACCTTGGCAAGCTCGGCCCGGCGTGCAAGCCATCCCCGGCCTAGGAGTCGAATAGGCCCCGCAACTTCATCAGAAAGCTTGCCTGTTGCGGGTGGCCTTCGTCCCCGATTTCTTCGGCGAGCTCGGTGATCAACTTGCGTTGACGCCGGCTCAGTTGTTGCGGCACCTCGACGATGACCGTGACGAGCTGATCGCCCTTTCCATAACCGCCATAAACCGGAATTCCTTTGCCCCTCAGCCGGAACACCTTGCCGGACTGAGTTACGGGGGGAACCTTCATCACCACTTTGCCGTCGAGGGTCGGGACATCGATGCTTGCGCCTAGCACTGCCTGGGGAAAGGAGATGGGGACCGACACCAGGATGTCGGCACCCTCGCGCCGAAAGAGCGAGTGCTCGGTGACTTTGACGTTGATGTGAAGGTCGCCGTTACCGCTGGAGTTGGCCTCGCCCGCGCCTCGGACGGTGCGCACCGCGCCATCTTGAACGCCGGCAGGGATCTTCACGTTCATCGATTCGACGCGCATCTTGCTCCCGGTGCCTTTGCAGGCATCACAGGGCGTCGGGATTTTGTTGCCCGTTCCGCGACAAGCGTGACAGGGGCGCGCTGCTGCAAAGAGGCCGCGTTGATACTTCACCTGCCCACGGCCTTGGCAGACGTTGCACTTGTGGATCGGCGTGCCCGGCTTCGCCCCCGTCCCGTTGCACGCTGTGCACGGGGCGGGACGGTTGACATCGATCGTCTTGTCCACACCGAGTGCGGCTTCGACGAACGAAATCTCCAAATCGTAGTTGAGGTCGCGACCCGCGCGGCGCTTACGGCGGCTGCCGCTGAAGACGTCGCCGAATAGACCTTCGAGAATGTCACTAACTGCGCCGAAATCCCCCGCTTCAAAGCCCGGACCCGCACTGTCGAATGCCGCGTGGCCGTAACGGTCGTACTGCTTGCGCCTCTCGGGATCACTGAGCACGGCATACGCTTCGCTTGCTTCTTTGAAGGAGTCCTCGGCCACAGGGTTATCCGGATTGCGGTCAGGGTGGTACTTCATCGCGAGCGCGCGATAAGCTTGCTTGATCTCGTTGCTGGACGCGGTGCGATCGACCTGAAGGATCACGTAGTAATCACGCTTGGACACTGGTTTTTGGAGTGTAGACGCACCGCTTGAGCGCGCAAACTGCGTAGCAAAACGTTTCAGAATGTGGGAGGAGAGGCTGGTGCCGGCCATCGAGCTCGAGATGGGAGAGGAAGACGCCGGGGAGCGGCTCGACGTGGTGCTCACGCGCCGCGTACCCCAGCTGAGTCGCGCCAGGGCCAAGGCGCTGATCGCGCAAGGCGACGTTCGGGTCGCAGGGCGCCAGGTGAAAAAGAGCTACCCGGTGGCCGTGGGGGACCGGGTCACGCTAGCGAGCTTGCCCGCACCGGTGGATTTTCATGCTGTGCCGGACCCGCATTTAGAGCTCGAGGTCTTGCTCGAAAAAGACGGCTACGTCGTGATCGACAAGCCAGCCGGTGTGCCAAGCCATCCGTTGAGGGAAGCAGAAACCGGCACCGTAGCCATCGCCCTGGTCGCTCGCTATCCGGAGATGCGGGGCGTGGGTTACTGCAAGCGCGAGCCCGGCATTGTGCATCGGCTCGACACGGACACATCGGGAGTGATGCTCGCCGCGCGTGATCAGCAAACCTTTGATGCGCTCCGCAGGCAACTCCAGGCCGGCCAGATCGAGAAGAAATATCTGGCGCGTTGCCAGGGTGTCGTCCCGGCGCCGGCG
>Ga0114931_10004097_pt1 | contig 18255 bp, 20 predicted proteins | sample 2SBtaG_FD_89579 | JGI IMG/M metagenome (GOLD analysis project Ga0114931, IMG submission 89579) | Deep subsurface microbial communities from Kolumbo volcano to uncover new lineages of life (NeLLi) - 2SBTROV14_V59a metaG | ecosystem: Environmental > Aquatic > Marine > Volcanic | place: Kolumbo...
GAGGCACTTCGTAGGGTGCATCCAGCCCCGTAAAGCCCGAAATCTCGCCTGCCCTCGCCTTCTTGTAGAGGCCCTTGGGGTCGCGGGCCTCGCAAATCTCGAGCGGGGTATCGACGAACACTTCGATGAACTGGCCCGGCCCCATCAGCCCGCGCACACGGTCACGGTCTTGGCGATAGGGCGAGATGAACGCCGAGAGCACCAGGGCGCCAGCGTCCGCAAACAATCGGGCTACCTCCCCAATGCGTCGAATGTTCTCGATGCGGTCCTCGGGTGCAAAGCCGAGATCGCTGTTGAGCCCATGGCGGATGTTGTCGCCATCGAGCACGTAGGCGAACGCGCCGCGCTCGATCAACTTGCGCTCGACGCGGTGCCCTATGGTGCTCTTGCCGGACCCGGAGAGGCCGGTGAGCCAGAGCACGGCGCCACGATGGCCATGTGCAGCGGCGCGAGCCTCCTGATCGACCTCGCCGATGTGCCAGGTCAGGTTTTCTGCCTTGGGTGCGCCCATGCCGCTGAACATACCCGGGCTCCCCTGGCGAGCAACCTACGCCGCCTCATTTCTGGCCATTGCGTCGAACGGCGATGTTGTGCTGCCGCAGCGTCTTGCTGAAATGATGGCGCCCGCCGCCTCGCGCAACGAAGTAATAGTAATCGTGCTTTTCGGGGTGGATGACGGCAACGATGACAGCCTTGCCTGGATTGCTGATCGGGCCCGGGGGCAACCCCGAATGACGGTAGGTGTTGTAGGGGTTCTTCCTATCGTCCAGCATCGCCCGCGTAATGTGCCCATCGTAGCCCTGGCACGAGGGCGCTGCTTCGGGCACCGCCATGCAGCCATATTGAACCGTTGGGTCCGCTTGTAACCTCCGCCGCGGAAGGAACCGTTTGGACGTCAAGCGGTTCCAAAACACTCCAGCAATGCGAGCGCGCTCGGATGGAACCGCAGCTTCCTTTTCGACGATGGATGCAAGCGTAATGATGTCGCGCGTCGTCCATCCCTTCAGCTTCGCGAGATCCGCCGCGTGCTCTTGCTGAATCTCTTCATATTTCTGAGTCCAGTTCGCCAGCATTCGCTCGACGACCCTTCTCGGCTTGGTTTGATCGTCGAACGCATAGGTATCGGGGAACAGATATCCCTCCGCGTCGTTCGCCTCGACGCCATAACTGGCGAGCAGCGACGCGTCTTCGGTGGCGGCGAGAAAATCATCCGCGCTGCATACGCCATATTCCTCGAGTCGCTTGGCGATTTCAAAGCGCGAAAAACCTTCGGGAATCAGAATACGAACCTCGATCCGCCCTAGGCTCGTCGTCGCGTGACGGGCAACCTCCTCTGGGGTCATCGGCACATGGAATCGAACCTTGCCTTGGCGCAAGTGTCGGTCGAGCCCCCGCATGCGCATGTAGAGCGACCACGCTTTGGCGTTTTGAATGACGCCTTGACTCTTCAGCTCCCGTGCGAGTTGCCGTAGTGTCATCCCTTCGGAGATTTCCACCGTAACCTCCTCGGCTTCGTTCGCAGGGCCATCGCTGTCGGGATAGATCACGAACAACCATCCCAGCGCTCCGAGAAGACCGAGCACCGCCAACAGCGTTGCAAGGCTCAAGGCCCGAACGATCGTCTGCCCGAAGTCGCTCTCGGCCTTCATCGGCTCGTTGGATCCTGTCACGTCCCGCCCTCATTGGCGTCCAAGAAACCTTGCAGCAAAATGGTCGCCGCCGATTGATCGACGAGCGCGCGCTGCCCCGCTCCTCTGCGGCCCATTTCCCGCAACGAACGCTCGGCCGCCACCGTAGTCAAGCGTTCGTCCCAATAAACGACCTCGACCTCCAACACCGCCGCGAGCACGGCCCCGAACGCTCTCGCGCGTCGAGCCGCTTCGCCTTCGCTTCCATCGAGACGCAGGGGCAAACCGACCACCGCCAAGGAGACATCCTCGTCGGCTAGAGCCTCCTGCACCCGGCGCGCCGTCTCTTCCGTCGCCCCTCGTACGTGGACCGTCTCCCGAGGAAAGGCAATCGACGCGTCCTCGTCGGAGATGGCGATGCCGATTCGGGCCTCGCCTGGGTCGATGCCAACGATGCGCCCCATCTCAGTTGCTCGCCACGGGGTGCATGCTGCCGTCGGGAGGAACCGATGGACGGCTCGAAGCGAGGCGCTGGCTCAGTAGCGGCAGCACGTAAGGGAAACCCACCTGAACCTGATCGAGGTCGGGCGCAATTTGTCCTGCCAGCCAGAACATCATCACGGATGCGCGCTCGACGTAAAACCAACCATCCGGATAGTGCACCGAGCGCATCAGGTTACGCAGATCGCGACGCTCCACCTCGGGATCCGCCAACGCTTCGAGCTCTTTGGAGTTGGCGCTCATGAGCGCCGCGGGAGTGCGCACTTCGAGCTTCAGAAGCTTGCGGAAGTACGTCTTCACGGTCTGCTCGAGCAAGGCGCGATCCCCGCCCTCGGCCATGAAGCCCATCGCTTCGATGCCCTGGAGCACCAATGCGTCGTTTTGCTCGAAGAATCCCCGCAAAACGTCGACCATGCCGAAAACCGTCTGGTCATTGACCTCGCTGATCGCGCCAAAGTCGAGCACGACGATCTTGGCATCATCGGAGCCCTCGACGGGTTGTACCAAGAAGTTCCCCGGATGCGGATCCGCGTGAAAGAACCGGTCGACGAAGACCTGCTTGTAGAAGCTCTTTACCAGTCGCTCGGCAAGCTTGTGCAGATCGACGCCTCGGGCTCGAATCTCGTCGAGGTGCGTGATCTTGATGCCCTCCATGAACGTCATCGTCAGCACGTCCCGCGTGGTTACCTCGTCGATCACCTCGGGGAAGAGCATGTGATCGTCGTCTGCGAAGTTGGCCGACATGCGACGCATACATGCGGCCTCGTGCAGATAATCGGTCTCGCGGCGCAGAAGATCCACGAGCGACTCGTGAACCGCTTCGATGTTCTGCACGGGAACGAACCACTTGTAGACTCGAACCATTAGCTTGATCACCCTCATGTCGATGCGGATGACGTCGCGAATCCCAGGATACAAGACCTTGACGGCAACCTTGCGTCCGTCATCCATGTGCGCGACGTGTACCTGGCCCAGCGAGGCGGCCGCGACTGGCTCAGGCTCCATGTTGCGGAAGAACGCCTCGGGCCGGGCGTCGAGACTGTCGACGAAAGCTTTCTCGATCTCAGCGAAGCGGCGCGGGGGCACGGCGTCCTGGAGGGTCTCGAGCCTCTTGATGTAGACCGGCGGAAGGAACCCCCCCATGATCGACAGCACCTGCCCGAGCTTGATGTAGACCCCGCGTAGCTTGAGCAGGTCTGCCAGCAGTCGCTTGGAATTCCGCTCGTCGACCCGGGCCTGACGGCGACCCAGCCACGCGGGCAGGACCGGCTCATGGCGCCCTGTGTTCGGATCCTCGCGCCAGCTACGAAAGACTTTCACCAAGCCCAATTGCACCATGTAACTGACGAAAATGACGCCAAAGGTGAGCTGGGCACGGATGAGGCGGAACAATAGACTCATACGGAATGCGTTGGGGAAGCCTAGCAGCGATCGCGAAGCGTCCCAGGGCTTTAGGCAATGGGGCCTATGAAAGCCTCGTGCGGGCGAGGTGCGCCGGTTGACGAACCTTCCTATACTTGGGCTTCCATGAGTTACAGCGCATCATTCCGCTGCGTCGCCGGGTGCCGCGGAAGCTATCCCCTGGACCAAGTGATCTACGCCTGCCCGGAGTGCGGAGAGCTTCTCGAGGTCCGCCACGACATGGAGGCCTTGAAGGATCGCAGCGGTTCCGCTTGGATCAAGTTGTTCGATCAACGATGGATGACGCGCGAATGGCCCTATGGGAGCGGCGTCTGGGGCAAGAAGGAATGGGTGCAGCCGCACCTTCGCGAAGCAAGCATCGTCTCGACGGCCGAGGGCGGCACGAACCTGTTCTGGGCGGAGCGCTATGGCAAGACCCTCGGGCTCGACGACGTGTGGATCAAGAACTGCGGCAATAGCCACACCGGCTCCTTCAAAGACCTCGGGATGACCGTCCTGGTGAGCACCGTCAAACAAATGATGGAGGACGGAAAACCCATCCGCGCGATCGCGTGCGCGTCCACGGGCGACACCTCGGCGGCGCTTGCGGCGTACTGCGCGTCGGCCGGTATTCCGTCCGTCGTCTTGCTGCCAAAGGGCAAGGTGACAACCGCGCAGCTGGTCCAGCCGTTGGCAAACGGCGCGCTGGTCTGCGCCCTCGACACCGACTTCGATGGCTGCATGGCCATCGTGCAGAAGCTTACTGCCGAAGAAGGCATCTACCTCGCCAACTCGATGAATTCGCTTCGCCTCGAAGGACAAAAAACGGTCGCCATCGAGATCGTGCAGCAGTTCGACTGGCAGGTGCCCGACTGGGTCATCATCCCGGGCGGCAACCTCGGCAACGTCGCCGCGCTCGCGGCTGGCTTCGACATGATGTTCGACCTCGGGCTCATTTCGAAGCGTCCTAGGATTTGCCTGGCGCAAGCCGAAAAAGCCAACCCGCTGTACCGCGCGTACAAGCAAGGATGGGACCGCTTCGAGGCCATCACAGCCGGCGACACGGAGGCAAGCGCCATTCGCATCGGCAATCCAGTGAGCGTTCGTCGCGCGATCCGCGCGCTGCAAGCCTTTGATGGCGTGGTCGAGCAGGCGAGCGAATCCGAGCTTGCCGAAGCATCCGCTACGGCAGATCGTGCGGGCAGCTACACCTGTCCTCACACTGGAGTGGCGCTCGCTGCGCTCGAGAAGCTGCGGGCTCAGGGTCTGGTCGAGCCAGGCCAGCGTGCCGTAGTGATCTCCACCGCCAATGGCTTGAAGTTCACCCAGTTCAAGATTCGGTACCACGAAAACGAAATCCCGGGCGTGGAGAGCCGGCATCCGAACCGCCCCGTGCATCTGCCGAGCGATTTCGAGGCGGTGAAGGCGTCGGTGTTCAAAGAGCTAGAAAAGCGCGCGGGGTAACCACGCTGGGTCAGCGTCAAAGCTCGCGAACCAATCGCTCGCGGTCTTCACGACGGAGGTTCACGAAGCGCATTCGAGTCTCGAAACGCTCCTCGTCGACGCGCTTCGAGCCGATCACCCTGCCCTCGAACGCGCGCGCACCGTCATCGAAGATGGCCTCGAAGCAAATCGGCGAGCCCGGGGCAAACGCCTGACCGCTCAGCAGAGTGAGCAACCTGCCGTCAAAGGAGCTTGCTTCGGCTTCCTCGCCGCCCTGCAAACGAACTTTCATGGGCTCATCCCTTTCGGCGCTGCATGGCGGCGCGCGCCTCTTTGAGGTCTTCCTGGCGGCGGATCGCGTCTCGGTCATCGCCCTTCTTCTTGCCGCGTCCGAGCCCCAGCTGGACCTTGGCAACGCCGTTCTTGAAGTAGACCTGCAGGGGGACGAGCGCATAGCCGCGTGCGGTGAGCCGGCCTCGGAGCTTTTCGATCTCGCGCCGGTGCACCAGGAGCTTGCGGCGTCGCTGGGTTTCGTGCCCCGCGTGCCCGCCCTGCTCGTAGGGCGCGATGTGCATGCTGTAAAGGAAGAGCTCGTCATCATCGATCCGGCAATACGCGCCCTCGAGGCTCGCGCGGCGCGCTCTCAGGCTCTTGACCTCCGTGCCGTAAAGCACCATGCCGGCCTCGAGCCGTTCCTCGACGTCGTAGCGTTTGGCGGCCATCGGGTTGCGGCACACCAGGAGATCCATCCCTGGAACGCCTTTATCAACGCGCTTCTTTGCCATCCCCTGCCGCCTCTAGCACGGGCTCGGCGGCTTTGCGAAGGTGTTCGAGCCACCCAATCTCCGCTCGCAGTCGCGCGACCGTCGCAGCCTCATGGCGCACTTCGGCCTCTTCGAGCGCCTCTTGCCGGCGTTGGATCTCGCGGTCCCAACGGGCGCCGGCCAAAGGAGACGCGTCGAGCACCCAGCTGCTTGCGCTCGCCTTCACGGGAACGCGAACACGCGCATCCGCTGCGGGTACATCGGGGACCGAAACCTCCAGAAGTAGCCGCGGCCAGGCAGCGTCGATCTCGATCACGCATGGCGATCGTCCCCAATCGGTACGTGGGCGAAAGACCCCCGAGACGAAGCCCCTGGCGTCGACCTGCACCCAGGCCAAACAGGTGCGCCCCCGTTCCTGGATCGCAACCACGACGTCGCGCTGGCCGTCGTGGTCGAAGTCGGGACGGGGCTCTGGGCTGAGCTCCACCCGCAGCCGATCGGGCCAGCGCGCGTCTGGTACCTGGATCGCCAATGCGGGACCGCGGGAGCTCACGATGCGGACGGTGGAGTCCAGACCTCGCAACGCATCGAAGGCCACGAAGTCGCGCTCGTCGATGCGGCGCCCGATGGCGAACCCCTGCGCGCGGAGATCTGCGATGACCGCGTCGGCCTCTTCATGAGGATCGACCCCGACGCGCAGGTAGTCCAGGGGGTCTTGAACGGGCTCGGGCTGCGTACACGCCACCAAGCACAGGCACGAGAGGATGAGGCCACGCACGCGATTACTTTACGTGGCCTCGGAGAGAACGCGAGCCGCCAGCACCAATGCGTATACCGAGGTAGCGCCGCCGGCCCGCGACGCTTCGGAGGCTGCCTGAAGCGTCGCCCCAGTCGTGCGCACATCGTCGACCAGGAGCACGCGCCCGGCCCCATGGAGGCGCCACGGCGCAAAGGCCCCTGCAACGTTCTTTTGCCGTTCGCGATGCGACAGATCGACTTGGCTTGGCGTGTTCCGCACTCGACGGAGCCCGCGCAGCAAGAGCGGGACCCCGAGCGCCTTGGCCACCGGCCTCGCAAGGAGTGCAGCCTGGTCGTAGCCACGCACGCGCCGCCTCTTCCAATGGAGCGGCACCGGTATGACGGCATCTACCCGGCCCGCCCAGTGACGTGCTTTTTCCGTCATCAGCGACCCAAGCAGGGCTCCGAGCTCGGCCCTACCCTCGTACTTGAAGCGCTGAATCGCATTGGCTACCGGGCCCCCATACTCGAACACCATGCCGGGGTCGGACCGCCGCTCGAGCAGGGCTGTGCATGGGTCGCAAAAGAGCGCAGTCCCCGCCGCTAGCTCGTCGCAACCAGCACATCGATATAGTGCAACCAGGCCCAAGAAGCCTTCAAGGAGATCTCGCATGCAAGGGTATCGACCGTCCCCGCGGCGAGTTTCGCTACGTCGACGCCCTCACCTACGCTGTCGCTGACACTGTCGCTGCCCCTGACACTGCCGCTGCCCCCCTTAGTGGTCGTACGGTTCCCCGCGCAGTATCGAAAACGCGCGGTAGATCTGCTCCGCCAGGAACAACCTCGCTAGCCGGTGCGGAAGGGTCATCGCCGAAAGCGAGAGGCGAAGGTCCGCCTTCTTGGAAAACTCCTGCGGAAGCCCGTACGCGCCGCCTATCAGAAACACCACGGTTTGGACCGACTCGTTTTCCGCGCGGCCCAGCCACGTGGCGAGGTCTCGGCTGCTCAGCGCGCGGCCGTCGACTTCGAGCGCAACGACGCGGGATCGCTCAGGGATGCTCCGCGACAGGCGCGCGGCTACTTCGTCCGCCTTCCCATCTTTGAGCTCGAGCTCGTCGAGCTTGGCGTAGTGCCCAATGCGCGCGTAGTAGTCTTCCAGCAGTGACCGCAGGTCGCGGCCCTTGGCTTTGCCAACGGCAATAATGCGTACACGCACGATATCAGGGTCTAGGGAAAGACGAGGCCCTCGTCGACTTGCCGACCTTCGAACTCCACCCGGTCCGCATCGAGCCAGAGCGCTTCGAGGTCGTAATAGTCGCGCGTATCTTGGTGAAAGATATGCACGACCACGTCGCCGAAATCGAGAAGCACCCAGTTGCCCTGCGGCAGCCCTTCGACCCCAGAGCACCGGGCTCCATACTTGCTCTTGAGGTCTTCTTCGATGCCACGGGCGATGGCCGCAACTTGGCGGTCGCTTCGCCCGCTCATCACGACGACATAGTCGGTGTAATCGACCTTGCCTCGGACATCGATGATTTCGATCCTCGCCGCTTTCTTGTCGAGCGCTGCCTCGGCGACCCTCAGAGCCAGCTCGCGGCTGGCTTCGGGATCATCGGCCGAAGGGGGACTCGGGTTTGTTTTCAGTTGTGCGCCTTCTGCTTGTTTGGGCAACTAGTTTCCTCCTTTACTTTTACTTCCTGACTTGGCCGTCTCCTTGGCCGATCCATTTGAGCGTGCACAGCTCTGCCAAGCCCATTGGACCATAGGCGTGAAGCTTTGTTGTCGAAATTCCGATCTCGGCGCCGAGACCGAGCGCAAACCCGTCATTAAAACGAGTCGAGGCGTTCACGAGAACGAGGCTCGCATCGACTTCGCGCAACCAGCGATCGGCATGGGACGCATCCCGCGTGACGATCGCCTCCGTGTGATTCGAGCCGTGTTTGGCGATGTGCTCGAGCGCCCCGTCGATGCCGTCCACCACTCGCACGTTGAGAATCAGATCGAGATGCTCGGTGTCCCAGTCCTCATCGCTCGCACGCTTCGCCCCGCTGAGATGTGCCGCGGCGCGATCGCCGGCGCGGAGCTCGACCCCCTTCGCCTGCATCGCAGCGCCGAGCTTCGGCAAGAACGTCGGGGCGATGTCCGCGTCGACCAGAAGGGTCTCCATCGCGTTGCACACCCCGGGGCGCTAGACCTTGGCATTCATGGCGATCTGAAGGGCCATCTCGGGGTCGGCGGTGCGGTCCACGAAGACGTGACACACACCCTTGTAGTGTTGGATGACGGGAACTCTTGCGTGCTGGGCGACGAATCGAATCAATCCTTCTCCGCCTCTCGGTATGACCAGATCGACGATACCATCAAGGCCGATCATCACCAAAGTCGCTTGTCGATCGGTGGTAGGTAGAAGGGTGACAGCTTCGGGGGGGAGTCCTTGATCCGCCAATGCCTGCGTGAAGACCTCGGCGATGGCCGTGTTGCTATGAAACGCTTCCTTGCCCCCTCGAAGCAGAACCGCGTTGCCGCTCTTCAAGCAAAGGGACGCCGCGTCCGCCGTCACGTTCGGCCTCGACTCGTAGATGATTCCGATGAGCCCCAAGGGTGCGCGCATCTTCCCGACGCGAAGGCCATTGTCGAGCATGCGCTCTTCGACGACCGTCCCCACCGGGTCCTCGAGGGCCACGACTTGATCGATGCCGTCGGCCACTGCGTCAAGACGCTTTCGGTCGACATCGAGGCGGTCGAGCATCGCTTTGGCCAGCCCCATGTCCTGGGCGGCGATCATGTCTTTCGCGTTCGCTTCGAGCACGCGATCGCCGGCTTCGTGACGCAGGGCTTCAGCCGCTGCGCGCAGCACCGCATTTTTTTGCTCGGTGCTCGCGGTCGCTATGACACGCGAGGCCGCTTTGGCTCGCTGGGCCAAGTCCGTGACGAGCGCCGTCAAGTCATCAGTCATAGCGTGCGAAGGTAGCACCTTTCGCGGCAAGCGGGAGCGATGACGCTCATCCGCCGTCATGGGTGAGGACGATGTCGTCCCGGTGCACGATCTCGTCGCCGGCGTGGCTACCAATCCGTTCGACGATCTGCTGGCTCTGACCCCCGGCGAGCAAGCTCACATCATCTGCGCTGTAGCGCGCGAGACCTCGCGCAAGCTCCTTGCCCGACTCGCTCACGATCGACACCGCCTCACCAGGTTTGAAGGAGCCTGTCACCGACACGACGCCAGCGGGAAGCAGGCTCGCGTTGCGCTCCTCCAACGCTCGGCAGGCACCGGCGTCGACCACGATGCGGCCGCGCGACTTGAGCGTGTACGCGATCCAGTGCTTGCGACTTGGCAGTGGCGACCCGTCCGGCAACAACAAGGTCCCAACATCGTCACCGCGCAGCACCTCGTCGAGGAAGGCAGAGGACGACGCCGGACCCACTACCACCGGCAAGCCATGCAACGTGGCACGCCGCGCAGCGTCGACTTTGGATTGCATGCCGCCAAGACCGACGTCACCTTCGGGCGGCTTGATGAAATGCTCGATGTCGGCGACGTTGCGCACGAGCGAAATCCGTTCGTCGCGGTCGTCGAGAATGCCGACGACGTCGCTCAACAACACGAGCAAGTCGGCTCCGACGAGCGTGCACACCATCGCAGCCAACTGGTCGTTGTCGCCAAACCGCAGCTCGTCGATCGAGACGGTATCGTTCTCGTTGATGATCGGCACGACACCGAGCTTGAGCAGCTCGTCGATCGCCTGCCGCGCATGCAGATAGCGGTCGCGATCTGTCACGGCATCGTGGGTCAGGAGCACTTGCGCCACCTCGACGCCGAGCGGCTCGAACGCATCGGCATAGGCTCGCATTAGCAAGGACTGGCCGGTCGCCGCGGCGGCCTGAAGGAGCGCGACCTTCTTAGGACGTTCGCTGAGCCCAAGACGCTCTCTGCCCACCGCAACGGCCCCGGACGAGACGAGCACCATTTTGCGCCCGGCCCTCACCTGCGTTGCGACCTGCTCGGCGACCTGCGCAAACCGGCCTCCATCGGCACACAGCGCTCGGCTGCCGATCTTGACCACGATTCGCTTACAGTCGTGGAGGGCGCTTCTTGTCTGGCCGCCGGTCATGGGTAGCCCCTGAATCGCATCATGGCGGGGCGGCCGCAAGCAGCGGTGGCAAAAAGGGGACAGTCCCCTTTTCGCTGGTAGCATGGGGGAATGCTTGCCGGGGACGTGGCGCGCTGGTTCGTTTGGCTGGTGGCTTTCGCTTGGGGAGCGGCGTGGGGGAGCTTCTTCAACGTCGCGATCTATCGGTGGCCCCGCGGGATGTCGGTCGTGACGCCGCCAAGCCACTGCCCGGGCTGCGGCGCGCCGATCCGGGCCTGGAACAACGTGCCCATGCTGGGCTGGCTCTTTTTGCGCGGAAAGGCATCGTGTTGCGGCGCCTCGATATCGGCACGCTACCCACTGGTCGAGCTTCTTGCTGCTGTCCTCTGCGTCGCGATCGCCCAGATCTGGATCGTGCGCGCTGAGCCTGGAACGCCTCTCTTGCATGCAACGATCGAGGCCCTCCTTTACTTCGTGTTTGCAGGCGGGCTGCTGATCGCCACGTTCGTAGATCTCGAGTGGATGGAAATCCCCGATGAGGTCACTCTTCCATGCGCAGCGCTCGGCCTCGTCAGCGCACCGTTTCGCGCCGAGCCCGGACTTTGGTCGGCGGCCGTCGGTGCGGGCGCCGCGTATCTATTGGTACAGCTGGTTTTCGTCTGGGGCTACGAGCGCATCGCCGGCCGCCGCGGGATGGGCGAAGGGGACTCCAAGCTGTTACTGATGATCGGAGCGTTCCTCGGCTGGAGGGGCGCGCTCTTCAGCGTCGTCGCCGGCTCGCTGCAAGGGCTCGTCTTTGCCGGTTTCGCAGTGGTCACGGGACGCAAGCTCACCCCCGAGGTCGAAGACCGCGTCATCGACGGCGAGCTGATCGAGGCGCCGGACGAGCCCGACAGCAGCCGCGTCGGGCTGCTGAAGCTGCCATTTGGGCCATTCCTAGCACTCGGCGCGCTAGAGTACCTCCTCGCAGGAGACGCGATTCTGTCTTGGTACTTCGGGCTTCTACAGCGATGACCGATCAGCGTCGGTAACCGCCGCCGCCGCCGCCACCACCGCCCTGACGCTCACGCGCAAGGTCGACACGAATGGTGCGACCGCCAAGCGAGGCCCCGTCCATCTGATCGCGGGCTGCCGCAGCCGCCTCTTCCGTCGTGAAGGTCACGAACCCAAAGCCCCGCGAACGGCCCGTCTCGCGATCGGTCACGACCTTGGCATCAGTGACCTCGCCGAACGGCGCGAACGCCTCCTGAAGGTCTTCAGTCGTCGTGGCCCAGGCAAGGCCCCCGCAGAACAGTCTCTTACTCATGGTCAACTCTTTCGCTGTGCAGCCGACGCGGCGTCGTGCCGAGGCGGTGCTTCAATTGGATCCCGGAGTCCCGGAAGCACTGGATTGTACAGCCTGGAACCGATCCCACAAGCTCGGAGTCGACACCTCGCCCAAGCGGGCCTTGTAGTCCTCGTCCTTGGACCGGCCCTGGAGCTTCGCGATTTCGCTGATGAGGTCGTCCCGGGAACCGACTGCTTTGCTGACTGCTTCAAAGACCTGCTCTAGGTGGAGCAACTTCTTGTTCGACACGTGTTCGAGGCCCTTTTCCTCATTGAGGCGGTCGAGCCAAAGGTCCTTGCCAGCAACCTTTTTCACTGCAGCAATGAGTTTCTCTTTTGCCTTCTTCGGGTCGTCTCCGAAGCGCGCTTGTACGATGGATAGGGGCGGCTTGCTCATCAGGTGCACCATAGCCCCAAAACGCCGGGTTTTCCGGGCTGGGGAGCGCCCGGAGTAGCACGCCCCCCCCACCACGCAACCCCACCCCCGGATCTTCCCAGGTTGGGATTCAACTCGGGTTGACTGTTATTAACACTTCTGTTACTAACACTCTTGTGAATAATCTCAAGCTTGCTCGCGTCCAGGCCGTGTCCGGGCTTCTCTTCTCACTCTTCGCCCTGGTCCACCTCACGAACACCGCCATGGCGGTCCTCGGCGTCGATACCTACAACCGGTACCAGAGCGCGGTTCGCGGCGTCTACCAATGGCCCGTACTAGAGCTACTGCTAGTCGCCACCCTGGTCATTCACATCGTCGCCGGCGTCTTGCGAATACGGGCTCGCCGGCAATCCAAGGCCACGCCGCGGCTGCGACTGCGGCTTCACCGATACGCGGGCTATTACCTGGCCCTCTTCGTCTTCGGCCACATGGCGGCGACACGCCTGCCAGCCCTGCTCGCCGACGCGCCCCCGTTCTTCGGCGGCGTCTCGTTTTCCCTGCACTTCATCCCCTGGTTGTTTTATCCGTACTATGGGCTGCTCGGCATGGCGGGCGTATACCACCTGCTCTACGGCATTCCCGCAGCGTTCGCCGCCCTGGGGGTCCGCGTGCCGCAAGCGGTTCGAAGGGGCCCCGGGTTCTGGTTGCCTGTGGGGGCCGGGGCGATGGTCATCGTGATGGCGCTGCTCGGCTTCGGAGGAGCTCTCTACCCGATCGACGATCCATTCGACAACGACTTCGCCCGCGCCTACGAAGCGGCCGTCGCGCACTTTTCCGGCGACCAACCGTAACGATGGCACGACCCAAAGATGCCGATTCGAGCCACACCCAAGCCGTCATTTTGGACGCTGCCGAAGACGAATTCGCCGATCAGGGCTTTGACGGCGCCCGAATGGTCGCGATCGCCAAGCGCGCCGGCGTGACGCACGCGCTGCTGCACTACTACTTCGGCTCCAAGGACCATCTCTATGAAGAGGTCGTCGGCCGCTTGTTTCGGCGCCATGAGCGCCTGCTCGAGCAGCTAAGCGCCAGCGGCGACCGGCTGTCAGCTCGGGACCTCGTCTTGCAGAGTTTTGATCTATTTTGGGCGCACCCGAATCAAGTGAGGATTATGCTCTGGGAGATGGCCTCGGGGGACGATCGCGTCGAACGCTCGATGAAGCCCTTCTATGAGACGATGGCCGGCGCGCTTGCGGGACTCACTGCCAAGGCCCCGCCTTCATGCGAACCGGGCCGAGACCCGCGGGATGTATACGTGTCGATACTCGGTGCGCTGGTCGTTTACTTCTTTCGCGATCCAACGATCAAGCAGCTCTTCGGGGAAAATCGTTTCAGCGAAGAGGACCGGCAGCGGCGGCGCGCTCACCTCGGCACCCTGCTGGACCTGCTCTTGTGAACGAAAGTCCGGTGGATCCGGTCCTGCGGGCGCAGTAGAGTCAGCGCGTCCATGGCCGCCGAATTCGTTCATCTGCACGTTCACAGCGAGTTCTCGATGTTGGACGGGGCCATCCGGATTCCACAGCTCGTCGAGCATGTGGGCAAAATGGGCATGCCCGCTGTCGCGCTCACCGACAATGGCAACATGTTTGGCGCCGTGCAGCTCGTGCGCGCATGTCAAGGGACCGAAGTGAAGCCGATCCTCGGCTGCGAAGTGAGCTTCACCTCGGGCGACCGCCGCGACCCCAAAAACCACGAGCTCAATCATCTGCTGCTGCTCGCCAGCTCGCAGGAAGGCTATCAAAATCTGGTTCGCCTGGTCAGCGCCGGCTGGGTCGATGGGATGGCTGTCTACGACGAGCCGCGCATCGACTTCGAAGTGCTTCAGCAGCACAGCCAAGGGATCGTCGGTCTGAGCGCATGCATGGGCGGTTACGTAGCGCAGGAAATCCTCAACAAAGGGCCGGAGCTCGGGCGCCAGGCGATGGCGAAGCTCCGCGACTCCTTCGACCCCGGCCACTTTTTTGTCGAGCTGCAGGACCACGGCTTCCCGGAGAACCGGCCGCTCAACGAGGTCTTGGGCCGGCTCGCCAAGGAGCTCGAGCTTCCGCTCGTCGGAACGAACGACTGCCACTACCTCGAGCGCCAGTCGGCACATGCCCAACTCGTGCTTCAGTGCATTGGCGCTGGGCGTAGCGTCCGCGAAATGGAAGCGGTGCATCACCACTCCTCCGAGCTCTATCTCAAGACCCCACAGCAAATGCTCGACCTCTTCGCGCACGTCCCCGATGCCGCAAAGAACACGCTCTTGATCGCCGAGATGTGCGCCGGTCAAGCCACCCCCCTTGCTGATCCGAAGCTTCCCCGCTTTTCGGTACCCGGCGGCGCAACTGAGGAAGACTATCTGCGCGCGCTGTCGGTCGCAGGCCTCGCGCAACGCATGGTGGAGATGCGGGAGCGCGGCGAAACGTTTGAAGAGAGCCGGTACCATAGCCGGCTCGAAGTCGAGCTCGGCGTCATTTTGAAGATGGGCTTCGCCGGGTACTTCCTAATCGTTCAAGACTTCATCAACTGGGCGAAGAACAACGGCGTGCCGGTGGGCCCCGGACGCGGCTCGGGCGCCGGCTCCTTGGTCTCCTGGTCGCTTCGCATCACCGACTTGAATCCGATCACACACGGGCTGCTGTTCGAGCGGTTCTTGAATCCGGAGCGCGTATCGATGCCGGACTTCGACATCGACTTCTGCATGGACCAGCGCGATCGCGTCATTCAATACGTGCGCGACAAGTACGGGCACGCGAGCGTCGGCCAGATCGCGACGTTCCATCAGCTCAAGAGCCGCAGCGTGGTGCGGGACGTCGGGCGCGTCATGGGCATGACGCCAGGCGAAGCGGGATTGATTGCCACGATGATCCCCGAGCCGGTTCAAGGCAAGAGCGTGTCGATTTGCGACGCGCTCGAGCAAGAAGCGCGGCTCAAGACTGCATACGAGCAAGACAGCCAAGCGCACGAGCTGCTCGACACGGCGCAGGCCCTCGAGAACCTCACCCGCCACGCAGGCATGCACGCAGCCGGCGTCGTGATCAGCGAAGGCCCCATTTGGGACCATGTGCCGGTCTTCTGTCCTGAAAAAGACGTCTACGTCACGCAGTACCACAAGGACGACGTCGAAGCGGCAGGGCTAGTGAAGTTCGACTTTCTCGGGCTTCGCACGCTGACGGTGATCGACATCGCAACGAAGCTGATCGACCGCCGCCCCGACCGCGAAGGCAACCCGTTCCGCATCGGCCAGATTCCAATGGATGACCCGGCAACCTATGCACTCTTGCAGTCGGGCGAGACGACGAACGTGTTTCAGCTCGAGTCGAGCGGTATGCAGAGCTTGTTCAAGCAGCTCCGGCCCGACCGGTTCGACGACATCGTGGCCGCTGTGGCCCTTTATCGCCCGGGGCCCATGGGCGCACAGATGGACAAGGACTTCGTCCATCGCAAACATGGACGGCGGCAGGTCGAGTATCCGGACCCCTCCCTCGAAGCCATCCTGAAGGAGACCCGGGGTGTCATCGTCTATCAGGAGCAGGTCATGCAGATCGCGCAGGAGATGGCCGGGTACTCGCTCGGCGGCGCGGATCTGTTGCGGCGCGCGATGGGCAAGAAGAAAGCCTCGGAGATGGACAAGCAGAAGGCGGTGTTCATCGAGGGCGCCACCGCGCGCGGCCACACGCAGGCAAAGGCCGAAGAGGTCTTCGACTTGATGGCGTACTTCGCGGGGTACGGCTTCAACAAGAGTCACTCTGCAGCGTATGCGCTCGTCACTTACCAGACCGCATATCTCAAGACCCACTACCCGATCGAGTTCACCTGCGCGACGCTGACGGCCGACAAGGAAAAGATCGACAAGGTCGTTCGCACGGTCGCCGAGGCCCGCTCGATGGGGATCACGGTGCTGCCGCCGGATGTGAACGAGTCCGAGATCGAGTTCACGGCCGTCTATGCGCCGGACGACGCCCAGGACGTCGCTCGGCTTCGCCACCGCCCGGTTTGCTACGACGGCGAAGTGCACGATCCGATGGGACCCAAGATTCGCTTCGGGCTCGGCGCGATCAAGGGCGTGGGGACGGGGGCGGTCCAAGCGATTCTCGAGGCGCGACAGGGAGACGACGGAGCGGATGGCACCACCCAAGAACGGCCTTTTGTGGACCTGTTCGATTTTTGCGCGCGGGTCGATTTGCGGCGCGTGAACAAGAGCGTGACCGAGGCACTGGTCCAGTGTGGCGCGTTCGACACCGTGCACAGCGCCATCGACGTGCACCGCTCGCAGGCGTTTCTGGCCATCGAGCAGGCCGTCGAGCGAGGCAAGCGCATCCAAGCGGAACGTTCGAGCGGCCAGGAGAGCCTCTTCGGCTTGATGGGCGGCGCAGAAGAAACGCAGGCCTACGAACATCCGGGCGGAAGCTTTCCCGTGCTCGACCCATGGGATTTGCGCGATCAGCTAGCTCGCGAGAAGGGCACCCTCGGGTTCTATGTGTCCGGCCATCCGCTGGACCGCTATCGAGGCGAGCTGCTTCGCTTTTGCGATGCGACGACCGAAAGCGCGGCCCAGCTTGGCAACCACCGGCAAATCACCGTCGGCGGCACGGTCGAAGGCTACCGCGAACGCCGCACCAAGATGGGCTACACCATGGCGTTTTTCCACATCGAAGACGCGCTCGGCCGCCTCGAAGTGATCGTGCGTCCCAAGCCGCTGGAAAAAACCGGCATTCGCGAGGCCCTGCAGTCGGGCGAGCCCATCTTGCTCACCGGCCGCGTGAAGCACGAACAAGATCGCAGTGATGAGAGCGCGGCAGCGGAAGCCAAGATCCTCCTCGAGGACGCCACGCTCCTCAGTGAAGCTTTGCAGGAACGCACGACGTCGATCACCGTTCGCCTGACCGTCGAAGCCATCGACCGCAGCAAGCTCGATTCGCTGCGCGCAATGCTCGAACAATATCCAGGCCCCTGCCCCGTCACCCTCGAGCTCAACTCCCCCGGCGACTGGTGCGTGAACCTCGCCGAAACCGGCCTCTTCGTCGACCCCACCGACGCCCTCCTCACCGGCCTAGAACGCCTCTTCGGCACCAAAGTCTGCGAGCTCCATTGACGAAAACGGGGACAGTCCCCTTTTTAGAAGGGTCAATCGGACCTCCTCGGTCAGAGGACCAGCTCTTGGCGCGTGCTTGGGACCTGGCAGGCCTGACGCTTGGCGAGCTCGGTGCGCGGGTTGGCGTCGATGTGCCAAGCGAGTCGCTGCGGGCGAAAGGGATCGCAGGACAGATCCTGGAGAAGGCCCTCGGCGCAACGGCCGGTTCACGCGCGGAACCGGATTTCATGGAGCTTGGGGTCGAGCTCAAGACGATTCCGTTGAACGCGAAGGGCAAGCCCAGGGAGTCTACGTTCGTATGCTCGATTTCGCTGGCGGCGATGGCGGACACCGACTGGGAGCGAAGCACGGTTCTCAAGAAGCTCTCGAAGGTGCTGTTCGTCCCGGTCGAGGCGGCATCCGAAACGCCACTCGGCAATCGGCAAGTAGGCCGCGCGTACTTGTGGACACCAACGCCGGACGAGCAGCGCTTGTTGCGCACCGATTGGGAGCGGCTTGCCGAGATGATCGCCAGGGGCGATGTCGAACGGATCACCGGCCACCTCGGCGAAGTCCTGCAGGTGCGTCCGAAGGCGCCGCACGGACGAAGCCGGCGGCGCGCGCCCGATGAAGAAGGCGGCGTTCAGTGGACGATGCCGCGTGGGTTCTATCTGCGGCCCTCGTTCACGGGAGCCGTGATCGCAAGGCTGCGCGCCGCGGATTGACGTTCAGCCGAGCCAACGAACGGGGACGGAGGCGGGGGATTGCTCGTGCGTGCTCGCGCGATGGTAACCGGGACCTCGTAGACACGGCAAATGTCATCCCACAGCGTGACACCGGGCTCGATGGCGTGCTTGCCGGTGTACGGCGA
>Ga0114931_10004098_pt1 | contig 18252 bp, 14 predicted proteins | sample 2SBtaG_FD_89579 | JGI IMG/M metagenome (GOLD analysis project Ga0114931, IMG submission 89579) | Deep subsurface microbial communities from Kolumbo volcano to uncover new lineages of life (NeLLi) - 2SBTROV14_V59a metaG | ecosystem: Environmental > Aquatic > Marine > Volcanic | place: Kolumbo...
GTCTCATCACCCCAAGAACAGCAGCCCGCGCGGCTTCGCGCGTGCGGCGCCAAACTTTTTTCCTTCCCCAAAGCGGTTGCGCACGTTCGATGCTGCGCGGATTTCTTGCCACAGTTTTGCGTTTCACGCTGCGCGGATGGGTGATGATTTTGGGTGGCGGAGACAATTCTGTAGGGTTGTCTGGGTGAACTGCTTGTGGCGATGGAATTTGCGATGCGTAATTGCATGTAACCCATTGAAAGGGAAAGGTTTGCGTCATGTGGAGAAGGACCGGGTTCATTCGGCTTTTCTTGACCGTGGTGAAACGCCGAGAATAGACTTGGATAGATGGTTTGCGGTGGTGCTTTCTCCCTGCCGCACGGCCCCCCAGAGGTGAGTCATACCGTACGGGCAAAGTTCGGCCGATTGCCGGCGACCGTGTGGTCGCGTCGCACGGCTAGTTGACGACCCGTTGCGGTTTGCTTTGGAACCGGAGGTCGCCTTTCGTATGTATCCAGAACGCCGACGTGCTCTGCTGAGCCGCTTCTTTTCAGGGCTCACGGAACAGACTTTTCAAACCGAACTTGGCGTGGCCGATCCTCCGCTGATCGACTATGTGGCCGAGTTGCTCGTGCGTTTCGTCCGCAATGACGCGATCTTTCGGATTCGCAATCTGACGGGTCGGCGGCTGGAGGAAATTGCCGAGATGTTGGCCGAAGCCCAGCACCGTCTGGGTGACCGGCAGCGCGAGGTGCATCGTCATATCGGCGATTTCGCCTTGTTCTGGACCGGTCTGTACCCCGAAGCGCTACAGCAGTTGCAGGCGGCCGACCGAAAAGATTGGTTCGTCGACTACTGCGAACAGGGCAAGCGGTCGTACTACATTGCCAGCACGATGCGCAGCGACGAAAACGCCCAGCAGTGCGAAGTTTTGCAGCGGTTGAGCGAGCGGTTCGAGCTTTGCGCCTACGGTCTTAGCGAAGTGCGCCGCCGGTGGCAGCTTCGCGAGTCGGAAGACGAACAGACACCGCCCGGTCTGCTGTGGAACTAAACTGACGGTGCGTATGCGGAGGAGTCGCCGCCGCGACTCGTGTGCGAGCCGTTCCCCGGCGGCGATCAGCGCTTCCGCATCGTGAACTGCACCACGTCGATGTGCCCGGTGTGAAAGTAGTGAGCCGACTGGGTCAGATAGCGGAGATAGCGGTCGTAGACCTCCTCTCCGACCATGCGGACCGCCTGCTGGCGATGTAGCGTGAGATTTTCGGCCCAGATTTCTAGAGTCCGCGCGTAGTGCGGCCGCAGCGATTGTGTTTCAGTAATCTCGAATCCCTGCGTGGTCGCGTGCAGAACGACTTGTTCTCGCGGGGGGACCTGCCCGCCGGGAAAGATGTGTTTGCGGACGAACTTGGCATAGTTCAAAAACGGTTCGTCCCACGCGGATTGTCCCGGTGCCAGGGTTTCGGTGGTTCCATGCACGATGGAGTGAATCATCATCGAACCGTCTTCGGGCAAAATTTGGCAGCATCGCTGGAAGAAGGGCATGAACCGCTCGACGCGAAAATGCTCGAGCGCGCCGATGCTGACAATTCGATCGACCGGCTCGTTGAATTCTTCCCACCCCTGTAAGCGAAACTCGACGTCGCCCCGCCCCGCGGCGCGCGTTTGGGCGGCGCGGAACTGATTCTCGCTCAACGTTAGACCAACCACGCGAACGCCATGGTCAGCGGCCGCTTGAAGGGCGGTGGTGCCCCAACCACAGCCCACGTCCAAAAGCCGCATGCCGGGACGCAGATCGCATTTATCGAGCGAGAGCTTGATCTTGGCCCGCTGAGCCTCTTCGAGCGACATCTCATCGCGCTGGAAGTAGGCACAGCTATAAGTGCAAGTGGGGTCCAGAAACAGGCGATAGAAGTCGTTTGAAAGATCGTAGTGCGTCTGGACGTTCGCATAGAACGGCTTGAGAGGTTTCATGGCTTGATCCCGGTTTATCAGCCAGCGGTGACGCGCCATGACAGGCGCACGGTTAATAATCGCGGCCACGTACGCGTGACTCGACGCGCAGCGGTAGCCCCTGCAATCGCAAGAAACCTTCGGCGTCCGTTTGATTGTAAGAGCCGCCGGCTTCCATGGTCGCGATTTCCGCGTCGTAAAGGCTGAAGTCGCTTTGGCGGGCATCGACCATCAGGTTACCCTTGTAAAGCGCAAGCGTGACACTACCTGTTACATGCTTTTGTGCTTCATCGCACAACGCCATCAGCGTGTCCATCTTGCGGGTGTACCAGAACCCGTAATAGACCAGTTCGGCCACCTCGGGTGCCAGGCGGTCGCGCAGGTGCATCAAGTCGCGATCCATGGTCAGTTGTTCGAGCGTTCGATGGGCGGCGTACAACACGGTCATGCCCGGCGCTTCATACACGCCTCGGCTTTTCATACCCACGAAACGATTCTCGACCATATCGATGCGGCCGATGCCGTTGCGCCCGCCGATTTCGTTCAGGGCTCGGACCATGGGATAGGCCGCCAACGTCTCGCCGTTGAGCTGCGTGGGCACGCCGGATTCGAAGGCGATGGTAACCCGCTCTACCTGATCGGGCGCTTCTTGCGGCGAGACGGTCATGCCGAAGTCGACCAGTTCGACACCGCATACGCAGAGCTCTTCGAGCCGCCCGGCCTCGTAGCTGATATGCAGGCAATTTTCGTCGGAGCTATACGGTTTTTCCGCCGTCGCTTTGACGGGAATGTTTTTCTCTCGGCAATAATCGATCATCGCGCTGCGGCCGGGAAAGCGCCGGCGAAAGGCCTCGTCGCGCCACGGCGCGATCACTCGGACCGCGGGGTCGAGCGCCTCGGCGGCCAACTGAAAGCGGCACTGATCGTTGCCTTTTCCCGTGGCTCCGTGGGCATAGGCATCCGCCCCCACCTCGCGCGCGACTTGCAGACAGGCCTTGGTGATAATCGGGCGTGCGATGGCCGTACCCAGCAGATAATCACCTTCGTACTTGGCCTGCCAGCGAAGTACCGGAAAGGCGAAGTCACGGCACAGTTCCTCGCGCACGTCGACAATGCGTGATGAGGCCGCCCCGCCGTTGGTGGCTTTTTTCATGATGGCCCGCGGGTCTTCACACGGTTGGCCCACGTCGACATAGACGGCGTGAACGTCGTATCCCTGCTCTTGGATCCAGGAAAGAATGACCGACGTATCGAGGCCGCCGGAATAGGCTAAAACGCAACTGGGCATGAGGGGTTCACTTGGCTGAAAAACGTCATGAAATCAAAAAGACCAATCACCGTCAATCCGGCCGCCAATCGGGGCTTGCCGAGAGCGAATCGAGCGGGCCGATTCACACGACACAAAAGAAACGGCGCGCCGAATTACAACCGGATGCACATTGTGTCGCCCGTCCGCGCGGGCCGCAAGGGATCGGCACGGCATAGCGGCCAAACCAAATGATACGATCCGCGGCCGGAAGGTCATCCGCCCACCGCGACGCCCGCCCAGAACACCGATCATCGGGCCTTGGCGCGTGCCAGTTCGCGGGCTTTGCGCTCCAGCGATTCGATGTGCCGCTTGGCCGCCCTGGCGCCGGAGTTCTGCGGGTCGGCGGCCATCGCTTCGCTAACCCGCTTCAGCGCAGCGCGGAATTTACCGATCGCGGCGTAGACATAGGCTTCGCGCACCATCTGACAGGAACGATAAAGCATCGGATCGAGCGACGCGATCAGTTCGGCCCCTTCGCCGGGTGGTTGCTGGTTGGCGTGCATCAACAGAAACAAGTTGACTGCCGGAGCCTGCTTATACTTGCTGAACGGTGCCTTGAAGTCCAGGAATTCGATGCGGTTCTTGTCCCACGTGCTCAGCGGTCCGGGGCCGATTTGCGCGATGAGCTGCGCGCGGTCGGCAATCATGTGTGCCAGCAGCGAATCCGGACGGTGCAGGTCATATGGTTTCAGCGCCGCGGCGATCCCCAACGACTCGAACCGCTGGTTGCTTAGCCGTGGGCGGTTGGCCAGCGGCTGGGGTGAGCCGATGAAAATAACCGCACGATCGAGATAAGAGAAAACCGCTCCATGTGGAAAAACGTCGCAGAAGTTGCGGCAAACGATGCGGAACTCCGCGGGAAGCATGCCTTGCGGAACCCACTGCACGAACAAGCCCCTGTCCGACAGCCGGTTGTAGGCATAGCGGTAGAAATCATGACAGAGCATCGTGGCGTTGCCCGAGAAGCCCGGGTTCTGTTTCCCGTCCGAGATGATCGTGTCGTAGCGGCGATCGGTTCGCAGCAGGTAGTACAGCGCGTCTTCGATGTGGACCGTGACTCGAGGATCGTCGAGCACCTTGGCCTCTTCGGTAAAAAACTGGCGTGCCGCGTCGACCACCGGGCGGTTGATCTCGACACAATCGAGCGACTCGATCTCGGGATAGACGGACAGCGCGTGAAGCGTGGTGGCCGAGCCCAGCCCGATCTGTAGCACGTGCTTCGTTCGCGTGTCGAGCACCATGGGCAGATGGGCCAGCAACAACTGTTTGCAATACAGCCGGGGATAGAAGTTCTGCGTCACGCCGATCACACATCCATCGATGGCCATTCCCCGGGCATAGGTTCGCAGCGGATTCTCCAACACCTGCACCGTGGCCAGGTCGCCCTCGACACTATGGATGACCTCGTTGTTCTCATAAACGTCGGTTTCCCCGGTGAGTTCGAAACGCGTGGGCAGATAAAAGAAGAGCACCGCCACGAACAGCAGCGTGGCACCGCCGAACGACAGGATGTCGGTGTCGCGCTGACGACGAACCAGCCAGCCGACGATGACCAGGCCAAGGCCCAGGTTCACCAGGGCCAAGGCCTTGGTTCCGCCCAAGGCGCCCAGCGTGGGCAACAGCCAAACCGCGCCCAGCACCGAACCGGCGATGCTGCCGATGTTGGCCAACAGATAGGCAAGGCCGACCCGAGCCCCCAGCAAGCGTACGTCCCCTAGGAACAGACGGCTCGCCAGCGGAAAAGAGAGCCCCATGGTCAAAGTCGCCGGCAACATAACCGCCGCCGCGACGGCGGCATCGGCCAGCAGCTTTCCCCACCAAGGCATCCCACGCAGCGCGCCCGAAAAGACGCTTACCGAATCGTGCGCCGAACCGGGTTTGAGGAGCAACCAGGCCACGCCGATCGCCACCATGGCCAGCCCGCCGATTCCGCACTGTACAATGGCCAAGACTTGTTCCGGCGTACCCCAGCGCAACGACCAGCGAAAGCCGAGCGACCCCAGACCAAGCCCCACCAGAAAAATGACCAGCACGATCGTCAGCGCGTAAGTGCTGTTGCCGACGATGAACCGCAGGCCGCGGAACCAGAAGATCTCGTAGCTTAGCGTGGTGAACCCGGAAAGCAGCAGCACCGCCCCGGTAATGGCACGCGGCAGCGTGGTGAGGATCGACGTTGTGTCGGACGATTGGGTTTGATGGATCGTGGCCACCTCGCGCCGCGAGAGCCAGAATGCGGCGATCGCGATGCTCAAGTTCATGGCGTTGGCGACCCAAACCGTGTGGCTCAACCCCAGGCGCTCGATCAGAAGAATTCCCGCCACGACGGCTCCCAAAGCCGCGCCGACCGTATTGATGCCGTAGATCATGCCCACGTGTCGATCGAACCCCCGCACGCTGCGAACCAAGACCGTGCAAAGCGCGGGAAACGTGGCCCCCATCAGTGCCGCGGGAACGACCAGAAGCGCCAGCACGACGGCGAATCGGGTGGCCAACAACGCATTATCTCCATAGCCCGCGCGTGAGACGCTGACAAACCACTCGGGCAGCCGGTAGAACCAAGGGCTGACCAGGGCGGTCGTGGCGGCGATGCCGAATTCCAAAGATGCGTAGACTTCTAGCGGGGATCGAAAGCGGTTGCCCGCCAGATGGTACAGCCAAGCGCCAAGCCCCATCCCGCCCATGAACCCGGCGATCACCGCGCTGGCCGAAAGCGTGGTGCTACCGAAGGTCAGCGCCAGCATGCGGGCCCAACAGATCTCATACACGAGCGCCGCGGCGCCGGAGAAGAGCGCCATCAGATAAATCGCCAACACCGGATCGCGGCGTTCTTGCGTTTCGGCCGCGGTCGGCGCTTCAGCAATTTGCGAAACCGCCATGAAGAAAGTCGCCCGGGGAAGGGAGCGTCATGACGAGAAGAAAACCTTGATTCCCGCCGAAGCTTGCCGCGCGCTCTCAGTGAGCCCCGTCTCTGATCCGAGCGGCACCGATTTCTTCCATAATAGCCGGGCCGCTACGGCTAAACAAGCAACTCGCCGCCCCGATTTCCGTGTCCGTTCCGATTTCCGAGTCCGCGGAGCCTGCTCGGTGAAATGCCGGCCGGATGAGGGCAAGCATGCGGTCTGTGACGTATTTTCCACAAACGCCCAGCCCGGTTGCTTCGCCCGGCGGGCCAAGCGGCGATCATTTGCCGCCACGTTCAACCGGCCTCGCTCCAATCCATGGCTTGCACGCCTTCGAGCCCACCGTCAAGCAGCCCGAAGACCAACTCCTTGACCTTCTCGTGCTCCGGATGCGGTAGATAGGCGTCGCGGCTCGCCTCGTCCTCGAAAGTCATGACGAAGCCGTGCGTGAACCCTTTGCTCAGCCCCTCTTGGCTCGTATTCCGACCTCCGGAAAAGTCGAGCAGGCCGGGAATCTTCTCTTTCAGCGAAGCCAAGGCGGCCATCGCCTCGTCGATTTTTTCTTTCGCCGACGACTTGAACTTTAGCAATACGACATGCTTGACTTTGGACATGGGGAGCAACTCCAAACCATGGCTCGAAACCCGCGGCAATTCGGAACTTACACGATCAAAGGTCGGTATCCTAGCCCTTGCCCCGGGCATGAGCAAGCATCGCCGGTGCCGACCAACTTCCCGCGCCGCAATGGCGGGCCGCCGTCGATCGCGCCGGCGTATTTATGGATCGAAGCTGAGCGCCGCGACGGCCTCGGCGATCAAATCATCCTGGCGTGGAAAAACGCTACGAAGATCGAGTCGCAGACGATCTTGCTTGATGCGACCGACCACAGGTGGCCGGCCGATTCGCAGCGCCTTGGCTAACCGATCGGCCCGCTGATGCCGTAGCTCTAGGGCAACGCACCATGTGCCGATCTGCTGTGCCGGAATCGACCCACCTCCCAGGTAAGTGACGTCTTCCACTGCTTCGGCCAAGGCAACCGCCGGCAATTCGGCCAATCGCGCGGCAAGCCGCTCGGCCCGCTCGCGGAGCGTCTCGAGGCGGATTGACAGCAACCGCAACAGAGGGATCTGCTCTCGCCCCGCATCGCCGCGAAGGTACAGGTCCAGCGTCGCGCTAAGCGCCGCCAGGGTTAGTTTGCCGACACGCATCGCCCGCATCATCGGATGCCGCTCAACCCGCTCGATCCAATTTCGGCCCCCGACGATCACCCCGCACTGCGGCCCGCCGAGCAGCTTGTCGCCGCTGAAGAGCACAAGATCCGCTCCGTGGCGAATGCTCTCGGCGGCGATCGGCTCGCCGGAAAATCCGTAGACTTGAAAGTCCAGCAGCGCGCCGGAGCCGATATCGTGAATCAGCGGCAGATCGAACCGCCGCGCCAGGCGGGCCAACTCGCTGAGCGAGGGAGCCGACGTAAAGCCGCTCACGCGATAGTTGCTGGTATGAACCTGCATCAGCGCCGCGGTGTTTTCGTGGATCGCCCGCTCGTAATCGTCCAGCCGCGTCTTGTTCGTCGTGCCGACTTCACGAAGCACCGCCCCACCGGCGGCCATCACCTCGGGCAGTCGGAAGCTGCCACCGATTTCGATCAGCTCGCCTCGCGAGACAATCACCTCACGGCCGGGCGCCAAGGCCGCCAGCACGAGCAACGTCCCCGGCGTTGTTGTTCACGACCAACGCCGCCTGGGCGCCGGAAAGCTCGCACAGCGCCGTCGCGACCGCCTGTTGGCGGTTGCTTCGCCCGCCGCTAGCAAGGTCGAATTCCAGGTTCGCATAGTCACGCGCCACCTCGCCCACGGCGTCGATAGCCGTCTCGGCCAGTGGCGCGCGGCCCAAGCCCGTATGCAGCAAAATGCCCGTGGCGTTAATCACCCCCTTGAGCCGCGTCCGCCGGCCCTCGGCCAACCGGTCCACGATCCGCGAGACGATCTCACTTTCAGGAAGTGGGAAAATCTCACGCTCATCTTTCTGCGTGAGCCACTGCTGCCGCAGTTCGGCGAGCACTTGCCGTACGGCGGCAACCGTCTTCGCGCGGCCTTCTGATTCGATCAGTCGTCCGAGCGGCTCGGTGTTGAGCAGCTTGTCAACTTTCGGCAACTCGCGCAGCGACGCCTTTCGAGCGGACGATTTCGCGGATGCGTGGGTCGAAGGTTTTTGCATCGTTGCCGCTTGAGTTTAAGAGTGGCCGGCGAGACCGTTGGCGTTCGACGCCGAGGGTCAACGATTCGCCGAATCAGTGGTCGCGAGAACGCGCCGATCCCCGTCGCGTCGCGTGATTCCCTTGCGGTCGAGGTACTCGCACAAGGGTACCGCATACTTCCGGCTCGTGCCGAGAAGCTCGCGGATCTCACGGATCGTCAAACTCTCGCTTTCGATCAGCCGAGACGTTAGCGTTTCGCACATGCGCCGTTCGGCGTCGGCGTGCAGATAGCAGCCGGCCGCGTATTGAACAAGCCGGCCTTGCGAGCGGGCCAACTCGATCAGTTGCGGCACGATCGCCTGGTTTTTTTTCGTTTGAGCTTGAATCTCTTCGACGCTCGGGGGCTGGAAAGCGGCGTCGCGGTAAAGGTCGACGATCCGCTCGAGTAGCGCCTGCTCGTTGGCCGAGAGCCGCGGGCGATGGGTGGCCAAGGCGATGCCGTGCCGTGTCAGGCGAACCTGACCTTCGGCGGCCATCCACTCGACCACGCCGGCGACCACCGCCTCATCCCCAAGGTACGCACATCGGCTAAGCACTTGGGCGCGATCGATCTCCGCCTGAAGCGGGTGGCGACGGTGCAATTGGGCCACGGCCGACTTGATCCGCGTCACGGCTTCGGCCAGCGCGTCACACTGAACGATCCGCTGCTTGACGGCCGAAATCCGCAACCGCCGTAAGTCGCCGCGTTCCAAAAGTCTCGCGACCGTCGGCTCGCCGTCCACCACCCCGGCCGTTCGCGCAAGGTCCGCGGGCTTCCAGGGTTTCAGACCCGACAGATAGACGGCCGCCGAAGACCGCCTCAGCGGGTCGGACGACTCAAGTTCCTTAAGACGCCCGATCCGCCCGGAGTCGCTACGACGAACGCGCGTGGGCAGCGGGTCAAGCACGCGTCCGCCGCCAATGGTCGCCAGCGGCGACTGGGTGCGAAGAATGAACCCTTGGTCCCAGGCGGCCACCGCCTCTCGGCTCAAGATGAGCTGTGCCAACATCGTTCCGCCCGGCTGAAGTTCGTCGCCTTCGAGCAGCGACACCGAACACATCAACTCGGCCGTTCCCACATGACAGCGGGCCCGCGCGCGATGCTTCAAAGACCGTGGAGCCGAATCGAGGAGGTGAAGCCTTACGGTCAGCCAACGGCTGGGAGCCAGATATCCTGGCGAGCATAGCTCGTGGCCGCGCAGAATCTGCTGGTGGTGGACGCCAGCAAGGTTCAAGGCGGCCCGTTGTCCGCGACAAACCTCGTCGACCGGACGATCGTGGTTCTGTAACCCACGCACGCGAACCTGCCGCTGACCCGGTTCGATGGCCAGCTCATCCCCCACGCGAACCCGGCCGCTGGCCACACTGCCGGTGACCACGGTTCCGTGGCCCGCAATCGTAAAGCAGCGGTCGATCGGCAGGCGAAACGGCCCGCTCAGAAGTGATTGGCGCGCCGACGCGGTCGCTTTGTCGGCCGCCTGTTCGAGCGCCCGCCGCAGATCGTCAAGCCCTTGGCCGGTTTGAGCGCTGGTACGAACGATCGGCGCCTGGGCCAGAAAGCTGTCCGCCACGAGCTCACGAATCTCTTCTTCGACCAACGCCACCCACTCATCATCGGCCAGGTCGCACTTGGTCAGCGCAATCACCCCGCCCGGCAGCCGCAGCATTCGCAGAATGTCGAGGTGCTCGCGGGTTTGCGGTTTGACCGAATCGTCGGCGGCGACCACCAGCAGCGCCACGTCCATGCCGGTCGCGCCGGCCAGCATGTTGCGGATGAATCGCTCGTGCCCGGGAACATCAACAATTCCCAAGCGGTACGGGCCCACGTCCAGCTCAGCGAAGCCCAGCTCAATCGTGATGCCGCGCTGCTTCTCTTCGGGAAGCCGGTCCGTGTTCGTGCCCGTCAGAGCCTTGATCAAAGCCGTCTTGCCGTGATCGATGTGTCCGGCGGTGCCCAGGATCAGGTCAATGGCCATACGCTCATTGTAGATCCCGCTCGCCGGCTCAACCACCGCGCCGGCAATGCGGACACGCCGCAAAGCCGCACCACGCGAGTTTTTTTCAAGGGGCTAGCAGTAACGAGCGGGGACTTGGCGGCCTACGGTCGAGGCCGCGTAATCCACGAGCCGGGCGAGACCGCCTGCTGTGGGGCGCGGCTGCGGAACAGCGTGCCGAAGGGCCAGCGGCTTTTCACCTTCGGCTTTGAGTGGTGGCTTGCCGCAATCGGAAAGTCGCTCCGGTTGAATCGTGGATAACGACTGGCAACCTCCGGCTCCGGTGAATTTGACGAGAAGTCGAACTTAAACAGCCCGGCCGTCTTGCCCAGCAATCGCCGTGTGCCGCCGATCATGGAATCAAACATCGACGTCAGCCCCGATTTATGCTTCGGTTCGTGACGCACCGGCTCGTCGCCAATAAGTTGCCGATTGTGGGAAGGCTGGTTTCCGGGGCCTGCCGGCAACCAATCGTCATCGGCCACGAGCCTCGTTGTCGTAACCAGCAGTAGCACGACCATCGCGCCGATCATGTGCCGCACGTCCATGGTTCGTCCTCCGTCGAATGATTGGTCGAGGCCTGCCCCGGGTCATCGCCCGCGACACCAGCGATCCGCGCCACCTAGGACAAGTCCCAGAAAGGAGGGCGGAAGTCTCGCAAAATGGTCACCCGCGGTCCAGGGCAATCGTGGCCCGTGACCTCGCTAATTGCCCTGAATTGCCAAATTGGGCATGAGGCGATCGAGACGGTGTTTGCGGTGGTCGGCATGGGCGACTGAAGGCCGTGTCGTGGCGGGTCGCCAGTGACCCTGCGTGCTTAGGTTCCGGCGATCCGACGGTGTGCGAGACGTGCCGAAAGCCGCGGCCCGAGCTGCTGCCGGGAAGCTTCGGGTCTTGGCCGTGTTCAAAAAGACGCTTCACCGGCCAGACCAGCCGAGGGGAATAGTTCACTTGCTTCGAGATTAGGGAGGATCGTAGCCGCCGGGATGCCAGGGATGACATCGCCCGACGCGCGCGATCCCCTTGGCCGCGCCTCGCCAGGGACCATACTTGCGAACGGCTTCGATGAAATACTGACTGCAACTGGGCTCGAACCGGCAGTGCCCACCGAGGAAAAGGCCCAGTGTGTGGCGATAGAAAACGACCAGCAGAATCAGCGATTCCACGGCGCCTCGTTCGACGATGTTCCAAAAGCGTTTCACCGATCAGCTTTCGTTTCCAGGCGTCGTGCAACACGGCGAGCCAGCCGAACCAAGGCGGGTTGAACCGATTCCAAGCTTGGCTTGCCGGTGCCGGCACGCGGAACCACGACGAAATCGATTCCCGAGGGCAACTGGGCCGAACTGAGTCGAAACGCTTCTCGGACGACACGTTTCCAGCGATTTCTATAAACCGCGTTGCCGACTTTTCGAGGAACCGAGACCCCGAGCCGTGAATGTGACAAGCCGTTTTTGCAAGCGTAAACCACGATGATCGAATCGCCGGCCGCGCGCCGCCGCCGGAAAACTCGTCGAAAGTCGTTTCGGCTGCGAACTCGCCGCCGCCGGCTGAATCGTTCGAACACCACGTCCCGTCTTTTGGCGTTTTTGAAACGCCGTTTCTTCTCACTCTGCCAGGGTCGGGGCCGCCGAAGGTCGCCAGACGCGACGGCCGCGGAAGATGGTCCGCTTACCAGCGCAACTCACGGCGTGGATCGGCGGGTTCATACTGACTTAACTTTTCAGCCAGCTTGCGTCCCGATTCGTCGATCTTTTTCGGCAGCACGATTTGGACTTCGGCAAAAAGGTCGCCTGCCCCACCGCTCTTCGGCTTGATGCCATGGCCCTTGATGCGAAGTCGTGTTCCACCGGAGGTTCCTGGTGGTACTTTCAGGGAAACCGTTCCCGTGGGCGTAGGCACATCGACCTTCGCTCCGAGCATCGCTTCCGAGACGAGCAGGGGAAGCTTGACATACAGGTTCTTGCCACGACGCGTGAAATACGGATGCGGCGCCACGCGAATGGTCAGCAAAATGTCGCCGGCATGGCCGCCGCCCTCGGGCAGCGGTTCGCCTTGACCGCGAAGCCGCATTTTTTGGCCATCTTCGATGCCCGGGGGGATCTGCACGGAGATAGTTTCGACCTTTCCCTCGCCACGGTGCACGCTGAGGTGCATTTCTCCTCCGCTGACGGCGGTCTGAAACGGCACATGTAGTTCGGAGTGAATGTCTCGTCCTCGGCGTGCTGTGCGCCGACGCCGCTGGCCCGCGCCGGCCCGCGTAAACTGGCTAAAGATGTCGCCGAAGCCGCCCGCCGCGGGATGTTCGCGAGAGCCGAAACGTTCGCCGAAAAACTGCGAGAAATCAACGTCTTCGACCCCACCCCCACCTTGAGCGGTCCAAGCTCCGCTTCGGGGGCCTCCTCCCGGCGCACCGGCGCTCATGCTTTCAAACGAGCTTCCATACCGGTCGTAGAGTTCGCGTTTGCTTGAGTCGTTGAGCACGTCGAACGCGGTTTGGATCTGCTGGAATTTCTTCTTGGCCGAGTCGTCGTCGGGGTTGAGATCCGGGTGATATTTCCGCGCCATGTCGCGATACGCCTTCTGGATTTCATCCGGCGAAGCGTTGCGACTGACACCGAGAGTCTTGTAGTAGTCCTCTGCCATGGGGTCTTCCATCGGTCGATCGGACAGCAAAACGAGGGCTGACAGTTTGTCATTCTAGGGCCCGACGCCAAGAAGCATCAAGGAGCCCCTTTCAGACACAGAAACCGCGATTCCCGCGTATGGCCCTTCCTTCGAGCCACCCTTCCTTCTGGCCATGGTAACCGGGAACCGGAAGGCCGCCATTGGCTTCGGCACTCCGCTGGCCATGCTACAGTTAAATGATATGGTGTTTCGGGCCCGCCGCCGCCTGGGGTGGTTTGACGAATTCAAAACGACCTGCCGCTACGGCTGACCCGCCTTGGCGGGGGAAACGCGGATGGCGGTCGCCGGCTCGATTCACTTGGGCGGGGGGGGCTGCGGCGGATGATGCGTTTGTGCCGGCTTCGCCGCGCTAAACGGAAGCCATCTGGGAGAATCGGCGATGTGGTTTAAGCGGTCGATTTTTCTGCCGGTGCTCATGGCACTTGGCCTGCCGGGCGTGGGTCCAGCCCACGTTCGCGTGGCCCGGGCGAGCGGTGGGGTTTTACAAGTCGAAGTGGTCGACAAGGACTCGGGCAAGCCGATTGCGTGCCGAATGCATCTGAAAAACTCGCGCGGGCGGCCGCGGAAGGTGCCCGGCTTGCCCTTCTGGAAAGACCATTTCGTTTTTCCCGGCCAGGTTCGCCTGAAGCTACCGCACGGGGCCTATACGTTTGAAATCGAGCGTGGGCCGGAGTACGTGAACGTCAGCGGGCATTTTACGATCGAAGACCATGCCGACGACACGAAGGTGATCGAACTGAAGCGGGCCGTCAACATGGCCGCCGAAGGTTGGTACTCAGGCGACTTGCACGTGCATCGGCCAATCAAAGACATCGAACTGTTGATGCGGGCGGAAGACCTTCACGTGGCACCGGTTATCACGTGGTGGAACAACAAGAACGCCTGGGCCTCCGGGCGATTGCCCAAGCAGCCGGTCGTGCGGTTCGACGGCGACCGCATTTATGATACTTTGGCCGGAGAAGATGAACGCGGCGGCGGTGCGCTGTTGTTTTTTCGTCTGCCCAAACCGCTTCCCTTGGCCGGGGCGGCACGCGAATATCCCTCGTCCGTTAAATTTCTGCTCGAAGCCAAACAGTATGAAGGCGCGTGGGTCGACGCGGAAAAACCGTTTTGGTGGGACTTCCCGCTGTGGCTGGCCACCGGACAGATCGACTCGATCGAGTTGGCCAACAACCACATGTGCCGCGGCCAGATGATCGATAACGAAGCGTGGGGGCGGCCCCGCGATCGCCGGCGGCTGCGTGGCGCGCTTGGCAACGGGCTTTGGTCGCAGGAAATCTATTACCATGTGCTCGAGGCCGGGCTTCGCATCCCGCCTTCGGCGGGAAGCGCCTCCGGGGTGCTGCCCAATCCGCTGGGCTACGACCGCGTCTATGTTCACGTCGGCGAGGCGTTTAGCTACGACAACTGGTGGAAGGCGTTTCGACAGGGGCGCGTGGTCGTCACCAACGGGCCGCTGCTACGTCCGCTGGTTGGTGGCAAGAATCCGGGGCACGTTTTCCGCGCAGAATCGGGCAAGCAGGTCACGCTCGACGTGGTGCTCAGCCTTTCGACCCGTGACCCGATTAGCTATCTTGAGATCGTCAAGAACGGGCAGGTCGAGCATACGGTTCGGCTGGACGAATGGGCCAAGAATGGAACTTTGCCGGCCGTGACGTTCCGCGAAAGCGGTTGGATGCTGGTTCGCGCGGTGACCGACGTCGAGAGGACTTATCGTTTCGCTTCGACCGGTCCTTACTACGTGGAAATCGGCAACCAGCCGCGGATCAGTCGTCGTAGCGTGCAGTTTTTCCTTGACTGGCTCGACCAGCGCCGGGACCGGCTCAAGCTAGACGATGCCGCGCAGCGCGACGAGGTGCTGAAATACTACGATCAGGCGAGAGGGTTCTGGAACGATCGGTTGTCGCAAGCCAACGCGGACTAGACCATCGACCCTGAGGCTTCGCCGATGCGGTTGCAGGCACCCTCACGGCGACGTTTGTAAAAAGCGTGAAGGCTCGCGGTGGTCCCATGGAATCGGCGGACACCGCCTCGATTCCGGCCGATCCGTGCCGCACCATGGCGAGACGCCTCTGCGCTGGAGACATCGCTAACAGCTCGGTTTCAACATGGCTCCACGGTCGAACGAAATCAGGGTGGCGGATCAAGATGACGTTCCCGCTTTGGGCCTGAGCGTCGGTCAGTGTGCCACGCTGGCGTGTTTGCTCGAAGTCAGTGCGGCGAAACCGGGCAACGTTCATCGCGGCGCGGATTTCACGGACGTGACCTACCTTGATTTTGTCGCCAGTGCCGTGGCCATTGGTCCGGTGGTGGACGCCGCCGAAGCGACGCCGCTTGGACGAACCGTGTTGTCGGCGGTGTTGGCAACCCGCCGTGTCGTAACGACCAACACGAATCTTGGCACGCTCTTGCTCCTGGCGCCGCTGTGCAAGGTGCCCCGTCACGCGGCGCTTGCCGCCGGCGTGGTGAAGGTCTTGGACGGGTTAAACCGCGATGACGCCACGCAAGTTTACGAGGCGATACGTGCCGCGAATCCCGGCGGTTTAGGCCGAGTGGACGAGGCCGATGTCGCCGACCAAGCGCCAAGCGATCTTGTCGCCGCCATGGCGTTGGCGGCGGATCGCGATCTGGTCGCCCGCCAATACGCCGACGGTTTTCATCACGTGTTGCGGCTCGTGGTACCGTGGCTGGAAGAGGGGCTTCGCCGGGGATGGACTCTGGACGACAGCATCATCCACACGCACGTCCGGCTGATGAGCCAGGTGCCTGATAGCCTGATCGCGCGAAAGTGCGGCAACGCCGTGGCCCGCGAATCGGCCGATCGGGCAGCCGCCGTGCTTGAGGCGGGTGAACCCGGTGACGAATCTTACGGTCACCGCTTGGCGGCACTGGACGGCTGGTTGCGCGAGGATGGGCATCGTCGCAATCCCGGCACGACCTCCGATCTGATCGCAGCCGGTTTGTTTGCCGCCCTGCGCGATGGCATAATCAACCCGCCATTTTAGCTCCGCGGGGCCGGCCCATCCGGGCACTTTCTCGACACGTGCCGGCACGCGCCAAGACGCCTGACGACGCCCCGGCGCTGCCGCGGTTAAATCCGTTTACGCCAACCGAGTGAATTTTTCTCTCATTCCCGGAGAAGACGCATCGTGGTCCAGCAGTATCACGTCAAGATGAAGAAAGACTACTTGGTCTTTTGTGCCGCCCACTTCATCACCTTCAACGGCAATATCTGCGAGCGATTGCACGGTCACAATTATCGTGTGGCCGTTGAAGTTCATGGTCCGTTGGATGAAAACCAGTATGTGATCGACTTTATCGCGCTGCGCGACACGATGAAGGCCATCGTGGACGAACTTGACCATCGGGTGCTTCTGCCGACGTCGCATCCGCTCATCCGCGTCGAGACCGTCGATGACGAAGTGCGGGCACGGTTTGAAACACGGCGCTGGATCTTTCCGCGAGAGGATTGCGTTTTGCTGCCGGTCGCGAACACCACGGCCGAGTTGATCGCCCGATATATCGGCCAGCGTCTAAGCGACGCGCTCGAGGCGAAAGCGGCCCGCCGCCCGAGCCGACTGGTGGTCGAAGTCGATGAATGCGAAGGTCAAGTCGGCGTCTGTGAACTGCTCAACGAATAGCACGCCCAGAATAGCGTATCCGTTTGACTTGCCACTGGTTTCGCCACGTCGCCGCGAGGCGGACAAGACGCACGCGGCCCGCGAAGAAGCAGGGAGGACCGTTGGTTCGTCAAGCCACTGCGCACCGAACTTACATAAAGCGGTCGCTCTTTGATCGTTGCCGGAAAAGGGTATCATCGCGAATCGGTGGTCGCCTCTTCGATGGCTTCGGCCCACAGCAGATGGTCCAAGGCGGCCTCGCGCTGGTGGAGTGCGGCATAGATGTTTGCAATTCGCCGGTGCAAGGAAGCGCGGTAGGGCGTGTAGCGTAAGGCCTTGCGATACCACAGCAGGGCCTCATCAAGGCGGCTTTGTTCGTGCAGCAATTGACCCAACAGGAATGGTCCCCATTCGCCCGTGTCCGGGTTCAAGGCAAGCCCCCGTCGTGCATGCTGGATCGCCGCATCGATTTTGTGCAGTTTGGCCAAAGCATTTGCCAGCCCGATATCCGCACCGCGAAATTCCGGATTAATGACAAGCAGCCGCTCATAGGCTTGCCGGGCCGCGTCGGGCTGCCCTGTTTTCAACAGTTCCGAGGCGAACAGATACCAGACCGTCGCGTCCCGCGGCCGATCTTTGAGCAGCGTCTGATACCGCCGGATGGCTTCTTTATCACGACCGTTGAAGCCGGCCGCTTGCGCCTGGGCGATTCGCGTGAGTCGTGAATTGCCGTCGATCCAGTAGCCGGCGTAGCTGTTTGCCGCCCAAACGCCCAACGCGACCCACAACAACCACTCGAGCAGGCGATGCTGTCGGTGAGCGAAGTCAATCCCCAGGCTGACCAACGCGCAAAAGGGCACCAGCGCCGGCAACGCGTAGAAGCCTTTGACGGCACCGTAGCCCGGAGCCCCTGTGGCCACCTCGACCAGCACGGCCAAGGTGCCGAGCAGCGTCGCGCCGAAAAGAAGCCAGACCGCCGTGGGTCGCCGAACCCATTGGACCAGCGCGATCATGCCCCCTAGCCATGCCGCCGCGGTCGGCAGCAGCGACCACAGATATCCGGCCGCCATCAATTCATAGTTCCAAGGAGGCCGGAAGTATGCGGCGGCCGTGCCTCCATAGCCCCCATCGCCCCACCAGGTGCTATACCATCCGTCGGCAAACGACACCACGGCGGCGTCGAACGGATGTCGGACCGCCTCGCCGAAGCGTGCAAAGTAGCCCAGCGTGTGATAGCCGGGATCCTGCCAGAGCGAGAAACCGTAGTCGAGGTTCGTGGCCAGCGGCGTACCCAGCGCGACCCACACGCGGCCGAAATGCCAGCCCGAAACCACCAGACACGCCAGCAGCGGAACGCCGACGGCCCGCCACCATAGGTCGACCTGCCAGCGGCGTTGGGTTCCAAGTCGCAAGGCCATCGCCAGCGGAATCAGCACGACCAGCACCACGGCCGAAATCTTCGTTAACACGGCCGCCCCCAGACACGCCCCCAGCGCCGTGGACAGCCACAAGCTTTGTTCTTCAATACGTCGCAAACGCAAGTAAAGATAAATCGACGTTGAGCTCAACAGCGCGGCAA
>Ga0114931_10004099_pt1 | contig 18249 bp, 15 predicted proteins | sample 2SBtaG_FD_89579 | JGI IMG/M metagenome (GOLD analysis project Ga0114931, IMG submission 89579) | Deep subsurface microbial communities from Kolumbo volcano to uncover new lineages of life (NeLLi) - 2SBTROV14_V59a metaG | ecosystem: Environmental > Aquatic > Marine > Volcanic | place: Kolumbo...
CTTTGCTCCTCGTGCTCGATCTGTTCGATGAGCTGCCGGGCCTTGAGCGGGTTACAGGAATTGAGTTCCAGCAGACGATCCCGTCCCTGCTCCAGAATACGTCGGGTTGCTGCATGGTGCAGGCGGGTTTGCTCGATGAGTCCCGCGAGCTCCGTGGTGGCGCCCTGCAGTTGCTGATCCAGGCGTTCTTTGAATTGTTCCTGAATGGCATTACCAGCCGGACAGCTTTGCGCAAAAATGTCCAGGCCTTCGTGGAACCAGCGAAACAGCACCTCATGGGCGGTATTCCGAATATAGGGGACGTGAATTTCTATCGTCTGTTGCTGCCCAATTCGGTCGAGGCGGCCGATGCGCTGTTCGACGAGATCCGGATCCAGGGGCAGGTCAAACAGAACCAGGTGGTGAGCAAATTGAAAATTGCGTCCTTCACTGCCGATTTCCGAGCAAATCATCACTTGTGCACCAGCATCGGTATCGGCGAACCAGGCAGCGGCCCGGTCACGCTCGACAAGACTCTGACCTTCATGAAAGGCGGTGCAACGGATCCCGGCTCTTAAATTGAAATACCGCTCCAGCGCCATGGCGCTTTCAGCAAGATGACAAATGACTAGGATTTTGTCGGGGCGTTGGGACTTGATCAGTGCTTCCAGCCAGTCCACCCGGGGATCGTCCCTGATCCAGTTATTCTGCGCGATGCTCTGTTCAGGGAAATAGCCCCTGGGACCGACTGGGATACCGTCATACAGTTGCGGTTTTGGCAATGCCTGAATGTGGACCCGCCGCGCTGGGAAACCGCTGACCGCGGAGCGGGTATTGCGGAACAGCACCCGGCCGGTGCCATGGCGATCCAGCAGCGCGCGGATAACGGCCTCGCGATCCTCCCCCACTGCGGCATCATCACCGAGAAGCCTGTCCAGGCGTTTGCGGCACTCGCCTGACAGCGGATCGCCGCCGTCCTGGATCTCGCGGACCAGATTGTTGAGCCCCTGGAAGCCTGCCTGTTCATCCCGGAAGCTGTCCAGATTGTGAAACCGGGCCGGATCCAGCAACCGCAGTCGCGCGAAATGGCTTTCGAGACCGAGTTGCTCGGGAGTCGCGGTGAGCAGCAACAGACTGTCGGTCTTGCGGGCGAGTTGTTCGACCAGATCGTATTCCCGGCTGCTGCCCCGTGGCGACCAATGCAGGTGGTGGGCTTCATCGACCACCAGCATGTCCCAGTGCGCGGCCAATACCCCATCGCCCAGGGCCGGTTGCGCGCACACTTCTTCCAGGCTGCACAGCACCTGCTGTTCGGATTCAAAGGGGTGTTCATCGCCGGCTTCCAGCAAGGCCGCAACCCGGGAACGGTCAAAGATGGAAAAGCGCAGGTTAAAGCGCCGCAGCATTTCCACCAGCCACTGATGGAGCAGAGATTCCGGCACCAGAATCAGAATTCGGGAGGCCTGGGCGCATTGCACTCGATGGTGCAGAATCAGACCCGCTTCGATGGTTTTTCCCAGCCCCACCTCATCGGCAAGCAGGACTCGCGGGTCCTGGCGCGAGGCGACTTCGTTGGCGATATAAATCTGGTGTGCCAGCAGATTGGTCCTGGCGCCCAGCAGGCCATTGACAGCCGCCTGCTGGAGCCGCTGGAGGTGGGAGAGGGTGGCGAGTCTCAGTGCATGGGATTCGAGCCGGGAAAACTGGCCATTGGTCAGGCGTTGGGCGGGTGTCGAGAACTGTACAAAACAATTCAGCTCGAGTTCGTGCAGTTCATAGGGGTTCCCGCCGGCGTCCAGGCACTGGTAGGTAATAACACCGGCTTCTTCGCGTAGCGCCAGAACCGTGTAACGGGCCTCCCGCATATCCTGGATCGAATCATTCTCGCGATAACGGATGCGGCTTAAGGGCGCCGCTTCGCTGGCAAAGGTGCGGGTTTCGCACGCTGCCGGAAAATGGATGGTGACCCTGCGGAAATCGACTTGCGTAACGATGCCCAGGCCCAGATTTTTCTCGCCCTGGCTGGCCCAGCGCTGACCGATGACAAATTCCATACTCGAACAGGACAATGCTTTTCAAACCGCCGATCATAACGGTTTCAGGGCTGGCATGTAGAATCGAACAGGCTCTTTCAGGCAGCGCGCAGCTCTGGTACCGGTGCAGCAGTACAGGTGTGACGCGCCCTCGAGGGGGTGCAGGATTTGAGTTCGATCTCCAGGGCCTGATCCCGGAGAGTGTCAATCGCTGTCGTGGATCCCGGCGCCGGCGCCGGCCAGGCGCGAGGCGGCCGATGCCGGGACATAGGTGCGAGCTGAGAACCTGTCCAGTATTTGCCAGGCCGGAGCCGGCACCGGGCAGCCGAGCGCGGAACTCGGGATGGGGCAGGGCGTGGCGTCGGCGGTTTGGATGTCTATGCGACTGGTGTGAGCCGTCAGGCACCGCTCCCGTGGTCCATTGAGGCCGATGCCAGCGGGGTTGATCAGCACTTCCAAATCCTGCCAGCCGGTAGCCAGCCCGACATTTGCCAGCCGTGCCGCCTGGGCGAGAAACGGCAGCAACAGTAACGGCCAGGACAGATTGGAAGCGTACACCCGCGCGTCAGTGACCAGGTCCAAGGCCCGATCTTCAAGCGCGGCACCGGCCATGATCGGGCACAACCTTCCACTGGCCGCCTGCCACCCGGATGCGGTATGTACGGGCTGCATGTCCGCATAGGCGCGGCCGTCATTTTCCGTCAGCAGGCCGGCCAGGGCTTCAGGGCCCGGCAGGCCCCGGGCGGCCAGCCAGCGCGCGGCTTTGCCGGCTTCCTCGGCCAGCCCCCAGGGGTAACCGGCGCCGCGTGTGGCCTTGCGGCAGGTGGCGTCGATTTCCGCCAGGGAATAGCGTTCGGCGAGAGTGCCGGATGGGGTGCCTTGCATGCTCGGGTCAGTCATGGCGCCGGCTCCAGGGCTGGCAGTGACCAGTCGTCTTCAGCCAGGTCCTGGAGTTCGTGGGGAAACGGCGCGCCCTGATACATGCAGATCCGGATCCAGCGATCCGAGCGGGGGTCGAAACGGGTCGCGCCAAAAAACGACAGTTTGCAGCGCAACAGGTCGATGGGCAGCAGCTGCTGATCGATCAGGTTGTCGCGGATCTCCGCATAAGGATGGCGGGCCGTCATCTGGACCCGGCGCAGAATATGCCGGTGCTGCGGACAGGCCAGTAGAAAGTCCGCAACCCGTGTATCCGCGGCCCACTGCGCCAGAGCGTCGATCACGGCCGCGGCATCACGTCCCACTGCCAGGGGTTGTTCATACTCCGCACCGGGTTCGCGGTAGCGTTCGCCCAGGCGCGGTTCAAGTTTCTCCTCTGAAACATACCAGAAGCGGGCCATCGACTGAGGGGCGCTGTAATCGGTTTGCGTTACCCAGGCATAGTGGTTTTGCAAAATTGCGTTCAGCTCGCCGATGCGCATGGTGCCGTCAATGGCGAACTCCGCAGCTTCATCCGCATCCATGTGATCGGCCAGTGCATCCACCTGGTCGCCATGGGGTTCCAGCATCAGCGAGACCAGTTGCTCCTGGCCTTCCAGGGACAGGGCCCCTTCGGCCCATTGGTACAGGTAGTCCCAGGGTCTGATTCCCGGCCATGCCGGGTGGGCTTCGAGCCACGCGTCGATGGTGGCCAGATCCGCTCTCAGGGCGTCAATTTTTTCGATCTGAATCGGATGTTCAGTGCGCCATTGGCGGACATTCAGGCGGGCCTGCTGCAGGCTCTTGCGAAACGCCTGCAACTGCTCAGGGGAAACTTTGTCGATGGCGCGCACCCGGGCCAGGGCGGTTTCCCGGGCCTGAATCCAGGCATCCAGCAGGGCTGGGTGATTGATCAAAAATGGCGCCATGCCGAGGCCGGTGGAATTGCCGACTCCGAAACGCCGGCGCAGCCGCGGTTCAATGACCGTGGCCCGCTCACCCCCGCGCAGCCGCGCGAGATGCTCCACCAGATCCAGGGTGAAGGCCCGGGTCAGGTACACCGACAGCATTTCGATGCGAAACGGCCCGCGCATGAGGATCCGATCAATATATTTTTCCCGATCCGCGGCACCGAATTTGCCACAGCCATAGACCGCGGTGGTACGCATCAGGTAACCGACCGCGGTGACCTGTTGCGCATCCGGCTGGCGCCCTTCGGCCAGGCGCTCCAGCACATGCTCCCACAGGCGTACCGATCGGTTGGCCCGGGACAGGCTGAGTTCCCGGTCACTGATCCGCCCGGCCTCCTGTTTTGGTACATTGGCCGCCAGGCGTTCCAGATCAGCATCATCCGGCTCGCCATCAAAGAGGGCGAAGGTGGCATCCCAGGCGGTGGCGATGACCCGGTCGGAGCGCAACGCAGGATCCAGGTCATGGCTGAAAGCCACCAGGCTGTAGCAGTGGCGCGGACCTTTAGCACGGTAGACCGCACGGCCGACACCGCGATCGTCAATTTCCCACAGCGGCCGGTCGAACTGCCAGTGCTCCTCGCGCAGGCGCCGCAACAGGGTGCGCATGAAGCTCAGGCGGCATTGATGAAAACTGCCCAGACGCGCCAGGCGCATGACGGTGTCCGGGGAGCGGCAGCGTGCCGTGGTTTGCTGCGGAGTAGCGCCCATGGGATGGGTGCTCATGCCGGAATGAAATTCCGGTCGTAGAAGCGCAGCCAGTTACCGCCCATGATCTGGCCGGCTTGCGCCTCGCTCAGACCCGCACTGATCAGTCCCGCTTCGAGATTTCCGAAATCCCGGTTGTCCCGATACCAGTCGGGCATTGGCGGAAAGCCCGCGGCGCTGGCCGAACCCTCACCATAGTCAATGTCCTTGCTCCAGCGCCCAACCCGCATCCACTCCACCACGCTGTCCGGCTGGTCCTGGCACAGGTCGGAGCCGATGCCGATGTGGTCGATACCGATCCGATCCGCCAGCTCTACGACCATGTCACAGAAGCTGCCCAGGCTGCAGGCGAATGAATCTTTCAGGTGATGGGGATACAGCGACAGGCCGAGCATGCCATCGGCTTCGCCCAGAGCCTTGAGCACCCGATCGGACTTGTTGCGCAGGGCCGGGTGCCAGAACTGCGGGTTGGCGTGGGTGATGGCAATGGGGCGTTCAGAAATTTCGATCGCTTCCAGGGTGGAGCGCTCGGCACTATGGCTCATGTCGATGACCAGCCCGACCCGGTTCATCTCCCGGATCACCTGGCGGCCCATGCGGGTGATGCCGGGATCTTCGGATTCATAACAGCCGGTGGCCAGCAGCGACTGGTTGTTATAGGACAACTGCATGAAACGCGCACCGAGGGCGTGGACGATTTCCACCAGGCCAATGTCATCCTCGATGGGGGAGGGATTCTGGAATCCAAGGATGATGGCAGTGCGCCCCTGCTCCCGGGCGCTGCGTACATCGGCACCACTGCGGCCCAGGCAAATCAGATCCGGATAGCGTTCGAACCAGCGGTTCCAGAGTTCTATGTTGGCCACCATTTCACGAAAATTCTCGTGGTAGGCGATGGTCGCGTGCACGGCATCCAGGCCCCCCTCGCGCATTTGCCGGAAAATTCTCTCCGACCAGTTGGCGTACTGGAGGTTATCGATGTACCAGTTTGCTGCACGCATGTGCCAGGTCTCCGCGACGAATCCACTGCTGAGACTATAGGCGTTTTGCCACACTGTGTGAAAACATTTTAGCCTGCATATAGCGGCAGCAAATGCCGAGGTTATACTCCTGCCATCCGCCCGGAAAACGGCGCCGGCACAAACAGGACCTCTCATGCTGCAATCGCTGAAAACCACCCGTGGAATGGTCACCGCCTCCCACCACCTGGCTGCTCAGGCCGGACTGCGAGTGCTGCGCGAAGGTGGCAATGCCATCGAGGCCATGGTAGCGGCGGCGGCCTGCATCTCGGTGGTCTATCCGCATATGAACGGGCTTGGCGGCGACGGCTTCTGGTTGATCAGCACCCCCGGGCGCCGGGCGCCCCGGGGGATCCAGGCAGTCGGTCGTGCCGCCCAGGACATTGACGCGCCCTGGTACCGGTCCCAGGGCCTGGAGGCGATTCCGGTGCGCGGGCCTATGGCGGCGAATACCGTGGCGGGGACAGTCGCCGGTTGGGCCAAAGCGTTGGAAATCAGCGCCGAGTGGGGTGGGCGGCTGCCTTTGGAGCGGCTGTTCGAAGATGCCGAGTTCTATGCCCGGGATGGTGTGGCAGTGACGCAAAGCCAGCACGAGAATACCGTAGCCAAGTGCGATGAACTGCGGGAAGTGCCGGGTTGGGCGGAGATTTTCCTCAAGGACGGCAAGGCCTATGCCCCGGGAGAGTTGTTCAGGCAACCGGCCCTGGCCGCTACCCTGCGCCGGCTGGCCAGCGCCGGGCTGGATGATTTTTATCGTGGGGAACTGGCAAACTCCCTGGCCGCCGATCTCGAACGGGTGGGTTGCCCGGTGACGGCGGCGGATCTGGCGGCACACCGGGCATCGGAAGTCGAGCCACTGAGCGTGCGTCTGCGCGAAGCCAGTCTCTATAATATGCCGCCACCGTGCCAGGGGCTGGCTTCTCTGATCATCCTGGCACTGTTTGAACGGTGCGCAATCGCCGAGGCGGATGGCTTCGACTATATGCACAACATCGTCGAGGCCACCAAGCAGGCCATCATGACCCGTAACCGCTATGTAACGGATCCGGAATACATGCAGGTCGATCCGCGGGATCTGCTTTGCGAGGATTTCCTTGCAAAGTTGGCCGCGCGCATGGATCCGGAACAGGCCTTGCCCTGGCCCCAGCCCGGCGTGCCGGGAGATACCGTGTGGCTTGGTGCCGTGGACGGTGCCGGGCGGGCGGTGAGCTTCATTCACAGCATCTATTGGGAATTCGGCTCCGGGGTGGTGCTGCGCGATACCGGCATCCAGTGCCAAAACCGAGGCAGCAGTTTCTCACTCAATGACCACGAGCAGAACTACCTGCGTCCCGGGCGTCTGCCCTTCCATACCAACAATCCGGCCATGGCCCTGTTTGATGATGGCCGGGTCATGGTCTATGGCGCCATGGGCGGTGAGGGCCAGCCCCAGACCCAGTCGGCGGTGTATTCCCGTTATGCCCTTTACGGCCAGGGCCTGCAGCAGGCCATTACCGCGCCACGCTGGGTGTTGAGCCGTACCTGGGGCGATCCGCGCACGGATCTGCGCCTCGAAGGGCGCTTTCCCAAGACCTTGATCGAGTCCCTGCGCGCAGCCGGCCACGACGTCAACCGGGTGGAGGATTTTCACCAGCAGATGGGCCATGCCGGCGCCATTGTGCTGCACCCCTCGGGGGTGATGGAAGGCGCCAACGATCCGCGCTGCGATGGCTTGGCGGCTGGGTTCTGATCGGCCCGGCCGCGATGCACAAGCACGGTTTCAGACCGCATCCATCGGAAGGCGAATCCAGTATTTCCAAGCGCCGGCGAGAGTGGACCGCTCAGCTTTCCACACCGACCCGGAAGTTGCTGGAGCGCGATGCCGGGGTGTTCCTGCGTCAGTCCCTGTCGACTCCCTGCCTGAGCGCAATTGCCAGGGCCGAGGGAATCTGGATCGAAGACACCGACGGCAGGCGCTACATGGATTTCCATGGCAACAACGTGCATCACATCGGTTATGGCCATCCGCGCCTGATACAGGCCCTGCGCAAGCAGATGGATGAACTGCCGTTTGCACCCCGGCGCTTTACCTGCGAGCCGGCGATTGAACTGGCGGAAAAGCTCGCGGCGATTACCCCCGGCGATCTGTCCCGCTCGCTGTTTGCCACCGGTGGTTCGGATGCGATCGAAATCGCCCTGAAAGTCGCTCGCGCCGCTACCGGCCGTTTCAAGACCCTGTCCTTCTGGGACGCCTTTCACGGCGCCGGTTTTGCCGCCTCCAGTATCGGCGGTGAACAACTGTTCCGTTCCGGGATCGCCGGACCGCTGCTGGCGGGCAGCGAGCATGTGCCGCCCTTTGATGCCTACCGCAATCCCTTCGGCATTGACCACCGGCCCGATCAACCCAGGGATGCCCAGGTGGGGGAGATGGTCAGCCGCCTGATCCGTTACACCCTGGCCAAGGAAGGTGATATCGCTGCCGTGATTGCCGAGCCCAATCGCGCGGTCCCCTATATTCCGCCACCGGGTTTCTGGCGGTCGGTGCGTGAAGCCTGTGACGCGCATGGGACGTTATTGATTTTTGATGAAATACCCACCGGACTGGGTAAAACCGGGCGCATGTTCGCCTGTGATCATGATCAGGTGGTGCCGGATATCCTGGTACTGGGCAAGGCACTCGGCGGCGGCATGCTGCCCATCGCCGCGACCCTGTGCCGGCCACAACTGGATGTCTGTGAAGCGTACGCCATCGGTCACTACACCCATGAGAAAAATCCCCTGACGGCCCGTGCCGCACTCACCACCATTGAGATCATCGAGTCTGAGGGATTGGTGGAACATGCCGCCGAGACCGGCGCCTTCGCCCTGCAACAGATGCATGAGATGATGGATCGCCACCCGGCCATTGGGGATGTCCGGGGTCGCGGGTTTCTGCTTGGCATTGAACTGGTGCGCGACCGCGACAGCAAGGTAGCAGCCGTGGATCTGGCCGAGCAGGTGCTCTACCGGGCATTGCACAAGGGGCTGAGCTTCAAACTCTCCATGGGTTCGGTGATCAGTCTCTACCCGGCATTGGTCACGACCCGGGAGCAGATGCAACAGGCGCTTGCCATCATTGATGAATGCCTCATCGAACTCGGTGCCTGAGACAGCCCCGGTCAGCCGTGGGGTTCAATTTGCCAGGACAATATCCCCGCCTCGGTTTTTGATTCCTGCAACATTTTCAGCAGTGTCCGGGCATCCAGTTTGAGCAGAACCCGGGTTCGCCGCGGATCGGCTTTAGGGCTACCGGTTTGCTGCCGGTCCCGTGCCTTGAGGGCTTCGATCAACAGAGTCATCATCTTGTTCTCCTTTGATTTGTCCACAGGCTAGCAGTGCTTCAGGCGTCGGACAGTGCCTATTCGCACACCTGGCAATGCCCAGCCGGGTACGTCCTGGGGGATGAAACTTTCCCTGGTTTTGCGGGTCACAATCAGTGCTCCAGAGGTACATTTATAGAACAGGGCGTCAATGTCGATCACGGGTGAGGCTGTGCCCCCTCCAGTCGGTGGCAAACCAACCGGTATGGGACTGGAGCGTATTAATGAGCAGTTTATCTAGATTGGGTAAGGATACGTGCGCGATTCAATTGCCGGCGCTCTGGCGGACATCGAACTGTTCAGCACCCTGGACTCTGAATCCCTTGCCCGGGTGACGACCCGCTGCCGGCACAAACAATTTGCCCGCAATGAAAACATCGTTCTGCATCAGGAAGGCAGCACCGAAGTTTTTTTTATCCTCAGCGGATCGGTGCGGGTGCTGCTGGATTCCCCCGCCGGCAAGGAAATTTCCTTTCGTGATCTGGAACGGGGAGATCTGTTCGGTGAACTGGCCGCTATCGACGGGCAAGCGCGATCGGCGAATGTCATCGCCCTGACGGATACGCATCTGGCGGTACTGTCCAGCGAGGACTTCTGGGAAATTCTGCGTGGCAATCCGGAAGTTTCCGCTCAGCTGATCAAAAGGCTGGCGCATCTGATCCGCTTTTATTCCATGCGTTTGTATGAATTCGGGACCCTGGGAGTCGAGCACCGTATTCATGCCGAGCTGCTGCGTCTCGGTGAGGTCCATCGGGTGGGTGAAAACACGGCTGTAATTTCTCCCATTCCCACCCATGCCGTAATCGCCAGCCGTATCAGTACCCGCCGCGAAGCCGTGGCCCGGGAACTGTCCGCATTGACTCGCAGCGGGCTGTTGGTCAGAAAATCCAAATCCCTGATCATCAGTGATATTCGCAAGCTCACGGCCATGGTTGAGGCGGTCCGCGGCGAGTAACGAAGAAAATTCCAAAGCTTCTGTCTTGAGTGTGAAATCGCACTGCGCCAGGTGACGCAACCCTCTAATGTTCCTCCATCGGCGGCACCAGCAGCCCGAGCGCCAGGAGTCACTGGCTGACACATGAGCGACAGGAGAATCACATGAGCAACACGCAAATTAAACCCGCCAAGAGGCCCGTACTTGTGGACGGTATCGCCAGCAACTCAAATCCGTCGGCACGGGCGAGTCGCAAGGGCCGGTATCCAACCTTTCGCAATGATCACTACTTAAGACGTTTCCTGGGTCAGTCCGCGGGCTACCTGGGTCTCGCACAACAGTAGGGCGCAGACATGCGATCGATCAAAAATTCCCCCTGGTGATTTGGCTGATGGGAGTCAATGCGCTGTCTGCGCAAACATTCAGCGGCTATATGCCGATGCGCATCGGCCGCAATGAGTCGTTACCACCGTGCCCTCACCGCTGCCCCGCAATTTGTTCGTAACGCGACGGATCCACTGGGCAGAGTCGCGCCCGGGCGAAGTGGCCCGGGCGTTGTGACTCTTAGACCCGAACCCTTAGCCGGGCTCCACCAACAGCAATTGTTCGGCAATGGCCTGGCCCTCACGGCGCAGTTCCGCATAGCGCCTGGGGCGTGTCCAATACAGCCATAAGACCCGCAACCCAGTGGCGGTACTGGTGGCACGATCCAGAAACCACAATGCACAGCCGGCTGATAACGGCGCCAGCAGCAGTTGGCTGGCACTCAGGCGTGGTGCACCCAGCCACCACAGAGCCAGGCTGACCGTCAGCCAGGTCAGTGGAAACAAAGCCATTCCGCTGAGGACCTTGAGGGTGGAGACTATGTCCTCACCATCGTTGGCAAAGCGCCGCGCTAGCTGTCCAACCACCCGGTAGGGCAGGTAATTGACCACAATTCCTGGCACCAGCAAAGGTGAAAGTATTGCAGTACCAATGAAGGTCAGCAGGACATGGCGCAGTGCCTGACCTGTGCCTGGCCGTGTGGTGCCAGTCAGGCCCAGGCCATAGCGGTTGAGCAGGGTTTCATAACGACGCAGGCGCTCCACCAGGGCCAGCGCCAGGGCGGGATTCTCGTGCAGTAGCGCTTCATGGCCGGCCAGTATCTGTTGCATGATCTGCAACCGCCGCTGCAGCGGCCGCAGCTTTTCATCAGTCGGTGAGTTGTTATCGATCAGGCGCGCGGCGGTGGCGGCCAGGGTGATCAGTTCGCTGTCCCGGGCATTGACCGTCAACGCCCTAAGGCTGTCGGCAAGCTGTTGCGTCAGCGCCAGAACCGCCGCGCGCGGGGGAATGGACGTGGCGTCGAGTTCGACCACCGCCACCTCGATGGGAGTTCCATAGACCACCACGACATCGCTTCTGAAGATCCCCCTGGAAGTGTAGTAAAGGCCCGCGGGAAGCAGTTGCACGCCCGGTGAATGCTGGGCATCCGCGGCCAGCAGCGACTGGGCGCCCAGAGCGATGCGGGCAGCGCCGGTTTTGAGGGACTGCAATTGTGGCTGATCATGGCTGATCCCCTCTGGAAACAAGGCGATGACGCCGCCCCGGGCCAGCAGTTCCCGGGCCGCCTGCAGAGTCTTGAGATTCTCCCGTGGCTTTGCCCTGTCCTGCCTGCGGTATACCGGCAGGCATTCCAGGGCTGTGACGAAGTACTTGACCACAGGCATGCGAAACAGGGGTTCTTTGGACAGAAATGAGATCCGGCGCGGCGCGTGGGCAAGTATGCACAGGGGATCCACCAGGCCATTGGGGTGATTGAGGGCAATAATCACAGGCCCGTTGGCAGGTATGTTGTCGCGGCCGACAATCTCGATACGGCGAAAAAATATCCGGACGATCAACCGACTCAGGGCCTCCACCAGAGCCCTCATTCGTTCACCCGGCTACTCATAGATGGACAGATCAGCCTCTTTCAGAGTGCTGAAAGTGCCCGGCGCCTCAAACTCGATTTTCATACGCACATTATGCTGTGAATCAGCATAGTGCACCGCTTCCCTGGGCGTGATTCGGCCGGCCTTGTACAGTTCGTACAGGGACTGGTCAAAGGTCTGGATTCGATCGTCCTTGTGCTCATCGAGGAAATCCTTGAGATCACCGATCTGGCCCCTTTCAATGAGTTCGCTGACATGCGGGGTCTTGGGCATGACCTCCACGGCTGCGACCCGCTTGCCGTTGACCCCCGGCACCAGGCGCTGGGCGACAATGGCGCTCAGATGCAGGGACAGATCCTGGAGCAGGCGATTCCGCGAATCTTCCGGAAAAAAGTTAATAATTCGCTCAATCGCCTGGCTGGTATTGGAGGCATGCAGTGAGGTCAGGCACAGATGTCCGGTTTCGGCAAAGTGCACGGCATGCTGCATGGTTTCCACGTCCCGGACTTCTCCGATCATGATCAGATCCGGGGCCTCACGCAAGGCGTTTTTCAGGGCCTGCCCATAGGACAGCGTGTCGATGCCCACTTCACGCTGGTCGACCACGGATTGCTTGTGGGGATGAACAAATTCTATGGGATCTTCAATGGTCAGGATATGCCCGGTTTCGTTCTGGTTGCGGTGGTCGAGCATGGCGGCCAGGGTGGTCGATTTGCCTGAGCCGGTGGCGCCCACTACGAAGATCAAGCCACGTTTGCCGAGAATCAGATCCTCCAGCATTGCCGGCATGCCCAGGGCACGCAGCGATGGGACCTGATCCTTGATATGCCGCAGCACCATCGCGACCTCGCCGCGCTGGTAATAAAAGTTGGCTCGGAAACGGCCGATATCGGGCAGAGTAAATCCCAGGTTGAGTTCGAGCTTTTCCCGGAAGGTATTTTTTTGTTCAGCATCCATGATGGAATCGGCCAGGCGTTGCAGGGTCCCCGAGTCTAGGGTGTGCTTGCCGACCGGAACGGTTTTTCCTTCGATTTTGACATTGGGATTTGCTCCGACGCTGAAGAACATGTCCGAGCCGCCTTTTTCCACCATCAATTTCAAAAACGGAGCAATATCCATTTCAGCACCTCAGGTTACTGGTTTTTCGATCACCGCGATCAAAAACGGCCATAAAGGAACACCGATGGTCGTTCGAAAAATGATGTGTCCACCCGCCAGTTCCAAGGCCGGAAGAACCTCGACCGATCGGCATCCCATCGACAACCAGGGGAACCGCCAGGCAATGTCTTCGACCCGGTCCGCCAGCCATTTGACGAGTGGCTGGCGTGGCTGCGTTGAATGCGCCACGGCCAGTCTGCCGCCGGGCCGTGTGACCCGGTACATCTCCAGGGATCCGGCGGCCGGATCATACAGGGGGCAAAGGCTGTAGCTGGAAAGCACGGTATCGAAGCTATTGTCAGTGTAAGGCAGGCTGAGGAGATCCCCGGTTTGAAAACTGACCTGGTCCAGCAGGCCTTGTTCCAGAATTTTTTCCCGTGCAACACTCAGCATCGATTCGCTGAGATCGAACAAGATGATACGGCCGTTCGGACCGGCTTTGTGTGCAGCCAGTAGGGCGGTTGAGCCGGTGCCGGACCCGCAGTCCAATACCCGGTCTCCCTCCCGAACTGAATTTTCTACCAGAATTTTTCTACCCCGTTGATCCGCTCTGGCCGTTATAAGCGCATGCTGGACATCATAGCGTGATGCAATATTTCCGTAGAGGGCATGCAACTTCTGCAGATTAAGTGCTTCGCGCATTGGATCGTGGAATCCCTGGCAGGCAAGTTCTTCAGGCTAGATCCCATTTTCAGGTGATGCTTGATCTGGATCAATTCCAATGACACTGGATCCCGCCCGGGATGCGGCGACAGAAATTCAGGCTCTCCAAGGAAAGTCAGATTGATTCAGAGCATCACTAAGCATTACCTCAGCAGATTCTGGAGTGCAACCTTAGGGTAGACTCAAGGTACGATCTGTAGAGTCTGCACGGTGATCAAACGGGCCGCGGCCATTTCACGCAACATGGGGAGAACATGATTGATTCGATCCCGGGTGTCGATGAATTGAACGACCAACGGTAACTTGCCGCCCACGTCGACCAGTGAATCGCTGTGCACGCCCTCAGCGCGGGTAAACCCGGCGACACCTCGCACGACCGTGCCCCCGGCCAGGCCTTCACGATGCAGCAGTTTAAGGATTTCCAGGTGCAGGGGCCGGTGTTGCCACTCGTCCCCTTCATTGATGTAGACGCTGACCTGCTGAGAGTCGTGGGCCGTCATGAGGATGCCCACCGGACCAATGCCATTCCCAGTAATACCGCTGCCAGTGCCAACAGGTTATTCAGCAGGATATTCCCCGCCGCATCGAGCCAATGCCCTTGTTCAAACATGCGCACGGTCTCAAACGCAAAGCTGGAAAAAGTAGTGTAGGAGCCGCAAAAGCCGACGGCGATCAGCAGTCGCAGATCCGGATTGACCAGTATCCGTTCACTGATCCACAACAAAAAGGCGCCGATCACCAGGCTCCCCGTGGCGTTGACCGCCAGGGTTCCCCAGGGCAGTGTGGGATCAATGAACCGGGCAATCCAGGTACTGAGCAGATAACGGGAATTCGCTCCCAGAAATCCGCCCAGCCCAACCCACAGGATGTCGTGTGCCACGATCTGAAATCAGCCGAATTCGCGCAGTTTGAAACGCTGGATTTTGCCGGTGGCGGTCTTGGGAAAGCCGTCCCGGAATTCGATCCAGCGTGGGCGTTTCCACAATTCCAGGCGGGAGTTGACAAATTCCTGCAATTCGCCGGACAGGGCCTCACTGGCCTCGACCCCCTCTTTGAGGACGACATAGGCCATGGGTTTTAAATTGTTGCTGTCATCAGCGCGGGCGACCACCGCGGCTTCCAGGACCTGGTCATGGGCGATAAGAGCGGATTCGACTTCGAATGGCGAGACCCAGTTGCCGCCGGATTTGAACATGTCATCGGTGCGTCCGCTGTAATAGTACAGGCCCTGATCATCGCGGGTGTATTTATCACCAGTACGGGTCCATTCGCCGATAAAGGTGTGCACGGTTTTACGGCGCTGATTCCAGTAGCCATTGGGTGCGGTGAGGCCCCGGATCAACAGTTCGCCGATTTCTCCGTCGCCAACATCCGCATCGTGTTCGTCCACCAGTTTCGCCTCATACCCCGGTACCGGTGTCCCGGAACTGCCGTAGTGCACTTCGCCGGGGCGGTTGCTGATGTAGATGTGCAGCATTTCGGTCGAACCAACGCCATCCAGAATATCGACGCCAAAGCGCTGCCGCCAGCGGTTGCCGAGTTCGGCCGGCAATGCCTCGCCGGCGGATACACACAGGCGTAAAGACTGTGAGCCATTGTCTGAGGTGTTACCCGGATCGGCGAGTATCGCCGCATACAGGGTCGGCACACCATAGAAAATCGTGACTTCATGGTCGCGCATGCACGCCATGACCGCATCCGGAGTCGGTCGCCCGGAGTACAGCACCACCGTCGCGCCCACCAGGAACGGAAACGACATGCCATTGCCCAGGCCATAGGCAAAGAACAGTTTTGCCGCCGAATACACGGTATCGCTGGCGGCTATACCCAGCACCGCACGGCCATACAGGCTGGCGCTCCAGTACAGGCTCGAATGACGATGCAGCACGCCCTTGGGATTGCCGGTCGATCCGGAAGAATACAGCCAGAAGGCGACATCGTCTCGATGGGTCTCGACACTGTCGAATTGATCACTTTGATTAGCCGTCAAGTCTCGGAGCAACGGATATTCACCGGCCTCGTCAGCGACCAGGATGAGCTGTTCGAGGTGCGGCAGTTGTGCGAGGATGGGGCGGAATTGATCCAGCAACGCAGCGCTGACAAACAACACCTGAACGCGGCTGTCGGCGACGATATACTGGTAGTGCTCGCTGGTCAGCAGGGTATTCAGGCAAACCGGTACGATACCGGCCTTGAGGGCCCCCCAGAACAGGTCCACAAACTCCACGCTATCCAGCACCGCCAGGGCGATTCGGTCTTCCTGCTTTAAACCCAGGTTTTGCAGGGCCTGGGCCACCCGGTTGCTGCGCACGGACAAATCCGCATAGCTGTAACGGCCACGGTCATCAATTACAGCGGTCTTGTCGCCCAGGCCGGACTGGATATGCCGTTCGATAAAGTGATCTGCTGCGTTGAAATGCAGGGGGAGTTCGTCTTCGTCAACCGTGATCGCTGTGGTGTTGTTCATGGCCTTCCCGCCTTGTGTACGCCCATCACTGCCCTTGCATATTAGTCATGCCATTGATGAATGCAAGAATGACCACAAGCGCTTCGCTTGCGGCTGGCGACGGCGGGCCGTAACGTGTTGGCTCAATTTGACTATCGCCATTGTTGCTGGATGCAAGCACCATGCCCGCAAATTCCCCCTATTCCCTGTTATTCGAGCCGGTCCGGATCGGGCCGGTGACGGCGCCCAACCGTTTTTATCAGGTGCCCCACTGCAATGGCATGGGGCACCTGCGCCCAAACGACTGTATTGCCATGCGTGAGGTCAAGGCCGAGGGTAGCTGGGGGGTGGTATGTACCGAAGAGTGCGAGATTGATCCAAGTTCGGAGTTTTCCCCCTCGGTCGAAGCCCGCCTGTGGGATGAACGCGATGCCCGGGTGCTGGCCCGCATGGCCGCGGCGGTACATGCCCATGGTGCCCTGGCGGGCATTGAACTGGCCTACAACGGGCCCGCGGTGGCCAACCGCCTGAGCCGCATGATTCCCCTGGCGCCATCGTCCATGCCGGTGGATCCCTTCGATCCGGTGCAGGCCCGGGCCATGGACAAAGCCGATATCCGGGCCTTTCGCGGCTGGCACCGGCGCGCCGCGCTGCTGGCCCGGGATGCCGGATTCGATGTGATCTATGTCTACGCCGGCCACGCTCTGGCGCTGCCGATGCATTTTCTGTCCAGGCGCTACAACCGCCGCACCGATGAATACGGCGGTGGTCTGGCCAACCGGGCGCGCCTGTTGCGCGAATTGATTGAGGACACCCGTGCGGCGGTGGGGGATCGTTCGGCGGTGGCGGTACGATTTTCCGTGGATGAACTGCTCGGCCCGGAGGGGATCAGTGCGGATGGCGAAGGCCGCGAAATCGTGGAAATGCTGGCGGAGCTGCCGGATTTGTGGGATGTCAACCTCAGTGACTGGAGCAACGATTCGCAAACCTCGCGATTTGCCCCCGAAGGTTATCAACGCGAGTACATTCAGTTCGTCAAACAGGTGACCAGCAAGCCGGTGGTCGGGGTCGGGCGCTTTACCACCCCGCAAGCCATGCTTGCGCAAGTGCGCGACGGGATTGTGGATTTCATCGGCGCCGCGCGGCCCTCCATCGCCGATCCGTTTTTACCCGCCAAGATTCAGCAGGGACGCGAGGATGAAATCCGCGAATGCATCGGTTGTAATATCTGTGTCTCCGGAGATTTCACCCAGACGCCAATCCGCTGCACCCAGAATCCGACCATGGGCGAGGAGTGGCGCCGAGGCTGGCATCCGGAACGGCTGCCGCCCTGCAGCAATCCCCGCAGGGTACTGGTGGTGGGAGCCGGGCCGGCGGGCCTGGAATGCGCCCTGAGCCTGGCCCGGCGGGGTGTGTCGGTGCAACTCGCCGAGGCCGGGCGCGAGCCGGGCGGGCGCAGCCTGCGCGAATCCCGCCTGCCGGGCCTGGCGGCCTGGGCCCGGATTCATGAACATCGCCTGTATATGCTGAGCAAGCAGGAACGGGTTGAAATCTTTCCCCACAGCCCTTTGCAGTTCGAGGACATTCTGGGCCTGGAAGCCGAGCAGGTGGTGCTGGCCACCGGTAGCCACTGGCGGCGCGATGGCCTGGGACGTTGCAACCGCGGCAGCTTGCAATTGAGCAGTGATCTGCCGGTGCTGACCCCGGATGATTTGATGTCCGGCCGGCGACCGCCTCCCGGGCCGGTACTGATCTTCGATGACGATCATTTCTATATGGGCGGGGTGCTGGCCGAACTGTTGCGCCGGGAAGGCTATCCGGTCGGGTTGGTCACCCCGGCCGCCGAGGTGTCCTGCTGGACCCACAACACCCTCGAGCAGGAACGCATCCAGCGCCGTCTTGCCGGGCTTGGAGTCGTAATGCGGGTTCAGCACAATATGATCCGGGGACGGGCCGGGCAGGTGGAACTGGAAGACCTGGTCAGCGGTCAACATTCAACACAAGAGGCAGGCGCAGTGGTGTTGGTAACGGCCCGGGTACCACAGGACGAACTTTATGGGCAACTGTGCCAAGCGCCGCAACAGTGTGCCGCGGCCGGTATCCAGCGGGTTCTGGCTGTCGGTGACTGTGTGGCGCCGGGCACCCTGGCCGCGGCGGTGTATTCCGGCCACC
>Ga0114931_10004100_pt1 | contig 18245 bp, 11 predicted proteins | sample 2SBtaG_FD_89579 | JGI IMG/M metagenome (GOLD analysis project Ga0114931, IMG submission 89579) | Deep subsurface microbial communities from Kolumbo volcano to uncover new lineages of life (NeLLi) - 2SBTROV14_V59a metaG | ecosystem: Environmental > Aquatic > Marine > Volcanic | place: Kolumbo...
CCCATGCCGGCTTCGGTCAGGCCAAGGTGTAAGGCGTATGCACAACGTGCGGCAATACTACGGTAGGTGGCGATCATTGCCTGTACATCGGAGCATTTACAGGAAATGATAATTTTGTCGGCGCCCAACCCCAGTTGTTCGGCTTGCGCGGCGCTGTTTAAGGCCGATTGCACCATGGCTTCCCGCAGTACGGCGTCGCTGGACCAAGGCTGCTCACGCTTGGCGTTGTCGTCCATCAGGCTGGCCAGGAGCACTTGATCCAAACTGCCCCAGTTGACGCCGATTCGTACCGGCTTGTCGTGCCGGCAAGCCAGTTCGATAAACGTTTGAAAGTGGCTGTCCCGTTTGCTGCCGCGGCCAACATTACCGGGGTTGATGCGCAGTTTTGCCAAGGCCGCGGCACAGTCCGGATACTGCTGTAGCAGCTTATGTCCATTAAAATGGAAATCACCCACCAGCGGTACGTCCAGGCCCATTTTTAACAGCCGTTCCTTGATGACGGGTACCGCGGCGGCGGATTCGGTATTGTTGACGGTTACCCGTACCAGTTGGGAGCCTGCCTGGGCGAGCTCGGCGCATTGGGCCGCAGTACGAATGTCGTCAGCCGTATCGGTATTGGTCATGGATTGCACGACCACGGCAGAGTCACCGCCGATGGGCACGCCACCGACCCTGACTGCTTGACTATGACGTCGCCGGTCCGGTGCCGCCGTGGTGTTAGGTGCTGGTGTTGGCATGGAATATAATCCGATCGCTGAGTTTTTGCAGGAAACCGGAAACTTTGGCTGACAACGGTTGCCGGTATTCGTAACTGATTTCAAAAAGCCCGTGGTCTTTGGCTTTATCGGCCAGGTAGTCATCGCTGGTTTGAATCGTGTCCACCAAGTTTAAGTCAACGGCGCGAATCGCCGGCCAGTGTTCGCCGGTGGCGACTTTTTCCAACTCCACGGTATCACGGTATTTACCGATAAATTCCTTGAATAATAAATGGATGTCTTCCATATCGTGCTTGAATTTTTGCCGTGCTTTGTCGGTGTTTTCACCAAACATCGTCAATGTACGCTTGTATTCCCCGGCGGTGATCATTTCAAAATCGATGTCGTGTTTTTGCAGTAGTCGATGAAAATTCGGTACTTGCGCAATCACACCGATGGAGCCGACGATGGCGAACGGGGCAGCGATGATCCTGTCGGCGACACAGGCCATCAAATAACCGCCGCTGGCGGCGACTTTGTCCACCGCGACGGTTAATCGAATACCCGCCTGACGGATGCGCGCCAATTGCGAAGCGGCCAAACCGTACGCATGCACCATGCCGCCGGGACTTTCCACCTTAACCAATACCTCGTCGTCGGCGCCGGCCGCGGTAAGTACCGCGGTGATTTCTTCGCGCAGCGATTGTACGTCGGAGGCGCGTAAATCACCGGTGAACTCCAGTATAAACAGTCGTTTGTAGTGATCGTCGACCTTTTTTGCCTGCTGTTTGGCACTTTTTTTATCCAGCTTGTGCCGTTTCTTGGCCTGCGCTTTCGGCAGCGTTGTGGCACTGAGCAAACTTTTGTAGAGCTGGTATTTGTCATTGAGTTTCTTGATTTCCAGGCGGCCGGGTTCGCGTTTGTTTTTTTCGGCGAGGCCGAAAATCAACAGGATAATGACCACTATCGCCGCGACCAGCGTGACGGTTTCTGCCAGGAATAAGGCGAATTGGCCGAGGGTTTCCATAGAACTGCTCCGATCTTTATGACTTCAAATGGTGATTTTACGTCTCTACTCTAGGGGCTCCGGCCCATAGGGGGAGTGGCGGATACGATCATGTTCGTGCATACGGTAATGAACGAAGTGTGCGACATTGTTAAAGTGTAAAAAGGGGTTGCCTTGCAATTGTTCGCGCATGGTTGATGTAGGTTGTACCGCGTAATTATGACCGGGGTGAATGACGGTATCGCTGGGAAAATGCTCGGCCAAACCCTGCAGTGTGCGGTACATGGCTTGCGGGTTGCCACCGGCCAGGTCGCAACGACCGCAGCCGTACACAAACAAGGTATCGCCGGTAATAAGCTGGTCGTGAACATGGTAGCAGGCGGATCCCGGTGTATGACCGGGGGTATGCAATACGTCGATGGTGGTGTCGCCGAGTTCGATACGATCGCTGCCGTGATGCAGTGTGGGAATATCCAGGTATTGCCCCCAAAATTTTGCTTCTTCTTTGACCAGATGTACCTGGCTGTCAAACCGTTCCAGTACACTTTTTACACCATTGACATGGTCATGGTGACTGTGGGTGAGCAGGATATCGGTGATGGTACTCTGTTTTGCTTCTGCATAAGCTACGATTTTATCCGCTTCCCAGACAGGGTCCACCACGGCGAGACGGTTGGACGCGTTGTCATGGATAAAATAGACGAAATTTTCCATGGGACCCAACTCCAGGGCGGAAATGGAAAAAGGTGTCGGCGTCATCTTCGGCTCCTGCTAGGTTTGGCGTCAACATTTTGTCGAAATTAGTGCCGGTGTGCAAGCCTGGTTGTTTTTTCGCCGACCGGCAGGGTGCCTGTATCCCGGTTTCGAGGCGGCGAGAGCAGGGTGGGGCGGCCTCTCAGGTTAAGTTTGGGTTTATATAGCCGTCATAGTGGGTGATTCGATTGAGCGTCGAATTAACATTGGAAGCGAAATTGCATAGCCCACCGTCAAGGCAAATCAAAGCCATGGTATTGACTATGCGAGATTATACGGAAAAACGCGCCAGTCGCCGTATTCCAGTGGAATGCGTCGTGCGATTTAGGATTGTCGGTGCTGAGCAATCTTATCAAGCTTGCAGCAAGAATTTAAGTGTCGGCGGTATAGCCATTGCCGGGACCGCCGTGGTGAAGCCGGGTGATACCTTGGAACTGCAATTGTTGCCGCCCAAAGGATCCGCGGTATTACCGCTGGATGCATTGGTGACGGTTACCCGCAGCACCGAAAACGAGTCCGGTTGTGAAGTTGCCGGCTATTTTAAAGAGGTTCGAGCATAAGTCCGCGGTGGCGGCGCGCATTGACAGTGTATTGCAGCGACCGGCGGTTTGATGACGTTTTTGACAGGAGTGTTGCCATGTGGAAAAAATCCGATAATAAATACCCTGAACCGTTGAATGTCGGTTCGTTACCTAATATTCCCATCGGTAATCGCGACCAGGCGGTTATCGGACCGTCCATCACCATCAAAGGGGATTTGTCGGGTGAAGAGGACTTGGTCATTCAAGGACGGGTGGAAGGCACCATCCATGTCAAACAGTTTGACGTAACCGTCGGTAAAAACGGTCGCATCAAGGCGGATATCTACGCCAAAAGCATCAAAGTCGAAGGCGAAGTGCATGGAAATTTATACGGGCAGGAACAAATAGTTATCCGAAAAACCGGCCACGTACAAGGCAACATCAGTGCGCCGAATGTGGCATTGGAAGAAGGCTGCCGTTTCAAGGGTAGCGTGGATATGGAATCGCACGCAGCCGCTAAGGAGAGCGGTACTCAAGCCAATGCGCCTCAAAAACAAGATAAACGCCAGGGTCAGGGGCAAGCGCAAAAAGACAAGGCCAAGAGCGATGCTGATTCCAGCAAGACGCGTCCAGTCGTTTAGTCGGAACCGGTGCCGGTGTCGGTGTTGAGTCGATGGGATCGGTTTCGCGGTGAAACCAAACCGGGAAGCGAAACCATACGCTCCAAGGTGTTCGAGGACATCTGCCGCCAGATGCAGAGTCGGCGGCAATTACGGGTCATGGATTTCGGCAGCCAAACCGGTAATTTCAAGTTCTTCACGGGTCTTGGTACAGCGCAATATATTTTGGCCGATCTACCGGCCCAATGGTTGGCGCGAGACGCCATCAGCGGGGACGGCGCCGATTTTAATCACGCCTGGTTTAGCGAACAAGGCAAACTGGATGTGTTGTTGATATGGGATCTGCTCAATTATTTTGATTTGCACGATGCGAACCGTTGGTTTGAACAATTGGTGTCGTATTGCCGTCCCGGTACATTTGCTTATCTCATCTTGATACACAAGCCGATGATGCCGGCAAAGCCTGGCGCGTTTCATATCATCGATGCGGGTCAGGTCAACTACCGGTTCGAAGGCGGGCAACGGGAATGCCCGCGCTACAGTCAGTATCAGTTATGTAAAATTATGCCTGGGTTTGTGGTGTACCGTTCCTACCTGCTGCAAAATGGGATGCAGGAATATGTGCTCGAGTTTAAAGGATAATTAATCCCGAACCGGGAATAGGGGGGGCGACATCCGTACGGGAGGCCTTGATTCAAGGTTGGATGCCGCCACAAGACTTTAAACATGCACAGGCGGGGACAGGGGGTACGGGGTCCATAAGCTCAGGCATCTTTCGTTAATGCTCGCGTAACAACCGAAATCCCACGCTATCCTGTTTACTGCTGGGAGAAAAGTACGAACGCTTGACGGTTCGTAAACTGTCCGCGGTAGACTTAAAGGCGCCGCCTCGTACCACGTTAATGGAGCAATCGCCCCCGGCCCAGGCTTTGGCATTGATCGGCGCGCCGAAGTAGTTTGCGTGATAACAATCTTCAACCCATTCCATGACATTGCCCGCGGTATCATGCAATCCAAACGCGTTTTCCTTAAAGCTGCCTACCGGCGCGGTTTGTTTGCCGTCAAACGGACTGCCGCAATTAATACAGTTGGCGTTGCCGGAGCCGATATCCATGCCCCACCAGTAGTGGGTTTTGTTACCTTGCGTCGCGGCCGCCGCCAGTTCCCACTCCGCTTCCGTGGGCAGCCGGTACGTCTGCTGGGTTTGCGATGATAACCACTGTGCATAGGCTTTGGCATCGTACCAATTGACCCGGATGACGGGTCGGTTGTCCCGCCCCCATCCGTGGTCTTTAGCACGCATGCGTTTTGTGGCTTTGGTGAATGTATCGTATTGGGCGAATGTAATTTCATTCTGGGTCATCGAGAACGCTTTAACCTGAACCTGGTGGGCGGGGCGCTCATCCGCCGGCGCCTTGAGATCGGGATTGCCGATGACATACTCGCCGCCTGGCATTTCAACCAATATCGGTCCCTTTGAGCCATTGCGCATCAAATCCTGGTAAACAAGCCTGGGTTGTTGGGCTATGACAACCATGCCGGGTTTGAACGCGGTATTCGATGCGGTCAATGTTTGTTTGCCCACTATCGTGCCTTTTAGCCCTGCTTGGTTATGGGGCGACGATACACTTGCAGCAGGTGAAGCCTTGCGTTTGGACGGCTTGCTTGGTTGGGGTCGGCGAATCGGTTTTTTAGGCGCCTTGGGTTTGTGATGGGTTGGCTTTTCCGTCGACGGGGATTTGGGTTTGGCGGCGACCGGCGGTGAATGGTTGGCCGGCTTGCTTTGCGGTTTACTGATGAATTGATGGTAGTAGGCCATCATTTTTTGTTTGCCCAATACCCTATATGTGCCGGCCGCGGCCGCGCCCAGTACAACAAGTATCAAGGATCTGGTCAGCAGTTTAACCAGCAGTTTTTTCTTTCGGCGTTTGGCGACCGCTTGTTTGCCGGACAGTGTTGAACTTTGTGAGCCGCCACCGGTTGCTTGCGTTTTGAGAGTCGCCTGGCCGCTTTGGCCGAATGTAGCCGGCTGACTGGAACCGCTGCTTGGTCTTGGTGCCGGTTCCAGCGAGCGGGCGGGTCGATTGGATGCGGCAGGCGGGGGCGGCGCCGGCTCGTCAATGTCAAGTGATTCGTCCAGCCGAGCCCAATCGTCGTCATTGTCGTCCCGGTTGGCGCTGACTACCTGGGTGTTGATTTGGGGCACGTTGTCGTTGTTGAACAGGCAGTCCAAGTCGTTCGGATCCTGATCGTCCTGCCACTGCGCGTCGGGTTGGGCTTTTTTCGAGTTGCCGGACAGGTTTTTCCTCACCTCCAATTCGCCTTTGAGGTCGTCGATCTCCTCTTTGGCGGATTTTGCGGCGGCTTGCGCGGTGGAACATTTGATTTGCCATTGCCTTAACTGCATTTTGCTTTGCAGCAGTTCCTCCTTGCTGGATTCGATTTCCTTTTTAACATGGTCGTTATAGACCTGCGATTCCTCATCCTGCCGTTTGCGCGACTCGTCCAAGTGTTGCTGCATTGCCTGGCGGGCCTGTTCTTCCCTGGCAAGCAGTTGTTCGTTAAAACGTTTTTGCTGTTCTTGAGTGTGTTCCTTGGCCGCCGCCAATTCCGCCTGTAAGCAAACGATTTCTTCATTTAGTCGGGCAACGGATTGATCGTTGTTTTGAGCGTTTTCCGCATCGGGTGATTGTGCGCGGGCGAGTTTTTTGGTGGCCAGTTCCAGTTCGGCCCGCATACGGGCGGCTTCATATTCCGAACGCACGGTTTCGTCACGCGCCGCCTGCATGGCCTGCTCATGTTGTTCGGCAATTTGGCTGAGCTTGTTTTCGGCACTGTCTTTGGCGACTTCGATTTCCGCTTTCTCGCGCAGCGTCTGTAACATTTTTTCGTGCGTTTCTTGCAGTTCCGTTTTTACCCTTTCCACTTCCTGGTCGGCTTGGCTGCTTTCGGATTGCAAAATTTCCAGCTCCATCCGGGCTTTTTGCGTGGCTGCGTCTTGCGCGCGCAGTTTTTCCTTGCTTATATGCAGTTCGTTATTTACCTGCTCGAATTCATGTTTATAGTTTTGGATGGTGGCCTGAGATTCGGTAATTTCACTTTCCAGGATCTTCACTTGCATGCTCAACTGGCCTTCGCGTTCCTTGATATCCTGCTTGGACAACTGGGTATGATGGAATTTTTCCCGCATCTCAGCCAGCTTGGCACCCAAAGCGTTGGTTTCTTCCAGGTGTTGGGATTCCATTTTTGAAATTTGTTCCTGGAATTTATCTTTTTCCTGTTGGCTTTGCGCGAGCGATTGATGCAGTGATTCCAGCAACAGGTGTTGTTTGTCAGAATCCAGTTTTGATTGTGCCAGGGTCGACGTCTTTTTCGCCAGCTCTTTTTCCACAACCGCCAATTGCGCTTTCAGTTTGGCGCCTGCTTCGGCGTCGTCGTTGGCCGCTTCCAACTGGGTTTGCGTTTCCGTCAGCCGGGCTTGCATTTCCTGAACTTGTTCACCGGCTTCGCGCAGTTCGATGACTTCTTTTTGCAGTTGCTTGGCTTTCTCGTTGGCGCTGGCCAGTTGTTCACTCAACTGATGTTTCGCCGCGCGCTCTTTCTCCAGTAAAGCCTTGATTTCACCGCTTTGTTGCGTGGCATTGTGATGACTTTCCAGTGCCTGCTGTAGCCGGCTGATCTCCTTTTCGTGTTCGCGATTCTGAAGCTTGGTGGTGCTCGACTGTTTGGTCAGCGTTTGAATCATGTCTTGGGCGTTTTGGTTCTCCTTTTCCATGACGGCCAGGCGATGCCGCAACTGTTCGGCTTCCTTTGCGCCGGCCTGCAGTTGTTTGTGAAAGTTTGTTTGATCCTGGGTACCGGCGGTTTCAACCGAACTCAGTCGGGTGCGCAGATCCGCGAGGTTTTGGTCTTTCTCCTTAATTTGTTGCTGCATGTTGGAAAAACGTTTTTCAAACATGGATTGGCTGGTATCGGCTTCTTTTTCCATGGCTTCCAACTCACGTTTGATCTTTTGATTTTCTTCAGTGAGTTGTCTTAGTTGTCCGTTAGCGTCACTGCCGGGTTGTAAAGTCTGGCTGAGTTGTTTGATTTCCTCCTTCAAACGAATAATTTCATCGGTTTGATCGGATTCCGCGCTAATGGGTTTGCGCCTGTTGTCGTTGAAATTAATGATTTCCGCGGTGGTTTTGGAATTGTCATCACCCAAATCACTTTCCGGTACCGATGAAATTCCACCGTTCAAGACCTGTACATCAATACCTTTTTGACTGAGCAAGAAAGCGGCCGATGCGCTTCGCCTGCCAGTATCGCAATACACGATATATTGTTTAGACTTGTCCAACACATGCAACTGTTTGCGCAAGGTTGCCAGGGGAATATTGATGCTGCCTGAAATGTTGTTGTGCTTGAATTCGTCCGGCAGGCGAACGTCCAGCCAGGTTGCGCCGTGAACCGTGATCAAAGCCGCTTGCTGGTAGTTGATTTGATTAACCAGCGGTTGTTTTAACAGTTCGAGAAAATCCTGTTTGGTCAGTCGCATTAATGTGCCGTCGCCGGTCATGGTGACGGTGGCATTGCGCTTGTCGTTGGAAAGCAGGGCGTCTTCGCCGAAACTATCGCCGTCTTTCAGCTCAGCCAGTTGAGTGGTTTGACCCTGGGGTGATTTACGCGTGACCTGGCAGTGACCTTTTTTGATAATGTAGTAGTCGTTACCGATGTCGCCTTCGTGGATGATGATTTGGCCTTTAGGGGCCTCGACTTCCTGCATCCGCATCAGCAGTTTTTGAATATTGGACGGCGGTAGTTTCTGCAACGCCTGGGATTGGAGCATCTTGGTCATCCAATCCGTGTCATCCTGCGCTTCCAATTCATTGACTTCATATCCGCTGGATTGCTCCCAGGTCAGCATGACATCCAGTAAATTGGTATCAATCCGCGCAACCAAAACATTTTGCTTGGCCCGGGCGGAAACCTGACGTGGCTGAAAATGCGCCAACGGGTGCTGGGCAGCGCTGGATTCGGCATTAATTTCATCCACTTCACGGCTTTCCGAGTACAGCGTGACGGTTCCCTCGAGCAGGTAAACCGTATGATTGTCCCGGTCGCCCTGCTTAAAAACATAGCGCCCGGCTTGCACTTCGTCGATCCTCGCTTTACGGGCGATTTTTTCCAGATTAGCCGATGTTAAAGCATTCAAGGGTATTAGATTTTTTAATACCTTTTTATTGGCTAGCTGCTTTGTTGCTGCTCCCATACATCAGTCCCCAACAGACATAGAAAACTTGGAATACAAGGGAATTACTTCCATTAATAGCGGCTTTAACCCTGAATTTCTTGCAGGAATTTTGTGTGAACGGGTTCAAAAATACGTCATAAATAAATCTTTTAAAAATATAATGTTAAAATTCGCTTGGTTAAGCCGTGGGATGTCAGGTTTGCTACGCGGGGGGGCGTTGTAAGGTGGCACGCCGTTGCTACAGCATGGGGATAATCGCCGATTATTGCGGTAAATTAGGTGCATGGCTTTGTGGGTTCAGCCTTGTGGGTTCAAACGCTCTGGTGGTTCAGCGGCGGCGTTTGAGCTGATTTCTCTCAATGCGGGTGCATGGCTTACACTTGTTTCGCGGTCATTTGTTAGAATGGCCATGCGGTTTTTAATCATGTGACGGGGAAGAATGATGTTGAACAAAACATTGACGTTCATTTTGGCGGGCGGTGTTGGCTCGCGCCTGCAGCCATTAACCATGCACCGGGCAAAACCTTCCGTGCCTTTTGCCGGGAAATACCGAATTATTGATTTTACCTTGTCCAATTGCCTGCATTCCGGTCTGCGACGGGTGTTGGTGTTAACCCAGTATAAGTCCCATTCCCTGCACAAACATATCCGAGATGGATGGTCGATTTTTAATCCGGAACTGGGGGAGTTTATAACTTGTGTTCCACCGCAAATGCGCAGCGCCGACAATGTTTATGTCGGTACGGCGGATGCCTTATTTCAGAATTATTACCTGCTTGAGCGAAGTGGCGCCGAATATGTTGTCATCCTGGCCGGTGATCATATTTATCGGATGGATTATGCCGCCATGCTGCAAAGCCATGTCTATCACAACGCATCACTGTCCATTGCTTGTATGCGTGTACCGCTGCGTGATGCCGCGCATTTCGGCGTGATCACTTACGACGCCGAACAGCGCATTGTCGGTTTTCAGGAAAAACCCAAGCAAGTGACGCCCATGGCCGGTGACAACGAGCACGCCATGGCGTCCATGGGGGTCTATATTTTTTCAACCGCGGCGCTGAATAAGGCGCTGACCACGGATCATGATGATGGCTCCTCTGAACATGATTTCGGTAAAAACATTATTCCACGCATGATCGATAAAGGCGGTGTTTACGCGTATGCGTTTGGTGAATTACGGGGTCGAGTGTCGCTGGATAAATACTGGCGCGATGTCGGCACAATTGATGCTTACTACCGGGCAAATATGGATTTGCTTATTTCCAATCCGCCTATCGATTTATATCAGGGAGACTGGTGTATCCGGACCTACTCCGGTCAATATCCGCCCGCGCGTACTTCCCCGGGTAATTCGGGCGGTGAAGGCATTTTTATCAATTCGATAGTTGCCAGCGGATCCATTATTGCCGGCGGCAGTGTGCAAGGTTCAGTTCTTTTTAATAATGTACTGGTGGATGATGAGGCACGCGTGCAGGGTGCGATACTGTTTTCCGGCGTGCATGTCGGTAAAGGCAGTCACTTACGCAATTGTATTGTCGACAAGGACGTACATGTACCACCGGGTACACGCATCGGTTTCGATCTTGCGCAGGACGCCAATCGATTTCATATTTCGGAAAATAATATCGTCGTGGTGCCCAAGGCCTACCGTTTTTGAAGGTTAAATGGAGATATGATGGAAAGTTTGTGGAATGATGCGGACGCGGCTCGTTGCGACGATGCATTGGCATTACGCGTGTACAGCTCCCGTCTGTTGGGTCGCGAACCGGCGCTTGTCATGCACGGCGGTGGAAATACCTCGGTCAAGCTTAATCAATGCAATATTCTTGGTGAACAGGAAACTTTGCTGTATGTCAAAGGCAGCGGTTGGGATCTGGCAACGATCGAGGCTGCGGGTTTCGCGCCGGTCAAATTGGATCATTTGATTGCGCTGGCCGGCTTGCCGTCCTTGTCCGATCCGCAAATGGTCAACGAATTGAAAACCCACACAGTGGTGGCCGGTGCGCCAAGTCCCTCGGTGGAAGCTATATTGCACGCAATACTTCCCTATACGTTTGTGGATCACAGCCATGCCGATGCCATTGTCACTATCACCAATACTGCCGATGGCAAACGGCGAATCGAGGATATTTACGGTGACGATGTGGTTGTCATACCTTACATCATGCCCGGCTTTGATCTGGCCCGCCTGTGTGCGGAAATGTTTCCCCAAAAAGCCGGCGCCACCACCCAGGGCATGGTTTTGATGAATCATGGTTTGTTTACCTTCGGCGAGACGGCCCGCGAGTCTTATGAGCGCATGATCGAATTGGTCAGCCGGGCGGAAAATTATCTTAAATCCCATGCTGCATGGCACATTGATTGGGGAAGTCATCATCAGCCGGTACTACCGCGTGAGCAATGGGCGCAATTACGATTGGATATATCAAAGGCGGCGCAATTTCCCTGTATCGTTAACAGCCGAAACGATGCGCATACTATGGGGTTTTGCCGGCAGCCGCGGTTACCGGAAATGTCCCAGCAGGGGCCGGCGACACCGGATCATATTATACGCACCAAAAGGCTGCCCATGCTGGGTGATCACCTCGCGGACTACCAGCATAACTATCAACGTTATTTTGACAGTCATGCCGATCCAGCCAAGACCATGTTGGATTCGGTGCCGCGCGTTATTCTGGACTCGGGCCGTGGCATGAGCTGCGTGGGTAAAAATGTCCGGGATGCCGCTATTGTTCAGGATATTTATACCCATACGATGTCGATCATCATGCGGTCGGAAATGCTTGGCGGCTATCAGGCATTACCGGAAAAAGATTTGTTTGACATGGAATACTGGGTTCTCGAGCAAGCTAAACTAAAAAGTGGCGGCATGCGCCCACCGTTGCAGGGTGAAGTGGTCTTAATTACCGGCGCCGCTTCAGGAATTGGTTTGGCTTGTGTGCATGCTTTTCGAGCCAAAGGCGCGGCGGTGGTTGCATTGGATATCAATCCCGCCGTTACCACGCTGTTTGATGGTGCGGATGTATTGGCGTTGGCATGCGATTTACGTCATGAACAACAGATTCTGTCGGCGTTGGATGAAGCGGCGCTCAGTTTTGGCGGTCTGGATATGGCGGTACTTAATGCCGGCGTTTTTCCCGGAGGTACAGCCTTGAAGGATATGGATATGGCGCATTGGCGCGATGTACAGGCGGTCAACCTGGATGCCAATATTATCGTGATGCGCACCTTGCATCCCTTGTTAAAACGGGCCCCGCGGGGCGGCCGCGTGGTGATTATGGGTTCAAAAAACGTGCTGGCACCGGGGCCGGGCGCGGCAGCCTACTCGGCATCCAAGGCAGCATTAAACCAGGTGGCGCGTATCACGGCACTGGAGTGGGCCGAAGACAATATTCGTGTAAACACGCTGCATCCGGATGCGGTTTTTGATACCGGGGTATGGACCGACGAGGTGTTGCAAAAGCGCGCGGATTTTTACCAGATGAGTGTGCAGGAATATCAACGTAAAAACCTGCTTCGTACGCCGGTAAGCAGCTCGGATGTGGCGGCCTTGGCCTGTGCATTGTGCACGGATTTGTTCGCTAAAACCACCGGTGCCCAGATTCCCGTTGACGGTGGTAACGAAAGAGTGATATAGCTTGCCCATTGGATAACTGAACAGAGTTTATTATGGGCCGGCGCAGCGAACATTCCAAACAACAACTGCAGGACATGGCGCTGGCTGTGGCTCGCGGCATCATCGCCGACGAGGGTTTGGCCGGACTCAGTGCCCGGAAAATCGCCTCGGGTATTGGCTACACTGTCGGCACCCTTTACCTGGTATTCGACAATCTGGACGATTTGATCATTCAGGTTAATGCCCGCACCCTCGATGACATGCATGATTTTATGCTCGTGAAACTCAAACGCTGCAGGCGCGATGACCAATGTATTTATGCATTGGGCAAAGGTTATATCCAGTTTGCCACCGAGCACCACCATTTGTGGAGCGCCATATTTGAGCATCAGTTACCCGATGGACGGCAGTTGCCGGATTGGTTTGTCGATAAAGTCGTGGAAAATTTTGCATTAGTCGAACAGGCGTTGATACCCTATACCGGTTCCGAGGCAAAGAAAAAAATGCAGGTGTTGTCCATGGCGTTGTGGGGCGGCGTGCATGGCGTTTGTGTGTTGGGATTCAGCGGTAAGATCAACATAGCCGGATCTAACAGCGTTCAGTTACTGGCCGAAACATTGATTCGAAATTTTTTGGCCGGTTTACGAAAATAACCGGTTCAGGGGTTATAATGCACCGAGAAGATACTGATTAACAGCAAAATAAAAGGGGATATTTCCATGACTACACAATCAGAAGGCGGCCTTGTCAGTGTTGAACCCGAAACACTGAAAAAAGAATTATCACTGGCCGATCCCACTCAGATCAAAGCGGATGCTGCACAGGAGCATGAGCTGGCGGAACTGGCTCAAGATTATGTCGATAAATTACTGGATATTGATCTTAAAGACAGCAGTGCCGTACAGCGGAGCAAGATTTCGGTGGAATCCATGTCCTCGCATTTGCAAAAGGAAGCCGCCAAACGCAGTGAGATGCTTAAACAACCGATTAAAACCCTTACCGAGCGTGGCGAGGATGGTGGGGAGGTGGCCAACGCTTTGGTCAACCTTAAGGTTCAAGTTGAGGAACTGGACCCCAATCCATTGGATTTTGAGGCCGGCTGGATGACACGGTTACTGGGTATGCTGCCGTTTGTCGGTACGCCCTTGAAGCGGTATTTCAGCCGCTATGAATCATCATCGACGGTGATTGACGCCATCATTCGTTCATTGAAGAACGGTAAAACACAGTTGACGAATGATAATAAAACGTTGCTGGAAGACCAGCGCTATATGCGTGATTTAACCTTCAAATTGGAAAAAGCTATTAAACTCGGCCAGTTAATGGACGAAAAACTGGAATATCAGTTAAGCCGTGACCTGGCCGGTGACGAAGAAAAATCGACGTTTGTGCAGGAAGAATTGTTGTTTCCTTTGCGCCAGCGTATTCAGGATTTGCAACAGCAATTGTTGGTGAACCAGCAAGGTGTTTTATCCATTGAAATGATAATCCGCAACAATAAGGAATTGATTCGCGGAGTGAACCGGGCCGTCAACGTGACAGTCAGCGCCTTACAGGTTGCAGTCACATTGGCGCTGGCGTTGGCCAATCAAAAGATCACCCTGAAAAAGATTCAGGCGGTTAATGAAACCACCTCCAATCTGATAGCCGGTACCGCGGCAAAATTAAAACAACAGGGTGCGGAAGTTCATAAAATGGCATCCGAGACTCAAATCGACATAGATGCGTTAAAGTCAGCGTTCCGGGACATCAATGACGCCTTGGAGGAAGTGTCCAAGTATCGTCAGCAAGCACTGCCGAAAATGAAACATAACATCGAAGAAATGGACAAGCTGGCCGAGCAAGCGGAAAAATCCATACAAAAAATGGAGCGTTCCGATCAGGTTTCGGAAAAATTTATCGAGATCGAAATCGCCGACTAGCAGGCTGCTGAAAACGTGGTTTTTTATGCAGGCTGCATGCGGACCCAGGAAGGTCCGCCATGGTTAAAGCGTAACATGCCGGGTTTTGCGGGCATGCGCCGACAGGCTAAAAAGGGCGCAGCAGATTATTCATGGAAAATCCGGGCTAGCTTTTTTTAGGTTGGCAACATTGTTCTTTACGACGCGCAGGGAAGTGAAAAAAATCAGAAATCTATCTCGCCCTGCGGGAAGCCACTCAAGGTGCGATTGCTGCGTTTCAGACCTTGGAAAGGTGACCTGCATTCCCGGCGGCCTGCGCCTTGCACTCGCACCGTGAGTGGCTTTCACAATGCACGTTTTATAGGAGACACTACACTAGCGTCTTCAGGAAGGAAAAAATATGACCGGGATGTAAGCTGAAGGTGAGTGTATCGCGGTGTAACCAGCATAACTCACTGGATACGATAACCCAGTTGTTTTCGTAACTCTTCTACAACAAATGCGGTAAACACACTAACCCGATTAACCCTGCGCAGATCTGCATGAGTTAACATCCAGATGGGAATGGCTGCGCCGGCGATCGAGGCCCGGTTTTAGAAACGCGGTAACTCGAGCAAGGTTTTTTGTGCTTACCCCCCGTTTTACCGCAAAGGCTGCGGACGCCGATTGCACTGCTTCCTTCGGCCGATGACATACCGACGGACCTACGAAAAAGAAAACATTTCGGTTGGCTGCTCCGCGTCTTCAACATCCCCCTGAAACTCCACGGGTATGCTTTGACTCAAATTATCCAGTAGATCCCAGTTCGTTCGGGTGGAAAATGCCTTGACTAGCGGCAGGTTAAGTGCGGTGTATATCGACGCCCAGGTATCACCGCCTGCGCCCGTCCTACGCACGGCCAGTCCCGGATCGAAGAAATACCGGCCGGTGGCGATACGATAAAATAAACAGCGGTTGTAGGCATAGTCGCGGTTTATCTCGTTGCGCGACAACAGATGATTCAAATAGCTGCGTTTATTGCGCTCCGGTTTCACGACAGCGGCGGGCAGGTGATGCCAGGCATGCAAGACGGTGCCGGTGTTAAAGGCGCAGCGCACGCCCAGCCTATGGTTGTCGAAGCGGAATTTAAACAGCGCCCACAGTGTTTGAAACAGTAGATATTCACCAATATGCCGACCGATACGCCGCAAGCGGCCGCCGGACTGCACGTCCACGTACGACGGTGCCACCATTTCGTAAATGTCGGCGAAAGGCCCTTTGGCGTATTTGGCGTCGCGGAAGGCTTCCAGCATGGCCCAATGCAAGGCGCTGCGTCCCAAATGGTCCACTTGCTGCTGGTCGGCGCCGCGCTCCAGCAAGGTCTCGACTAACGTGACGTTGCCGGCGACCGCGGCACCCATGAGCGGTGTTAAATTCATGGTCGTGCGATGATCGATGCCGTGCCGGTCGCACAGTGCCAAAACATCTTTGTTGTTGCTCTTGTAGTAAGGCATCAAGTGCTTGTAGCCCAGCGTCAGGCGTTGCTTATAGAAGTTGATCGCTTGCGCAAACGATGTGTAGTTGTGGAGTGCTTTGGCCAATTGTGGTTCGTTGTAGCTTAACGCATATTCGTATAGCTGCTGTTTGAATTTTGCCGCGGCGGCGGGTTCGTGAAACACCTTATGTATAAGCTCCCGCAGCCTCCCGCCGCCGAGCACGGGCCAAGGTACGGGGGTTTGTTGTAGTAAGGTTTGCCGGATGGCATCGGCCTGCTCCTGCTTGCCTTGCAACTCCAGCCTGTGCGCTTCTTTCTGCCAATCGTCAATGCTGGAGGATTTGGCTTCCACCTGTACCTGATCACCGGCCGGTTTTAGTCCCAACAACTGCAACAAGGGGTGGCTGGTATCGGATTCGATCAAATAGACGTTGCGCACGGCTCGGGTCAGCGCCACGTACAGGGCATTGATATAAAATTTATACACCTCAAGCGATTTGTCCGCTTTGTCCTTGGCGCGGCGGTAGGCAATTTCCTCCGCCGTCAGGTCGTGCGGTTGCACGCCGTCGGCGATGTGGTTAAATGCATGGCGGTTGCCCGACACAAAACGGTAGAGAATGATGTTGTCGTATTCCAGGCCCTTGGCTTCGTGGATGGAAAAAACCAGTGGTGTCTGAAAAAAGACCTTGGCTGGCGCTTTGTCGTCGTCGCGCATAACCAGCACAGCGAATTGCGCCGAGGTTTTGGTCTTTTGATTGAGGTCTTTTTTTACACGCTCCTTGTCGTCCAGTACCGTCACCGATCCGCTTTCCCCCGCCACCGCGTCCACCAGGAAATTACTTTCACGGTCGATCGAGCCGAAGCGTGCGTGTTTGATCTTAAGCAGGGTGTTGGCGACCGCGGTGGCCTGCGGACTGTTACGAAAATTCGCGCGCAAAACCTGTAAAGGCTCATTCGCGGCCAAATCCGCGTCGTTCCAAAACAGTGACTTCACCTTGCTCCAGGAAAAAAAATTGGGATGCACGATTTGATTGGAATCGCCGCACAGCAAAAATTGACCGGGTTTTTTCAGCGCTTTTAACACGAGCCCCAGTTGCGCATTGGTAAAATCCTGCACCTCGTCGATAACTACAAAGTCAAATCGTGGTTCGACCGCCGGCATCCACGCATGCGCGATGAGGTTCAAGTCGTAGTAGCGTTTTTCTTCCAACCAGGCATGGTATTTTTCATACAGCGCGTAAACGCGATCGCGCATTGCCGCGGGGAAAATAGACTGGCGCACGCCGAGTTCTCGATACGCTTCGCGAGTCAATACCCCGTCCGCGCTCGCGGTGATTACTCCCCGGATTTCTTCAAAGGCCTGATGCGGATCGATATTCTTGTATTGTTGCTGCATACGCGCGTACCAAGCGCTAAAATCGCCCCACAGCGCCTCGCGGCCTTGCGGTACGCGAACGCTTTCCAGCAATTCGCGGAAGGAAAAAAAATCCGCTTGTTGGGATTCAATTTCAAAACCCTGCGCGTAATAAAGATCCCGGGCGCTTTGGGCAAGGTACGCGGAATGCGTAACGTACAGCACATCGCCCTGTGTTTGTTTGAGCTTTTCCAGCGTCAGCGCCGTTTTTCCGCTGCCGGCCGAGCCCACAATGATAAGCGGTGCGCGCATGCCATAGACGGCTTCTTGAGCGTCGTCAAATGAAATCACCTTATCGAGCAGATGCACTTCGGCGCGGCTTGGATGAATGTAGCGCACGGGTTCGGCGTCCTGCGCGGCATCGCCCGCATCCACGGGTGTCAAGTTCGCCTCATCGACCGTTGCGCCGCGTAAAAAACGCGATTTCTCGTACGCGTGGTTGCGGATGATTTCAAGCATCAGCGCGTAAACCGATTCGCCGTGCCGCACCACCGCGAAAAGCAGCCGGGTGGCGTAATCCAGTTTGGCGCGATAAAATTTACCATGCCTCAAATTGACGAGTTTTTTCACCTCGGCGGTGCGAAAATCATCCCGCCCGATGGCTGCCAGTACTTTTTGATACTGCGGCTCGCAACCGTCGCGATCCAGCCCGGACAATTCCAGTATTTTCATGTTTCCCCTAACGTACTGTGAATTCGGCCCAAAGCCCTGTAGGCATCCCTGAACCCCTACGGCTGTACCACGGCTTACCGCCGTCGTGCGAATCACAAAATCTGATAATTAAAACCGATATTTATAGCACGATTCGACACATTCTGAAAAGTGTGCCATAACCCGGGAAACCGGGAGGGAGCATTCCCAAATTGTTGCAGAGAGCACCTGGTCAAAACGCGCGGGCTACCATAGTGGTAGTGGCGCAATAGAAAGTTCAAACAAGTTTATTTGCAATAGCCGGCTCAAACACGCCGGAGCATGGTGGTATATTCAAAACGCCAATAATATACTC